>Ga0157369_10002511_pt1 | contig 21965 bp, 22 predicted proteins | sample C25metaG_FD_113461 | JGI IMG/M metagenome (GOLD analysis project Ga0157369, IMG submission 113461) | Corn rhizosphere microbial communities from Kellogg Biological Station, Michigan, USA - C2-5 metaG | ecosystem: Host-associated > Plants > Roots > Rhizosphere > Soil | place: USA: Michigan...
CTATTCAAACTATAATACCCTAACCGGTAATACCATTCAGGGTAATTCTTATGGAGTTAACGTATCGGGTGGTAATAATACAATCACCGGCAATACAATCCAAGGTAATGGTAACAGTGGTGTACTGATGTCTGGTAGCGGAAACGTCGTAACGGGGAATGGCTTCCATGGAAATGGCATCTACGCTGTTTACCTTAATAGTAGTACTAATAACACTATTGGAAGCAATATGATTACAGGAACTGGTGCTGTATCGGGAGGTGTGGGTGTCCGTATGTATTCATCTTCGGGCAATCAGGTTAGCGAAAATAGAATTCATGACACAGGGATGAGTGGCTCTAATGGTGGTATTCAGATTGACACTAACTCTACAGGAAATTCGATTATTGGTAATAATCTTACCGACACGAGCTGCACTACTACCTGTCATGCTATTAGCATAAGTGGGACTGGGTCATTCGATAATTATCTGGCCGATAATCGTCATTCGGGCACTGCTGCGAATCCAAGTACTATTAATGACACCGGTTCAGGTACCATTTATGCAAATCAGGCTGACAGTACGGGTAACCTTATAAATAAATCGCAGGGGGGTGGATTAACCATTGGGGCTTCGTCATCGAGTGCTTCACTCACCTTGCAAGGTGGTCTATCATCTATACAGTTGCCAGTACCAACACTGAGTCCAACAGTTACTGTCACTGGTACGGCCGGGACAACGACGTATCGCTACCAGATTACCGCACTTGACGGTCAAGGTGAGACAACAGGTTCTACTGTCCAGCAGACGACGACTGGTAACGCAACACTGTCGGTGACAAACTACAATACAATTACTTGGACGCCAGTAGGCGGTGCCTATCAGTACCGTATCTACCGTTGTACGGGTGCATCGTGTACGCCTGTGCGTTTGGCAACAGTCGCAGGTAACACGTCAAGCTATCGCGATCAAGCAGCGGGCGCGCCTTCTGGGGCAGTGCCAACAACGAACACTACTGGTGGCGCGAGTTTTAGTGGCGCTATCCAGGGTGGTTCGGCGGCAATAACTGGTAGTTTGAATGTATCTGGCGCTACGCTATTTAAAAATACCAGCGATTCAACGACGGCATTTCAGATTCAAAAAAGTGATTCATCGGTGTTGTTTGTCGCGGATACAACTAATATGCAAGTAACAATCGCTAAGCTTGTCGTGACGGGTAACATTACGGTTAATGGTCATATTGTCACGGGTGGCAATACGCCGACCATCGCCGCCGGTGCTGCTGCTTGTACATCACCGGCCGTCTCGGTAAACGGCAACGATACATCAGGTACGATTTCAGTCACGACAGGTACGGGCTGTGCGAGCGCAGGTATTTTGGCTACGGTCACGTTCAATACAGCATTTACTGCTACACCTCGCGTTACTTTAACACCTACCAATGCTAACGCTGCTAATCTTAAGACATTTAATGGCGCTAACACATTGACGACCTTTACTGTAGATGCAGCTGCTCCGGCGGGGGATGCTACTACTTATACGTTTAATTATTTTGCTTCACAGTAACTTTTATAGGCAAAGCGATAGGTATTTGTTACAATAAAGTCTAACAAACATAAGCTTAATTCAATGGGTTGAGGCATCGGAGGAAGACATGGATCTCGTATCAAACAATAAACATAATGAACAATCTCGCGCACGTGTAGCGAAACTACAAGCGTCTCGGCGCCGTGGCGGTGTGGCCGGGGGTATTATCACCGCGGTACTTTTAGTGGTATTGGGTGTTGGTGGTTGGATTGGGTATACACTTTATAACGCCCCTGAAAGCCAAGGTATTGATAAGAGCGGCTATCAGGCGGTCTTTCTAACAAACGGACAGGTATATTTTGGTAAGTTACAGAATACCAGGGGTGAATATCTGACTTTAACAAATATTTATTATCTTCAGGTTCAGCAGACGGTCCAGCCTGCAGAAGCAAACCCTACAGCTGATGAGGCTGAAACACAGCTAGTAAAACTTGGTAATGAACTTCATGGTCCTCAGGATTCAATGAAGATTAGCGACAAGCAAGTACTCTTCTGGGAGAACCTCAAGGCAGATAGCAAGGTTGCTCAAGCCATAGGTGATTATAAGCCTGCTAAGTAGAAAGATCTCTCCTATCAATAAGACCATCCTGATTGGGTGGTCTTTTTCTTCGTTGTAAAATCCTTATGCTACCTACCTCTGTTATGCCATGAGCTCATCAGGATAACCATTAGTACCATGGTAAAATAGAGGAGTATGCAGCTAAAACAAACAGTACGTTCGTTCGCCACTGCACTGTGGGCACTCCCTAAACGGTACACTATTCCGGCGGCAGTGTTTGTTATAGCCATTATCTTTTATATTGCCTTGTTTGTAATTGAAAAGCCGGTCGTCTTTTCATATGCAGCTAAGACGTGCGTCAATCGAGTAACGTTCTTACCTGGTGCGCACACCACTGGAAGTGAAAGTGGTTATGCGGTTGAACCGGCAAAACTCATGAAGATCGGTAGCTGGCCGATTATGGCGCGATCCCTCTGTTTTATTCCAACCGAGGCGCCTAGGGCGGGGGTGAGTAAAGTGAGTTTTGCCCCGGCTGGCGGGGTGTTTGCCCGTCAGACCTTTGCCCTTACTGTGCCTGCGCCGGTGGTCGCCGATGTAGCTCCGTTGAACAAGCCAATTCCAGTTTCGCGACCTCTCTCACTCGCACTGAGTGGAAGCGACACAATCTTTGATTACGCATTAAGGATTAACAGTAAAGAAGCTAAATGCTCCACCAAAGATAGAAAACTAGCCTGTGATGTTGAAGCACTGGACTTGGCGCAGAGTCAGGTCTACAAGGCAGAGTTACTGCGTCGCTTTAACAATACGGTCGTGACTGCCTTAGCGAAACAAGAGATTAAGACTTTAACAGCGACAACGCTCACTGATTCATCAATTAAGCCAAATGAACTAGTCTATACAAAACCAACAGAGGTTAATTTGATATTTGATAAGAAGCTAACGAGTCTGTCTGTTGATCTATATAAAATTGAAGGTGCAAAGCAAACAAAGGTGCCGATTGCCACTGAGGTGACTGATGGTGGCGCGCTGGTAAGATTATCTGATCAGCTCACTCGCTCCTCCGATTATCGGTTGGTGGTCAATAAGGTAGTTGCGGCCGATGGAAGTAGCCTGGTTGAGCCATATCAGCTGGCTTTTAAGATGTCGGGTGGTCCTAAGGTGACCGCTGTTAACGTGGGTTCGTACGGTGTTGCTATGGGTGCAACTGTGGCGATTACTTTCGATCAGCCACTTTCTGATAAGCAGGACATTCAAAAGTATATTAGCCTCGGTGGAGGCGCCACATTGGCAGGGAAGAAGGGTAATCAGCTTCTTGTCTCACTTGCGGGCGTGGCGCGTTGTGCAGATTTTTCGATCAAGCTGACGAACGATATACAAAGTCAGTATGAGATTGCTGGTCATTCAGCGTGGAGCTTTACTGGGCGTACGATTTGTCACACCGTGAGTACTTTTGGTACATCCGCTCAGGGGCGCGCCCTGAACGCTTATCATTTTGGCAGTGGCAATACAGCAGTTCTGTATACTGGGTCGATTCACGGCAACGAGACCAGTACACGAGCGCTAATGAATCGCTGGATCGACGAACTTGAGGAGAAAGCCCGTTCTATTCCTGCCGGTGTGCAGGTGGTCGTGGTGCCGGTTATTAATCCAGACGGTTATGCACGGGGCACACGCGTAAATGCCAACAACGTTGATCTTAATAGGAATTTTGCGACGAACGATTGGCAAAAAGACATTACGACCGTTAACAATCAGCCGTTTCCAGGTGGCGGTGGAGCCTCTGCTATGTCTGAGTCGGAGACGCAGGCAATCGCTGCATTAGCACGCGCCTTGCGACCAAAAGTTATCCTTTCATACCATAGTATTGGTGGGATGGTGGCAGCTAATCAGGCTGGCAACTCAAGTGCATGGGCGGCGGCCTATGCAGGTAAATCGGGATACCGTAATATTACAGGTCAGTCGGATAGCAATTTCGAATATTCGATTAGCGGCACGGCCGATGATTGGTATGCGCAGGCGCTTGGTCTACCAAGTATTCTGATTGAGCTTGGCAGCCACAGCTATCATCAGTTCGAGCGCAATCAGGCTGCTATGTGGGCGATGTTAGAATAACTATTGCTGTAATCGTGATGCGATGTAGGCATCTGAACGCCACGGTAATTCAAGTGCTTTGCCCGGTGTCGGACTCAGCGTCATAAGGTCTTCGTTAAGATTTGGGCAGAGTTGTCGTAGCTGGCGCAATGCCTCGATTTGGGCTTCAACGAGTGCAATATCCGTATCTTTAAATCGAAGGTCGCACCTTCGTTTATCTGCGGTAATTGTAACGAGGGGCAGATTGCGATTTACCGATTGCACTATACTGCTGCCGGGAGGGAGATACTCCTTGTGAATACGCAAAATTACTTGCTCCTGAATACGAGACCCGAGAGCACTTTCCTTAAACTGAAGCCCTGGATAAATACGAGTCAGCGAGCTATTGAGATCAACATCAGGGTCAAGGCGCATGATCAGTCGTGTCATGAATCCATCGGGGTCGTTAATCCACTCATTCATAAAATGATTTTGAAGCCCGAGCAGTGCAAGCTGTTGTTCTTCGAGCGATGGTGGTTCGGGAATAAACTCAAGCTCGTCAAGGAGTTGATTGGTGTTGTCGGGGTTGTGTTCAGGGGGGTGATTCATAGCAGCAGGTTGTTCATTAAGTAGTATACGTGCTGTTATACACCACCGAACGATGCCTGTCTAGAGACCACGAGTAAGCACAAGTATTTTGTACGACTGGTATATAATAGGTTTAGATATGTGTATGATGTGTTCAGTGGCGTATGCGACAGCGGGGGTGGGTCTATTGATGACCAGTGGTCCTTTGTTGGCGTTGAATAATGACACAGCGGGCAATACATCACAAAAAACACTGAGTGCACAAGTTGCCAGTCTACCGCAGGCACCTGGCGCACTTTCGAATATTAAAGCACCTCGTCTTACGGAGCCAAAGTGGCTCAAGGATCAAAATGCTGCTGAGGCAGCCGCCAAAGCGGTCCAGCAGGCGAATCGTCGTGTCGTGACGTATGACGTAACAACAAAAGGTGTCATTACGGCTAATTTAGCAGAATTTAAAGCTCAAGCTAACGCTAGCCTGAATGATAGTCGTGGTTGGTCGCGCCTTGGCGTGACCTTCCAGGAAGTCTCTAGTGGAGGTAATTTTACCTTAGTGTTAAGTGAGGCTTCGCAAATGACAAGTTTTTCATCGGGCTGCGGCATTGACTACAGCTGTCGAGCTGGGCGATACGTCATTATTAACCAAGATCGATGGCTGGGCGCAACGCCGTCATGGAATAACGCCGGTGGCTCGCTGCGCGATTATCGACACATGGTTGTAAATCACGAAACCGGCCACTGGTTAGGTCACGGTCATGCATCGTGTTCTGCTGCGGGTCAGCCAGCTCAGGTTATGCAGCAGCAGTCAATTGACCTTCAGGGATGTGCGTTTAATCCGTGGCCAACCGCCAGCGAACTGTGGTCGTCCCAGCTGGGGATTGGTCGATAATGAAGCTGTCACGTCCGTCATTAAGGTTGCTACGAGGTCATAAACGACTAGTCATTATTACTGTGAGCGCATTTGTCGTCGCAGCCTGCCTTGGGTACGCTGCATGGAGCAAGCAACAGTGGTCACAATACCAACCTGACTACAGCGCACATCACGGCAATCCATTCATCAATCGATGCACTAATAGACAACCCTAGTGCAACAGATAAGGAAAAGGCAGCTATTCGCACCAGTTTAACAGAGGTTTCAAAAGCTATCGACGGCGGTAGCCATGATGTGTGCCAGGTGAATGCATTTGCTCAATGGCAAGAATCTATAATTCAGTCGCTTAAAGAGGAGCGTGAGCAATGCCGCGCCCAGGTAATTAAGATGACTCGCTTTAATGAGCAGTTAAAACGAGTAGTCGCTTTTCTCCAAGATGACCAAGCGACAGCCGAACAGATCACCAAGCTTCCACAGGCAGATGAATTCGGTGATGCTGTGTGGCAGGCGCAGGTGACAGCTTGGCAGTCAGTCAGCCAGACGTTACAAAAGCGCAGTGCAAGTCAGGACTACAAGGCTACTCAGCAGCTGTCTGTACAGACAACAAAAGCCGTCGCTGACGCATGGGGTGTGGTTATTGCGGCTCACGCTGCCAAGGATAAGCAGAAGTATACCGCTGCGCAGAATGACCTAGCAGAGGCGTATGATGGGTTGGATGGCATTGCTATCGAGACGGCTAAGATGATGGCCGAGCTGGCTAAGGAGTTAGAGCGGGAATACAAGGTGGCTTTCTAACTCAGTAGCCTGTTAAACAGATATAAAAAACGACCAATCTCGCAGATGTGGTCGTTTTAATTTGAATCAAATTTGGATTCAAACAGGTGCGTATTTATAATATCGCACCATCTGGATATGTGCAACAGTATAAATACAATAAAAAAGTGCTTATGTACATATTGACAAAATGGCTATGCTATGCTAATATAAAAACATACACATAGCATATGTGAGGTAATAACCGAGGTGGAGACCTTGGATAAGAGGAGAATGAACCCATGGCTGGAACAAAAGCTGGTGGCCAGAAAGCGGCTGCAAAGAACTTAGCAAAAGATCCAAACTTCTATGCGAAGATTGGTGCAAAGGGTGGCCGTCTTGGTCATACTGGTGGTTTTGCTGCTAACCCTGACCTAGCTCGTATTGCTGGTGCAAAGGGTGGCCGTATCTCACGCCGCAAAAAAGTCGTTACAGACACTGCAGCCTAAGGTTGCGTAATAAGAAAACACCCCCGATGTCTCGGGGGTGTTTTTATGTGATTCTATATCTTCGCAAGGCACAGATGCGCGCTTCATTCACACGCCATTTGGTATGGCATGCCAGACAGGTGTATTGGTTGGTTTTTTTCTGTATACCAGTCGCTTGGCAATTCGGGCAGGTGCTTCGGGCATGGAGCCAGTCCCGATACGTATCGAGCGCCTCCTGGATGCTTGTTTCATTGATGGCGATTTCGTAGCGTTTAGCAAGGGTTTGCTTGGCATATTCCCAAGCGTCTCGCTCGATTTCAATTAACTGGATGTCTTTTGAATATGTTGTGTGCTTGAGTATGGCATGAGCTAGTTCATGAAGAAGCGCTTCGGAGTCAGAGGTGTTTTTAGGGTAATAAATTGTATTTTTTTGAGATGACCAATGAAACTCCTCGCCGGAGCTAAAAGTAATAGCGGGGAAGTCGCTCTTAAGCCTGGTGATCAGTGAGGTAGTCGAGAGCATAGTAATAACATCCGTAGAGTACGGCTTCTTCGGGGTGCTTAGCTTGGATCATTTCTGGGCAGGGAATATGGGGCGGTAGCTGTTCTGTTAGGACTGCTTTCAGCTGAGCACTATAGCTGTCAAAGTAGGTTCCTATACTGCCACCGATGATAATAATGTCAGGTTGAATCATTGGAATCATTGCAACGAAGCCTTGGCTAATCCGGTCCGCAATGTCGTCCCAGATAGCAGGATCTGTAATGTCACGTGCATATTGCCCATAGATTTTATAGATAGCTTGGCCAGAGGCAAAGCTCTCCCATTCATGTTCTTCGCCGTTATATTCCACTAGCGCTCGTCCGCCTTCGCTATGGCGGAGTCCTGGATCGATGTGACCATTGGTGATAATGCCAGTGCCAATTCCAGTGCTAATCGTGACGTACAGCGATGATGTCGGCATCGGGTCGAGTGAGCGCGTTTCGGCGAGTCCCGCCAGATTGGCATCATTTTCAATAATAACTGGCGCATCACCTAGGACGCCCTGAAGTGCAGTTGCCGCATCAAAGTTCTTCCAGCCTAGATTATTACACCAGATAGCAACGCCATCTTTGATGATGCCGGGAAGCGCTACGACAATCGCATCAACATGAGCAGAGCCATAGGTGTCTTGAAGTGTTTGGCGAAGAAGGGTGACGTATTCATTTTGATCGGGAGGGGTAGGGAATTTGAGCGATTCCTGTAATTCGCCCTGCTCATTAAAGCTGGCGACTAATGTTTTTGTCCCTCCGGTGTCGACTGTCACTAACATGTACGTAGTGTAGCATATTGCCGTCAAGTTGTGCCGCTGATTCAAAAGGAATATACTAGAGTAAAGTAAGTGAGGAGTAACCGAAATGGTACGATCGAATCAGGGTGGTTCAGTACTAAGTTTTCTAATCGTAGGGGGTGTATTAATTGCACTACTTGTTGGCGGAGTGTATCTTGTTCGTACCCAGGCAAATAACACTATTGCACAGGCGACATCAGATCAAAAACAGTCCTTTGACAAATCAGATGAAGCAACGACAACCATGAGGTCTGATGATGAAAAGGCTGAGACTAAGCCAGAAACATCAAAGCCAGCGCCAAGTACTCCAAAGCCACAGCCGGCCCCCTCGACACCTCGTCCGGCAGAATTGCCGCAGACTGGTCCAGCCGAAACGATAATTGCACTCATTGGCGTAGGCCTGCTAACTGGCACCGCAACTGCCTACTATCGTTCTCGCCAACACCGCTTAACACTTTGACTTCCGTCCTTCTCTGGGGTACAATGGAAAAGATCTAGGAGTGCTATATTTAGCGTGCTTCAGAAATATCAATTAAGGAAGGAGTCTATCTAAGACTTATGGCAACAAAAGCCACAATAACAATGGATGATTTGCTCGCTGCCGAAGGTGACAGCGTTAAGCAACTAACAGCAGGAGAAGTAATTACAGGAACGGTTCTCAGTCTTCGTAAACACGAAGTATTGATCGATCTTGGTGCCCAGGGTGTTGGTTTCGTACCACGCCGCGAGGTTGGTTTCTCTCGTGCACTAAAAGAAGGTGATGAAGTTACAGCTAGCGTTGTTGATGCCGAGCTTGATAACGGCTACTCACTACTATCACTTCGTAAAGCTGCGAAAGATCGCGGTTGGGACGAAGTGGCTGCAAAAATGGACGCAGGCGATATTATCGATGTTTCTCCATACGACGCAAACCGTGGTGGTTTGTTGGTTGAATACGAAGGTGTTCGCGGGTTCCTACCTGTTTCACAACTTTCAGCTGAACACTACCCACGTGTTGGCTCAAGCGATAAAGACGAAATCTTGCAACGTTTGAACAGCCTCGTTGGTCAAACGCTTAAGGTTCGTATTTTGGACTGTGACCGCAAAGCTAACAAACTTATCTTTAGCGAAAAAGAAGCTATCAAAGACGGCCTTGCTGCTCGATTTGAAAAACTTGCTGTTGGCGACAAGGTTACTGGTATCGTTACTGGTGTTGTCGACTTCGGTGTATTCGTTAACGTTGAAGGTATCGAGGGCTTAGTGCACATCTCAGAAATTAGCTGGGAACGTGTGAGCAATCCAAGTGACTACGTTAAAGTTGGTCAAACTATCGAAGCGAAGATTATTTCAATCGATAAAGACCGCCTTAGCCTAAGCATGAAACAACTTACCCAAGACCCATGGCTTGATGAAGTTGAACAATTCAAATCAGGTGCTGAAGTTGAAGGTACAGTAACTCGTATCACTCCATTCGGTGCATTTGTACAGATCAGCCCAGCTGTTGAAGCTCTCGTTCACATTTCTGAACTTGGTGACGGCAATGACGTTGATCCAGAAAAAGTCTTTACATTGAACGAGCGCAAATCATTTACTGTGCTTGATATCGACAAAGACAACCGCAAGATTTCACTAAGTCTTGCTGACAAAAAGAAGAAATAGACCTATCGAGAGATAGTATAATTCCGTCACGAGGGTGACGGGCAGAAAGGAGCTTTCCGATGAGCCAAGAAAAAGTACTTGTTGTCGCTGACTCAATTACTGTTGGTGAATTAGCTGAAACGCTTAATTTGCCCGTCACCACTTTGATTGGTGAGTTGTTTAAGAACGGTATCGTTGCAACCATCAATCAACGACTTGATTTTGAAACAGCTACGATTATTGTAGAAGAGCTCGGCCTTGATGTTGAGCTACAGAAAAAGGTAGCTGCAACCGCAACTGAACGTAAGGTTCATGAACTATCTGACCATGCGAGCGAACGTCCGCCAATTGTTGCGGTTATGGGTCACGTTGACCACGGTAAAACTAGCTTGCTAGATGCCGTTATGGGTCAAAAAGTAGTTGATGGTGAAGCTGGTGGTATTACTCAGCACATTAGTGCGTATCAGACGGTTCGTAAGGGTCGCTCGATTACGTTACTTGATACACCAGGTCACGAAGCCTTTGCAGCGCTTCGCCAACACGGCGCAACCTTAACTGACGTAGTGATTATTGTTGTCGCTGCGGATGATGGCGTGATGCCACAAACTGTTGAAGCAATCCGCTTTGCTCAGACGGCAAATGCCAAAATTGTTGTTGCTATCAACAAAATGGACAAAGAAGCAGCGAACCCAGGTCTCGTAAAGGGTCAATTAGCTGAGCGCGGCGTTATTCCGGACGACAAGGTTTGGGGTGGTACGGTTCCTATGGTTGAGGTGAGTGCTAAAACTGGACAGGGAATCGATGAGTTACTCGACACTGTTCTCTTGGTTGCTGATATCGAAGAGCTAAAAGCTGACACCGATGTGCCTGCTGAAGGTCTTGTGATTGAATCACATATGGAAACAGGCCGCGGTTCTGTTGTTAGTCTCTTAGTTGAACAAGGTGAACTCAAGCCTGGCCACTTTATGGTCGCTGGTACTGCATATGGCAAGGTGCGAACCTTGCTTGATTACGCCGGCAAGACAATCCGCGGGGCTGGTCCGTCAACTCCTGCAACTGTGACTGGCTTTAAGGAATTACCACAATTTGGTGATATCTTTACAATCGTTAAAAGCGAAAAAGAAGCCCGCGCAATTACTGCACAGGCTAAAATTGAGCGCGAAAAGAACGCCGCTAGTACGAACGTGACTGGTGCCGATCTTCTTAAGATGATGAATCAAAAATACGATTCTCAAGACCTCAACGTGATCATCAAGGCTGACGTTCAGGGGTCACTTACCTCTGTTATGGATAGTCTACGCTTGGTTGATACCGAAGGTGAGATTACTCTTCGTATTATCGGCAGCGGTGTCGGTAGTATTACCGAAAACGACATTCGTCTTGCTGCTGATGAAAATACAATCATCTACGGCTTTAACGTTGAACTACCTCCGGCTGTTAAGCGTCTTGCGATGCGTGACAAGGTACAGGTACGTATTTACAAAGTGATTTATGAACTGCTTGATGATGCGCGCAGCTCAATGGAAGCAATGCTTGCTCCAGAGGTTGTTGAGACTGAAATCGGTAAGCTTACTATTAAGGGTATCTTCCGTACACTTAAGGACGAAGTTATCGCTGGTGGTGAAGTCACAACTGGCAAAGTGGTCTCGAATGTCCTTGCGCGTGTAAAACGTGGTGACGAAATCCTCGGTGAAGTTGAAGTCACTAAGGTCCAGCGCCAACAGCAAGAGGCGAAAGAAGTCTTTGAAGGCGAAATGTGTGGTATTTCTTTGAAAACCACCAAAAAACTTCTTCTTGAAGAAGGCGACAAGCTTGAACTATTCACCCGTGAGCTAGTCAAGCGAACACTTAAGTAAACATAAGAGTGTTGTAAAAAAGGAAGTACAGTATGTGGTACTTGCTTTTTTATTGTATTTATGCTAATATACAAAGTATAAACACCACAAAAACAAAATAAATTTTATCTAGAAAGCATTGCGATGTCAGTAGAGCACAAAGCAGAAATCGGCACATTCTATCCACCTCTGGATCTGGATACGGTTCAAGATGCTGAAATTGTCGACGATCAACCGCAGTCACCAGAGATGCCTCCTGTTCTCGAATTCGATCAATTGCGCCTTTCGGTGGGTGTGCGTGAGCGCAAAAAAGAGAGCCATAGTCATACTGAAGATGCTGTTTATATTAATCAGCAAGATCACGTCTTTGGTGTCTTTGATGGCGCCGGAGGGGCGGGTGGGAATCCAGCAGCTGCATCTCGTGTTGCATCTGAAGCGGTAGGCGAATCCCTGAGTCGAACAGATAGAGTTGTCGATACTATTGCTGCCGCTGAGGAAGACTTAAAAAGGGCATTTCAAAATGGACGTGAAGCCGTGGACCAGCGCGGCGAAGGCGGAACGACCGTAGCAACAGCAGCAAAAATTTATACTATCGATGGCAAGGCATTTCTAGGTGTTGCACATGCGGGAGACACGCGTGCCTTTTTGTACAGTAAAGAGTCGCAACAGTACTATGATCTCACCCCTGATCAATCTAGGGGAAATGTTATTTTCAATGCACTAGATAGTAAGTATCATTCTAAGCCTAGTTATTTTCGTCTTACACCGCTTCAAGCTGGTGACAGGTTAATGCTATGTTCGGATGGCATTACGGGCGACTACGCAGAACAGTTTTTTAGTAGTGAAGAGTATCTCGATGCATTTGGCCAATCTACGGCTGATGATGCGGCTGAACGGTTCATGCAAATCAGTCTAGGTGAACAGAAAAAACCTGACGATAAAAGCGTTATTGTTATCGATTTCGATCAAGGTGAAGATGAAGCCGTATCGACGTCTGATCAATTAGTAGATGAATCTGAAACAACAGGCAATGAGTCTGAAGCATTGGACCGTACGCTTGCAGCACGTAAAAAAAATGCACGTATGTTACGCGAGAGTCTTGGTTTGCCTCACACCGCTACCGCGGCTGAAGTAAGTCAGGCCCGAAAAGCACAGCGAAAAAAATCTGCAGACAATGATGATCTTGATATTGATATTATGCAAGTATTTGCTGATGATACAGATCTACAGGATCAGATTTCTGAAGCGATGCACGACCGGCACAGCTACACTGTCACTGATAAGCGTACCTGGGACCGTGAAACAGGTAAGCCAAAGGCACGAAAGATTCCTGCCATGCCAGATCATCTGCCGACTAATCACTTGAAGCCAGTAGATGCGGAGACGCAGGATACGCGAACAGAAGCCCCAACAGAATCTATTCCGGTGCAACCTAGCCAGGAGACACCTGTAGTTGAAAAAGTAAGCTTGAAAGACAAGCTACGCAATTTACCGGCATATCTTGCTGGCCAGATGGATGCATATCGTGTCATTCACCAAAACAAGCTTGAAGAGAAATACTCGGATGAGCAGCTAACGAAACGAAACGAGAAACAAGAAAAAGCACTTAAGCGCGTGCTTGGTGTTGCCGCGGTGACGCTGGTCGCTGTTGCCGCCTGGAAACTAGGTCATGATATGGCGAGTGTGCAGGATCTGTCAGCTGAAATTGGCAATGCTGACGGTGACTGGGTTACTAAAGTACCAGGTCCCGACGCTCCACGTCAATCTCAGCCCGTTCAGCCTGAGTTTAATGCTGCTGCATCAACAGTGGTTAGTGGTGAGGGTTGGTATCAAACGATTCAAGAAACAACCGGCGTCACTGATCCTGCACGTCAGGCGGCGATCTTGCAAAAGATTGGTCCTGTTTTACAGGAAAAAGGCTTGGCCTATCCAATGGGCGACGGTACATGGGGCATTAGCCGTCCAGGTGCGCTGCCAAGGGATGTGCTAGAATTAATTAAGAATAGCCAGTAAATACAAAGGATTAAACATGTTTCAACTTGATGATAAATTTCTACAAGAGCTTGGTCTAGATCAGCTGCCAGAAAATGAAAAGCAGGCTTTTAAGGACCATATTTATAGTCGTTTAGAGATTGAAGTTGGAACACGCTTATCCGATGGCCTTAGTGAAGCTCAATTAAGTGAATTTGAGTCATTCGTGGATCGTGATAATGAGAAAGTTATGGCTTGGATTGCAAATAATGCCCCAGACTACCAGAATGATCCAAGCTATCAGCAGCTAGTGGCAAGTGTACCTCAAAATGTTGAACAGGCTGCAGTATTAGCAGAATACGCATCACTTAAGTGGCTTAGTTTAAACCGCCCCGATTACCGTCAGGTTGTTGCTGCTGTGCTCGAAGAGTTAAAGCGCGAAATTATTAGCAACCGCGATGCGATTTTAGGCGCTCGTTAAGTAGCCGCGCAAGAACGCGTCGCTGCTCATCTGGCGTCCACTAGGGGCGATCAACTCATCAACTGACAAATAAGCACCGTCTTGGCATAAAAAATCGAGCGGTGTTTTTTGTTGGCCGCTAATGTGGGCCTTAGTAACGATAATAGGGTGGCCATTAATGGTAAGTTTGCTTTTTGGAAAGCCGATATGTGCACGGATGATTCGCTCTGCGTCAGCCGCACCTAGCGTTGCAAGGTCAAGGTTGGCGCTGCTTTTTTCTAGTAGCTGGCAGTAGCTGGCTGCTTCTTCGTTTTGTGGGGTTGGTTGCAAAGACCCATCAATAATTGTGGGGAGAGTTTCGAGCAATAAGTTTGTGCCGATATCAGCGAGAGCATGATATAGCTCTGGGCGAGTTTCGGTGCCCTGAAGCGGGTGTTCTTTGGCGGTGTAGACTGGGCCGGCGTCCATACGGGCTGATAATTGCATGATTGAGACGCCTGTAACTGGATCGCCGTTTTTGATGGCCGATTCAATGGGTGATGGGCCGCGATATTTTGGTAAAAGTGAAGGGTGGACATTAATGATACCAGGGGTGAATAGATCGATAATTGCTTGAGGGACAATTTTTCCATAGCTTACGAGCACACCCGTGACCGTGCCGAGAGCGCGAACATCATCTGCAATGTCAGTAAGATTCTCTGCTTGCCAGACGGGGATATTATGACGCGTTGCAAGTACTTTGACGGCAGGTGCCACAAGTTGCTGGCCACGGCCTTTTTTGCTGTCTGGTTTTGTAACGACGGCAGCGATAGTGTAGCCACCTTCGATGAGGCCCGTGAGGGCGGTGAGGCTAAAATCCTCAGTCCCAAAGAATATGATTTTCGCGGATGTGTTCATCATAATTTAATGGCTGTAGCTCGCCTTTCTCATCGAGAGTGTAAAATGCTTCTGTTTGGTCTTTGATGTGATCAATAAAGAGGACGCCATTGGTGTGGTCAACTTCATGTTGGATGACGCGAGCTAAAAAGCCATCGGCTTTGAAGCGAACTTCATTGCCTTCAACATCGAGGGCTTTGACGCGAATTTTAGAGTAGCGAGGAACTTTACCGTAAACGCCGCCGACGCTTAGGCAGCCTTCATAATCACTGATGAGCTCACCTTCGTATTTAACAATCTCTGGATTGATGAGAGGAGTAAACTCACGAACTGATTTGTCATCGAAATCACTGCGAACAATAACGACACGCTCAAGGGTATCGATCTGAACAGCCGCAAGAGCGGCGCTGATTTCGTGTGGACGTGAATCTTCCCAGTCGATCGAAGCGGTCGTCATATCATCGATCAGTTTAATAGTATCGTCGGTGATTACGTGAACTTTGGTTGATTTTACCCGAAGATGAGGGTTAGGCAAGGTTATAATGTCTTCTTTTTTCATTAGATCCATTATAGCGAAGACAGGCGATAAATGACAGAGGTGGCTTACAGGAGGCTAATTGGATCTAATTCATACTGCCAATGCGTTGCTGGTAGGTGGGACAGAAGCGCAACCAAATCGGCACGTTTAGATGATTTGATCGTTAGTTGCCAGCGGTAGGTGTCGCGTTGTCGTTCGTAAAATGATGGCGTTGGTCCAAGAATTTGTACGGTGTCTGCTGCTACTGATCGAAGCTCGCGAGCAAGTTTTTGTGCATTCTTGATAGCCGCTGTTTCGGTTTTGTAAATGCACGTTAGTTTGAGCAAGTGAACAAATGGTGGGAAGAGCGCACGTTTGCGCTCTGTCAGTGTAGCGGCATAAAAATCAGCATAGTTTTGCGCTAGGCCGTCAACGACTGCCGGGTGAGTAGGTTGATAACTTTGAACAATAACATTTGTAGGATGATTTGAACGACCGACACGGCCAATTACCTGGGCAAGTAGTTGGAATGTACGCTCACTTGTGCCGTAATCAGGGAGGCTCAACCCACTATCGGCTTGAATAACGCCAACGGTACGGAGTTTTGGTAGATCTAGGCCTTTGGCGATTACTTGCGTACCGATGATAAGATCGATGTCACCGTCATACAGTTCTTTATATTTTTGTTCAATAGACTCACCAGATTCGCTATCGCCATCAAAGCGCATAATAGTTTTTTGCGGAAAGATTTTGCGCAGTTCGGATTCGATAAGTTTGGTACCGATGCCCTTATGAATAATGTCAGCCGCGTGGCATACGGGACAGCTGGTAGGAACGGGCTCGGTTATGCCGCAGATATGGCATCGTAAATGATGTTTGTCGGCGTGAAGGGTAAGTGGAATAAAGCAACGTGAACACGTTGCTGACCAACCGCAATTTTCACATAAGGTTGTTGATGCACTACCTCGACGGTTATGAAAGACAAGTCCTTGTTTGCCACTGGCAAAGGTTTCAGTGAGCTGTGCTAATAATGTGTCCGATAGAAAACGATGTTGTTTAAAGTTGGATCGCTTTGTCATGTCAACTAGCGTAATAGTTGGTGGCACAGCATCGTGGCGCGCACGTGTCGACATAGTAATAATAGGACGCTCTGCTTGTTCGGCAAGGTAGTAGTCGGTGATAGCAGGCGTGGCACTTCCGAGCACCACTTTTCCGTCATGGTAATGGGCAAGCATGCTCGCTGCGCGCAGCGCTGAATAGCGAGGCGACTGTTCTTGCTTGAAGCTTGGTTCATGCGCCTCATCGATAAGAATAAGTCCCACTGTTGCTAGCGGCAGAAACAGCGCTGAGCGCGGACCAATGACAACGCGTGGTGCTGTGCTATTAAGTGCTTCGCGCCAAGCGCCGTGACGTTCTGATTCTGTCTGACGCGAATGTGTGAGGATAATGTCAGTGAAATGGTGCGAAAATTCGTCGACTAATTGTGAGGTAAGGGCAATTTCTGGCACGAGCAAGATGACGGACTGGCCACGGTCTAATGCTCGTTTTGCCAGTTCGATATAGACATGCGTTTTGCCGGATCCTGTCACGCCGTGAAGCAAAGCGGTGCCAGGTGACATAGACTCAACAGTGGTGATGGCCATTGTTTGATCAGGAGTGAACACAATAGTTGTTCGGTCTCGCAGTGTTTCGCGCTCAGTAATTTTTCGCTCACGACGGTTCTTTTGCAGCCCGCGCGGCAGTATTGTTTGTAGTACGGTCGCTAAATGGGTTGCATAATAATCGCTTAACCAAAGCGCTAGTTTAATGATTGGTTCGGGCAAAGGCCGAGACTCAATGACGCTACTTATCTGCTTTGTATCATAGGTGGGTTTATTAACTTTTCGAATAAGTACGCCGACAAGTGACTTCTTGCCAACCTCAATTGTTACAAGACTACCGATAGGGAGATTAGTTTCCGAGGCATAGGTAAAAGTCGCACTGTTCGCGCGAATAATTTGATTTGGCGCCACCTCGTAGTAGTACATAAGATCAGTATACCGCGGCGAGGGATTTCTTGCTTGCTAAAGAAGATAGGTACTATACCGACTCGCCACGATGGACCGAAGCTGTTAAAATAAAGCATATGTATTTTGAAAGCCGAGCCCAAGCTGGACAGAAATTAGCTGAAGAGCTTGTGGGTACGTACCGTTACGAGAACTGTGTGGTGGTGGCGTTAAGCGACGGTGCAGTGCAAGTTGGCGAGCAGATTGCCGAAGCGCTTCACTGTCTACTGACGATGCTTCTTGTTGAAGATATCGCGATTCCTGGCGAGTCACTTAGCTTCGGTGGTGTTTCACAAACTGGTGCCTTTACGTACAACGGTGAATTTAGCGATGGTGAGATCGAAGAGTATACCAATGAATTTCATGGTTATCTTGAAGAACAAAAGCGCGTTGCGTTTCAGAAGATTAACCGCTTGATTGGTGACGGTGGAGTGATTGATCACGATATGCTGCGTGACCATGTTGTTATCTTGGTAGCTGACGGGCTTGATAGTGGCGCAACTCTTGATGTGGCTATCGACTTTCTCAAGCCAATTCGTATTCAACGCCTCGTCGTTGCGACCCCAGTAGCGTCCATCGGCGCTGTCGATAAATTGCATATGCTTGCCGACGAACTTCATATTCTAGATGTAAAACAGAACTACATGGGTACGAATCATTATTACGATGCTAATGATATTCCAACACACGAAGAAACGATCGCAAAAATCAACGAAGTTGTCTTAAATTGGCGCTAATCAGACTTGCCATAATGATGTAAAAAAGTGTACAATAACAAGCACTAGGGAGAGCAGCAAAAGTAAAGGAAATTATGTTAGACGTTTTTATTACCTCAAGAGTACGCCGAAAAATTGTAGTGGTATATGCAAAATATCCAGACTTTCACACGCATGTTCGTGGCCTCGCCAAGCTAATCAAAGAAGATCCGGGCAATATTCAGCGTGAACTAAAACGACTAGAAAAAGTTGGCTTTCTTACCTCTGAAAAACAGGGTAACACAAAAATCTACTCTACAAACAAGCAGTTCCCAATCTTTAAAGAATTGCAGAGTATTGTTATTAAATCGCAGCAACATGCGAGCCGTCCAAAACGCTCCGCTGACTTGTAATGTCATTATTTGAGCAACTCTTAAAGGCACGAGGTCTCGAAGGCGAAACTCGTGAACTTTTTTTGTCACCCCAATATGAGGCCAAACATGATCCATTTCTTTTGCCAGATATGCAAGCAGCAGTTGAGCGGCTTGTCATAGCACGCGAGCGGCAGCATAAGATAACTATCTACGGTGATTATGATATTGATGGACTAACCGCAACAACGGTGTTGCTGGATGCATTTGAATCATTTGGCTTTAAATCAGTCGACGCGTTTATTCCAAATCGATTTGTCGAAGGGTATGGATTGACAGTTGATGCAGTTGAGCGAATTGCAGCAGCAGGTGCGCAACTAATCGTGACGGTTGACTGTGGCAGTCTCAGTGAAAAAGAAATTATTCGCGCAAATGAATTAGGTGTTGATGTGATCGTGACTGATCATCATAATGTGGCGCCTGTGCAGCCGCCAGCTATTGCGGTAATTAATCCAAAACGACCCGATCACGAATATCCATTTATTGATTTAGCTGGTGTCGGCGTCGCATTTAAATTAGTCCAAGCACTTCAAACGAGATTAGATGGCCTTCCGATCGGGCAAGAGAAGTGGCTTCTCGATCTCGTTGCACTTGGGACGGTCTGTGATGTCGTGACGCTGGTTGATGAGAATCGTGCCAATGTCTATTGGGGATTAAAAGTACTTAGTCAGACGCGTCGGGCGGGTCTGAAAGCTTTGATGGCAGTTGCGGCTGTAGAACCTGAAAAGGTGAATGCGCGAAGTCTAGGGTTTGGACTGGGGCCACGTATGAACGCCTCTGGGCGGTTAGAGACGGCACAGCACGCACTAGATATGCTGCGTGCACAGGAGCCAATGCTGGCAATGGAGAAGGCCCAGCAATTAGACCTGCTCAATCAATCTCGACGAGCTGATCAAGATAGGATCTTTAAAGCCGCGATCATTCAGGCTGAGCAATATAAAGATGACCCGGTGCTAGTGGTCAGTCACGCCGATTGGAACCATGGCATTATTGGCATCGTGGCGGCAAAGCTGCTTGAGAAATACAAAAAGCCTACGTATGTTCTGCAGGAAATGGGTGAGCAATCAAAGGGTTCGGCCAGGAGTTACGGTGATTTTAGCGCGGCGGATGCCATTCGTGCCAGCGACGATATTATCACGAAAGGCGGTGGCCATAAATTAGCGGCAGGCGTGACGCTGCCGACAGAAAATATTGAGGTATTTCGTCGCCGAGTTAATGAATTTTATCGATCCCAAAAGCTCTTTAACCAAGCAGCGCTACTACTACCAAAAGCTGATGTGACCGTTGCTAATTTTAACGAGATTGACGAGCCACTGCTGCAGCAATTAGAGGCGCTAGAGCCCTACGGTAATGGTAATCCTGAACCTGTCTTTAAGAGCGTAGGCGTGCTAGTAACGCATCTGCGCCGCATGGGTGCGGATGCCCAGCATATCAAACTGACACTACAAGATGACCAGGAGAACAAAATGGAATTTTTGGCATTTAATGCACCAGAGTCATTTTTTGTTGAACCAGGCGAGTATGTCACCGTTTGGTTTCAACCAAGTGTCAATGAGTGGCAGGGGCGGCGGACAGTCGAAGGCAGACTACTGCACTTAACAATCGAAGACTAGAGTTATTTTTTCATGACCCACGGCTATGATAAGATAAAAGCACAAGCATGAATGTGGGCAAAACTTATTCAACAGGCATAAAGCAGAGCGGTTTTACGATCGTTGAATTATTGATTGTTATTGTCGTTATCGGTATCCTGGCTGTCATTACCATCGTTGCCTATAACGGCATTCAAAATAGAGCAAATAATACCGTTGTCCAGTCTGACATGAAGAGTTTCGGCACAAAGCTAGAGCAATATTTTATAGAAAATGGGCGAGCACCAGCAAGCGTGGCGGAGCTGACGAGTATTGGTTTTCCATTTGCGACCGAATCATATCAAGCAATTATTTATTGTACAGACGGCCAAGATAACTTTGGTATATCAGGTCGAAGTAAGGCTGTGAACGGCTGGTATTATACGCACGCCACAGGAACAATATCTAGCGGCAGTGTTGGAGGCTCGGCCGCTGCGACATGTGCGACTATGGGCATGACGACATATACATTTGCAACGTGGGGAAATCTTACTAATAAAAGCTGGTAGTTGAGGGTCATCTTTTTGACCTGCACCCTTGGTCTGAGGTACAATCGAAGAATCATAAACAGGATGGGCAATGCTAAATAAAAAACAAACAGGCTTTACGATCGTTGAACTATTGATTGTTATTGTGGTTATTGGCATCCTGGCTGCTATTACTATCGTCGCTTATAATGGTATTCAAAATCGAGCCAATAGTACTCATGTGGTGTCATTGGTGCGTAGTTACGTAACGGCAATCTCTGCCTATAATGCGGAAAATGGAGCGTATCCCACGGGGACATCTTGCCTAGGCGCCGGCTATACGGGTGGCATATGCCACTATGACGCTGGAATGTATAGTGAAAATAATGGCAACTTCAATACGGTAGTGCTTAAAGATTATATGTCGAATCCGCAGAAGGTGCGATCAGTACGTTCACCGATTGGTGCTAAATGGGTTGATACGGCTTTTTACACTTGGAATAATGCATCGTACAACCCGACGGGTGCGGCAATTGCTTTTGCGCAGTACGGCACGACAACATGTCCGCAAATTGGCAGCCTTAGAGCGTTAACGCATAGTAACTTTGGTGATGGCTCGGGTATATGGTGTCGGTTCGCGCTTGATTAATTGCACCTGTTGCACTCTTAGACTATCTCTGTTACAATAACAACATTATGGTACAAGTAACACGTAAAGATGAACGCGAAGCGAACGAAAACATTATTCGTCGTTTCAACCGCAAGGTTTTGCAGAGCGGCGTACTTGCTGAAGCTAAGGCTTCAATGCGATTCGCTAAACCTCTTAGCAAGACTGAGCGTCGTGCAAAGGCGATTATTCGCAAAGAGCGCAAAGCTGACAAATTAGCTAAAGCCCGTTTAGGACTACGCTAAACAATGGCGCTAAAACAGCGCATTACTGACGATCTTAAAGCCGCTCTTTTGGGCGGCGATCGTTTTGTAGGTGAGACGCTCCGCAATCTAAAAGCCGCGATTTTAAATGAAGAAGTTGCGCAAAATAAACGTGAAGAAGGTCTGGACGACGCAGTTGTCGAGCAGATTATTGCCCGCGAAGTCAAGAAGCGCAATGAAAGCATCAAACTCTATACGCAGGGCGGCCGTTCTGACCTTGCCGAAGACGAACAAAAAGAAATCAATGTTATTAAAGCCTATTTGCCAGAGCAGCTTGATGAAAATCAAGTAAAGGCAATTGTTGATGCTGCGGTTGAACAACTTGGTGC
>Ga0157369_10002512_pt1 | contig 21955 bp, 21 predicted proteins | sample C25metaG_FD_113461 | JGI IMG/M metagenome (GOLD analysis project Ga0157369, IMG submission 113461) | Corn rhizosphere microbial communities from Kellogg Biological Station, Michigan, USA - C2-5 metaG | ecosystem: Host-associated > Plants > Roots > Rhizosphere > Soil | place: USA: Michigan...
ACAGCGCTGGATCGACATCGCGATTGCCCGCAACGTCATTCGCCGGATGCCGGACAAGACGCTGGTCATTCGCCGGAAGCGGTCCGCATGACCCATCCCTACACCCTGGCATATCGAGAGAGGTAGAGATGCCCAAACCAACGCTCTCGGTCCCTGATGACTTCGCGATGTATGCATCGATCGAAGGCAACCTGAAGCTCCGCAAGCGCTACAACGTTGGCGGCGCCACAATCGAGCGTTGGCGTGCAACTATCGGAGCGAGGTACAATCGCCCGACTATGCCCAAAAAGATACCGATCGCGGTCAAGAAGCGCATTCGGAGACGTTGGGAATCGCAGGAGAAAATCGAGGACATGGACGACTTCGGCATAGACGACATGGCCCGAAGTCTCGACCTCAAGTCCTTCGCATTGGAGTGGTGATGGCAAACGATGAACGCCTTACCGAACTGAAGCGCAGGCTCGTCGCCTCCGAGCGCATGGGCCCGGGGTACAAGGATCGCATTGAAGCGCTCAAGCGGCAGATCGCCGAAGCCGAGGCACAAGATGCACAGCCAGAGTAAAATATTCAAAAATACGACAGGACTTCGCAATGGCTAGACCGAAGGGCTCGCCCAACAAATCTACGGCTGAGATCAAGGCCCTCGCCCAGAAGCACACTGGGAAGGCGATGGCTGAACTGGCGCGTCTCGCAACTGGAGCTGAGAGCGAAGCTACCCGAGTTGCTGCGATCAAGGAATTGTTAGACCGCGCCTATGGCAAGGCGTCTCAACCGATAGGAGGTGATCCAGATCTACCGCCGGTAAGTCATGAGATCGTGATGCGCAACCTATCGGAAGCCACCTTGCGCGAGATAGCCGCGAACTCGTGATACGCCTCACCGCAGACCATGTGCGCCAGGCCAAGTTTGAACTGACGCGCCGGCACACCGCCGACTTTGCGTGCATGGTCGATATCCCCACTGTACCCATCAGCGATGATGAAGAGGAAGAGCGATACTCAACGCTCAAGGTAGCGAGGATGGCGGCGCACCACAAGCTGCTCTGTGACAAGCTGGACGGGATCGAGGATGGTAGTATCCCGAACCTCATGGTGTTGATGCCTCCTGGCTCCGCAAAGTCAACATACGTCGACGTGGTGTTCGTTCCGCGCTTTATGGCGCTCAAGCCCCGCCGGCATGTGATCGTGGCCAGCTATGCCAGCAACATCGCCGCCAAGCAGGGCAGGCGCGCACGGCAGTTGATCAAATCTCCATCGTTCTACGAATGCACGGGGCGATCTCTAGACCCAGATAAGGCCGCCGCCGATGAGTGGATGCTCGATAACGGCAGCGAGTATATGGCTGGCGGCATCCTGTCAGGCCTGACCGGTAACCGGGCTGCGCTAGGCGTCCTGGACGATCCAATCCGTGGTCGTGAGGCGGCAGAGAGCGAGACTATCCGCGAAAAGACGTGGGAGGCTTATCAGGATGACTTTTGCTCTCGCCTCATCCCTGGGGCACCGCAGATCATGATCCTTACGCGCTGGCACCAAGACGACCCAGCCGGCCGCATTCTTCCTGAGAACTGGGCGGGCGAGAGCGGGTGGTTCAACGGTCGGGATGGCCGGCGTTGGTATGTCATCTGTCTGCCAGCGATTGCCGATCGTGAGGATGATCCGTTAGGCCGAGCGATCGGTGAGACGCTGTGGCCCGAGTGGTTCAACCATGAGCATTGGGCGCCGTTCAAGACCAACCCGCGCACATGGTCGAGCTTGTACCAGCAAAAGCCATCGCCGGATGAAGGCACATACTTTCAACGCGATTGGTTCAAGCGCTGGTCGCATCTCCCGTTGGTCCACAAGTACGGGACTAGCGACTACGCGACCAAGGATGGCAGCGGGGATTACACCGTCCATCATATCTGGGGCGTCGATCCACAGGGCGATCTGTACCTGATCGATCGATGGCGCGGGCAAACCACGTCAGATGTATGGATCGAGCGGCATTGCGACCTTGTAGAGCTTCACAAGCCGCTGGCATGGTTCGGAGAGGCGGGCCCGATCTATCGAGCGATCGAGCCCGCGCTCCAGCGTCGCATGCGTGAGCGAAACGCCATGGTTCGCATGGAGCCATTGCCATCGATAAGTGACAAGCCAACCAGCGCCAGAGGCTTCCAGTCCAGGGCGGCAACGGGGCGCGTCTATCTGCCAGACACACCAGAGGGCGATGCGGTCCTTGACGAACTGCTGCGCTTCCCTGCCGGCAAATACGATGACGAGGTAGACGCGTGTTCGAAGATAGGACGCGCACTTGATGAGATGCATCCGGCGATCGTTAAAGCCAAGCCTGCCGACAAGCACACCCCGACTGATCGTTACCGCAAACGGCAACCAGATATTTCTGGAACTGTCTGGTCGTAGGATAATGGCGGTGTTCTATGCCTGAAAGCCGCTCATGAAGATGCCTGCTCCCTATCTGACAGCGACCGCCAGCGGAGGCGCAAAGGTGAGCCTTTACCGGCATAGCGACGAATATCGGGGTGTTCTCGAAGTGCCTGGCCATTCGATCACGGCCACAGCGGACAGCCAAGCTGAGGTCTGCCGTAAGCTTGGGGCGTCGTTGTGATCGAAGTCGCAGACGCCCCGCTTCGCCTCCCGCACGCCGTGGTTCCGCATGGACAGGTTCCGGGCGACGAAGGGCATAGCATTACGCCAGTGGGGCAGGGCGCCAACGATGATGAGTTAGGCCCGCCCGACGAAGATGCGCTGCGCAAGATGTTCGATGAATCGCGCGATGTGACCGATAAGGCGCGCAAGGAGCAGCAGACAGACCAAGACTATTACGACGGTCCAGCACAGCTAAATAGCGAAGTGCGTCGTATCCTCGAAATGCGCAGGCAGCCGGCAATATTCGACAACCGCATAGCGCCAGCAATCGACGGCATTCTTGGGGTGATCGAGGGAGCAAAGGTCGACCCTCGGGGCTTTCCGCGTAATCCTCAGGACCAAGGCGCGGCAGACATCTGCACCAAGACGTTGCGCTATGCCGCAGATGTCGCCCGCTGGCAGCAGACCAAATTGGAATGCGCAGAGGACTATCTCAAGCAGGGATTGACTGCCGCTATCTGCGAGTGGGACGGCAAGACCATTCGGGTTGAGCAAATCCGATGGGAAACGTTCTTCTACGACCCCAAGAGCCGGAAGGCAGACTTCAGCGATGCGAAATACAAAGGCATCGCGAAGTGGATGTACGAGGATGAGGTACGCAAGGGATACGAGCGCGCCGCGAAGCTGGGCGACCTCTGCACCGTTCACGACAACGCAATAGACAACACATGGGACGATCGCCCGACCGACGGCATCCGCTGGGTCGATAAGCGTCGCAATCGCGTGCTGGTGGTCGAAATGTATTACCAGCATGCAGGCGAGTGGCTACGTTGCGTATTTTGCGGCGCTGGCTGGCTGGAGCACAGCAAATCGCCCTACGTGAAGGTGGGCACGGGTGAAACCCGGTGCCCGATCGAGGCGCAGTCGTTCAAGGTCGACCGCCAGAACAACCGCTATGGCCCAATCCGCAACATGCGACCGATGCAGGATGAGGTGAATGCTCGCCGATCGCGTGGCCTGCACCTTTTGAACGCTCGGCAGGTGCAGAATACCGATATCACCGCGCCACCGGTTGATGCTGAGTCGGTCCGTCAGGAAATGGCTCGCGCAGACGGCGTGGTTCCGACCGGCTGGGCAGCGGTGCCGACCAGCGACATGGCATCAGGTAATCTTGCCATGCTTGCGGAAGCAAAGGACAGCCTATCACGCATGGTGCCAGTGGCGTTAGCTCAGGATTTACGAGAAGGCAGCGCCGCCAGTGGTCGCGCTCGCCAGGTTGCGCAGCAAGCGGGGCTGACGCAGTTCGGTCGTGGGTTTGGGCGCTTGGAGGATTTTGAAGAGCGCATTTACGAGCAAATGTGGCTGACGGCGCAGCAATTCTGGACAGAACCGATGTATGTCAGGGTTACGGATGACCCCCGCGCGCCGTCATTCCTGCAAATCAATATTCCCCAGATGGCGCCGGCTTTAGTGCAGCAGCCAGACGGATCGATGGCTGTGGGCGAACAGCAAGTCGGTACGCAGAACGCCATCGCTGAGATGGACATGGACATCATCATCGGCACCTCACCCGATAGCGTTGCGCTTGAGCAGGAAGTGTTCGAAGCCCTGATGGGGCTGGTGCAGAAGGGCGTTGACGTGTTCTCGCCGCAATTCGAACTGCTCATTGAGATGAGCCCGCTGCCCGACAAGACGCGTGTACTTGAGCGCCTCAAGGCATTCCGCGATCAGGTGCAGCAGCAGCAGGCGCAAGCTCAACAGGCCGCCCAAGCGGCACAGGAACGGGCGCAACAGATCGGTGAAGCAACCGCAATGGCCAGCATTGAAAAGACCAATGCTGACACTGCGCTGATCACGGCCAAGGCGCAAGGCCAGCAGGTCGACAACGAGGTATCGGCGCTCCACGCCCTTTATCACCCGGGCGATGAAACCGCTGCTTGACCGCCCTCTACAGTAGTTCGGACAATATACCCCGTCGCTATGCCTGAATAGCGATCTCGCCGCCGGAGCTTCGGGCGGTACGGGTTCCCTGTCCCGACAAAATAGGGTGGCCGCCGCATCGGGCGTGTCGTTGTTGCCCACGATACGGGCGAGGAAGGGTAAAGGATGGCGGAAGAGTCCGAAGAGTTGTTCGCAGACGTTGGCACGGAAGTGTCGGAGCCCGTTGAACAGCCGATCGAGCAGCCGGCAGAAGAAGCTCCAGTTACGGAGCCGATCGAGCCGGTAGAAGAGCCGCTCGCCGAACCTGTTGTAGCACCGGAAAAGCCGGAGGCCGGGTATATCCCGATCGCGGCAATGATGGACGAACGCGACAAACGCAAGGCCCTGGAAGCAGAGCTGGCGCGACTTCGCGAACAACAGCAGGCACCGGAAGTCCCCAATCCTTTCGATGATCCGGATGGGTACGCCGCGCACCAGACCAAAATGGTCGAGGAGCGGTTAACGCAAGAACGTTTCGCAATGAGCGACATGTTTGCGAGGCAGCAGCATGGGGCTGAGACGGTCGAAAAGGCAGTGGAGTGGGCAGGCGCCCGCGCAGCAGCCGATCCGGCTTTCGCAATGTCCTACATGCAGCAGCGAAACCCTATCGATTGGATCGTCCAGCAGCACAAGCGTGACGCGCTGCTGACCGATATTGGCGATGTTTCGAAGCTGGACGACTGGTTCGCCCGAGAAGCCGCCAAGCGAGGATATGCAGCCGTTGGCGCTCCCGTAGCGGCCACGGACATTTTGCCTGTGGCTCAACCTAAACCGGCGGTTCCGTCTGTGAAGGTGCCACGGAGCCTCGCGACGCAAGGATCATCTCCGAGCGATATTCGCGACGTTGCGACAGGCCCCCTAGCGGCAGTGGATTCCGTCTTTACCCAGTGAGGTAGAGAAATGGCCGAAGTCCAGCTTGCCAGCGTCAACGAATTGACGGTCTGGAAGCGTGATTACCTGACGAGCTACGTTCGCACGTCGGGGTTCATGCCCTATATGGGTCGCGGTGAATCCGCGATCATTCGTGTCCTGCGTGATCTTTCGACGCAGGCGGGTTCCTCCATCATCGTTCCTCTCATTCTCGAACTTTCCGGCCGAGGCGTCCAGGGCGCCGAAGTGCTTGAGGGCAATGAGGAGGAGATGCTCGATTTCGGCGATCAGGTGCGGATCAACTGGATTCGCAACGGTGTCGTCGTCCCCAAGTCGACCAGCTTCAAGACAGAGATCGACCTCCTGAATGCGGCGCGCGAGCGTTTGCGGACATGGAGCAAGGTCCAGCTCCGCACGGCGATCATCAACGTGCTCAAGTCGATCATCATCCCCGGCACGCTCGACACGGACGGTAACCCTCTGGCGGATACGGCGGTGCTTTACGAAGCAGCGACGGCTGGCCAGCGCAACACCTTCCTGACGAATAACGTCGACCGGATGCTGTTCGGCAATCTCTACGCCAACACGTCGTCGCTCAACTGGGCAACGTCGCTGGGCAACGTGGACGGCACCAATGACAAGATGTCGGCAACGGTGATCCAGATGGCCAAGAGTCTGGCCAAACAGACCACCAACGCTACGAACGGTATGGCTATCAACCCCTATCAGTCGGACGCTACCGCTGGTCGGGAATGGTACGTGATGTTTATGGGGTCTGACGACTTCCTGAACGCCAGCCGCGACCCGACCATCATGGCGGCTGACAAGGATGCGCGCGAGCGTGGGGTTGACAGCAATCCGATTTTCCAGGGCGGAGACCGTATCTATGACGGTGTTATCCTGCGCGAGATTCCCGAACTAACGCCGTTGATCGGTGCCGGCGCGGCTGGCGTCAACGTGGGCCGTTCGTTCCTGTGCGGCGCCGGGGCGCTGTCGATTGCATGGGGCCAAGACCCGACGCCGCGTAGCGACATGGACCGGGATTACAAGTTCCGCCCCGGCGTCGCGATCGAGGAACTGCGCGGTCAGAAAAAGACCAGCTTTCAGGGCGTCAACTACGGCACGGTCGAGGTGTTCACCGCCGCCGTTCCGATTGGTTAAGGAGACAGGAAAGTGACCGCATACAAATCAACTCAGATGAGCACGCCGCGCTACCCCGTCTCCGGGCCTGGTATGGGCGGCCGTAGCATCAAGGTCGAGCGAGGCGAGTTCACGCTTACCGCCGCGCTAGCTCTTAACGACACGATCGACATGTTCAAAATTCACCCACGTTTCCGGGTGGTCGGGGGCTTCGTCAAGGCGACTGATCTCGATACCAACGGCACGCCGACGATCGTTCTCGCGTTGGGTGATGCCGGGGATGATGATCGATATTTCACCGCTCTGACCATTGGTCAGGCTGGCGGCGTATCAACGACGATGGCGGCCACGGGGGTGGATTACTACAACAATATCTCCGCGCCGCTCACCATTACGGCAAAGGTTACGACGGCCCCGGCCACCGGCGCTACGACCGGAACGATTGTTGCCGAACTGTGGGGTTATATCGAGGAGCCGGCGTGATGACCAAACTGACGTGGATCGGGGACAGTGATCCCGAAGCGCAGTCGGTGACCCAGGACGGCATTACGTTCGTCAAGGGGCATCCGACGCCGGTTGCGAACAAGGACGTGTTCAAGCGCCTTTCGGACAACCCTATGTTCTCGGCTGATAGCAAGGCCGAGCCCGTGGAGGCCGATGAGGGCGCACCGGTCGACCCAGACGAAGGCACGGAGAAGGGCGCGATCAAGCGCCGACTCCGTGACGACTATGGCGTATCGATGCAGGGCAACCCCTCGCTCGAAACGCTGCGTGCTCGCCTTGCTACCGAAGCTGCGAAGTAGGACTAATGGCGTCCTGTCGACACGTCATTAATGGCGCCCTGCGCAAGCTGGGTAGACTTGGTGGCGGACGCGACCCAAGGCAGGCAGATGCTACCGATGCGCTGGCGGCTCTCCAGGGGTTGTACCTCTCCTGGATCGCTTCCGGCGCATTTGGTCGCCTCCGCGATGTGATCGCGGAGGCCGACATTACGGCTTGCGAGAATAGCCGGATCATTCGCGATGAAACGGTTGTGACGGTGACGTTACCCGAGGTCGTGCCGGCATATTGCAATCCGCTTCCCTATGGGGCGCTGTGGCCTGCTGTGGTGCAGAACGGCACCGATTACGCCAACCGACCGCCACGTGACGGCTCTGTCGTGCAGATCAAGGACACGATCGGAGGGCAGGTTGCGAGCTACGTCTACGACGGCACGCTGCGCCAGTGGGTGCATGTCGAAATGCTCCAGATGGATACCGAGGCTCCGCGATCGGTGACTGATCCTGAAGGGCTTTCCGCCGTGCTGGCGATGGAGCTGGCGGACACATTCGGTGCTGAGATCGGGCCGACGACGTTACGCCAAGCAGGCCGCTACACAACGGCCATGATCAATAACCCGTCTGCGCCCAGGCGCGAGGCTGTTGGAGTGTATATGTAATGGTCGATATTGATCGCTTCACCAACGCCCGTGCGGTTTACGCGGTTGACAGCACGGGCGCCGTAGTGGGCACGGCCAGTGCGCCTATGAGCGTCATTAGCGGGGCAACTGAGTATGAGACTGTCGCGGCATCAGCGACCGACCAGGTGCTTGGCGCGGTGGGAGCCGTTGGCGATTATCTAAGCCATATCATTATCCAGCCCGCCACAACGGGGGCAGGAACCTGCACGGTCAAAGACGGAACTACCGTCATCTACACGTTCACGACTGGCACTCTGGGGGATCTGAAACCGATCACGGTCCCCTTTGGCGCGGTCAGCGTCAATGCCGGCGGCTGGAAAGTAACGACGGGCGCGAACGTTGCGGTGGTCGCGTTCGGTAACTTCACCTAAGATGCGCTTTCAGGACATTCTGATGACGGCGGCTCAGCAGGGCGCCGCCTCCATTCCGCTTATATCCTATCTCGATGATGGCGGCGCTTCCGCCGGGCTCTGGTACGGCGCCAATTCCGGCCCGGCATGGGTCTATGACGCGCCGACCAACCGCGTCCTCGGTGTGATCCAGCGATACAATTACAACGGCGGGACGGTGCTGAAGGAGAATACGTTCTTCTCCTACGACCTGACCGCTGGTGTGGCATCAGTCGGCAACGTGATCATGACCGATGACAGCAATGTCGTCGGTACCGCCGACCAGCACGGCGTCGGCGTTCTCTGCAAAGACCAATATGGGTTCTTGCACTCGTACGGTGGCGCGCACAGCCTGCCGATGAAGCACAGCATCTCGATCGACGGCGGCGCCACATGGTCTGCTCAGGGCGCCGTGGGCACCGGCATGACCTACCCGCATCCCGTGCACGTCGGGAACACCCAATATCTGTTCATGCGGGAGTCGCCGGGCGGCAATACCTACCCGCTCGTGCTGTATAAATCATCGAGCATCAACGCCTCGACCGGCGCCGTCTCCTGGAATGCCAAGGTGACGGTCATCGATATGGAGAACGATTCGCGCACCTATGCCGGTACGCTCGTCGCGCAAGGCAATCTGATCTATATCCCCTGGTGCCGCGCCAACGCGGCCGACAGCATCCGGCTCGACCTCTATATGGGCGTCTATGACACCACCACCGACACCTTCCGCAATCTCGCCGGAACCGTGTCGGTAAGCGGTGCCGGCTTCCCGCTTCTCCGCTCCGTGGCCGATGCCTCGTTTAGGCTAGTCGACCAGACCACGGCTGGGATCGAGGAAAGCAATACCCCATCGATCTTCATCGACGCCGAGGGAATCCACTGTCTCTACCAGGGCGGCGCGAGCGGCCTGATCTTCTATTATGCGCGCTACAGCACCTCGGGCGCTCTTCTTGAAGGCCCGACGAACCTCGGCGCCGCGCCGTATCGCTATTCGACCCCGGCGATCGGCCCACTTCCCGGCGGAGGCGTCGAAGTCCTGTATCCATCGCTTGTCGGTGCCGTGAACGATATGGAAACCCAGGCGGCCTTCGTCAGAGGCGGGAATATCTATCGAACCACGCGCCCGGCCGGCGGGTCTTGGTCCGCTGCTGAGCTGATCATGGCGACGACCCCCGTCCATCCCCTGGATGGCGTGGCCCGCGTCGAGGGTGCGCCGAGCAACTTCCGGTTCGCCTTCTGCGAGCGCGCTATCGATGATCTCGATTTCTCAACAGGCGGTAATTTGCGCACCTTTGGCTGGGGGGGCAACGGGATTGTCACCACGCCATTCGTAGAAGATACTGACGCTGCTGCCTATATTGGGGGTGCGTCATATAGCAATGTTGATCGGCAGATCGTCACCAATTATTTCCGTGGGATCAAGCGGGTAGGATGGTGGCTCAAGGGCGATTTCGCCTATCTGCTCGGCGAGCCGGTTGAGGCGGTGGCGCGCAAAAACGTGTTCGAAAGCGTGAACTCCGGCACGTCATTGACCGATACGGCGGCGAGCGTGACGTATACGCCATATCTCGGCTTCACCAGCACCGCGAGCGCCAAGCTGACTGCGGCATTCAACCCTTCTACATCCGTCACAAAGCGAATGACCACGACAAGCATCCAGCTATGCATCGTTCCGACAGCGAATGTCACGGCCCCTAGCAGCGATCTCGGCACGACAGCGACGACAGCCGCCCTCACCCTGTCGGCGCAATCGACCAGTAATAATGCAAGCACGCTGCTGGCTGACAGCACCAGCCTTTCAGTGTCTGTCGGATCAGCCGCTTTCCTGGTGATGTCGCAACGTGGATCGAATACCAAAGCCATCTATTTGCGCAGTAAGAACTCGAAAACGACCTCAACGGTGACGCCGACCGCCTTCCCCAATGGCAATCTCACCCTACTTGGTAACTCAACTGGATTCAGCCAGAGGCGCCTTGGCTATGCCCACGGCGGCTCCCAACTCGATGCTGGGCCGACCATTCAGGTGGTCAAGCGCTACATGTACGAACGTTTGGGGGTAGTTACCTGATGCCAATCGTACCCTTGGGAATAGGCGCCTATCAAAGAGCCTCGGGATTCGTTCCCGAGGTGCGTCTTGTTAATCTTATTCTTGAGCAGGATGCTACGGGGATCAGCCCTGACAAGACGCTTCGTATCCAGCGCCCCGGTCTGACGGTATATAACACGCTTCCCGAAAGCATCCGGGGAATTAACTTCCGGGATTCGACAAGCGAGACATTCACGGTTGGCGGTGGCCTGCTATACAACGGAAGTTCCCCCGTTGGGGCGATTGCCGGGGTAGGCATTACGCCGATGGTGGCAACGCCTTTCAGTCTGTTCATTGCTGGCGGTGGCGCGCTCTACGCCTACGATACGGTTCTGGCTACGATCGCGTTGCCTGATGATGCTCCGGATGACGGAACGGTGCAGGACATCGACCAGCTCAACGGTTATTGCCTAGTGCTGCTCCCGAATGGTCGTTTCTACTGGGTAGTTCCTGGTGAGGCGACAATTGACCCGCTGAACTTCGCCACAGCCGAAAGCCTGCCGGACGGGGCAGAGGCAATCGTGCGGCTGGGGGATGAGTTCGTCATTCTCGGTACTGAAAGCGGAGAGGTGTGGCAGCCTACGGGGGACGCGGATGCCCCATTCCAGCGCGCGACCGGGCGTGGTTATGAGAAGGGCTGCCTCTATCGCGATACCGCTGTCAGGTTCGACAACACTCTAGTATGGGTGACCGATCAGTATGAAGTGTGTCGGGCATCTGCCGTTCCTCAGGTCATTAGCAACCCCGCGCTTTCGGATCGCATTCGTCGCGCTACGGGCGATTGTTCTGCTTGGACATTTGCAGTCGATGGCCATGATTTCTATGTGCTGCGTATTCCAGGACAAGGTACTTTTTCCTATGACGCTCTGACGCAATCGTGGTCGGAGTTCTCAACCTATCAGGAGTCCGTCTGGCGCCCACATGTTGGCATCCAGCATGACGGGGTTATCCTGGCCGGTTCATCAGTAGACGGGAAAATCTATAAGGTAGACCCTGAGAACGCGACCGATGACGGGACGCTGATCGAGCGCATCGTGACCGCGACGGTTGGGATCAACGCCAAACCTCCTCGCAACGATAGCGTGTCGATCGGCGTCGGGTGTTCGAGTGACACGATCATTCGGTTGCGCTGGAAAGACGGGCAGGACGACTACCTGGATTATTACGATGAGATTGCAACTCGTGCGCCGTTCGATGTAGCGCAACTCTGGAGACTTGGCCAACCAGATCAACCTTATCGGACGCTGGAAATAAGCTGCATCTCGCCTGAGAAGATTAGCCTGTTTGGCATGGTCGTTAATTCGGGCTGGGCCTGATGGCAGATTTCGTCCGCATCCCAACATTCTCGCAGCGCGATCCGGCGGTTGATAAAGATGGCCGCTTCACGAACGCCACATTGAGCACCTTAAACGATGCCCTCGGGCAAATCGTGGTGGCCATCAACGCGATTGCCGCACTTCCCGAGATACAGGACGCTTTGGTAGAATTAGATGCCGCCACGGCCGCCGCGCAGGCGGCGGCAGACAATGCGAATGCGGCGACGGCAACGAACACAGCGGCCACTTCGCTGGCTAACAGTTATGTTTCTGGCCTAACGCTGACGGCCACGGACGCCGGCACGGACGCAACTATCACGATCTCTGCCCACACGCGGGTTTATGGGGATGGCACGTCGGTAAGCGTCTCTGGCGGCTCTCTGACGGGCCTGGCCTACGATACGACCTATTATGTCTATTACGACCAGCCGAGCCGGTCAGGGGGGTCCGTAACCTATCAGAGCACGACGGACCCGACGATTGCCGCGCAGACCGGGGACAGGCATGTTGTCGGGTCCACGACAACGCCACTAGCAGCGGGGGCGCCGATCGACGGCGATCCAGTGCTTCCGCCAGGCGCTGGCGCGATCAAGAAGCTGTCCGGCGCATGATCGAGCGAGTGCATGATGCCAACATGATCAACGCAATCGCGAACGAAGCGACGGTCAGGCAATTGATGTTCGTGGGCATGATGTACCCACTGCACGATCTCGATTTCTCGGATTGCCTGGATAACAAGCAGAATATCTGTCTGATGGACGACAAGGGCTTCTGCTCCATTTTCCAGTGGAGCGCGCCCGGCGTGTACGAATGCCATATTATGGCGCCCAAGTCGGCTAGGGGTGCGTCGTGCATGGCGTCGGCCCGCGAGATGTTGGCACATATGCGCGAACAAGGCGCTCGTTTGGTATGGGGGCGTCCATCAATCTACAATCGTGCCGCCATATGCTTTATCCGCCGAATGGGCCTGAAATCGGCTGGTTTCGGTACGGATGCGGCGGCTGGTGACGTGCAGTATTTCGTGACGGAGGACTTCTAGTGCCACCTGTAGCCATCGCGGCGGGCATTGCGGCCGGCGGCTCCATCATCGGAGGCGCCATTTCGTCGGGGGCGGCCAGCAAGGCGGCCAAGGCCCAACAGTCCGTTGCTCAGCAGCAGATCGCCGCCAACAACGCCAATCGTCAGCAGATCATCGGCATGGAACAGCCGACCATCGATCGCGGCAACGCGGCGGGAAGCGTTTATGGTGGGTTGCTCGGGTTGGGCGACGCAGCGGCTTCGCAAAAAGCGCTGGACACCTGGCGCGGCTCGATCAGCTATAACGATCTGCTTAAGACCGGCAATGCCGCCGTCAATGCGAACGCGTATGCGCGCGGCATGGGTGATAGCGGCGCGACGCTGAAGGCGCTCCAGAACAGGGGCCAGTCGCTCGCCAACCAGACGCAGGGCATTTACATGTCCAACCTCAACAACCTCATTCAGACGGGCAACAGTGCGATCGGGAATGTCGCAGGGGTTTCGACGCAGACGACCGGCGCCAATAATGCCGCTTTGCAGAATGCGGCTGACGCCCAATCGAACGCGGCGCTTATCTCAGGTGCGGGGTGGCAGAATGCCCTAAAGAACCTGACGAACATCGGGTCGAGCATGGCGACAAGCTTTGGCGGAGCGGGCGGCGGAGCGCCGATCAGCGGACAAATGCCAGGATATGGAGCATTCAACCCGATGCAGCCCATCGGCTATTTCGGAGGGCAGTAAATGGCCGTCGAATGGGGTCTAGGCCAGCCGCAGGGCGGCCCGTACGACTATCTGCAAAGCCTCCAGCAAATGGGCCAGATCGCGGCGCAGAAGCAGGGGTTGGCACAGAATCAGTACAACTTCAACCGGCAGCGCACGGCCGATCAGCAGCGCCCGCAAATCCTGACGCAGGCGCGTGCAGGGGATTTCAGCGGGGCGCAGGATACCGCGTTCGCCAATGGTGACATGGATGCACTCAAGTTTGTCAGTGGCCTTCAGGAAAACCAACGCAAGATCGTGGCCGATCACGCTGATACAATTGCCTCTGTGGCAGCCAATCTTTCCGCCCTCCCGGAGGGGCCGGATAGGTTGGCTGCATTCGACGCCGCACTGCCATCATTGGCGGCAAAGGGCTTTACGCCAGATGAGCTCGCGCAGGCCCGCAGCAATCTAAGCAACAATGGGCTCAAGGGCTATATCGCGGCGGCATCGACCACGAAAGACGCGCTGGAGACGTATTACAAGTCGCAACAGGCCCTTACGGTAGCCGATGGTGCGCAGGTGTTCGGCGCCACCCCGATGGGCGGTGGGCCGCGCCCGCTGATCGCCGAGAACACGAAGGACATTACGCCGCAAAAGCCGGTGTGGGATTCGGCGCGTGGCGGCTGGGTGTATCCGCCTAGCGCGAGTGCCCCAACCGGATCGATGACGCCGCTCGGCGGTGGCACTCCCGGAACTTCGTCTGGGCCTGGGGGCAACCCCTATGACGTTGTTCTCGGCAACGGTGCCTATGGCAAGCCGCCTGCTCCGCTCACCAGCATGACGCTGGGGGACGTGTACGACTTCGGCCGCAACGTCTTGATCCCCAACAGTAAGAAAGCCGGCGTTGGCAGAGACAACCGTGGCTTGATCGGCTCAAGCGCGGCTGGAGCTTACCAGATCACGGGCGAGACTCTTCGCAGGATCGCCCCTCAAGTGCTTGGCGCCGATTGGGAGCAGCAAACGTTCACACCTGAGGTTCAGGACCGGCTAGGCGAAGCGATCTACAATGATGCGCAGCGTAGCGGGACGCCGCTCAATAAGGTCTGGGCGTCGCTGTCTCCGCAAGAAGCCGCCAGCCTTCAGGGTAAGCCGTGGTCGCAAGTGCGTGACACTATCGTTCACGGTGAGACTGGCATTGGTGGCGCGCCGCAAACACCTCAGTCGACTGCGACGAATGGTAGCTTCGTCCCGATCGCAGGGCCGCGCCCACAAAACGCACCTGCCGGGTATCAGTATACGGCCGATGGCCACACGCTTGAGCCGATCAAGGGTGGCCCGGCTGACCCAAGCACGCCAACCTCCCGCAATGTCCAGAGCAACCGCAAAGCCGAGACGGACTACCGCAAGGAGTTTGAGCAGCGCCAGGACGTGAAATCTTTCGTGACGGCCCGCAATCAGTACTATGCGCTGCGGAAAACGGCCCTCAATCCAAATGCGACGGCATCTGACGATATTTCGTCGGTATACTCTTTCATGAAGGCGCTCGACCCCCAATCGGTTGTTCGCGAAGGTGAGTTCGCGACCGCCCAAAACGCTACCGGTGTGCCTGACCGCATGAAGAATTATTACAACCAGATGCTAAAAGGAACCCGCCTGAACGCCAATCAGCGGCAGGATATGGTCAACACAGCCTATCGCAATTATTCGGTCATGCGCGACAATTACAACAACGTCGCCACTCAGTATCGTGGCTATGCGCAGTCGGCGGGCGTCAACCCGGACAATGTGGCGCGCACCTATACCGTCGATGAGAAGAAGTCCAACGCACCGCGTCCGCAGCCGAAAGCCGGCTGGAAGATCACGGAGCGCAAATAATGGCCCGCAAGCTTTCCGTCACTACCCCGAACGGTAAGACGTATGATATCGAGGCTCCAGACGATGCTACGGATGCCGACATTCAGGCTGAAGTCTTGCGCGTTCACCCGGAGGCGGCGGGTGACTTAGCTCCTAGTACGGTTCAGGTTGAAGGCGGACGCCTGCCTGGACCGAACGAACCAGGATATAGCAATTTCATCAGCGCTGGCTATCAGACCGATGCCCATGGTAATCTGCTGCCGAAAGCACCGGATCAGCGCCCGGTATCGCAATCGCAGGGCTTTGCCGAGGGCTTTGAGAAGCCGTGGAACAACGCGGCTGACTGGCTCACGCAGGGCATAAATAAAACTATTCCCTCTGCACGAGAGGCCGCAACGGGCAATTTAGACCTTTCGATGCTTGCTGATCCATCTGCGTTGATCAAGATGGGCCTTGCGGGTGCTTCGTATGCGGGAGCAGCCCTTGAAGGTAACGGCAACCTCCAGGCGGGTGATGCGATCAACAAGCTTGGCGCACCTCTCGGCATGGCACCAAGCGTCCAGGCCGCGCGCGACGCACAACAGCAGGCCCGAGATCAGTCCCCATATCAGAGCGGGGGGCTGGGCAAGTTCGCGGGTGAAGTAACGGGCGCGGCACTGCTAAGCAGGCTACCCGGCGGCGTTTTCTCACAAGGTGCGCAAGGTGGCGCGTTACTGACGGATACGCCGAACGATGCGCTAGGCGTGGCCAAGGACGCCGCGATCGGGGGAACGCTAGGGAAGACTGGCTCGGCGGTTCTTAGCGCCGCTGGCCGAGTTGCAGCGCCTGCTGTCAACGACGGCCTGCGTACGTTGCTGGATGCCGGTATCCGCGTAACTCCTGGACAGGCGGCGCGTGCTGGCGGCGGCTTCGGGCGGATCGTCGGAGGCGTCGAAGACAAGGCCATGTCTCGACCGTTCGTGGGGGGCATGATCACGAATGCGCGCAATCAGTCGCTGGACGATTTCGCGCGAGCCACGATCAATCGAAGCGTGGAGCCGATCGGCGCGAAGCTTCCTGATAGCATTTCGTTGGAAACCACCGCTGGCGCCCGTAGTGCAGTACGCTGGGCAGGCGACAAGCTCTCGGCTGCGTTCGAGGAGATCAAGCCGCGTATCCGGGTTCAGGCGAACGACCCAGCATTTCTGGACGATCTTACGACCGTTCGCAATGACATTGTTTCCGACATGCACCCCGACCGCATCAAGCAATATGACAACATCCTCAAGGGACTCGGGCGGTTCTGGCAGGATGGGACCGAACTTTCTGGGCAGGCATATAAGGACGTAGAGAGTCGGCTGACGCGCAACATCAATCAATTCGCTCGCGGCGATGGGGATCAGCAGCAGCTTTCGCGCGCGCTGGAGAGTGTTCGGGACGCCATGACCGATCTTGCCGAGCGTCAGAATCCGGATGTCGCGACGACCCTTAAGTCGCTCAACACCGGCTGGAAGTCGCTCACGCAGGTTGAGCGCGCAGCGGGCACAAGCAGGAGCCTGCCGACGCCGGCCGGGTATAGCCAAGCCGTCAAAATGAGTAGCGATACGGTACGACGTAGGGGCTATTCGCGTGGCACAGCGCTCAATCAGGATTTGTCCGATGCGGCATCGGACATTCTGCCAAGCTCGATCGCCGACAGCGGGACGGCTGGACGTATCGGCGGTATCCGTGCCGGCGCGGTCGGTCTTGCGCAGGCGCTACCTTATCTCGCCGCGCAGAAAGTCACGCCCTTGCTTCTGAAACAGAATGGCCCCTCACCGGCGCTTGCAAAGCTGCTTGAATACGGCGCGCGCGGCGCTCCCTACGTAGCGCCCCCCTTGATAAGCCAAGGTCGATAAAGACCGCCTACGCCAACGACGTGTATCTGCCCAAGCCGTGGTAATGATCGCTGCTGTGCCGGCAGCCAGTGCAGAGCCTAGCGACACTATTTCTGTCCCTGCGGCGCGCAGGAACGGTCAACATAGCGGATCGCTCGCCCGGTATACTCCCGGCGCGACCATGCCCACGCGGTCATGTGTTTGTCGCCCTTTGTGACTAATACGACCGCATCGGCCCCGGCCTTTTTGGCCTCGCGGCGGAGCTTGGCGAAAATCTTGCCGCGCGTATCGGCGTTGTAATCTTCGGTGACATTGACCGACACAGGTTGAACGATGCGATAGGGGCAAGTCCGCACATCATCACTTGTGACCATTATGCCACCATCAAAGGTGGCATCGTCGTTTCCAACCTCTTGGGCGAATGCAGGAAAAGCCAGCGCGACCAGCATAGCGGCCGACAAAGTAATGAGCTTCATGCGGCGTTAGTTAGCACACCCCGCATCGTTCTAAAATACCCCAGCACTATGCCTGAACGGGGTACCGATGAGCGTTGTCGACATCACCTTTCCTGGGAACATCTCGCAGGTCGATAGCGCGGCGGCGCTGCGGGCCGTTCCGTCCAATTCCATCTATGATACTGCGATCTATCTTGTCGTGGACCTGGGATTCTTCGGGTTCGACGCGGGCTCAACCGCCGACGACAATGGCGTTTCAGTATTGAGGCCAAATGACCTGACACCCCTTCAGGCCGGCCGCTGGTTAATCAGCGGCGGGTCTGTCTTCGATACCGGCTTGAGGGCGGACCTTGCATCAACAGACCTCGGCAAGGGAATAGACCTGATAGGTCGAGCTCGCAAGCGCCTGTCTACCGATCAGATCTATTACGTCCGCACGGATGGCAGCGATTCCAACATCGGCACGACGAACACTTCCGGAGGCGCCTTCCTGACCATTCAGAAGGCGATCGACACCGTTTACAACACGCTCGACTTCAACGGGCATGTGGTGACTATCCAGGTTGCGGACGGCACGTATACCGCTCCGCTTTCCATACATGGACTGGCGACTGGCGCCACAGCAAATCAGCCATTCCGACTGCTCGGCAACGAAGCAACGCCGGCCAGCGTAGTAATTTCCGTCACTGGTAGCAACGCCCTTACGATGGAAAACGGGGCGTATCTGCTGATCGCTGGCGTCACGATGCAAACCACCATTGATGGGGCGGGTTGGAGCGTCGCCAGCAATTCTATGCTTGAGCATCGAAACTGCCGATTCGGCAACGTGGCAACCGACGTGATTATATCGCAACACCATGCGTCGGTGCGCGCACTTGGCCCGACGACGATTGCCGGCAACGCGGTGACGTTTCTCCACGCAACCAAACGGTCGATTATCGACTTCGCCAGCCAGACATTGACCTATGTGTCAAATCCGACGTTCTCAACCTACCTGTTCGGGCTCAACGATGCCTCAGTAAATCTGGATAGCGCGACCATTGTCGGCACGGCGACGGGCCGCATTCTGGTGCATGACGGCGCCATTCTCAACATATCCAGCCTGACCGGCAACCCGCTGGGAGGTACGGCGTATGAGGTGGAAGACGGCGGCTACATAGCCAATCCAGACCTGATGACGGCGCGGACGCTGTACGTGAACCCGGCCGGTAACGATGCGAACGACGGCTTTGCCAATACCGCAACACGCGCGTTTGCCACAATCCAGGCCGCGATCAACACGCTGGCGAAGATGCCATACGACCCCAAAGGTTTTGCTGCCGGCGCGGGCTGGGTCATCAAGCTCGCGGACGGCACTTACGGCGAGACGGTAAAGCTCTACAACGTGCCCTATTTCGATGTGACGTTGCGCGGCAACACCGTGACGCCGGGGAATGTGATCATCTCCGGGACTTCGGATGGCATCACGTCGATCGGCACACGTACCAACTGGAATCTCGATAGCTTCCGCATCAACGCAGCAGCCGGCCTTGGTCTGCGCGTTGAACAGAACTCGGCGGTTTCCTTCCAGAACATCGTCTGGGGTGTATGCACTAGTGGGCATATCCAAACGCTCTCGGGCGGCGTGGTCAATGTAACCGGATCGTATGCCATTGCGGCGGCAGCCCCGTTCCATATCATTGCGCGCCTCGATAGCGTGATCGATATCCCGGCAGTAACTGTCACTATCACTGGCACGCCTGCGTTCTCTGGAGCCTTCGCGCTGGTGCAGCAAGCATCGGCGGTGCGTATCAACGGCGCGACCTTCACAGGTGCAGCGACGGGCACACGCTACAGCATTGCGACCAATGGCGTCATCGACACGAACGGCGGCGGAGCATCCTACCTTCCGGGGGGCTCGGCGGGCGCGACTGCCACGGGGGGGCAATACGCATGAGCACTGCAGCTATCACTTTTCCGGGCAACATTGCTCAAGTTGCCAGTGCAGCAGAGCTACGGGCTGTGCCGTCTAGCTACATAAAAAGCGATGAGCTTTACTATGTGAAGTCACTTGCTGCTATTTTCCGATGGGAGCCCGCGTCTAACGCGTCTGATGATGGCGCTACGGCCATCCGCCCGAATGATATTGATGGCCACTCTGGCCGATGGGTGGCCGCTCTTGGTAACGGATCGCAGGGCCATATTTCCAATGACATTCTTCTATCCGGCATCTCAACGGACGGACTCATCAACCCGCGCGACGTTTACCCGGTGGGGGACCTTTGCTATGTCACCAACAACGGCAACAGTTCGATCACCATCTACGATACGTCAACAACTCCTCCGACGCTGTTGAGCGACACAGCGCAATCCGGACTATTGCAGTTCCGTAGCTTGGTTGTTGCTGGAGAATATCTGTTCACAACCGTTCAGGGAACGACTGGATCGCCTGGAAATTCGTTTGCTGTATTCAACATCCGAAATCCGTCAGCCCCTATATTCATCGTCAATAAGACCAGCGCCAATCTATGGCGTCCTGCGTGCTGTGTACTTTCGGGTAATATTCTTCTCGTCAGCGGCGTGTCGCAGCCAGGCGTCTGGCCAATAATCCTCCAGGGCGCTAAAATGGTCGCCTTCGATGTGACTGACCCGTCGAATCCCGTCGAATTGGGTTCATGGGCGACTCCAGATTCATTTTCTATCAGTAAATTTTCAGTTTACGATAACCGATTTTTCATTGTCACTAGTGACCCGGTTGGGATCAGTACGTCGAACAATTTCTATGTCGTGGACTTTTCCAACCCAGCCGCCATGACGTTAGTCGGAACGCTGGCACTTGCGCCGATTGGCGGCGTCGCGGCCAATGTCGCAGATGTCATCTATAGTGATGGCTATTGCTATATGTCGTGCGAGGGAGGTGGCGGCTTCACCATTGTCGATGTCAATCAGCCTACCGCGCCGACCCAAGTTGTGCATCAGGCAATCCCAAGCATAGCAGACGGGCAGCCTTCAGAATCGACCGGCATAGCCGTTTTCGGCAACACGGTAGTGGTGTCAGATTTGCTCAATTCGGTTTTCTATGTTTACGATGTTACGGACAAGGGTGCTCCAGTTTTACTTTCGACTGGAACACAGGGCTTGAGCACTCCCGGCCGAATGGTGACAGAGGGGCGCAATACATTCATCGCTAATCGCGGGCAATTCGGGGTAGCTGGACTAGGAATACAGAATTTAGGCGGCCCGATTCTGTCAACGGCAGAGATAGGCAGTCTGGGTGTCACCTCCCTTCGCGCCGGAGGACTGACTAGCCTGTCGCGCGTGATCGTTCACGATACGCTAAATGTTGGCGGGAGCGCATGGTTCGCTGGGCGCTTTGGGATAAGTGGGGCGATTAATTCAATTGGCGGACAGACGTTCAAGGGCGGTACAAAGGTCTATTGTGCGGGCGCCCTTGCAACGGACGTTGTAGCAGATGGAAACTCTGGCGGCATTCGGGTTTTGTCTTATGGGGCGACAAACTCAATTATCTCTGGCGGCGTTGCGGCGGGCACTGAGATATCCCCAACCATTCCGCTGACTAATGCCTTAGTGGCTTACCGATTCAATTATTGGAGTGGAACGTCGTTCTCACGTTTTGCGGAAATTCAGGGTATTCTAATAGAGCCAACGCCGAGCGCTACAGCAGCGGGCGGGCGGCTTCTATTCCGCATCAACGCTCTTGGCAGCGCCGCGCAAACCGAAGTCGCTAGAATGGACGTGGCAACCGGGCTGTCCTTGTTCGGCGCTAATCCGGTCATCAACCAGAACCGTCACTTTGTTCTCCGCAGCTACACCACAGCGCAAATCAATGCCCTGACGGGGATGACTGCCGGGGAAGTGGTTTACTGCTCTGACGCGGCTGGAGGAGCAACGATAGCGTTCTACAACGGCGCATGGAAGAAATGCAGCTTTACCGCCCTTTAACTCCAAGGAGAATGACCATGCCTGACGACGACCAAGTGAGCCACCCGGCTCCCACGCCAACCCCGACGCCAACCCCGACGCCGCCGCCCACCAAGCCGGGGTTCTAAAGCATGTCGCCCGATCAGATCATCTGGGCTTTGATGCTGTTCGGCGTGCTGCCGTCGTCGTTCGTCAATCGATCGGCGGCGGTGGTGCTGATCACGTTCGGCCTGGGTTATGTTGGCTGGCGTATCGGGCTCCCGGAGCCGCACACCCAGCTCGCGCTCTATGTCGGCGCGCTCGCCGTCGGTGTATGGTTCCGCGC
>Ga0157369_10002513_pt1 | contig 21949 bp, 20 predicted proteins | sample C25metaG_FD_113461 | JGI IMG/M metagenome (GOLD analysis project Ga0157369, IMG submission 113461) | Corn rhizosphere microbial communities from Kellogg Biological Station, Michigan, USA - C2-5 metaG | ecosystem: Host-associated > Plants > Roots > Rhizosphere > Soil | place: USA: Michigan...
CATCCATACTACTGGCGAGACCGCCACCATGACCAGAAGATCCTGGCTCCTCTTCCCGCTCGTGCTCGCCTTCGCGCCGCTCCAGGCGCAGCGGGGCGCGCCGACCCCCACGCCCCTCGCGCTCGACCAGAACATCCGGTACGACCGCACCGGTGTGGGTGACACGTCGCTCTTCGCCCCGCTCGACCTGCCGCCAGGCAACGAGTTCCGCTCCGGCGCCGGCAAGCCCGGTCCGAAGTACTGGCAGAACCACGCCGACTACGACATCCAGGCGTCGCTCGACACGGCGACGAAGACGCTGAACGGCACGCTCCAGCTTCGCTACACCAACAACTCGCCGGACACGCTGCACTTCATCTGGATCCAGACGGAGCAGAACGCGTTCAAGAGCGGATCGCTCAACTCGTACATCTTCCCGGAGAACTCGCGCTTCGGTGCGCGTGGCTTCGAGGGCGGTGACGTGATCACGCGGTTCGACCAGGTGACGGGCGGGCGCAATGGCAGGCACGTGGCGCTCAAGCTCCGCGACAACGGCACGGTGACCAAGGTGGATCTCGCCGAACCGCTGGCGCCCGGACGATCCGCCACGTTCGACGTCGCCTGGCACTTCCTGATCCCTGAGCATGGCGCCGACCGCATGGGGCGCGACGGCCCGCTGTACGAGCTGGCGCAGTGGTATCCGCGCGTCAATGTCTACGACGACCTGCGCGGCTGGAACACCGAGCCCTACCTCGGCCAGGGCGAGTTCTACCTCGAGTACGGCGACTTCACGGTGGCCATCACCGTGCCTGCCGGCTACACCGTGGCGAGCACGGGCACGCTGCAGAATCCGCGCGACGTGCTCACCCCCACCGAGATCAGCCGGCTCGCGCAGGCGGCGAAGTCGGCCACGCCCGTCAAGATCATCACGCTCGACGAGATGCGCTCCGGCGCCGCGCGGCCGCGCACCAGCGGCAACATGACGTGGAAGTTCGCGGCGAAGAACGTGCGTGACGTCGCCTGGGCGGCATCGCCCGAATACCTCTGGGATGCGAGCTCGTACAAGGGAATCATCACCCAGGCGTACTATCGCCCTTCGGCGATCGATCCGTGGACGGACGCCGCCGACCAGACGCGGATGTCGATCGACGAATATTCCAACCGCTGGTATCCCTATCCGTGGCCGCAGATGAGCGCGGTGGAAGGGCCGATCAGCGGCATGGAGTACCCGATGCTCGTGATGGAGGCGAAGAGCGACGACAAGTACGACCTCTACAACGTCATCACGCATGAGATCGGGCACAACTGGTTCCCGATGCTCGTCGGCTCCAACGAGCGCATGCACATGTGGATGGACGAGGGGTTCAACACCTTCATCAATACGTTCAGCGAGGGGCGGCGCTACCCGGAAAAGGGCGACCAGATGCAGCGCGCGGCCGGCGAGCGCTCCTACGTGGAGCAGGCGATGAAGGCGAACGTCGACGTGCCGATCGACATCAACCCGGACCGCATCGACCCGCGGCTGCTCGGCCTCGCGGCATACGTGAAGCCGAGTGTGGGGCTGCAGCTGCTGCGGCAGGAGATCATGGGGCCCGCGGCGTTCGACGACGCCTTCCGCACCTACATCCGGCGCTGGGCGTACAAGCATCCGTCGCCGGCGGACTTCTATCACACGATGGAGGACGTGGGCGGCAAGCGGCTCGACTGGTTCTGGCGCGAGTGGTTCATCGAGAATCCGCACTTCGACCAGGCGATCGACAGCGTGGGGACGTCGAACGCCGGCGGCACTGAGAACGTCACGGTCGTGTACGGCAACCGTGCCCGCGGCGTGCTGCCGGTTCACGCGCGCTTCACTTTCAGCGACGGCTCAACGGCGAACTACGACTATCCGGCCGAGGTGTGGAGCACGAACACCACGCATTATGCGCGGACATATTCGTTCCCCGGAAAGACGCTGACGCGAATCGAGCTCGATCCGGATCACCGGCTGCTCGACACCGATCGCACGAACAATGTCTGGCCCGCCGGGAGTGCGTCGAGTCGTCCGTGAGCGAGCTCGGCTGATCTAAGTGCTTGTGGCAAAAGGGCGACCGGTCTCCGGTCGCCCTTGTCGCAACAGCCTGCTTGGCAGTACTCTTGCGCAACGAAGGAGATGGAACGGCGCGGCGGTAGATTCAGCGCGCCACTCCGGCGACAGCCGAACGCCGTTCACGCGCGAGTGACCAGTTGAGAGCGATTGGACGCTGCATGACCGACGAGAGACGGTTCGACCAGCTGCTAGCCGAGTTCGAACGCGTGGGAGTCGATCCGAACAGCTTCCCTGCGGGGATCGACGTACACCCCGACGCCGCGATGCGGGTTCTGCGGTCGCTTCCTGACGACGCCGGACCGGCTGCCTTCCTCGCTGCGCTACGCGAGGAGCAACTGGTGCCGCGCACTCCGGCGCACGGCACCGACCGACGGATGCTCGGCTAGCGCTCCGCGGGGCGCTCGGCGAGCGCGTCGAGCTCCGCCACCAGGTCGTCACCGAAATAGTGGCGCAACTCGGTACGCGCCATCTCGTACGCGGTGGGACCTTCACCGGCGCAGACGAGCGACCCGTCCGCCAGCTCGTCGCTGCACAGCAGCGCTCCGCCACCGAAGGTGACGGGAAAGAGCGAGCTCACCATCGGCTTGATGTCGTGATAGTCCTCTCCGCGCTCGAGCGCATAGGCGTGCAACGCGCACCCTCGCGCGCCGGCCAGGCGGAACACGCAGCTGCCATTGAGCACCTGCGTGCGCGTCGACGCCCCACCAGGGAAGTCGGTGTCGCCGGTTACCGTGGCGGCGAACCACTGCTCGCGCGGCACACCGAGTCGCGGCTCGAGCTCTTCGCTGCGAGAGAGGATACGGTCGCGCTCCTCGAGCGAGACATCGACCCCGTGATCGCAGCAACCGTCGTTGCAGAAGTGGCAGCCGAAGCAGTGCCCGAAGTAACGGCGGTGAAAGATCGCCGGATCCACCTCGTGCACGACGGGTGCGCCGGCGCGTGCGACGTGCGCGCGCGTGAGAGCGACGTACGTCAGGCGGCGCTCGTGTCGCGGTCGCCGGAATCGCCGGCGGCATCCATGGACGGCGGCGCCGAGGCGGGCTGCTCGCCGTCGGCGGGACGCGGGCTGCCACGACGCCGGCCGCGGCCGCGTCGGCGACTACCGCCCTGTCCGCCTTGCCCGCCCTGATTCGGTGCGCCGCCTTCGCCGCGCTGGATCACCGACTGCCGACACGCCTCCAGCACCGCTTCCAGCGCTTCGATGCCATCATCGGTGGCCTCGAGAAAGAGATCGCGCACCACCGACTCCGCCTTCTCCAGCTGCTTGACGAGCGCGAGCGCCATGGCGCGGCTGGCCATGGTGCCGCACAGCTTGGGGTCGATGCGATTTCCGGCCGGTCGCCGGAATACCGTCACCGCCCCCTGCCGAGCCGGCTGGAGGAAGTATGGAGACTTCGGGCTGCTGCCGGGCCGCTTCTTCGCGGGCCGGCGCTTCTTCTCGGTCATGTCGCGAGCGTCCGCGTATGCACGGTTGTAACGTATGCCGATGAACTGTAGGTGGGTAGGTGAGTGGAGTGGAGTCTCGCCTTTCCGAGCTTCGGCCCTTCGGACTACCTTCTCCGCTGACCTCTTCCGGCGCTGCCGCCGCTACCGCGATGCCCGACACCTCTGCCGCTTCCGACCTTCGCTATCCCATTGGCCGAGCCGATCGTCGGCCAGGTCTCACGCCGGGCGACCGTCGCGCTGCGATCGACGCACTGGCCGTGGCGCCCGAGGCGTTGCGCGCTGCGGTGCGCGGGCTGACAGATGAGCAGCTGGATACCGAGTATCGGCCTGGCGGCTGGACGGTGCGCCAGCTCGTTCATCATCTGGCCGACAGCCACATGAACGCGTACATCCGGTTCAAGCTGGGACTCACGGAAGAGAACCCGACCATCAAGCCGTACGACCAGGATGCATGGGTGACACTGCCCGACTCCGCGCTCCCGGTCGCCGTGTCGCTCGACCTGCTGGACAGATTGCACACGCGCCTCGTCGCCCTGCTCCGCGCCACGCCGGAGAGCGCGTTCGCTCGTACGATCCAGCATCCGGAAAACGGTCCGATGACGCTGGACCAGATGGTCGGTGTCTACTCGTGGCACGGTCGTCATCACACGGCCCACATCACCGCGCTGCGGGAGCGGATGGGATGGACGTGAGCTCGGCGCGGCGGGCGGCGCGAGCCATCCGGGCCGCGTCGCTCGTGGCGGCGGGTGCTCTGGCGTTGGCCGCGCTCGCGTGCAGCAGCAACGACAAGACAGCACGTGACAGCGCGGCCGCGGCGTCGGCCGCGGCGTCGGCAAAGGCAGCTCCGCCGGAGGCCTGCCCCCCGACCGGCCACTGGGAGCTGTGCGCCGTGAAGAAGCGTCTCGCGATGTCCGGCCTCGCGCCGCGCGACAGCGTCCTCTCCGACACGCTGAAGCTGGGCCCGGCGCCCAAGGTCTACGTCGCCGGCGGGAGCGCGCTCGCGGTCTATCTCTTTCCCGACTCCCTGGCGCGCCGCCATGCCGCTGCCACCCTCGACTCGACGAAGTTCATCGCGCCGGAGGCGTCGCTGACGATGCGCCATGAGGCGACAGCGATCCAGAACGACAACCTGCTCGCGATCCTGTACAGTCAGCGCGACCAGCAGCGCGAGCGGGTGTCGGATGCGCTGATGGCGGGCGCGCCGCAGAAGCACTAGGACGCTGGCGCGACGAGAGGAACGCACTGACGGCTAGTCGGGGCGGCCCGCGTGGAACGCGGGCCTGTCGGGGCGCCGAGCGCGAGCCGCGGGCGTGCGCCCCGACAGCAAGCCAGCGGCCGCAGGCCGCATGGCAGTGCCCCGACCAGCCATCAGTTCGCCCGGCTAGCCGTTCGTTCCCGGGACCACCGTCACGCCCCCCGACACGATGAACGCCATCACGTCGGCACTGTCGGCGACGAGTGGCGTCACGGCGCTCGCGGGGAAGATGAGCAGCATGCCCGAGAAGTTGTACGAGTGCGGCAGGTACACCGTGACGTGCGACGCGAGGCCGAGCGAGGCCAGCGACTGCTGGGTCACGAAACCCAGTGCGCGCACGTCGGCGCCGGGGATTGGCGTCACCATTACCGGCTTGTCGAACCGTCGGTGCTCGCCGACGAACGCGTTGAGCAGGTCACGCGTCGACGTGTAGAGCAGGCGTACGAACGGAAGGCGCTGCATCACCCGCTCGAGCGCCGCGAACAGGCTCGCCGTGAGCAGACCCTGCGCGAGGTAGCCGAACAGGGTGATGAGCACGACCGTGACGAGGAAGCCGACGCCCGGAATCGGGATGCCGAGCCACCCGTCGATCGCCGTGAACACGCGCACGCACACGTAGATCGTGAGCGCGAACGGGGCGAGAAAGACCAGCCCCTTGAAGAAATAGTTGAAGAGTCGACTCACGCCTTACTTCGCCGTGACGGGAACACTGAGGCGCTTGTCGCCCCACGTGAAAGTGAGGAGCGTCGCGGTCCCTTCCGGCGCGAAGCCAATCGTGAAGCGCTCCACCGGCGGAGAGATGGGCGACTCGCGAAGCGGAATGCGCACGAAGTCCTGCCTCGGATCGTGCTCGGTGCCCCACTGTCCGTGCTGCCGGTTCACGACGAGGTGATAACCACCGGTCGTCGCCGTCCACAGGGAATAGATGCCGGCCGGGATGGTCACGCCGCCGATGATGAGGTCGGCATCGGTGCCCAGCTGCGTTGCCGCGTTGGCGCCGGTGCGCCAGAGAGTGTCGCCGAGGACGCCGTTCGTCCACACGTTGCGGCCGCGCAGTGCCGGCCGCCCGTAGTCCACCCACACATGAGCGTCGCCGATCGTCGCGTGTGCGGTATCGCGCGTCGAGACCTGCCCCGTGGGCCCGGCGAGTGAATCACGCACCGCCCACGCCCGGCCGAGTGAGTCGACGTCGATCGCCGCGACGCGGTCCACACGCACCTTGACCGTCGTCTGGCTGCCATCCAGGCCGACGAGATGACCGCGCGAGTCGAACCGGGCGAAGAGAGGATCCCCGAACCAGTTGATCCGTGCGGCATCGCTGCTGGTGATCTTCACGGGCAGCGGCGTGACGCCGCGGACGTTGAAGTTGAGCGGGACGATGCCGAACGACATGCTGTCGCGCCCCGAGGCGCGCAGGCGGGCGAGGGCGAGCTCGAACATGCCGTACGATCCGTTGAGGTACGGCAGCAGGGCGCCGCTGGCGGCGGCACTCCGCGTGGTGTCGCCACTGGCGCGGTGCGCGGTGAAGGTCACCGAGTCGGTGCCGAAGGCGACGGAGAGCGATTGCGTCGACCCGACGACGGGCGCGCCATTGCCGCGACGCAGCGTGTACTCGACGCGCTGCGGCACGTCGCCCGCGCCAAGCTCCACGTTGTAATGCGCGACAGTGGTGAAGGGAACCCGCTGGACCAGCACGCCCTGCATGCGCGTGCCGGTGCGCGTGTACTGCTCCACGCCGAGCGTGTCCTCACCCAGGCGCACGAGCAGCGTCGTGGCACCGGCGGGGGACGACGGCAGGACGGTGGACGTCGAGGAGGGGGTACAGCCGGCGAGCAGCATCAGCGCGAGCAGCGCGGCCGCGACGCCGAGGTCGGGACGGAGGCGCATCGGTGGCTCCGGGCAGAGGGCCGGGATGGTGGGATGATGGAATGGTAGCGGCTGAGACCACGACTGGGAAACGGGCGCCTGCCGGTGATAAGGTACCTCGTGCCTGGTACCACGTACGAGGTAACCTGCTGCTCGTCCGTGCAGTCGACCGCCGGAACAAAGGATGCTCAGCGAGCACGCATGTCCGCCGCCGACTTCCTTCCCGCCCGTCGCACGATCCCCGCCCTGCGCAAGGCCGCCGAGGGCTGCCGCGGGTGTCATCTTTGGATGGTCGGCACCCAGACCGTGTTCGGCGAAGGCTCGCGAACGCCGAGCATCATGTTCGTCGGCGAGCAGCCGGGCGACCAGGAGGACCTGGTCGGTCATCCCTTCGTCGGGCCGTCGGGCAAGCTGCTGGACAGCGCGCTCGAGCGTGCCGGGCTCGACCGCTCCGACGCGTACGTCACCAACGCGGTGAAGCACTTCAAGTGGGTGCCGGCCGAGCGTGGCAAACGGCGCATTCACAAAAGCCCGAACACGACCGAGATCCGCGCCTGCCATCCCTGGCTGGATGCGGAGATCGCCGCGGTGACCCCGCGCGTCATCGTCGCGCTCGGCGCGACGGCGGCCAAGTCCGTGTTCGGCCCAGCGATCAAGGTCACCGTGCAGCGCGGCCGCGTGCTGCGCACTCCTCTTGCTGAAGCGGGGTTCGCCACGGTGCACCCGAGTTCCGTGCTCCGCGCGCCGGGCGATCTGCGTGCCGAGGCGGAGAAGGCGTTCGTGGCGGATCTCAAGAAGGTCGCACGGTATCTCGCCAGCCACTGAGGGTCTCGCGAGTCACCATTTTCCAGGACAGGGCATATGGCGTCGCTCATCGATCTCGTGAAGGAGCATCTGGGACCGCAGGAGATCTCACAGATCGGACAACAGCTCGGCACCGACCCGTCGACAACGCAGCAGGCGGTGAACAGCGCACTCCCCGCGCTTGTGGGAGGACTGGCGAGCACGGCGCAGCAGCCGCAGGGAGGGAGCGAGATCCAGCAGCTCATCGGCTCGCATGCCGGTGTGCTCGGGAGCCTCGGCTCACTGCTCGGCGCCGGCGCGCCCGCGGACGGTGGCAGCATCCTCGGTCGCATTCTCGGTCACAACCAGCAGGACGTCCAGCAGGGAGTGCAGCAGGCGAGCGGGCTCGGCTCGGATCAGACCCGTAAGCTGCTGATGATCCTCGCCCCGATCGTGATGGGTGCACTGGCAAAGCGGGCGATGAGCCACGGCAATACGCAGGATCCGCAGGAGATCCAGAAGTCGCTGCAGCAGGACGGTCAGCAGGCCAGGCAGCAGGCAGAGCAGCACTCGCCACACCTGGGCGGGCTGCTCGGCAAGATCATGGACATGGCCGAGTCGCCGGAGATGCGGAATCCCTGACGAGTAGCGGGCCGGTGCGCCGCGGGACAATCTTGATTCATGTCCCGGATTCACCGACCCGCGCTTGCGCATCTTCGCGGAGCCGACCCCGTGCTCGGTACCATCATCGAGCGCGTGGGAGCGTGCCGGCTGGAGCCGCGCCGCGAGGGAACCCACTACGAGGCGCTCGTGCGCTCCATCGTCTTCCAGCAGCTGTCCGGGAAGGCGGCCCGCACCATCCACGACCGGTTTCGCGCGCTGTACCCGCGCAACCGGCCACGGCCGGAGCTGGTACTGGAGACGGACGACGCCACGCTTCGCGGCGCCGGGCTCTCGCGACAGAAAATCGGCTACCTGCGCGACCTCTCGGCGCGAGTGGCGGACGGATCGCTGCCGCTGGCGCACCTGGGGCGGCTGCCGGACGACGCCATCATCGAGCACCTGGTGCAGGTGAAGGGAATCGGTAGATGGACCGTCCAGATGTTCCTCATGTTCCGGCTGGGTCGTCCCGATGTGCTGCCCGAGCTGGATCTGGGCGTACAGAATGCAATTCAGCGCGCATACAAGCTGCGGAAGCGCCCCACGCCGAAGGACGTGCTCCGGATCGGCGAGCCGTGGCGGCCGTACGCGTCGGTAGCGAGCTGGTATCTGTGGCGCTCGCTGGAGAATGGTGACGGACAAGGGTGAGCCGGTGAGCGGCGCACCTTCATGGTGCAGCGGTGTTTCAGCAGTACGACCTCGAGGTAGCACGAGATGAGCTTCCATCCGAACGATATGCGTCGGCGCGGTCAGGTCGCGACGATCATGATCGTTGGCCTGATGTTGTTCCTCACCGGCGGTTTCTTTCGCAGCCAGGTGATCCAGCACGCCAAGTACACGCTGCAGGCGGAGACGAATCGCCTGCGTGAGCTGCCGCTTCCCGCGCCACGCGGCGTGATCTACGACCGCAACAACAAGATCATCGCCGACAACGCCATCGGCTATTCGGTCTCCGTGCTCGTGCAGCGCGAGGATTCGCTCCGCGCGCTGCTGACGCGGCTCACCGGCACGATCCAGCTCACGCCATACCAGATCGAGCAAACGATCCGTCGGTTCCGTCGCGCACCTGGCCGGCCGGCGGTGATCATTCCCGACGCGGCGTTCGACGTGGTGAGCGTGCTCGAGGAGCACCGGCTGCAGTTCCCCGGCCTGATCATCGAGAGCTCGCCGCGTCGCTTCTATCCGGACGGCTCACTGGTATCGCCGTTCGTCGGCTACATCGGCGAAATCAGCGAGGCCGAACTGGCCAAGATGAGCGACGAGGACTACAAGGCGGGGCAGCAGATCGGCAAGCGCGGCCTCGAGAAGGAGTACGAGGATCAGCTGCGCGGCAAGGAAGGGAGCCAGTTCGTGGAAGTGGATGCGCGCGGTCGCATCGTCCGTCAGGAAGGCGCGCGCGCCGACCTGCCGCCCGTGGCGGGCCCGCCGCTCTACACGAACATCGACATGGACCTCCAGCGCGTGGCGGCGAGCGTGTTCGGCGATTCGCTCACGGGCGGCGTGGTGGCGCTGGAGCCGAAGACGGGTGCCGTGCTCGCGCTCTACAGCGCGCCGAGCTGGGACGCGAACCGGTTCATCGGCGGCATCCCGCAGCAGTACTGGGACTCGCTCAACACGGATCCCCGCACTCCACTCTACAACAAGGTGCTGCAGGGCGAATATCCGCCCGGGTCCACGTTCAAGCTGGCTACTGCCGTCACCGCGCTCGAGGCTCACATGGTGACGATGAACGACCACATGCCGATCCCCTGCACCGGCGGGCTGCAGTACGGCTCGCGCTATTTCCATTGCGACGCCGTGCACGGGAGCCTCTCGCTCGCCGGCGCGATCGCGAAGTCGTGCAACGTCTACTTCTATCAGCTGGGCATCAAGCTCGGCCTCACGCGTCTGCTCGCCGGCGGCATCGACCTCGGCTTCAAGGAACGGTCGGGCATCGACCTGCCGGAAGAGCGGAAGCCGCTCTGGCCGGAGACGGCGGAGTACTTCAACCGCAAGTATGGCAAGGGCGGCTGGACCTCGTCGGTCGTGCTCAACCTGGCCATCGGCCAGGGAGAGAACGCGCAGACGGTGATCAACATGGCGCGGTTCTACACCGCACTCGCCACTAACGGCGTTGCGGCACGGCCGGAAGTCGCCAAGCTGACGCCGGTGCACGACACCTTGTTCACGCTGGACACGAAGCAGGATTCGCTGCTGCGCGCGGCGCTGGCCAACGTCGTGGAATCCGGCACCGCGGTGCGATCGAAGCTCCAGGGCGTGGTGCTGGCGGGAAAGACGGGTACCGCGCAGAGCCGCAAGTACGACAAGAACGGCAAGGAGCTGAACTTCTCCTGGTTCGTCGGCTTCGCGCCGGCGGACGACCCGAAGATCGTCGTGGCGATGATGCTGGAGTACGTGCCGTTCCAGGGCGCCACTACCGCGACGCTCGTGTCCAAGATCATCGGCTCGTACCTGCACGCGACGCCGGTGATGGACATCGTGCCCTATTGACCTGGGTGCGCCGCTGCGCAGCGCGCGGCATCGACGGACGGTAATTTCGTCGCATGCTCGTCGTCTCTGACGATACCGAGAAGGCACGACAGTACGCGATCATGCGCCGGCGCGCGACGGCGCTGCTCGGCGCATTCACGGTGCTGTTCATCGTCAGTGCCGCCGTGGCGCACCTGCGCCCGGACATCGCGCCGTTCTGGGTACGGCTCGCGCGCGCCACCGCGGAGGCAGCGATGGTCGGCGGCATCGCCGACTGGTTCGCGGTGACGGCGCTCTTTCGTCATCCTTTGGGCCTGCCCATTCCGCACACGGCGATCGTCGCCAGGCGGAAGGACCGCATCGGGCGCAGCCTGGGGAACTTCGTCGGCAACAACTTCCTCTCGCGCGAAGTGATCGCCCGGCAGCTCGCCGGCATGAAGCTCGGCGAGCGCGCGGCGCGATGGCTGGCAGAGCCCGAGCACCAGGCGCGCGTGGCGCGGGCGATCGCCACCGGCGTGGCACGCGCCGCAGACGCCATTCCGACCGAGGAATTGCAGGACAGCGTGCACGGCGCGCTCGTGGCCCAGCTGCGAAAGGCGCACGTGGCTCCGCTGCTCGGCGACCTGCTGGCCATGGCGACGACCGACGACCGGCATCAGGACATGCTCGACCGGCTCGTGACGCTCGTGAACCGGATCGTCGAGGAGAACAAGGAGATCATCCGGCTGCGCATCGCCGAGGAGAGTCCGTGGTGGATCCCCGGCGCAGTGGATGACAAACTCTACCAGAAGATCGTCTCCGGAATAGAGCGCACGCTCGCCGAAGTCGCGACCGACGACGCGCATCCACTGCGCGCGCAGTTCGACAAGGCGCTGCGCGAGTGGGTGGACAAGCTGCATTCCTCACCGGAGACGATCGCGCGCGCCGAGGCGATGAAGGAACGCCTGCTCGAGCATCCCGCCGTCGGGGAACTGTCGGACTCGTTGCTTGGCGCGGCACGGACCGCGATCGCGAAGTATGCGGGCCCCGACGCGCCGACGCCCGAGCCGCTGGAGCGGGCTCTTGGCGCAATCGCCGAGCGCGCGCTGGGGAACGAGGCGCTGCTGCGGGATGTGGATCAGGCGGTGGAGCGGCTCGTGACCGGCGTGGTAGAGCAGTACCGGCCAGAGGTGTCGGCGCTGATCGCGCGGACGGTGGAAGGGTGGGACGCGACGGCGGCGTCGCAGAAGATCGAAGTGCAGATCGGACGGGACCTGCAGTTCATCAGGATCAACGGGACGCTGGTGGGAGGGTTGGTGGGGTTGGTGCTGTACGTGATCACGGCGGTGGTGGGGTGAGGTTTGAAAGCGGGACGCCAACTGCGAGTACGGCGTACTGAGATACTTCGTATGCCGACAAGGCCCTACCTTCTCGGGGTTTGGATGTCGGTCTCGGTACGAAGTACGTGAGTACGAGGTACTCGCCGTTGCAGTATTTCAATAAAGGAGGCCCAGTGTTTCGCAGGTTCGCTCTCGCACTTTCGTTGGTCCCAGGCGTGCTCGTCGCCCAGTCGCAGAAGGAATTCGCGTCGCGCCGCGAGGCGCTGCTGAGGAAGGTCGGAGATGGAGTGATCGTCGCTTTTGGCGCGCACGAGCCGTCGCAGGACTATCTGTCGTTCTTCCAGGCGCCGTCGTTCTACTACCTCACCGGGTTCCGCGAGCCGGATGCAGCGCTGGTGATGGTGAAGAAGAACGGTCAGGTGAACGCGACGATGTTCGTGCAGCCACGACTGCCGGCGCGCGAAGTCTGGACGGGATCACGCATCGGCACCGCCGGTGTCGAGACGCTCACCGGAATCCGGGGGCGATCCTCCGACCAGCTGCCGGCGGTGCTCGACTCGCTGGCGGGCACCGGCCAGCAGTTCCTCGTCATCGGTGACGTGCCGGCGCACGACGCAGAGGCGCAAGGGCAGACTGCGGTGCGGTCCGCCGACGACCAGCTGCTCGACAAGCTGAAGCAGAAGGTCAGCACGCTTCGCATCACGCCGGTGAATGACGTCGTGGAGCAGCTGCGCGGCACGAAGAGTCCCGCCGAGCTGGCGCTGATCAAGCAGGCGGTCGAGATCACCGTCCTCGCGCAGAAGGAAGCCATCTCGGCGCTCACGGATGGCATCAACGAGTTCGAGCTCCAGGCCCTGATCGAGTACACTTTCCGCCGCAATGGCGCCGACCGGCCGGCCTTCGCGACGATCGTGGGGTCGGGGCCCAACTCCACCACGCTGCACTACAACCGCGACGACCGGTTCATCGACATCAACGACATGGTGGTGATGGACATCGGCGCATCGTACAAGGGCTACGCCGCCGACGTCACGCGTACGGTGCCGGCCAGTGGACACTTCTCCACGTCGCAGCGCGACATCTACCAGCTCGTGCGCGACGTACAGGCAGCCGCCGAACGGCAGGCAGTTCCAGGAGCGCCGTCGCGCCTGATGAACGACTCGGCCAATGCGGTGATGGCCGCCGGACTGGCGCGACTGAAGCTGATCGACTCGCCGACTGCGACGTACGACTGCAGCACGGGACCGAACCCGCGGCAGTGCCCGCAGTACCGGCTGTACTACATGCACGGGCTGGGACACGGCATCGGCCTCGAGGTGCACGATCCCGAGCAGTTCTACTACACGGCGCGTCTGGCCCCGGGCAGCGCATTCACGATCGAGCCGGGCATCTACGTGCGCGAGCACGTGCTCGAGGAGATGCCGGACACGCCGCGCAACCGCGAGATCGCCGACCGGCTGCGTCAGTTCGTGAACTTCTACAAGAACATCGGCGTGCGGATCGAGGATGACTACGCCATCACCGACCGCGGCGTGGAACGACTCTCGGCCGGCGCGCCACGCGAGATCGCCGAGCTGGAGGCGCTGATGAAAGCGGGATCCACCGGGCCGGCGAAGCGGAATCGGGAGATGGTGGATCGGTACCGGCAGGCGCCTTGAAGGCGGTTTGCGGCTGCGTCCGTTCTTCAGTTCACGGCGGGCCTCGGGACGCAGGAGCTGACCGGGGCACGCCGTAAATCGACGAACCGTCGAGCCCACGAACCGCTTTCAGTACACCTCGAACACCCCTGCTGCGCCCATGCCGCCGCCGATGCACATCGTGACGAGGCCCATCCCGCCGCCACGGCGGCCGAGCTCGTGGACGAGCTGTGTGGTGAGCTTGGCGCCGGTGGCACCGAGCGGATGTCCGAGCGCGATTGCGCCGCCGTTCACGTTCACGCGGTCTTCCGGCATGCCGAGCTCGCGCACCACGGCGAGCACCTGCGACGCGAACGCTTCATTGAACTCGATGAGGTCGATGTCCTTCATCGTCATGCCGACGCGCGCGAGCGCCTTGGGCACCGCCTTGATCGGCCCGATTCCCATCACGTCCGGCTCGACGCCGGCAACGGCAAAGGTCACGAAGCGGGCGAGCGGCGTGAGCCCGCGTTCGTCGGCGAGCGAGCGACGCATGAGCACCACCGCCGCCGAACCGTCGGAGTAGGGACTCGCGTTGCCCGCCGTCACGGTGCCATTCACCTTGAACGCAGGCTTCAGCTTCGCGAGCCCTGCCGCCGTCGTCTCGGGGCGCGGCGTCTCGTCGCGCGAAAAATCCGACGTCGTCGCGCACTTCTCGGCGCCCTTCCACGTGACGCGCTCCACGGCAATGGGCACGATCTGGTCGTCGAATGCACCGGTCTCCAGCGCCCTTGCCGCCTTCTGCTGGCTGCCGAGCGACCAGGCATCCTGATCGGCGCGACTGACCTTCCAGCGCTCCGCGACGCGCTCGGCGGTGAAGCCCATGCCGATGTACGGATCGAGCGATTGCATGTCGAGGCGCGCGTGGTAGCCGGACATCGGCACCTGACTCATCATCTCCACGCCGCCGGCGAGCACCACATCCGCCATGCCGCTTATGATCTCCATCGCGCCGGTGGCGATCGTCTGGAGCCCGGACGAGCAGAAGCGATTGATCGTCTGCGCCGGCACCTCGACCGGAATTCCGGCGCGCAGCGCAGCGAGGCGCGACACGTTGAGTCCCATCGTGGACTCCGGCATGGCGCAGCCCCACGTGACGTCGCCGATGTCGGCGGCATCGATGCCCGCGCGCGAGATCGCTTCCTTCATCACGCGAGCCGACAGCTCGATGGGGTGCGTGGTGGCGAGCGCGCCGTCGCGCTTTCCGCGCGCCACCGCCGACCGCACCGCGGATACGATCACGACGTCGTTCTTGTCAGGCATGTTCGCTCCGTATTGTAGGTCCCGACACTCGCGTCGCGAGTGCGGGATGACATGCGATCAATTTCTCAGCGGCTTCCCGGTCTTGAGCATGTGGACGATGCGCTCCTGCGTCTCCTTCGTGCCGAGCAGCTTGAGGAACGCCTCGCGCTCGAGGTCGAGAATGTCCTGTTCGGTGACGGTGCGCGGCGGACCGTCGCCGCCCGAGAGCACGTAGGCCAACTCGCGCGCGATGCGTACTTCATGATCGGTGATCTGACCGCCCTCGCGCATCGCCCAGCCGGCGTAGAGCAGGTTGCCCATCGCTTCCTTGCCCATCGCCGTGATGGTGCGCGGCACCGGCGCCACGTAGCCGGGCGCAAGGTCGAGCACGCGCGCCCTGGCGTCGGCGATCAGGCGATCGCGATTCATCGTGATCCGGTCTTGCGGGCGGAGGAAGCCGAGATTGCGTGCTTCCAATGCACTGGTGCTCGTCGTCGCCATGGCGATGACGCGGAATGCGCGCTTCACGCCCTCGAACAGGTCGGCTTCGTCGTACGGCGTGAGGTCGAGCGTGAAGCGGAAGAGCAGCTCCTTCGTGCCGCCGCCGGCGGGAATGAGCCCCACACCAGCTTCGACGAGTCCCGTGTACAACTCGGCGTGCGCCTGCACCACGTCGCAGTGCAGCGCGTACTCGCAGCCACCGCCGAGCGTGAGACCGAACGGGGCGGCCACCACCGGGAACGGCGCGTTGCGCACCGCCTGCGCACCCTGCTGGAAGACGCGCACCATCTGCTCCAGCCCCTTCCAGTCGCCCGCCTGTACCTGCGACACGACCATGCCGAGATCGGCCCCCGCGCTGTAGGCACGCGGATCATCGTTGCCGATCACGAGGCCGGCGTACTTGCCGCTCGCCACGGTATCGAGCGCCTTCTGCAGCATGGTGAGCACGCCTTCACCCATCGTGTTCATCTTGCTGCGCGCTTCCAGGAGCAGCACGCCGTCGCCGATGTCGAGCAGGTTGGCGTCCTTCGACGACTGCACCACGCCGCCGGGACGCGAGCGCACCACATCGAGCGAGATCTGGCCCGGCACCGGCGGCACGGGCGCGTACGTCCCGTCGAAGGTCAGGTACTTCCAGCCGCCGTCGGTCTTCTGGTAGAACGCGCCGTCCTTCGCCTTCTGCAGCAGCGGCGGCACGTCGAGGCCCAGCTTCGCAAATCCTTCGCGCAGCGAGTCGTGACCGAGCGCGTCCATCTGCCGGAATGGCCCGGCATCCCACGCGTAGCCCCACTCGATGGCGCGGTCGACCGACACGATGTCGTACGCGATGCTCGGTGTGGTGGCGAGCACGTAGTGCGACATGCGCAGCAGGTAGTTGCGCACGAACTCGCCGTACTTGCCGGGCAGCTTCACCGCCATCGCGAGCCGCTTCTCCAGCGGCTCCTTCATCAGCGCACCGAGGGCGGGATCCTCCACCTTCTGCTGCGCGACGTACTCCATCGTGCGCCAGTTCAGGGTGGTGATCTCCTTCCCCACCTTCTTGTAGAAGCCGGCGCCTGTCTTCTCACCGAGCTGGCCGTTCGCGGCCAGCTTCTCCACCCACTGCGGCATGGAGAAGTTCTCGCCCGTTCCCGCGCTGAGCTCCTTCGCCACGTGGAGCAGGACGTCGAGTCCGGTGATGTCGGCCGTGCGGAAGGTCGCGCTCTTCGCGCGGCCCAGCAGTGGGCCGGTGAGCGCGTCGACTTCGTCGATCGTGAGACCGGACTCCTCCAGGCCGCGCATCGCGGCGACCATGCCGTACACGCCGAGCCGGTTGGCGACGAACCCGGGGACGTCCTTGGCGACGACGATCCCCTTGCCGAGTACGATCTGGCTGAACCGCTCCGCGGACTCGAGTGCGTCCGCGTTCGTCGCCGGCGTGGGGATGATCTCCAGCAGGTGGAGATAGCGCGGCGGATTGAAGAAATGCATGCCGAAGAAGCGCTCGCGGAAGTGCGTGCTGCGCCCCTCGAGCAGCGTCTGCATCGGGATGCCGGAGGTGTTGCTGGCCACGATGGCCGTCGTCTTCAGCAGAGGCTCGAGGCGGGCGTAGAGCGCCTGCTTCGGAGCCGGCTGCTCGACGATCGCTTCGATGACCAGGTCGCAGTCGCGCAGGAGCTCGAGCGAGTCGTCGAGGTTGCCGATGGTGATGAGGGAGGCGCGGGCAGGATCCATGAACGCGGCCGGCCGCGCCTTCTTCGCGCGCTCCAGGCCGGCTTTGGCCGGTCCGTTCCGGTCGCCCTCCTTGCCGGGGATGTCGAGCAGGATGACCGGGATGCCGGCCGAGGCGGCGAGGGCGGCGATGCCGCTCCCCATGGTACCGGCGCCGACGACGCCGAGCTTCGCGATGCGCATCAGGAAAGGGACACAGGAATGGGCCATGGTCCAGCGCGTGGTCGAAAGCTAGCCCGCGCGCAAAAGGAGTGCAGGACTCGCAACACTTTGCATAGCAGGACGACCGGGCGACCGGCGGGCAAGTATGTCAACACGTTGTCATTACACCACTTGCGAGCATTGCCGAGAAGCGGTCCGGGCAGTGCCACTGGAGCAGGCATGAGATACTCACGCATGGGCGGTCGACGCGCCTTCACCATGATCGAGATCCTGATCGTGCTCTCGATCATCGCGATCGTGGCGACCATCTCGCTGGCGGGTTTCACGCGGACCCTCAACCAGGTCCGGATCGACCGTGCCGCGAAGACCCTGTCGTACGACCTGCAAATGGCATTCGCCATCGTCGGTCGGAACCGGCAGCCGGTCCGCATCAGCTGGGACAACACCAAGGTGCAGTTCGCCATCACGGACCGCAGCAATACGACGCTGTTTCGTACGCGGCCCATGGGACTGGCCACGGAGTTCAAGCTGCGCGCCAGCTATTTCACGGTCTCGAAGCAGATGGTGGAGATCTACCCACCGGGTCTCGCGGCCGACTCACTGAACGTCCACATCGTCAACGGGTCGCTCAAGCGCACGGTGTCGATGACGCGCGGGGGCCTCGTCCGGGTGATCAACCAATGAAGAACTCCCTCGTGAACTCTCCACGCGACCGCAGCGGATTTTCCTTCGTCGAGATCATGGTCGCGATGACGTTGCTGGCGACCGTGCTCGGCTCGCTCGGCGTGCTCTCGGCCAAGATCTCCCAGCGCGCTCGCCGCGCCTCCGTGCTCGCGCAGCGCAACTACATCGTGGTGCAGCAGCTCAACCGGTATAACGCCCTGCCCTACGACTCGCTCAAGCTGTACGCGATGGCGTCGACAGCCGACACGATCCCGTCGGCGCTGCCCACTATCCGCTTCGTGCGGCGTGACACCGTGTATCGCGTAACGAGTGCTCCGGCCGACACCAACCGCATCGAGGTCAAGGTCGTCATCGTCCCGCTGACGGCGGTCAAGAGCGACACCATGCTGAAGGACGCCATCATCCTTCGCCGCCGCAATCCGCGACTCACCAGCCCACTCAACTACTGACATGCGCCCCTATCCTCGCGTCCACCGCGCTCGCGCCGGTACGACGCTGGTCGAGCTGATGATCGGGCTCGTCGTCATCGCGATCGTGGCGACCGGGCTGCTCAGGCTCCTCACCGCCCAGAACCGCTTTGCCGACAGCCAGGACGCCATGCGGAGCTCGCGCAGCGTGTCGCGCGACGCGTTCAACATCATGATGACCGACTTGCGCATGGTGCAGGACACCCTGGCCATCCAGAAGGCGACACCCGATACGATCACCGTTCGCGTGCCGTATGCGTACGGCATCGTCTGCGGCACCACGCTCGGCGTCACCACGGTGAGCCTCGTACCGGGTGACTCGGCACAGCGCGCACTCGCCACCTATGGCGGTGTGGCATACCGCGACTCGGCGACGGGCATCTTCCAGTTCAGTCCCAAGGGCCTGACGGGCACACTGAACTACGGCACGAGCAGCCAGCGACAGGCGTGCGCCGACAGCGTGTCCGGACCTGGCATCACCCAGGTGACCTATCGTGGTCGGACGGACAGCGTAATGGCAATTACCCAGCCCCTCAGCACGCTGACCCCGATCAGCGCGGCGCTGCCCGGCAATCCGATGTTCCTCTGGCAGGAGATCACGTATGCGTTCGGGCCGTCCACCGCGTACGGACCGTCGAAGCGCGGGCTCTATCGCATCGTGACGAACGGGCCGACGGATGAAATCATCGCGCCGTTCGACACCTCGGCGCACTTCCGGTTCTACGTCCTGAACCAGGACGCATCGCAGATAAATCCGCCCTCGAACCTTAACACCATTCGCGGGCTCGACCTGCGGCTCAACGCACTCAGTCCGACTACTCCCACTGGCACCAAGGCCCCGAAGATCTCGAAGGTGATGACGGCCGTCTATTTCAAGAACAGGAGAGATCCATGACGGACTCCCGAATGCATTCAACGTCGGGCGACGAATCGCAGCCGATCGCTATACCGTCGCGCCGCCGCGGCTTCGCCCTTCCGCTCGCCATCCTCGTGCTCGGCGTGCTGACGGTGGTGCTTGCCGCCAGCTTCGCCTCCACCGGCACCGAAATTCTCACGAACAACGCCCAGCGCAGCGAGTCGCGCGCATACGCGATCGCCGAAAATGGACTGCAGGAGTTCATCGCGCTGCGCGACCAGAAGCAGTGCGCCAAGTGCGGATACCCGCCGAGCATCATGTACGAATCCACGACGGTCTCCATGCCGGGCGGGTATGCCGAAGTGGTGGCGCAGCGCGTGATGAAGAACGTCGGCATCCTGCGGCCGGCGGTCTATCTCATCCGCTCGCGCGGCGTGGACACGGTGACGCCACTCAATGGTGCATCGAGGAACACCCGTGCCGAGCGCGTGGTGGCCCAGTACGCCTACTGGGACATGAAGACGATCAACATCGTCTCGGGCTGGACGAGCTTGTCCGGACTCGCCGTGAAGGGTGGCGCCGGCACCATCACGGGGACCGACAAGTGCGCCGCGAACCCGACGATCGCCGGCGTGGCCGTGCCGACGGGTGCGTACAGTCAGACCGGTAACGGCGGCGTCGCGACGGGCAACCCGGCAGTGCTCGACCTCGGGCCGACCGACACGGCGGCAGCACATACGAAGATCGACTGGGCCGGTATCAGGAACGAAACGTCGATCACGCCGGACTACTCTATCCCCGGCGGTGGGACCATCCCGTCGAGTGTCTTCACCGATCCACTCGCGTGGCCGATCATCCACGTCAAGGGCGACTACGCGATCGTCAGTGGCCAGGGATTGCTGATCGTGGACGGCAACGTGTCGTTCAGCGGGAGCGGCACGTGGAAGGGAATCATCCTCGCCGGCGGAAATCTCACGTCGAACGGAAACAACAACGTGTACGGCGCCGTGATCACGGGCCTGAACGTGAAGATCGGCATCGCGGTGCCGCAGGACGACGCCGGAAACGGAAACAAGTTCTATCAGTACGACTCGTGCTCGGTGGCAGCAGCGACCGGCGGCATCGGCCACTACCGCCTGTTCCCGAACGCGTGGATGGACAATTTCACGACGTATTGATCGCCTTGACCGCACAACGACAACGGCCCCGGACAGACGTCCGGGGCCGTTGTCATTTCGTGCGGTGCGCCGGATCAGTTCCCGCTTCGCGGCCGGCTGGATGGTGGCACCATGCCGTTCATGCGCAAGTACGTCACGATGTTGCCATAGTGCTCGTTGTCGTGCGTGGCGTTCATCATGAGAACGAGCAGGCGGTTCTGCTGCTGCCCGAAGAGGTTCACCATGCCCTGGGCGTCGGCATCGCTCTGCATGTAGGCTCGGCGGCAGTTGTCGTTGGACGCCTTGAGGGCCTTCACGAGATCCTCCTTCGTGGTCGCCGACTTCTCGATCGCATCTTCGGCGGGCGGCTTCTCACCGAGGGCCATGGCGCAGAACATGTTCTGCGCCCCCGCGACGTGGGCGATGAGCTCACCGAAGCTGCGCACCGATGCCGTGGGCTTGTAGGAGTACTTCTCGGCGGGCATGTCCATCGCCGACTGAACGATGTAGCCCGTGACATCCTGCCAGAGCATTCGGGACGTCGCGACGGCCGATCCGCCCTGCGCGAGCAGGGGACTGGCGCAGCAGATCAGCATGACGAGAGCGCGCTTCAACATGAGTGGGTGGGGTTGAAAGGGTGAATGACCTTTTCGTCGACTCGTACCTACGCCCTGCCGAACCTACGGTTCCATTCCGAACGGATCTCCCGGTGGCGCAACGAGCGCCGGTGTGGGCGCAGGAAGCTCGCGCCGGTCGATCCACCGCTGAAAGTCACCGGCGATGGCGGCCCAGTGCGCGCGGCTCATCGTGTCGCCCGTCGCGGCGCGACGCGCGGCGTCAGGGCGAAGGCGCGCGATCTCGAACTCGGCCACGGCGCGAACCTCCGGCGCGGCCGCGGTATCCGCAGCGAGCGTGAGCATCCGGTCCGCCACGGCACGTTGCGCAACGCGGCGCAGAGCGGCCGCCTTTGGGCTGTCGTCCCGCAGGCGCGAGGTGCCCGTCGCAACCTCGCGCTGGTTCCAGGTGCGCGCCACCAGTGAATCCATGGTCTCGCCCAGCGTGAGCATGTTCGGGCCACGCGTGGCGAATGCCACCAGCCGCGCTGCACGCTCGCGCTGCAGGATGCCGTCCACGATCATCTGCGAGAGCGTGCGCGCCGCCGCGAGCTCGTCGAAGGCGGGATCGGTGCGCCCGCGGAACAGCTCACCCACCGGGCTGTTGCTGTTGTTGACCGGACCGTTGTAGCCGCTGGGACGCGGACCGAGGAGCGCGATCACCGTATCGGGGATCGCAAGCTCCGACGGCTGCAGCTCGGCGAGCAGTGCGCTGAGCGCAGCGCGCTGTCTGACACCGGACACCGGCTTCGTCTCCGTCTGGTTGGCACCGCGGACGGCGTTGGCGTACTCCATTCCGCCGATCGTCTTCGTCACGCCATTGATGGCGAAGCGATGGAAGAAGTAGAGTGGCGCGAGGCGCTCCTCGAGCGTGGCGATCGGCTCGCCAACGGCGATGTTGCGCAGGCCGAAGCGGTCGAGCGCGACGCGCCGCACGGCGACCTGCCGCTGCAGGAACTCCATCGGCGTCGCGGCGTCGTCCCACAGGCTGGTGCGCGGGTCGCTCGCGTACTC
>Ga0157369_10002516_pt1 | contig 21922 bp, 14 predicted proteins | sample C25metaG_FD_113461 | JGI IMG/M metagenome (GOLD analysis project Ga0157369, IMG submission 113461) | Corn rhizosphere microbial communities from Kellogg Biological Station, Michigan, USA - C2-5 metaG | ecosystem: Host-associated > Plants > Roots > Rhizosphere > Soil | place: USA: Michigan...
GGCGATTCGACACGTGGGCGGTCAGGTGCAGGAACGCCTGGGCGCTGCCGATGGCGGAGGCGAGGTCGACGCCGATCGAGATGGACGGGAGCGACTCGGGCGGCGCGCCGTTCTCGCCCTGCACGGCGGCCAGCGACCGCAAATCCGCGTAGACCGGAACGTAGGGCAGGCAACGCGACAGATCGACTCCCGCTGCCGCGATCTCCGCGAGCGGCATGTCGGGAGTGAAGCCCATGAAGCGTTCGAACGTCCAGTCCGATCCCGGCGCGAACGACGTGACCTGCGCGGCGAATCCCACGTTCATCACGAGCAGGTCGGGAATGCCCTGCAACCTCGCCCGGCGTGCGATGAGCGTGCCGATCTCCGGCCGCGTGAGCTCCGACTCGTCGAGCACCAGCGACGCCCCGGCCATGAACGGCTCGATGTTGTCCTCGGTCACGCCCTCGAGAAAGGTCTCCACCTCCGCATGGGGGTTGATGTCGAGCACGCGCTCCCGGAACACCTCGGCCTTGTCCCGGCCGATCGACGACGTGGTCGCCCCCTCGACGCGGTTGACGTTCTCCGGCTCGAATACCTCTGGGTCGGCGATGCTGAACCGGGCGACCCCCATGCGCGCGAGTTTGAGCCCCAGCTGGAAGCCGTCTCCGCCCACGCCCGCGATCGCCACCCGCGCCGCCATCAGGGCGGCCTGTTCCTCTTCGCTCCAGAACCCGTAATTGCGCGAGAACTCGGGCGCCGACGTCGTTCTCGCCATCAGACCAGGCTCTCGACGCGCGCGCGCTCCGGCACACGCCCGAAGTACGACATCGCGGGCTCCGCAGCCCGGTAGCGGTCGATGAAGCCCCCGTTGCGCGCGTTCACCCGGTCAGTGGATGCGGGAATGTCGATTTCGATGGGCACGTTGTAGTCCAGGTAGTGCTCGACATACCGCACCTCCCCGATGCGCTCAACGGCGATGATGGCCTTCAGGTGGCGCTCCAGCCAGGGCTCGATGATCGCGAACGTGCGCCCGAGGTCGTGGTTGGCGATGTACGCGAGCATGAGCGCGAAGAGATGCCACTGCACCATGTCTTGCAGCGCGGCCTTCTCATGCCGTGCGATGACGCGGGAGACTTCGACGCTGGTGCCGGGGAGGTCGTCGTGAGCGAACGCATCCGGGCAGAAGTCTTCAACGGGAAGCGGACGGTCACCGCCCCGCAAGATGAGCCGGGACACACCGACCACGCGCACCCCCGACTCGTGGTTCTCAAACACGCCGAAGGTGATCGATCGCGCGTCGTCGGCGTCGCGGTCGGTGCCGTCCTCCTGGATGTCGCTGGCGGAGAGCTGCCCGGTTTGATCGACGTAGACCTTGCGGCGCAGTTGGAAGTGAGCGGCGTACTCCGCGTCAAGCCCTGCGAGAGCCACGCCGTTGACCGCCAGGAGACCGCAGGCCAGCCGAGCAGTCGGCTCGTCAGCGAAGAGGGCAGACCCGATCACGGGAATCACCTCGTGGTTTGTGACCGTGCGATCTATGTGTGACAACGGCGTGATCCTCCTAGATGGCGCAATGCCGCCGCTGACGCAAATAGCTGCATGCCGCGGCGTGTGAGCTCGAACGGCTCCCCGAGGCCCAATTCTGCCCCACCGGCTGAGGCGAAACGGCCGCCTTGGCAGCGACACGCCTCTCATGATTTGCCGATCGGGCCGCACTTCACGCGTTTCCCGCACGCAGTCCCCGATGCCGGCCCAAGGCGGCTTGGTAGCATGTACCATATACCAACTCTGACGTGGCGATTGGGGCGACGATGCCGGCAGGCAACTGGAACCTGGGTGCGAGCCTCCGGCCCCGACGGGATCTCGACGGCGTGCGCACCAAGGTTCTCCGAAGCGCGACCGAACACGTGGAATCCGTTGGTCTTTCGCTCGGCGTCGACCAAGCGCTCATCGAAAAGCTCTCAGCGGATGCGGGAGTCACCACAGCGCAGTTCGGCCACGTCTGGCCGTCACCCGACGACTTCCTCACCGACCTGTTGTGCGAACTGGCGAACCAGGCGCAGATCGACCGGGCGGATTCCGAGACGCTCGTGTCGACCTGGCAGTACCTCAGCCAGCGCGTCAACGACCTCTACTCGATGGAGGGGCGCCGCAGGGTGCTGATCGACGTCATCCGTTCTGCCGCGGAGTACAACTTCGAGTCGGTCACCGGTTCCAGCAAGTGGCGAACCTATGCCGGGCTCTCCGTGACGATCATGTCGTGGCCCGACGGCGAGGCGCGCACACGGGTGCTCGACGCCCTCCGGGCGAGCGAGTTTTCCTTCGTGGAGACGATGGAGAGCTTCTACCGCAATGTGCTGCCGACGATCGGATACCGGCTGAAGCCGGCATTCAAGAACGACTACCAGCCCTTCGTCGTTGCCGCGGCATCCGTCATCGAGGGGCTCGGCATCGTGCGCCCCACGGTGCCCGCGCTCGTCGAGGCCCACTTCGACTTGCCCGTCGACGGCGGCACCGACGCCTGGTCGGTGGCGTCTCTCGCGTTCATGGGTGTCGTCGACGCCTTCATCGAGCCCGACCCGGAGTTCGTTCCCGACGAGGCCATCTCGCGGCTCAGCACCGGCATCGACGTGACGCCGCAGTCAGAGTTCGACTGACGGATCAGAGCTCGACTGACGGATCAGGGCTCGACTGACGGATCAGGCGAGCACCGCCCGCGTTCCCGTGCGCCGGAGCCGGTCCATGGTTCGCGCGAACGAGATCGGTCGGCCGTAGTAGTAGCCCTGGGCGCTGCGCACGCCGAGCTCGACGATCACGTCGACCATGCTGGGAGTCTCGATGCCCTCGACGACGGTCGTGAAGCCCAGGTTGTCGCCGAAGCCCTGCAGCGCTTTGATGACCTCGCGCTGGCGCACGTCGTCGAGGTCGTCGATGAGCCCCTTGTCGATCTTGAGGATGTCCATCGGAATGCGCACGAGCGCTCCCACCGATGAGTCGTCGGAGCCGTAGTCGTCAAGGGCGATGATGATGCCGGCCTCCTGCATCAGCTCAGCCTCACGGCGCAGGTCGGCGGTGACCGAGCGAAGCGAGTGCTCGTTGAGCTCGATGCAGAGCTGGAGGTCGGGGTGCGCGAGGGCGGCCTCCCGAATGAACGGCCCGAGCTCGTCTTCGCTGAGCTGCCCCAGTTCGACGTTCACGGTCATGCAGCGGATGCTCGGCTCAAGCCGGCGGAATTCTTCGGCTGCCTGGAGTGCCTTGGCCAGGACTTGCCGGGTGAGCTCGTTCATCAGGCCGAGGCTCTTCGCCCGGGCCACGAGCGATGGGGGCGAGATGGGCCCGAGCTCCGGGTCGACGTAGCGCACGAGGGCCTCGAACGCCCAGATCGTGCCCTCGTCGATGTTCACGATCGGCTGGAACGCGAGCATGAGCTTGTTCTCGTGGATGGCCCTGGCAACGATGTCGTTGGTGCGGCTCGAGCGGTGCGAGGCGATGCTCACGCTGCTGCGCTCGCCGCGGCCGCCGTTGTGACGCGAACGCTTCACTTGCAGCATCGCGCGGTCGGCATCCATCACCAGCGTCTGCGGATCGAGCTCCCGGTGGCTCGAGAAGGCAAGGCCGGCGCTCACCGCCGGGCGGAACTCGTGCCCGTCAAGGGCGAGCGGCTGGCTCACCGCCCCAACGATGTGCTCGGCGGATTCCTTCGCCTGGGCAAGAGAGACGAGGCCGGTGAGGATGACGACGAACTCGTCGCCGCCCACGCGCGACACGAAGTCGCCACCGCCAGCGGCCGCCTGCAGCCGGCCGGCGACCCCGCGCAGGAGCGCGTCGCCGGCATGGTGACCCCGGTTGTCGTTGATCTTCTTGAAGTCGTCGAGGTCGATGAACAGCACCGCGATGCCCTCGTGGTACGGGCGATTCTCGTTGGCGTCGACCAGTGCCTCTTGGAAGGCACGGTAGTTGGGTAGGTTCGTGAGCGGGTCGGTGTTCGCCTGCTGCTCGAGCGTGTCGACGTTGTGCTGCACGCGTGCCGCCTCGCTCGCGATGTGGGCGAGGGCGACGAGTGCGCGCTCGTCGCCGGGGGCGAAGGGCGCCTTGCCGGGCTTCCGGGACGCGATCAGATACTGGTCGACGCCGGGCTGGAGGCTGACCGCCACCCCGATCTCGTTTTGCTCGGGAGCGCGGGCACGGAGCTCCACGTCGTTGGCCTCCACGATGGACAGAGCCCGTTTCGTCAAGGTGGCGGCGAGGCCGGCCACGGTGTCATCGCGAGGCAGGTCGATCGCGGCATCGACGATGGCGCTCAGCCGGCGCTCCATGCTGATGAAACGGGTGCGCTGTGCGATGGCGTAGAAAAGCAGCGCCGCGAGCAGCAACACGAGGGGGGTGAGGCGTGCGTGCGGATCGTTTCCGAGCCCCGGGATGATCGACGAGCCGGCGTACGTGATGAGGGTGGCCGACACGGCGGCCACCAGAACGACCAGCCCCACCCGGTAGGGGCTGAGTGCGGAGAGCCCGAACCGGTGGTCGAGCCCCCAGCGGCCGCGCTGCCGGGTGAATTCACCGAGAAGCAGCAGTGCGTAGAACAGGGCGGTCGCGATGAGAAAGCCGAGCAGCGACGGGACACCGAGGGCCGCGAGGCTGGTGTGCACCACGACGTAAACGAGGGCAGCGGCGGAGCTGAGCCCGGTCCAATACAGAGCGCGCGGCAGGTTGTGGCCCATGATCATCTTGGAGATCACGACGCCAACCGCCCAGACGGCGACGGCAAGACCAGCGGATGCCTCGGCGGGCAGGATCGCGAGCATCGTGACGGCCACCCCGAGGAGCGGCAGGCCGGGGATGCGGCCCACGTGCATCCGGAACGGACCGCAGATGATCACGCTGGCGATCACGGTGACCGCGAGCGCCCAGGCTTTCGGCGTCGAGCCGATCAGCCCGTAAACGCCGTAACCGATGAGGCCGAGGGCGAAGACGGCAAAGGGCGCTCCAAAGACGATGTCCCACTTCGTCGCACCCCTACGTTCGGGCACGGCTCTCCTCCCACATGGCACCGAGCCCGCGCACGCGTGATGGCGCGAGGTGCAACACCTTTGCTCGGTCAATCATGACATGCCCGCCAGGCGTCTTCAGCGCATAAAGAGAAGAAGGCGTTGCGATCGATTAATTAGCGATCACCCATCTGGCAGCTCGCTTTTTCGCCCCGATGCTTTAGGGCGAAGTCGATCACTTCGGGTTGACTCGCGTTCGCCGTTTCGATGCTCACAGTTTGCAAGAAAATGCGGAAGAACCGAGCGAGCCATACCGCCTCCGCTAGCTATGCTTGCCATTAAGCTGCCAGGGGGATTGGAGAGCCTTGAAGAAGAGGATCAACGTAGTGGGCGCAGTGCTAACCCGTGGTTCGACAGTGTTGGCAGCGCAGCGCGGTCCGGGGATGTCTCTGCCTAACATGTGGGAGTTTCCCGGCGGCAAAATCGAGGCGGGGGAGTCAGCTGAGGAAGCCCTGCGCCGCGAACTCGAAGAGGAACTGCTCTGTGCCGCGAGGATAGGTCAGCTGATCGGAACCACTGAGCATGAATACGACTTTGGAGTAGTCGTTCTCACCACCTACTACTGCTCTCTCGTTGGTCAGGAACCGCGGTTGACAGAGCACTCAGAAATTCGCTGGGTTCCCGCCGCTGATCTTGATCAGCTGGAATGGGCTCCGGCAGACGTGCCGGCGGTCATGCGTGTGATGACCGATCTTTCGGCATGAGTGCTTTTTCCGACCAGCTGACGCTCGATACCACGTTCGGGTTCTTAGACTCACAGGTAAAAGCGGACCGAATATTCCATCCGACCTTGGTTTCGAACACTGACGGTCAAACGATGCTCCGAGCGATCCTTGACGAGCTTAAGCGTTCCCGCAGGTTCGTGTTCTCGGTCGCATTCATCACACCCAGCGCGATCGCCCTGCTAAAGCAAGCGATCATAGATTTTGAGGGAAGAGGGACGATCATTACGTCCACCTACCTCGGCTTCAATTCTCCCGCTGCGTTTCGCGAAGTCTTGAATCTGGATGGGGTCGACGTCTACGTGCATCCAGACACCGACCGTGGCTTCCATGCCAAGGGTTACATATTCGAGCAGGATCAGAGCACTACCGCCATCGTCGGCAGTTCAAACTTGACCGAGTTCGCGCTACTACGAAACCGGGAATGGAACCTGCGATTTTCCGCCCTTCCGGACGGCGACATTGTAAAACAGCTCAATGTAGCGGCGAATGCATACATTGAGGCGTCTGTGCTACTTACCCGGGACTGGATCGACGAATATGAGCTGGAGTGGGTGCCGAATGAGCGAAAAGCACGATTGGACCCGAACCTCGCCGAGCCGTTTGCTAATCTGCCGCGCGATCAGTTCATCCTCCCCAACAGCATGCAGATGGAGGCCCTTGCCGAGATTGCTGCCCTGCGGGACGCAGGTGAGAGCCGTGCGGTAGTCATCTCGGCTACAGGAACGGGGAAGACCATCCTTTCCGCCCTGGATGTGCGTGAGTATGCGCCCCGCCGGATGTTGTTCGTTGTGCACCGCGAGCAGATATTAGATAGAGCTATACAGGAATTCAAGCGCGTTTTGAACGCGTCTGAAGCTGAAATCGGCAAGTTCGTGGGGGCGAGGAAAGAACTTGACCGTCGATTCGTCTTTGCGTCGATTCAATCTCTTTCACGCGAGGAGAATTTGCGAGATATCCCACGGGATTACTTCGACTACGTTCTGATCGACGAAGTTCACCGCGCGGGCGCCTCGAGCTATCGCCGCGTTATCGACCATCTCGAGCCCGATTTCCTGCTTGGCATGACCGCCACGCCGGAGCGCACCGACGAATTCAACGTATTCGAGCTGTTTGACTACAACGTGCCCTATGAGATTCGCCTGCAGAGAGCTCTCGAGGAAGACATGCTTGCGCCGTTTCATTACTACGGGGTGACGGACTTCGTGATGGACAGCGGCGAGGTCATTGATCAAGTTGCCGAGCTTGCCCGTTTGACCGCCTCCGAGCGGGTTGACCATCTAATCTCGAAGATCGAACAGTATGGCCATGCTGGTGTAGACGTTCGTGGGCTTATGTTCTGCAGCAGGAACCGGGAAGCGGCTGAGCTCTCAAAACTACTTAATCAGCGCAGCGTGCATGGGCGCCCGCTGCGCACACGGGCACTGAGCGGGGACGACTCCACTGAGGAGCGCGAGCTCACCGTCCAGATGCTAGAGCGTGGTGAGCTCGATTACATCGTGACTGTCGACATTTTCAATGAAGGCATCGACATTCCTTCCATCAACCAGGTCGTGATGCTCAGGCAAACGCAGTCGAGCATCGTCTTCACCCAGCAGTTGGGGCGGGGATTACGCAAAGCGGCAGGTAAGGACCATCTTGTGGTCATCGACTTTATCGGCAACTACACCAACAACTATCTGATCCCGATTGCATTATTTGGCGATAGCACGCTGAATAAGGATTCGATCCGGAAGAAGATCATCGACTCCCGGGAAGCAGGCGCAATAGCGGGCCTCTCAAGCGTCAACTTTGACAACATATCTAGGCAGAGAATTTTCAGCTCACTCGCGACGGCGACTCTTGACAGCATGTCAAACCTCAAGAAGTCTTTTCTCGATCTGAAGAGCCGGCTCGGCCGGGCTCCGCAACTTATCGACTTCGCTCGGTTCGACACCGTTGACCCCACTGTGATCGCCACAAAACAACGCAACTACTGGGTGTTTCAGAACAAGATCCGGGAAGTCGGCCAATCGCCGGCAGCCGTCGAGGACTCTATTATTACGTTTCTCTCCGGTGAACTGCTCAATGGCAAGCGGCCTCACGAACTGTTGTTGCTCAGAGAGCTCCTTTTTTCCAATGCCGACGGCATTCAGTTCGACCGCTTTCGAGACTTATTAGTTGCAAACGACCTCGCCAGCGACGACGCAACCCTCAATTCGATACTCCGGGTCTTAGACCTCAGCTTTTTTACGGAAGCCGAAGCTGCAAAGTACGGAACCGTCCCTTTGCTGTCTCTCTCGGACGACCGTTACAGACTCGGCACGCATTTCATCTCCGCATGGACGAACGGCGCGCAATTTAGGGCTTACGTCAGTGACGTCATAGAAACCGGATTGTATTTGGCACGTCACCGGCACCAATGGACCGCAGGTCTCGAAGTTGGTCGGCGCTACTCCCGCAAAGACGTCTGTCGTCTGCTCAATTGGGAATCGAATCAGCAGAGCACCATCTACGGCTATAAGGTCGACTATTACTCAAACAGCTGCCCCATCTTCGTCACCTACCACAAGGGGTCCGACGTTTCCGAGAGCACAAAGTATGCGGATGCGTTCGAAAGCCCTTCGACCCTGACTTGGTATACGAGAAGTAGGCGCACTCTCGAGAGCAAGGAAGTCCGAGCCATCGCGGAGAATCGCGTCCCACTACATGTATTTGCAAAGAAAGATGATGCCGAGGGCACGGACTTCTACTACCTCGGTCAAGCAAACTCTCTCGATGCACATCAGACGAAAATGCCAGGCGATAACGGGGATCAGCTCGACGTGGTCACAATGAGACTTGCGCTGCACAGCCCGCTGGAGTCCAGTCTTTACGACTACTTTTCGGCTGCACCGTCCGCGTCTGCCGGCTAGGGCGTTCTTCAACAGACAAACCACGCTATCTGGCTGTGGGGGACCCTATGACTACTGTCTCGCTACCCTGGGACCGCGCCGCAGGACTCATGCTGGCGACCGCCGCCGGCGATGCTCTCGGCGCCGGCTACGAGTTCGGGCCGCCGCTTCCGACTGACACACAGGTGCAAATGAAAGGCGGCAACGGTTTTAACTGGGCGCCGGGGGAGTGGACCGATGACACCTCCATGGCCGTTCCGATCCTGCAGATGGTCGCCGCCGGGCGAGACCTGCGCGATGAGGAAGTGCTCGACGAAATCGTCGGGAAGTGGCTCGACTGGGCACGGGACGCCAAGGACGTCGGCGTTCAGATCCAGCAGGTGTTCGGCCGCATGGAAGCGCGGAGCGCGTCCGCTGCCCGGGTGGCTGCAGGGCAGGTGCACGAGTCTCACGGTCGCAGCGCGGGCAACGGCTCCCTCATGCGCACCGCACCGGTCGTGCTCGGCTACCTCGATGATCCGGCCGCGCTCGCCGATGCCGCCCGCGCAGTCAGCGACCTCACGCATTACGAGACGGATGCCGGCGACGCCTGCGTGCTCTGGTGCCTCGCCATGCGCCACGCGGTCCTGACCGCCGGACTCGACGTTCGGGTCGGACTCGACGCGCTGCCGGCCCAGCGGCGAGACCGATGGGCCGCGCTCATCACCGAGGCAGAGGAGAGGCAGCCAGCCGATTTCGAGCGCAACGGCTGGGTGGTGCAGGCGCTGCAGGGCGCCTGGTCCGCGATTGTGCACAGACCGGCAACGGATGCCTCGCACTTGCGACTCGCGCTCGAGGCTGCGGTGCGCGGTGGGCGCGACACCGACACGGTGGCGGCCATCGCCGGCGGCCTCCTCGGGGCGCGCTGGGGCGCATCCGCTGTGCCGGCGGAGTGGCGGCGTCTCGTGCACGGCTGGCCGGGCCTGCGCGGGGGAGACCTGGTGCGGCTGGCGCTGCACGCGATCGACCCGCAACACGCGGCCGACGCCGAGCGGATGGACTACGCGGGGTGGGGCGATCTGTCCGCGCTGGTGCGGCATCCGTTCGATGATCGGGTGTGGCTGGGAGCCGTCGGGGCGCTGGACAAACTGCCGCCGGAGGTGGACGCCGTCGTCTCGCTGTGCCGAGTGGGCACGGCACAGGTGCCGGCGGCGATTGCGGCGTCGAACCGGGTGGAGGTGTGGCTGATCGACCAGGACGACCCGGCGCAGAACCCGAACCTCGACCACGTGCTGCTCGACGCAGCCGACGCGATCGCGGCGTTGCGCGCGGAGGGGCGCACCGTGCTGCTGCACTGCGTGCAGGCGCAGAGCCGCACGCCGTCAGTCGCGGCGCTGTATGCCGCCCGGCACCTCGGCGTGCCGGTGAAGGAGGCGTTCGACGCGGTGGTGGCGGCGCTGCCGAATGCGCACCCGAAGCGGTTCCTGCGGGAAGCGGTGCTGCGGCTGGGGGAGTAGCGACGATGCGGGCTGGGGCGAATTCCGAAGCAGTCAGGGCGCCTCGGCCCATGTGAGCGCAATCACGAACGGCCCGCCGTCTCGGCCTCCGCAATCGCCACGATGCGGCTCAGCATCCCCGAGAAGATGAGCCCGTGGAAGGGAAGCATCGAGCACCAATACAGCCGTCCGCTCAGCCCCTTCGGGAAGAAAATCGCGCGCTGCCGGTACACGAGGCGGCCGGCCCGGTCCTCGCATCCGAGTTCCAGCCACCCGAGGCCCGGGAGTTTCATCTCTGCTCGCAGCCGCAGCATCCGCTCGGGTTCGCACACCTCGACCCGCCAGAAGTCCACCGCGTCGCCGACGGCGACGGTCGAGCGGTTGCGTCGGCCGCGTTTGAGCCCGACGCCGCCGACGATGCGGTCCATCCAACCGCGGATCGCCCACAGCAGCGGCGGTGAGTACCAGCCGTTCTCGCCGCCGATGCCTTCGATCACCGACCACAGCGCGCTTCGAGAAGCGGATGTCGCCCGGGAGCGATCATCGGTGTAGACGGTGCGGCCCGCCCATTCCGGGTCGCTCGGCAGGGGCTCGCTCGGCGCTTCGGGCACCGGGGCGTCCCGCCAGCTCGTCTCCACCTCGTCGAGTTCGATGCGGCCGAGGGCCAGCTCGACCGCCGACCGGTAAGGCGTGAGGCCTCCGGGCGGCGGCGGGATGATGGCGTCGATGTCGCGGTTCTTCATCACGCAGTCGTGCTGCAGCGACTCCACGAGCGGCCTCGCGAGCTGCCAAGGCACGGGTGTGACGAGCCCGACCCAGTGCGACGCGAGCCGCGGCGTGAGCACCGGCAGCGCCGCAATGCCGCGCTGCGGTAGACCCGCTGCGACGGCGTATCCGTTCATCATCTGCCCGTACCGCAACGCCTCGGGTCCGCCGATGTCGACGGCGCGGCTGACCTCGGGTGCCACGCGGGCCGCCGCCAGCAGGTAGTACAGAACGTCGCGAACCGAGATCGGCTGGATGAAGTTGCGCACCCACTTGGGCGCGGGCATGTAGGGGAGCACCTCGGTGAGGTGACGGATCATCTCGAATGACGCGGAACCGGAACCGATCACGACGCCGGCCTGCAGAACCAGGGTGGGCACGCCGGACGCCAGGAGCAGCTCACCGACCTCCTTGCGCGACGCGAGATGCGGCGAGAGCGTCGCGTGCTCGGGGAACAGTCCGCCGAGGTAGACGATGCGCGTCACGCCGGCGGCTTTCGCGGCGCCGGCCACGTTCTCGGCGATCTCCCGGTCGGTGGCCGAGAAGTTCTTTCCGCCCGACATCGAGTGCACGAGAAAGTAGACGACGTCGACGTTCTGCAGAGCGGATGCCACGGTGCCGGCATCTCGCGCGTCTCCTGTTCGCATCTCCACGCCATCCGCCCACGAGAACGCGGCCAGGCGCTCGGGGGACCGCACGAGCGCCCTCACGGCGTACCCCGCGTTCAACAGGCGCGGCACGAGCCTGCCGCCGATGTAGCCGGTGGCGCCGAGCACGAGCACGCGGGTCGGCTCCCCGTTGCCATTCGGCTGCGCGCTGAGGTCTGGTTCGGCACCCGTCGGCCAGCTGAGCGGCACGGGTGGGGGAGGCGTTTCGGCGGCGCTGCCGTCGTTGGGTGGTGTTGGCCGGGTCTGCGGCGCGCGCGTCATGTACCCATGCTGACGCGATTGCCTCGCAGGGGGAACAGACGGCATCGGCGCCCGCCGCGCGGGCAAGGACAGTCCGAGGCGCGGCGCGCGGGGCGGGGCCCGCGCGGCCCGCAGCTCCCCGCCGCTCCCTATGATTTCGCTCATGACCTTTGTTGCTGCCGTCGTCATCTGCGCCGTCCTCGGCCTCCTCGCCGTGTTCCAGCTGCTGCTCATCGCAGGCCTCCCGCTCGGCCGGTTCGCCTGGGGCGGCCAGCAGGTTGTGCTGCCCGCGCGACTCCGCATCGGGAGCGCCGTGTCGATCGTGCTCTACGCCGTGTTCGCCGGCATCGCGCTCGAGCGCGCGCAGCTGACCACGGTCATCCCGAGCGCCACGTTCATCGCCGTGGCGACCTGGGTGCTCGCGGCCTACTTCGTCCTTGGCGCGGTGATGAACGCTGTTTCGCGCAGCAAGCCCGAGCGGTTCACGATGGCACCGGTGTCGCTAGTGCTGGCCGCACTTTTTCTGGTGCTCGCGATCGTCTAAACCTCTTGCTCGCGGGCCGCCCGCAGCACTACAGTTCCAGCCATTGGTCAATGATGATCGGAGCAATGATGGCTGCAACGGCGCTGCCCTCAAGTGGCGGCAACCCGAACGACGGCGCGGCCGCCGCGAAAACCTGCGATGCCCGAGGCATGGCAGAGATTCACCGGATGTTCCGGGCCGGCTTCGGCGAAGGGCCGTCGCTTGTCGACGGCGTCGCCGACAACGATGCGGCCCACGCTGACACCGTCGCCGATCACCTGGCGATGCTCTCCACCGGGCTCCACGCGCACCACGAGGGCGAAGACACCATGCTGTGGGATCGCCTCACCGGCCGGGCTCCGGCGTGTGCGGCGCACGTGGAACGGATGAAAGAGCAGCACACAGCGATGCTCGTGCAGCTGGAGGCGCTTGACGCGGCGCTCCCGGCCTGGCGGGCCAGTGGCAGGGTGAGCGACGCGGCATCCGTTGTGTCAGCGCTGAACGGAATCAACGCAGCGCTGGCCGTGCACCTGCCTGACGAGGAGACGAATGTGGTGCCGGTGATGGAGAGCGTGCTCACCCAGCCGGAGGTTGAGGCGCTGTCGGAGCACGGGCGGAAGGCGACGCCGAAGGGCAAGCAGTTCCTTCAGCTGGGCGCGATCCTCGCGGCCCAACCGGATGGCGGCGACGAGTGGTTGCGAGAGCATCTGCCCGCTCCCGTGCGCGTGATCTGGCGGCTCGTCGGCAAGTCGAAGTACGAGAAGAATCGGGCGGCGCTGACGGGGGCGCGCTAGAACCGAACTCGGGCGTCGGCTGACCTCGTCATTGACTTACACCTTTAAGACTGGTCTTACAAACGTTAGAATGTAAGACATGAAGGCGATGGTAAGGTTGAGCAGCAAGGGGCAGCTCACGCTGCCGGCATCCGTTCGTGCGGCGCTTGGACTACGCCAAGGGGATCGACTCGAGGTCTCTGTGGACGAGATGAGCGGCTCGATAACGATCGCTCCCGTCATCGACATCGAGGAGCTGAGCGCGCGCGTGTCGGGGTACGCGAAAAGTCGGCCGCCGGTTACGGACGTCGACGATTACTACCAGCGGAACCGCGGCGCAAGCGAAAAGCCGTGACCAGTGCTGGGTCAATAGATGCGAATGTGGTACTGCGTCTGCTCCTGAACGACGTGCCGGAGCAGCACGATCTCGCCGTGGCCTTACTCCGCAGATCTGGCACACTCACGGTGTCTGACACCGCGCTCATCGAGGCGAACTTCGTTCTCGGTCGCGCCTATGAACTCACTCGGGCTCAGCAGGCGGAAGCGATATTGGGACTCGTGAGACAACCAAACCTCACAGCCAGCATTGAGCACTTCGAGGACGCGTTCGCGCTCTACCTGCTACATCCAAAGTTGTCGTTTGAGGACTGTTACCTGGTCGTCGGTGCGCAGCGGTCGCGTAACGAGCCGCTGTGGACGTTTGACAAGAAGTTGTCGGCCCAAACGGACGCGCAACGGCTAACGGCCGATGCCATTAAGGCCTCAGGGGCTGGCGCTCCCACTAACTGACGATGGGATGCACATTGATGAAGCAGTTCGTTCAGCTGGGCGCGATCCTCGCGGCGCAGCCATGAGCTCGCCTGGCCCGGCCGGTATCCTCGTTCAATGGGTCTCACAGCGGCACAACTCGTGCAGGCGTCGGCTCGCCTGAAACGACTGAGCGACGAAGCGGCATGGCAGCTGCTGCGTGCCCAGAATGCGCACGCCATCATCGCCATCCTGCGCAATAGCTTCATCGACTCTGGCGAGCGGCGCGTGCCGGCGCCGATCCTGTTCGAACGCATCCAGGACGACCTCATCGCCCTCCGAGAGGGCGGGTACGACCTGCCGCAGACGGCCCAGCAGTATTGCGCGGCCTGGCTGTCCCAGGGCTTCCTGGAGAGGCGACCCGGCAACGCTGGAAGCGAGGAGACCTACGAGCTCTCCAGCGAGGGCCTGGCTGCGATCGGCATCGTCTCCGACCTCGAGACGCCGCCCAAGTCCGCCACCGAGAGCCGGCTTACCACCGTGATGGCTCAACTCGACCAACTGGTCGTCGACACCGACGAGAACGTCGCCTCGCGCATCGAGGCCCTGGTGCGCGAACGCGACCGGATCGATGAACGCATCAACGCCATCCGTGACGGCCGCTCGGGCGTGATCGAGAGTCGGGTCGCGCTGGAGCGGGTGCGCGACATCCTGGCGCTGGCCGACCAGCTTCCCGCTGACTTCGCGCGCGTGCGGCGGGAGATCGAGCGGCTGAACGTGCGCTTCCGCAAGGACATCATCGAGAACGACGCCGGCCGCGGCGACGTACTCGACGCTCTCTTCCGTGGTGTCGACGTGCTAGCCGAGCAGGAGGCGGGGCGCAGCTTCCAGGCGTTCTACGCCCTGTTGATCGACCTGGAACGCAGCGCCGGGCTCGATGCGGCAATCGAGACCGTGCTGAGCCGCGAGTTCGCCGGCGAGCTGACGACGGCGCAGCGCGAGTTCCTGCGCTACCTCGTGCCGAGCCTCATCCAGCGCGGCGGCGAAGTGCACGACGTCTACGTTTCCCTATCGCGGTCCCTGCGCACCTTTGTGCAACGCCGCGAGTACGAAGAGGAGCGAACCGTCTCCCGCCTGCTCACCGCCGCCCAACGCCAGTTCAGTGCGCTCAGCGAAACCGTTCCGTTGCACCGCGCGACGGGCTTCGACCTGCCGCTCAGCACAGCGCGCCTGTCGTCGCTGGCGCAATGGCAGCTGTACGCGGACGACGGGGAACGACCAGGGGCACTCACCGAATCAGCCACGCACGAGATCGACCTCGACGAGATCCGCGCCATCATTCGCGAGAGCGAGATCGACCTGCGAGAGCTTCAAGGCAACGTCGAACGCACCCTCGAGGAACTGGCGGTGGCGAGCATCGCCGATGTGCTGACGCGCTTCCCAGCGTCGCAGGGATTCGGCAGTGTCGTAGGCCTGGTCTACATTGCACTCCAAGAAAAGAAGGGCAGGGAGACCGTGGAGATCACCGGCGAAACCGATACGGTGCAGTGGGGCACCGAGCCGCCCCGATTCGCGCGGGTGCCGCGCATGCTCTTCACCCGATCCGCCCTTCAGAACCAGGGAACGCAGTGATGACCATGGACCTGACCGCCGACCCAGGCTCTCAGACGACGGATGCCGCGGAACAGTTGGGCAGCACGCAGCAGTTGGACAGCGCCGAGCCGTTGGGCAGCGCAGGGCCGGCAGACAACGCCGACGACCGGGCGCTCTTCTCCGGCGACACGGGCCACTTCGACCTCGACACCCGCCGCGCGCTGGTACGGCTGCTGCGCGGCCCGTTCCTCGACGGAAGCGCCGACGAGAAAATCTGGTCGGCGCTGATGCACAACGACGTGCCGGTGCGGCAGCACCTGGCCGAGATCTTCCTCACGCTAACGGTCGACGCCGAGAACCGCATCGCCTTCGTGCAGCAGGCCGAGGAGTCCGAGGTTGCATTCCCGAAGCTTCTGCGGCGGGTGCCGCTCACCCTCGTTGACAGCGCCCTGCTGCTGTTCCTGCGTCAGGAGCTCTCCACCGCCAGCGGCACCGGCCAGCGCGCGATCGTGGGACTGGACGACATCACCGCCCAGCTGCTGCCATATCAGCGCGAAGGAGCGTCCGACCATTCGATACACCTGAAGCGCATCAATGCCGCGGTGAAGAAGCTGCGGGACAACGGCGTGCTGCGAACGACGTCGACGGAGTCGCGGTTCGAGATCTCACCGGTGCTGCGCATCCTCTTCCCGCCCGAGCAGATCGCCGCACTCACCGAGTCGTACCTGCGGTTGGCCAGCGGGGCATCCTCGGGTGACAGCGACGACGAAATCAACGCCGATGTTGAAATGAGCACAGACGAATCAGACCCGGGAGACGCCAATGTCTGAGACGAGCCTCGACCTGTTCGCCGACCTCGAAACGGATGCGCCGCTTGCAGCCGGGCATGCCGGCGAACTCTGGCGCGAAGACGACGGCGGCCGACCGCATCCGGGACAGCACCGGATGAACCGGGTGCAGCTGGTGAACTGGGGCACCTTCACCGGCTACCACGAGGTCCCGATCTCCGAGCGCGGGTTCCTGATCACCGGCTCTTCGGGCTCTGGAAAGTCCTCCTTGCTCGACGCCATCTCCGTCGTGCTCGTTCCGGGCAAGTGGCTCGACCTCAACGCGGCCGCACGCGACTCCGCCGCCAAGGGCCGTGACCGTACACTCCTCAGCTATGTGCGCGGCGCCTGGTCGCGCAATACCGATGAGACGTCTGGGGAGCTTGCTACGAAGCACCTGCGCCCCGGACCCACCTGGTCGGCGATCGGCATCGAATACAACAATGCCGCCGGAGTGCAGACGACCCTCGTGAGGGCGTTTTGGGCTGGGCGAGGTGTGAACAATGTCGACGGCATCACCAAGGTGAGCATGATCTTCGACGGTCCGTTCAACCTGAGGCAGCTGGAAGAGGTCGTGCAGAACGGGCTCAACCTGCGCACGGTGAAGAGCCGGCTGAATCCGCTGTTCGCGTCCACCGATTTCTCCAGCTTCGCCGACAAGTTCACCCGCCGGCTGGGCATCTCCGGGGAGCGCGCGCTTCGCCTGCTGCACAAGACCCAGTCGACCAAAGGGCTCGCCAACCTCGACACCCTGCTGCGGGATTTCATGCTCGATGAGCCCCGCACTTTCGAGGCCGCTGAGCGCACGGTGGAGCAGTTCGTTGAACTCGAAGACGCGTACCACTCGGTGCAGCGAGCCGAGCGTCAGGTTGAGTGCCTGGCGCCGGTTCGCGAGCTTGCCGCGACGCGGCAGCAGGCGCTCGACCGTTCCTCTGCCCTGACCGAGGAGCTGGAGTCGAGCGAGGCCTTCCGTACCGCACGTTCGATCGACATCCACCGTAAGGAGATCGAACGCCTCGACCGATCGATCGACGATGCGCGGGCAGCCGAGGCGGCGGCCCTGGCTGGCGCCGACAACGTCGAGGACGAGCTTCGGGCCCTTCGCGACCAGCACGGCCGCGCCGGAGGGTACCAGCTCGAACTATGGCGGAGGGAGATCTCCTCTCTGACGGAGCAACTCGTGAAACCGCAACGAACGCGCCATCAATTGGCCCAGAAACTGGCCGTGCTCGGTTCCGTGATGCCCGAGACCGAGGTGCAGTTCCATGCGCTGGCGGCCGAGGCCGGCAATGAGATTACTGCCATCGAGGCCGGGTTCCACGCGCTCAACGACGCGCAGCTGGACGCCCGGGTGCGAGAGAACGAGATCGTCGGCAAGCTGAACGACGTGAACGAGCAGCTGGCGGCGCTCGCCCGGCAACCCTCTAATCTAGACAGCCGTGACCTGGCCGTGCGGGATGCAATCGCCCAGGCGCTCCGCATCAGCACGAAACGCCTGCCATTTGTCGCCGAACTACTCGAAGTGCCCGAGGAACACCTGGAGTGGCGCGGGGCGATCGAACGGCTCCTGGGCGGCTTCTCCCGCTCGGTGATCATCCCCGATGCCCTGTACGCCGCGGCGTCCGAGTACATCAACGCCACGCATTTGGGGCGCAAGCTCCTCTATAACCGGGTCACGGTGCGTGACAGCGACACTCCGGTGATGGTGGGCGCCGACTCGGTGGTGCGCAAGATCGAGGTTGCGCAAACGGATGTCTCGGGCTGGCTGCACACCGAGCTCAGCAGGCGCTTCGATTACGTCTGCGCCGAGAGCATCGACCGCTTCCGGCGGGAGGAACGCGCCATCACCGCTCGCGGGCAGATCAAGCACGGGCGCACCCGGCACGAGAAAGACGACCGGCGCTCGATCGATGACCGCCGCTCCTGGGTGCTCGGGTTCGACAATCACGGCAAGAGTGAGCTGTTCCTGCAGGACAAAGCGCGACTGACGTGCGAGCTGGACGAGGCTAAACGCTCGGTTGACGACGTCGCCGCCACGCAGCGCACCAGCCAACTGAGGCTTGAAGCGTGCCAATACATCCGCACCTTGCACTGGGACGACGTGAACGCCGACGCCCTCAGTCTCCGTATTCATGATGTTCAGCGGCAGATCGAGAAGTACTCCGGAACATCGGGGGAGCTCGCGAAGCTCGACGAACAACTCGCGGCGCTCACGCAGGAGGCCGCGAGGGTGCGAGCGGAGGCAAACTCGGCCTCAGGGCGCCTGACAGCGGCCCGTGCGGAACACGACAAGCGTTGCTCTGGGCTGCAGGAGGCGGAGCGGGAACGCGACCAACTCGCCGAGGTTGACGCGGGGGTGCGGGAGCGGCTGGACGCCCGGTTCTCCACTCTTGCCCGCGCAGTCACCCTCGACAAGCTCGGTGAGACGATCTCGAAGATGGTGACTCAGATCAGCCGGGAGCTGGAGGTGTCCCGCGGGTCGGCGAACGAGGCCGAGAAGAAGCTGATCCAGATCTTCAGCGCGTTCAAGGCCGAGTGGCCGGCCGACGCCGCCGATGTGGACACTCAGGTGCACAGCACGGGGGAATACCTCGCGATCCTGGAGCGGATCGAGTACGACGGGCTGCCCAAGTTCCAGGACCGTTTCCGCGAACTGCTGCGCACCCAGTCGAACAACAATCTCGCCCAGCTCGTACAGTTGATGAGCCAGGAACACAAGCAGGTGCGCACCCGAATCGAGCCGGTGAACGAGTCGCTCGCGTCGGTCGACTTCAACCCGGGAACGCACCTCGAGCTGAGGGTGAAGGACCGCCCGCTGCCAGAGGTGCGGCAGTTCCGGGCCGATGTGCAGCACGTGCTGGAGAACGCGTTGACCGCCAGCGCCGAGGAAGCGTCGGAGAAGTACGAAGCGCTGCACGCTTTGGTGACCCGGCTCGGAAGCGGCGCATCCGCTGACCGTGCCTGGCGTGACCTCGTGCTCGACGTGCGCCGCCATGTCGAGTTCCAAGGTTACGAGGTCGCCCACGATCGGAGCGTGGTCGAAATCCACACGTCGGGTGAGGGGCGCTCCGGCGGCCAGCGCGTCAAGCTGGTGACCTTCGCGCTCGCCGCGGCGCTGCGCTACCAGCTCGGAGGGCAGAAGGCCATCACGCCTCGCTATGGCACGGTCATCATCGACGAAGCCTTCGACAAAGCGGACGCCGAGTTCACGGAGGTGTCGATGCGCATCTTCGAGGAGTTCGGCTTCCAGATGATTCTCGCCACCCCGCTGAAGATGGTGCAGACGTTGAGCGAGTTCATCGGCGGCGCCGCCATCGTGAGCATCCGTAATCGGTCGGAATCGTCGCTTCGGCACGTTGAGATCACGGAGCTGGCGGGTGACGCGTGAAGAGCCTGCACGATGTTCGGGGAGAGGTCGGTAAACGCTTCGACCGGTGCTTCGCGCAGTGGGCGCAGGAGGCGGCGGCAGGCAGGAACCCGCTCGGCGAACCGCTTGTGGTGGCAATCGGTGCGCCGGGCGAACGGGAGGCGCTGGCGGACTTCGACGCCACGTCGGAGTGGGCACGTGGCTGGCTGGACTACCGAGGGCCGGGCGCCGTTCGGATTGCACAGCGCTCCTGGCGCAGCCTGGCGTCGCAACGCATCCCGACCCACCTTGAATTCTGCACAGCGGATGACGTCGCCGGCTTCGTCAGGCGCGCAGCCGAATGGAATCGCGTCTCGACGCGGCTTCGGGACCTGATCGCCGACTGGGGATCGCTGAATGGGCTCGACCGGCGCACGTTCGCCCAGCTTCTTGAGCTGCCGGCCGCGGACTGGGAACGCATGAGAGCGTTCCTCCTGTGGGTGCACGCGCATCCCACTTCCGGCCTCCTGCCCAGGCAGCTGCCGATCCCCGGGATTGACAGCAAATGGTTCGAAGCGCACCGCTCGCTCTGCCTGTCGCTGCGGCGGGCCACTCTGCCGAAGGCTGCTGGTTCCGACGGTTTCGGCCTGCGAACGCTGGAGAGACCACTCACGCTGCGAGTCCTCGATGCCCGGCTGCGGACCCGGATGGGCGGACTCACCGACTTCTCAGCGACCCCGGAGACGCTCGCGACTCTGCAATGGAACCCGGAGACCGTGATCGTCTGCGAGAACCTGCAGTGCGCTTACTCCTTCGGGGACCTCCCCGGCACCGTGCTGATCGCAAAGCAGGGCTACGCCGTCGACGTGCTGAACCGGCTGCCGTGGTTGCATGCCGCCCGCATCGTGTATTGGGGCGACCTAGATACGCACGGGTTCGCCATTCTCAACCGGTTCCGCGGCTACTTTCCGCGTGCCGAGTCGATGCTCATGGACGAGGCGACGCTCCTGGCGCACGAGGCATTGTGGGGGGTCGAGCCGAAGCAGAGTCGGCAAACAATGCCCCTGCTGACGGATGCGGAGCGGCACGTTCTAGAAGGACTGCGTTCGGATCGCTTCGGCCCGGGAGTGCGGCTTGAACAGGAACGCATCGCGTGGGACGCCGTCGAGGTAGCGGTCGCGACGGCCATTGTCACGCGCCCCGAAAGCACGCCCTAGCCTTCCTACTCTCGCGGCGTCGATGGTAGGTTGAAGCTGTGAGTGGGACAGCCGTCATGCGAGTGGGAGATCGTGGGCGAGTTGTTTTGCCGGCGGGACTCCGTGAGCGCCGCAATTGGGCCGAGGGCACAGTGCTCGTTGCCGTGGAGACGGAGAGCGGTGTGGTCTTGGCGGCACGTGACGAGCTGGAACGTCTCGTGCGAGAGCAACTTGCCGGCGTCGACGTCGTTGCTGCGCTGCTGGACGAACGTCGCTCGTCGGCCACGCGCGAGGATTCTGTGTGAACGTGTTCGACGCATCCGCTCTCTTGGCCTACCTCGGAGGCGAAGCCGGTGCCGACCTCGTTCGAGAACGACTGGCGGAGGGCGGCGTGTGCGGCGCGGCGAACTGGTCAGAGGTAGCGCAGAAGATCAGGGCAGCAGGCGCGGACTGGGGTCTGGCCCGAGGTCTGCTGCAAAGCTACGATCTCGTGATCGAGCCGGTGACGCAAGTGGATGCCGAGAGTGCTGCCCGGCTCTGGCGTTCGGGGGAAGGCCTCTCGTTGGCAGACCGGCTTTGCCTTGCGCTTGCTGATCGGTTAGGTGCTACGGCATGGACGGCCGACGTCCAGTGGCGCGGGAGACCGGGAGTCAAACTGATTCGCTAAGGGGCAGTTGAACCGACCTGCGTTCCTCCCCAGCGGCTCTCGAATCGGGTTGTGCACAGGGCGCCGGTGGTGGGGTGGTTTTGGGCGTCGGAATGTCGGTGGCTCCCTCTACCGTGAGGGTATGTCAACTTCGACGGATGCGGTGCTCGCCTCAGCGGCCGAGCTCGCCGACACGTGGGCGGGCGCGGTGAACTTCGCCCACCCGGGACTCGGGTCGCCGGATGCTGCGGCGGACGCGGAGGGTGATGCGGCGGGGATGAGTGACGCGGGCCTGCTGGCCGCGTTGCGGGCGGGGTTCGCGCTCAAGCGGGAGAACGACGCCCTGCTGGCCCGGTTGGCGGCGCAGGTGACGGAACGGTCCCGGGCTTCGCTGGGGCAGGAGGGCCTGGCCAAGCGCACGGGGAACGCGAACGAGCGGATGCTGCTGGCCGAGGTCGGCCGGATCACCCTCGCTGAGGCCGCCCGGCTCTGCCGGGTCGGGCA
>Ga0157369_10002518_pt1 | contig 21895 bp, 13 predicted proteins | sample C25metaG_FD_113461 | JGI IMG/M metagenome (GOLD analysis project Ga0157369, IMG submission 113461) | Corn rhizosphere microbial communities from Kellogg Biological Station, Michigan, USA - C2-5 metaG | ecosystem: Host-associated > Plants > Roots > Rhizosphere > Soil | place: USA: Michigan...
AAGTGTTTGGCGTAGAGCTGCCGATGACTGTTTTATTTGCGCGGCCGAGTTTGGCGCAGTTGGCGGAAGCGGTGAGGGAAGCAGGAGCGGAAGGGAAACAGGAGGCGCTGGAGCCGATAGTGCCGATTTCGCGTCTGGCGCCGATGCCATTGTCCTATACGCAGGAACGGTTGTGGTTTCTGCAGCAATTGCAGCCGGAGAGTGCGGCTTACAACATACCGCTTGGCGTGCGGCTGAGCGGAAAGTTGGACCAGCAGGTGCTGACCAAAAGTCTGAACGAGCTGGTGCGACGGCACGAAGTCCTGCGCACCAATTTCGTACTCAAGGATGGCGGTCCGGTGCAGGTGATCGCCACTGAATTGGAAGTTAAGCCGCAACAGATCGATTTGCGGGACATGACGGAGTCAGAGCGCGAGGTGGAAGCGTTGCGTCTGGGACGGAAAGAAGTGGTCCAGCCATTTGATCTTGAGCATGGACCTCTGATACGGGTGAAGCTGCTGCGACTGAGGGAGGAGGAGCATGTGCTGCTGGTCACCATGCACCACATCGTGAGCGATGGCTGGTCCAGCCGGATCATGGTGCGGGAGTTCAGCCAGCTCTACCGGACGTATGTGCGGGGGCAAGAGCCATCGTTGCCGGAGTTGAAGGTCCAGTATGCGGATTATGCGGCGTGGCAGCGGGAGTGGCTGCAGGGAGAGGCGCTGGAGGAGCAACTGAAGTACTGGCGGAAGCAGTTGGCGGAGATGGAGCCGCTGGTTTTGCCTACTGATTACGCGCGTCCTCCGGCCCAGCAACACCGGGGTGCATGGCAAAACATGCAGCTTTCATTGTCTCTCTCCACCGCCCTGGGCGAGTTCAGCCAGCGCGAACAGACAACCCTCTTCATTACTTTGCTGACCGGATTCAAAATACTTCTGCATCGATATTCCGGCCGCCAGGACATCGTAGTGGGAACGCCGGTTGCAGGAAGGAAACGCCCCCAGTTGGAGCCCCTGATCGGCTGCTTCCTCAACACGCTGGTGCTGCGGACTGAGATTCCTGAAAACGCCTCCTTCCAGGAAGTCCTGCGCAAGGTTCGGGAAACAGCGTTGGGTGCTTATTCCCATGAAGACATTCCTTTTGAAAAAGTGCTGGAAGCGGTCAATCCCCAAAGAACACTCAGCCGTACGTCTTTGTTCCAGGTTTTCGTGAATATGCTGGCTTTGCCTGACCCGCTGGTAGATGAGTTGCCGGGGGTGAAGGCTGAGATTGTGGAGCTTCCGGAAGAGAGTTCCAAGTTCGATCTGACTCTGTACATTTACTTGCAGCAGGGAAAGATTAATTTTTCGCTGGTCTACAATGCTGATCTCTTTCTACCTGAACGGATCGCGGAAATGCTGCGGCAATTTGAATATTTGCTGGAATAGGCTGTTAGAGCGCCGGCGCAGCGGCTAGAAGACCTCACATTAATTACATCTCATGCCCACCAGCTACTGCCTGATCCGTCACAAGAGCTTGCGCTTGTTCCCCAAGCTACTGTTGCCGAAAAAATTCTTCTTCAGGCGGCTGCGCATCCAGAACTCTCCGCTGTGCAGCACAACAATACGATTCACGATTATCGAGAACTGACCCAGCGAGCATCTGAGATTGCTGAGGCTCTGGTTGTATCCGGGCTCAAGGCGAATGAAGTGGTGGCGGTGAGTGGGAATCGGAGTTTCGGATTTGTGGCCGCGATGCTTGGCGCTTTCATGGCGCGCGGAGTGCTGTTAATGCTGGATTCCAGGCTGCCTGTCGCCCGGCGCTTACTGATGATGCGAGAAAGCCATGCCCGTGCTCTTCTGTGTGTAGGAGTAGAACCAGTCTCTCATGATGCAGACTTGCTCTGTATTCACGTTGATGAGAAGAATGGCAGCGTCGTGGTTCCTGTTGCAAAGCATCGGGCGGCTGTTGAATTGCCGCACGTACTTGCTGAAGATCCTGCTTACATCTTCTTTACCTCCGGTACCACCGGCGCTCCGAAGGCGATTTTGGGATGGCACATGGGGCTGGGCCACTTTCTCTCGTGGCAGGAGCAAAGCTTTTCCATCAACACCGCGGATAAGTTCGCCCAGCTTACAGGTTTATCGTTTGATGTGTCACTGCGCGACATTTTCCTGCCATTAGTTTCGGGGGCCACGCTCCTGATTCCAGAGAACACTGAGGACCTGGGGTTCGACAAGATTATTCCCTGGATTAAAAAGGAGAAGATTACTGGCATCCATACTACCCCTTCGATAGCTCAGTCGTGGTTGGCCCATGCCGTAGAGGAGTGTCCCCTGCCTGATTTGAAATATGTGTTCTTTGCGGGAGAACCCCTTACAGACACCTTGGTGCGCCAGTGGAGAAGGATGCTTCCTGGTTCCGCACAGATCATCAATCTCTATGGGCCTACGGAGACTACACTGGCAAAGTGTTTTTACCGTGTTCCCTCCGATGAGAAATTAAGGGCGTCAACTCAGCCTGTCGGTTATCCCCTGCCGCAGACGCAGGCCTTGGTTCTGCGGAGTGAAAATCAGCTTTGCGGAGTAGGCGAACTTGGCGAGATCGTTATTCGCACACCCTTCCGCAGCCTTGGATATCTCAATGCTCCCGATGAGCAAAGGGCGCGGTTTGTGCCCAATCCCTGGAGGAACGACTCATCCGATCTCCTGTATCGGACGGGGGACCTTGGTCGCTATCGCCCTGATGGCTCGATTGAAATCTTTGGGCGACTTGATGACCAGATCAAGATCCGCGGAATACGGATCCAACCAGAAGAAATTACAGCTACGCTCCTGCGACATCCTTCAGTACAGACGTGCTTTGTGGCTGCTGTGAAGTCTGAAGATGGCGAGAATACGTTGGTTGCCTATGTGGTCAGTCGCAATGGCACCGCCAATATTCAGGAATTGCGCGCTTATCTGAACAACGAGCTGCCTGGCAGCATGGTGCCCACGGCATTTGCTTTTCTGCAGGACCTGCCGCTCACAGCGAATGGCAAGATAGATCGCAAATCGCTTCCTGTACCGGCCTTGATGGCGGATTCTGAAACAAAGAAGAGAGCTCCGCGTACACCGATAGAAGCGGAATTGGTGGAGATCTTCTGCAAAGCACTCAAAGTGGAGGAAGTCGGGATCGATGATGATTTCTTTGGACTGGGCGGTCATTCTCTGCTGGCGACGCAGGTGATCTCGCGAGTGAGGAGTGCATTTAGTGTGGAGTTGCCGTTGCGTGCTTTGTTTGAAGCGCCCACGGCGGCGGGGCTGGCCGAACGGGTCTGGAGTCTCCGTGGAGTTGGTCCGGTGGCGGCACCCATGGTGCCTGTTGGTAGGAACGGCGATCTGCCGCTGTCATTCGCACAGCAGCGGTTATGGTTTCTCGATCAACTGCATCCGAACTCCTCGGCATACAACAATTCTTATGCGATGCGGATAAAGGGTGTTCTGAATGTGGATGCAACAAGGGAGGCATTATCGGAGATCGTGAAACGGCATGAGGTGCTGCGGACCACTTTCATGCAGACCCAGAAGGGGCCAGTGCAACTGGTGCAGCCGGACACGGAGTTCAGATTGGAGGTGGAAGACCTTTGTGGGATTGCGCTGGAAGAGCGGGAGGCGGAAATGCTGCACAGACTGCAAACGGAAGCCGACCGGCCCTTTGATCTGCAGCATGGTCCGCTCCTGCGCGCCCGGATTTTGAAGCTGGAGAAGGAAGACCATGTTTTACAAGTGGTCCTGCATCACATTGTGACCGATGGATGGTCGCAGCACATTCTGTTGCGGGAATTTGCGTGTTTATATACGGCATTTGCCACGGGACAGCCGTCTCCTTTGGCGGAGATGAAGTTGCAATACGGCGACTTTGCTGTTTGGCAGCGAGAATGGCTTAAAGGTGAAGTTCTGGCCGAGCAGATGGAGTACTGGAAAAAAGAGTTGCACGGGATGCGTATGTTGGATCTTCCAGTCGACATTCGCAGAACTGGCGTGGCGCAGGGCGTCGGAAGGGCGCCATTTCGGCTTACTCAAGAGTCAACGCAGAAAATTAAGCAATTAACCAATAATCATCATGCGACTTTGTTCATGGTGCTGACAGCCGCATTTCACTCTTTGTTGGGCTGGTATGCCGATCAGGACGACGTGGTGACAGGTACTGACGTGGCAAACCGGACCTGGAGAGAAGTGGAAGGCTTGATTGGGTTTTTCGTGAACCAGTTGGTGTTACGGACCGATCTGAGTGGAGATCCTGCATTTTCAGAGTTATTGCGGCGTGTGCGGACCGCTGCTCTGGGCGCCTATACACATCAGGATGTTCCCTTTGAAAAGATAGTGGAGGAACTGGCGCCGGCCCGCGTTAGCGATCAATTACCTTTGTTTAATGTCAAGATGATCATGTATAACACTCCGGAGGCGCTGGAGCTCTCACTTTCTGGACTGCAAGTCCAGGAGATCCCTGTGGCTTCTTCGGTGCCGAAATATCTTCTTACCTTCGCGCTGGTGGAACGGGCAGAGGCTTTGCAGGGAGTGCTGGAGTACCCGCGTGAGATGTTTAAAGATGACAGCATTGAACTATTTCTATTGCTCTTCCGGAAAATTCTTGATCTGGCTGTTGCAGATCCTGGCATTCGCCTGAATGCTATTCGGGAACAGTTGCATCGACTGAAAGAATCTCATCAGCGGCAAACGAAAGTTTCATTGCAGAATGAACTGGAACAAAGATTTAGCTCCGCAAAGCGTGTAAAAGTGGCCGTGAACTGATTGCCGCTAAGACTCTCAATGGGAATAATGCATTGGCCACAGAGAAGGTATTCATTCAGTCCTGCATCTCGATTGAAGCCGCTTTTTCCATTCCAGAGACCGGCCGCCGGCGGCGGTACGACGCGCTGGTTGTTACTTGTCGCGTTTACAACGACATTTCGGACGTTCGATCAGAGTTTGAGCGCGTTTCGGATCCCCTTTCGGAGGTCGGCTGCTCAAGTTTGATCAGCCAATCCCTCGGGAGGCACTTACCCGGAAACACAAAGAACCATGAACTTGCATCTTACTATCGATCAATCTAATCCGCTGGTTCCATTGCATGCGCCCCATAGCATTGAATGTCCGGTCTTTTGCATTCCTGGCGCCGGGGCAAGTGTTACTTCTTTCGTCGAATTTGTAAACGCCTTGGGCGAGAAATGGCCAATCTATGGACTACAACCTCGTGGTATAGAGATCGGCGAACAACCTCATGAAAGCGTGGAAGATGCCGCGCTTTATAATTTGCAGGCTTTGGCCCGGTTCAATCTAACGCAGCCAATACATCTGATAGGCCACTCCCATGGAGGACTGGTTGCATTTGAAATGGCGCTGCGTCTGCAGGAACAGGGCCGAAGCGTGGCTTCACTTACATTGATCGATACCGACCCACCTGATCCGATCGAGGAAGCACCGCATCAGGTTGGCACAGCCGAGATCTTCAGAGAATTTACGGAGGCGTTTGAGGATACCTTCGATAAGTCTCTGGATATCGATAAGGCGGTGATCGCCTCAGGCCAGGCCCAATTGTTTGTAGATAAGCTCAACACGGCTTTAATCAGGGCAAGAGTGCTGCCCTTGCGCAACGACATCGCTATGCTTCGCGGATCCCTCGCAACTTTCACCGCCGCGTGCAACTGTAGATATATTCCTGGCCGGTGCTATGCCAATACACTCAATCTCGTACTAGTGGGCCCGCGCAGCAATAGGTGCGTAAGCATGGATGATGTAAAAAGGAAATGGGCAAGCTATGCTGCTAAATGGCGCCGGCATGCAGCCGCGGTCGATATATGGTATGGGCCCGGTCACCATTTCTCCATTTTGCAGGCGCCCCAGGTTTACGCACTCGCAAAGAGGTGGCAGCAGCAAGTGACGGCATTGCAGGCCAATATTCCTTCATTGTGAACCTCATATTTCCTGCCATGGCGATCAGTAAACGACAAGACGAGATCGAAGCCATGCACTTGGTTACTGTTGCGTCAGATTGACGTTGGAGTCTCTCGCGGAATCATGATTGTTCGTGCGACTGCTCTTGTTTCTGCCGATGCTGCTCACCTTTCAAGCAACTTGTCAGCAATGGAGAATGATGTATGAACGGAACCTTAAAGAAACGCCTATATCTTAAAGAGAATGTGCAGGTTGAGCCTTTGGTGGACCAATGGTACGCGTGGACGCACTTGGTTCCACCCGCCACCGCGGCGCGAAATATTACAGAGCGGCACATGAAGATCATGGATTCTTATATTAGCTCTCCTCAGATTCACGCCAATGCAGTCAAGAATCCTAAAATGCTCGGCGGACCTTTTATCGACTACGGCGGCAAGCGGATTGATGAGATTAAAGATCTGCGCCGGCATACAAAGGAACGCCGATGCGCGATGTTTGAACTATCGGCGGCCATCTTTGAGCTCGACGCGCTCTTGCGTAACAAAGCCAAGGGTTACAGCCTGCAGCCACTTTACTCAGAAGTGCCTGTGAACCTCCGAGGATATGTAGAATTGGTTTATGATCTCAATAATCACCCATCGTTCAAGTTGATCGAACCTCTACTCTACAAATCGAGATACTACGATCCAGCATCTCAGAGCTTCATGCTGTCATTAACTACCGGCGATGATCGCCCATTTGTCTTGAGTACGCCTCGATTGGAAGGTGACGATCTTTTGCATGTGCGTCGGCCGTTTCACGATGCCGCCGTTGATGAATTATTCCGGCTGAAGTCCGCCCCCAGGCCTTTGGATGAGATTAAAGAACTGGTTGGTATGAACGGCAAAGGGCATGAGCTGCTTGAGTCGCTGTTAACCGAGGAACCTCCGCGGCCCTACCGCCCTTATACGGGAAATGGAGTGCGCTGGCGCTATTTTGGTCATGCTTGCATCCTGGTTGAGACGCGCGGGACCAGCATGATCTTCGATCCAGTGTTGAGTTATACCTATGAAAGTCAGGTGTCCCGTTATACCTATGAGGACCTGCCACAGTCGATCGATTACGTGTTGATTACCCATAATCACCAGGACCATGTGTTGTTTGAAACTCTATTGCAAATACGCCATAAGGTGAAGCACATCGTGGTTCCACGAAACAACGCGGGTGCGCTTCAGGATCCGTCTCTGGAGGTTATGCTGAAGAATATCGGGTTCGAAAATGTGATCGGGCTGGATCAGTTGCAATCGCTTCAAACCGAAGATGGATCTATCACCGGACTGCCGTTCCTGGGGGAGCACTCAGATTTGAATATTGCGGCGAAGCTTGCTTATTTGGTTAAAGCTGGTCCGCATTCGCTGTTGTTTGCCGCCGATTCATGCAATATCGAACCCAAGTTGTACGAACACCTGCACGCCGAAGTCGGGGACATTGATGCCGCGTTCCTTGGCATGGAATGCGATGGCGCGCCGCTCAGTTGGCTTTATGGACCGCTTCTCACTCAAAGGGTGGAGCGAGGGATGGATGAATCACGCCGGCTTTCAGGCTGCAATTTTGAGCAGGCAAAAGCGATTGTAGATGAGTTTAAGTGCAAAGAGGTATACGTCTATGCCATGGGACAGGAACCGTGGCTCAACTATATCATGAGCATTAAATACACGGACCAATCCCGGCCAATTGTAGAGTCCAACCGCCTTCTCGAATACTGCCGCCAACAAGGGGTCCAATCTGAGCGGCTATTTGGGGAAAAGGAGATTCTCCTTCAATGAGCCTTATTCAGCATGATCGCAGGAATTGTTGCGGTACTTGTAATGCCGCTGAGGGAGGAGTGCTCGTACCTGGCAACACTCAGGAGCAGCATGAACGACGCTGCCTGCCGCCCATCTGATTAGGAAAGATGAGGAAGTTTGTTAATTAATTAATAAACAGGTCAACTCCCGATCCCGGCTACGCAATGACGGACGCACAACAACTGACTTTGTGCATATCACAGAATCCAAAACGGTCCTGATCAAAATCGCCGGTACTTCAGACCTGCCTGCTCCCGGCAAGGTCAAAGAATTCCTTGCAGGCAGACGTTTCATATGTGTGGCGAATCTAGATGGAGAGATTTGCGCCACGGATAATGTTTGCCCGCACTGGGGTGGGCCCCTGGGGCAGGGCACAATCGAAAACGGCAAACTAGTTTGTCCGTGGCATCGCTGGGATTATGATCTTAAGACTGGAGCAACCTCTCGAAAAGCCGATGTACGCCTCACCATCATCAAAGTTCGGATTCAGGGAGACGATGTATTCGTGGAGCTCTAGCGCCGCGAAATTTGTGTTAAAGAACTGAGACGGTGATCGCCGTAATAAACAATCCTGCCCCGGCAATCGCCAGTGACGTGGGCAACAGCCACCTTCGTGAGCTTTGTTGCAAAGTAATCGTACCCACCCGCAGCGAGAGGAGCAAACCGAGGCGCGCGCCTACAAATATCCCCGACTGCGCCGCGAATGCCCAATAGATCTTGTGAGTCATGGGGATGAGCAACACAATGGCTGGAATCCCGCTAAGCACCATTATGAGTGACTTTACATTCGGCGCAAGACCCTTGGCAAATACAATGATCGCGCCACCGAGGCTGAACAACAGCGGCCACAAAAACAGATATGTTCCACCGGGAAAATAAAGGCTAATCAAGATTGTCACGCTCAACCAGCCAAGGAAAGCACCCATCATCAGATTCGTGGCGCCAAGCTTTTTTGATACCAACGTGTAAAAAGCCACACCGCCGGCCAGCCCCACCGCGGAAGCCGCCAGTATGTACCATGCGGTGTGATACCTCAGGCCGGTATCAATCTTGCCGATATGCCTCATCTGAAGTGAAATTAATGAAACCAGCCATGCTCCCAGCGTGGTGATGACCACACCTGCAAGCATGCAAAAGAAAGACAGAATGCAGGCGCCTGCCCGCAGCAAATGTGTTCTCAATCCCAGGTATAAGATCAGCCCAGTCAAAATTGCTGCCATGCCCAGGAAAACCGCAGCCATGGACTGCGAGTATCGCACCAGCAATATCCCAAGCACATCGAAATAGACCAGGTTTGCTGTTCGTGGAACGTCTGAGATCGTGTTGCCAAACTGTTTTGCCATTTGCAACACATAATCACCGTGGTGTTGCAGGCTCCCCTCGCTCACGTTCGAAATCGAATCACGTGAAGTGTGGTAATACTCGGGTCCCTTGATAAACGCGAAATTCAGCCCCGGATAGCCGGCACGGCGAAACACAGTAAAGTCAGTATTATTCGGCATGTGCTTATAGATCTCATAGGAGAGAGAGTTGGCGGTCGGATGAGAGGCAGCCTGCCCGAAGTTTCTGATTAACCAGCCGTTTTCGTCGCTGGTTTCAAACATAATCGAAGGGCCGCCATTTCCCCGGGCTTCAAAGTTGAATACAATGCCCACGTCCTGTGCCCATCGAGGGTCCGATACAAATGCGCGCGCTCCTAGCAGCCCCTTCTCTTCACCGTCGGTGAACAGGAATACGATGTCTCTCTTAAGTTGTGGCAAAGACTTAAGTGCTCTGGCGACTTCCAGAAATGCAGCTACCGCAACTCCATCATCACTGGCGCCAGGACCAGCGGCGACTGAATCATAGTGGGCCACCATCAGAACAGCTTTTTCCTGGCTGGTTCCTTTCAGGCGGCAGACTATATTTTCCAGTGTGACATCGCTGTCGGAGTCAATAGTTTTCTCTATCTGCGGTGTCAATCCCAAGCCTTGCAACGCATGCACAATGTAGTCTCGGACTGCGCCGTGCTCCCGTGAACCGAGCGGATGCGGCGCTCGCGAAATGACTGCCAGTTGTGCCATTGCTCTTTCGGCTGAAAACTCTGTTGCCGGCGCTGCTTTTGACAAGGGCTGTGGCGGTCTATCCACGGCAATCGTAACGAAGCTGACAATGAGGAAAAAAACAAAAGCAAGTGGCTTCTGTCTCGATGCTTTCCCACGGATTACTTCCAATGCTTTCCGTGGCTGCGGTAAAGATGAAGTAATAGTCGCCATAAATTATTGTTTTGGGTAAAAAGTGAGATCGTTGAACCATCAGACTGACTTGGCCAAGACACTAAACGCTCCCGGCAACGTGACTTACCGCCAGATTTGCCTCTGCCCCACAGTACTCCTCGACGTCATAGACCCGTTTGGTTGTCAAACGCTCGCCGAGTTGTTCATGGCTCAGAAGTACGACGCCTTTCTGCGCAAGCCATTCCTCGTTATAGACCTGATCCAGATAGTTAGCGCCGGTGTCCGGGATGATTGCCAACGCGTTGGTAGAAGGCGTTTGTTTGAGCCATGCAAGTGAGCCACACAGCACTAATCCCGAAGAGCCGCCCAGAAGCAAACCACTTTCGCGCGCGAGAATACGGCAAGCGGAGATTGCTTCCTGATCAGACAAGATACAGATTTTATCCAGAACAGAAATATCAGTGTTTTTGCTGCGCCAGCTCAGTCCGGATCCGTTTACGAGATAGGAATGGAATACTCCGCTGAAAACTGCCGAGCCTTCCACATCGCAGGCAATTACGGTAGTTCCAGGTCGCTTTTGCTTAACTTTACGGCTGATGCCACACAAATGACCACCGGTACTTACACTGCCAACAATTACGTCAATGCCCAAGTCAGCCACTTCCTCGCCGGTCGTTAGGTAGTGGAACTCTGGATTGTCGTTGTTGTCATACTGGTTGGGCCATACGGCGTCGGGATATCTTTCCAGCAGCTTCTTGACGCGCGCAACACGGGTTTTCTGGTAGCCGCCGTTCTCATCCGTCTCATGGACCATCTCCATCTTTGCGCCATATGCCTCGCACCAGCGGATGACAGAAGGGCTGGTTTTTTCGTCAATCACGACGATTACGCGAAAACCATACACCGCCCCCAACATCGCCAGTGATTTGCCCAGGTTCCCTGAGGTGGACTCGATCAAGATGCCATCCTTTTTGAGTCTGCCGGACGTTATGGCGGCCTTCACAAGGCCCAGGGCTGTCCGGTCCTTGATACTGAAGCTGGGGTTGTAATATTCCAGCTTTGCAAACAGGCGTTTGCCTTTTGGGATCAGGCTGCCGTGAACTTCAACTACCGGCGTGTTTCCAATGAGGTCGGCGATGCTTCCATAGATCGCGCTGTGCATACTATCCCCTTCTTGCATGAAATCATTGTGAACACTTACTCAGGAAAACTCTCGGATAAATAGTTAGCGTGTGGATTTCGCCATGTCAGGCGCTGTCTGATTGAAGCTTCCAGATCATGCCGGCGGATCTAAGCTTCGGCATCGGTGTTTATCTTTGTTGTGCGATTTCCTTCAAGCGTTCGTTGAGTGCGGCCGTGGTCTGCGTCAGATACAATCCCTGATACCTCTTGTCGCCTACCCGTGAATAGTCCTGTAACAATCCGTATTGTTTGAACCCAAAATGCTGCCACCAGATTGCTGCATTAGTTCCAGCTCGCACATCAAGGCAAATCGTTTCCCGGCCCAACAACTCGCATCTCCGTGCGACCTCCTGAAATGCGAGTAATACCAGCCCTGCACCGCGGAATGCCGGATCAATGGTTCCTCGCGTAAGCTCCACGATATGCCGATGATTGGGCGAGGAATTCGGAGTCAGGATCAGCTGCCCTACGATGACTCCGTCTTTGTAGGCGACCAATAAGTGGCGGTAGCCGGATTGTACATCTGCATTCAACTGACGCATTAACTTCCGGCCCGTTTCCTCGTCAAGGGGCCCGGGAAATCCGATGGTCGTTTCTTCTTCCAGCGTGCGGTTCATCAGACGTAAAAGCTGTTTGCCGGTGGCTACGTCAACCGTTCGTAGCCACTCCAAGCGGATATCCGCCGCCGCGCTTCCGGCCGCTTCCAGCAACAACGTCGAGATCGTCTGGTCACCTTCCGCTGCCTGTTGTGCTTTGACATAAAAACCGCGCCGGTCCCGCTCCGCTGTGCTTTCATAGAGAAGCTGCCGCAGCCCCTCCGACGTTCTGCAGAGGATCTGGCCACCTGTACGATAGCGTTTTCTCGCTGTTCTCAGAATGCTCTTCTTGGGTTTGTAACCGAGTGCGATCAAAATCAGATCGTAATTCTGGAGAACACAGTCTGATGCGCCTTCGCCCAGTATGCGCACTGCGTCACTACACCCGCACCGCTCGATTGCTAATTTGGAGACTTCTACCGCAGCCGGATCGCGGGCCACGCAATCAACGAACGCTCCAGTCTGTGCGTGAAGGAGAACCGCGCTGATCGGAAGCGCTCCGCTTCCAACATACAAAATGTGCTTCAGTGGCGAATCGGAAACAAGCGCCAGCTCACGCTTGATCAGAGTTTCAAACCTTTCATACAGACAATAATCCGCAAGCGATCCTACCTCTCTCCCAATGCGCTGTGCAAATTCATATTCAATTTTGTTTTCCCAGAAAGCATAAGCTTGATTCACAAGAGCTAGCGTTTCAGGGCCAATGCCGTTGAGGATTTCTTCTGCGCTCAATGCGTCTTCGCGCACAGAGAAGATGAATTTCTCCAGCTGCACGATGCGCTCGTGCAGCTGGGGGAAATGGAGTTGGTTTTCTCGCATAGCGCCATAGCTTTCGCTCACGCGCTTCAACAGTGGGATAACAAGCTCCTGTTCAGTTGTACCGTTGATTGCTATGGCCATGGCTATCTCTCAGGCTGGTGTTCCGAGGGCCACGGGCTCAGAAAAGGTGTAGCCTTGCGCCTCATAAGCCTGCTGAATTCCATCGAAGAAGCGCCAGAACCGGTCGCACGTTCCTTCTACGGCTTCAATGGCCTCCTCCTGCATCTTCTCTGTAGTGCAGAGTTCGCTCACCAAATCAAGCCCGTCGCCAACGTGATACACGTCTTCTACCGCATGCACGGCAAAGAACGCCAGATCCTCAGGTTTCAGCCCATACATCTCTGGGATCAGCTGGTCTTTAGTCTTGCCGGCCTTTGTTTCAAGGCTCTGTCCCTCAGAAGCGATCATCACGGCGGCGGCGCCCATGTGGACTGTCTCGGGGTTTTCGCACAGTTTTTTTCTGTACTCGATCAGGTCAAGGGTTGTGGGTAGTGGCACTTCGTTTTCAATCTGCTCTTTCGTGAGGCCAAGCGCCAGAATGAACCGCTCCATCAATTCCATGTGATTCGCGGTTTTTGAAAGTGCGCCCGTCTCCTCTTCGTATAGGTTGACGGCAAGGGCAATCCTTGATTTCTGAATCGGACAATGGCAATAGATCATTCCCAGGTAACCCGTAAACGCCCTGGTCAAATGAAAAGCCTGCAGGGACATCTTACTGATCAGTGGAAAATTCTTCCTTGGTTTTGCCATCTCCAGAAGAACGGGATGGTCCAGAGTTAATCTTTTATGAAGAGTTTGCTCTAGCTTTGTTCTAAATGCCTCTTTGCTTAACATTATGGTTTTCTCCTGATCAGTGTGGATCTTTTGTGGATTTTTTACTTCCAACAACACAGTTGCTTGAAGTGAATGATGCAGCCCTGAAAAGTTTCTATATCCGCCAGTCAGGGATGACTTTTGAAGCGATTCACGACACTCTTACCGAAAAACAAGATAATCGGGCGTAATCACCATGAATTGCCTGAGGTGAGGTTCTGATTGGAACAATGACAACCCTGCGATCGCTAAGCAGCAACTCCTACCGAACTCTCAAGAAGGCGCTCGACATTTTGATGAAGCACTAGCGATCTTTCTCGCTCGTTCAGCTCTGCCAGAGGACCACTTTCGCTAATCAATGCGTCCACAAAGGTTTTCTGATCACCTTGCAGGCGAAAAACTGGAAAGTCAGTCCCGAACAACACTTTGTGATTGATCCCTACGGAAACCACCTTCTTTATTGCTGTTGCTTCCGGGTCGTAACCAAGTGTCGCCTGATAGCCGCTGATATCTAAATAAACATTGGGCCTGAATCTGCACATCATGATGCACTCTTCAACAAAGCTTACAGCCCCGTGGGCCAGGATGAAATTGACGTTTGGAAACAGGCGTGCGGCTTCGTCCAGCAGGAACGGGCTCGATATACTGAAATCCAGGACTGGAGAAGTGGGCCCTATGTGCAATAAAACCGGGACGCGATGATAGGCGCAAAGTTCGTAGTACGGGAACAGCGCTGGATCGCTTGGATTGTAGCCGCAAGGCGGATAAAGTTTCAGTCCGCGGAACCCGAATTCCACCAGCGAGCGCTCGAACAGGGCCAGGCCGTCTTTGCCCCATCGCGGGTCAACTCCACCAAAAACTTCAAACTTTCCTTGATGACGACGCAGAACCTCACGGTGCCTGTTAAAAGATTCCTCGATGGTGAGCTTGCAATCTTTGAGAGCAAAGGTAAAGTCCGGAATTAGCAGCACGCTTTTGCTGATTCCTCCTTCTTCCATTTCTGCCACCAACCCGTCGGCAAGCGGGTCCTGCATCTTGCTTAGGAACATGTTCGTAAGTTTCTTCGCGGTGACCGGGACCCCTTGTGCAGAAAGCGAGACTACGATGTTCGCTATCGAACCCTCAATAAAGGAGAGTGGCGTATGTTCCTCCGAGGCAATGTGAGAATGGCAATCAACGATCAAGTATTTGTGTTTCTGATTATCCATATTTCGCTTCAGGAAACCTGGCTCGCTTGCGCTTTGCTCAGAATGTCACGGCCTGCATTGATCAGATCGTCCACGGTTTTAAGTTTGGCCACGTTAACCTCAATGCCCATCTGTGCAATATCAACGCCGAATAGCTCTTCGAACCGGAACACCAGCGCCAGCATTCCTATGGAATCCAGCCCGAGCTCTTTTTGCAGGCTCGTTTGCTTGCAAATATTTACTTTCTTGAATTTCCCGGCAATGTTGGAAGCAATCAGGCTAATGATCTGTTCGTCTAATGCTGCATCCGGTTCCATTAGGCGCTCCTCGCGACTACCCTGGTGCTTCTGCTATCAACATCCAGAAAGTGCTGAGCAATCTTTTTTCGATTGAGTTTGAGATTCGGCAGCAAAAACCCGCTCTCACGGGAGAATGTCTGGTTAGCAAAAATCATCTTGCCAACAACATACCCAGGATTGCGATCATTAATCTGATCAACGAATTCCTGAATGCGAATCTGCACCGAAGTGTCTTCCAGCCTCATTGGTACGATCACGGCCATCAGGTTCGGCGAGTCGGGGTCGGCAAACACCACCGACCGTGCCACGTCCGGGCTTGCGTCAATTGCAGCTTCTGGGATTTCTGGATGTATTTTGGCGCCGCCACTGGTCACAATCATCTCTTTCTTACGCCCAATCAGATAGAGATAGCCCTCATTGTCAAAGCGACCCACATCCCCTGTTGCGACCCGGTCATGGCTGATGAATGTTTGTTCTACTTCGCCTTCGCCGCATTCAAAGTAAGTAGCGGCAATTCGGTGCTCACGGATCGCAATTACCTCGCCATCAGCAGCGAGTTCCGCGCGCACTCCCGGCAGCAGGCGGCCAACCGAGCCCAGTTTGTTCGCGCGCGGGGTATTAAGTGCGATCCCGCCAAACTCAGTCATTCCGTAAGTTTCAAACAGCGGCAATTGCATCAAGCGGAACAACTCCAGCGTAGAACGCTTGATCGGCGCCATGCCCGTCACCATGAAGCGCATCTTGCCGCCCAGGGCTTCATAAGCGTCTTTGAAAACTTTCTGAGCAAGCTTTTTGCGGAGCGATGGCGAAGGCAACCGCCGAACGATGCCGCCAATGGCTCGCGCGGCCCGCCGTTTCCAGGCGGGCAGATTGTAGAAACGTGTCTCAAAAGCCTCATAGAGCATAGGTGGCGCTATCAGAAGGGTAGGGTGCAAGTCCTTCAATGCTCGGAAGAGGCGGGTGGGGTCTGTAACAATGAGATCGAAACCATACCAAAGTGCGGAGTAGTACATGAGCCGCTGCTGAAAGTTTGAGATCGGCAAAAATAGCAGCAGGCAGTCATCAGAATGCGGTTCAGCCGCTCTCGTAAATGCGTCCACACTGGCTTCAATCCCCTTCCGGTTTAACTTAAGACCTTTCAATTTACCGGAGGATCCAGAGGAAAAAATCAGCCCTGTATCTTCAAATTCCCAGTCTGCCTGTGCTGGCGGACGGTCAATTGCTGTTATGCCATCATTTTCAGCATCAATGAAGGCAATCGCCTCCGCTTGTCGGGAATTCTTGTGTGCCTTCCCTGAACGCGGAACCAGCAGCAGTGACAGAGAATATTTGTCGATCAATTCGTCGGCGCTCATCCCGGCAAAATCATCGGTAAATGCAACTGAGAGTGCCCGCAACTCCAAGAGGGCAAGGTCATAGATAATCCACTCATAGCAATTGAATGCCCAGATGCCTACGCGCATTCCCGGCATCACTCCCCATTTCCTGAGCTTTTCGCAGGCAACCGACACATCGGCGCGAACGGTGTCATGTGTTCTCTTTACTACCTGGCCTTTTTCGAACGCAATAATGACGTTCGGGTGTTTTTTCTCCTCCATATGCGATGTAAGTTTTCTCAGATCCACCAAACACCTCTATGAACAAGAAACTTCAACAGCGGCCGGTTTTAATTCGATGTTGTAGCTGATTGATACGCCTGGTTCGGTGCATATTGTATGCCTGCTGTTCCAGAAGCATACTGCATGCTTCCGGCCGCAGGCTCATCGGAAAAGAATGCTTTAAGCAGGCCCGCAACAAATTCTGGCCGCTCATATAAAAAATAGTGGGTTGCTCCGCGAATGTGCAGATACCGCGCATCTGGAAATAACATTGCGGCTGCGGCCGAAGCTTCAGGTGTTGCCACCTGGTCATACTCGGTTCCGATCAGCAATACCGGCACTTTGATGTCCTTGGCTTTAGGCCGGACGTCATGGGACCAGAAATCAACCAATTGATGAGCATAGTTGACCGTAGTCTCTTCAGTCCTGAACGGAGCCAGCACATGAGCTTTCAGGTTTTCATTCATCCGCTTCAAGACTGCGATGCTTCTCTGCTCGGGGTCAGTCTCTTGCAGGATCTCACCCTCAGTCTCTTCCGCCCCATCCTGGAATGTCTTTATAACTGAGGCCGCCATTGCCGGCTTGCGGACGACCATGCGGCACACAGAATCAAGATTTTGTTCATATGGGCTGTTGAGTTCTCCCGGGCTTCCATCGCATTTGAATGTGCCATTAAGAAACGCCATCGAACGAACCATTGATGGACGACGCAGATAGAACTCAATGGCCACCTTTGGCCCGGTACACCAGCCGATCAGGTGACAGGCATCAATGCCTTCTTGCCTGAGGACGGCATCCACATCATCCACCTGATTACACAAACCAAACGGCGGGGACGGAGAGACCGTGCCCCTCGGTTCCCAGATAATGACACGATGGCTTTCCAGCAACAGGTTTATTAGCCGGTACCAGTATTCCAAGCCCTGTCCAAGAGCGTTCAGCACAACAACGGGTGTGCCGGTGAAGCCACCAACATAGTAGTTGAGTTCAAGGCCACGTGTCGTTATCGTCTTGTGCAGGAGCTTGCTCGGCAATTCTGCAGCCCGTCGCTTGCATGCTGCCAATTCTTTATCCTGACCTCGACGAATCAACTCAAACAGCGCTATCTGGTCGTCTTCATCCAATATTGCTCTTTCCGGCGCAATGCCTGCTACTTCATAGGCATCTGCATCGGGCAATACTGCCGTTCCATTCTTTAACGTTAAGTCGCTGTAAAAATTGCCCAGACGTTCATGAAAGATGCGATCAATCGCATTAAGAGAGTTGAAGTCTTGGACCGCAAGAACGCTTAGGCCGTAGGCGATTCCAATGTTCTCACACAGGGCTGCAAATGGTATGTTCTGAGGACCAAAAATCGAGAAGTTGATACGTGTAGATTTGTCTTTTTGCGCAACATGAACCAATAACTCCGAAGCTGTATCGGCCGTAATCAGATTCAAGGTTGCATCCGGCGGCGCAAAGCATCGCAGAGCTTGGAAATCAAAATATTGCGGCGACCGTTCTTCTATCTCGGATTTGAATGAATGTAGAAGTGAAAGAAAGTGCATGATAGCTGAACTGTCCTGGTTCAACCTACTACGTCTTGTCGTCAAAATCTGTGACGTGATAAAAATCCGGTGCTCAATATTACGCATCTTTAAGCATTGTGAAAGTTCCCGGTGGCGAGTGTCGGATCCAGAATTCCTGCCACCTGTATAGACCTCAACATAATTGAATTTCTCTGTGTTAATGGCGGGAAACGTAGATATCAGGCTGCTGCACAGTTCCACTGGAGTTTGGCTTGCGGTTGAATCGGCAAAATACCACACCTCGTCGACCTCAACGGCAGGGCTTTGAGCAGCATTGCCCGCAACCCGCTTCAGCCGCTCTTCGATTGACCGGCGCCCGCCTTCAGCCGGTAAGCCATTATTTATCTGGACGGAAGCCTGGAATACCAGATCAAGGACTTCTTCGGCGGAAAACGTATTCACGGCAATCGGAGAATAAAACACCGTAACATCAGAAGCGCGCAACCATCTCGCTGCAAAATAGCTTCCCAACGGACTCTCAATGCCGATGATGAGAATATGATTCAAGGTTTTTATCTTTGCCTATAATGAAAATAGAGCTGAATTGAAATCCTAAGAAACAATCGCAAATGCACGTACCGGAAAGCTCCCGAATGACTTTATTTTTACCGGCACCGCAAAGAACCGAAATCCTTGTTCGGGAACTTCTTCAAGATTAGTAAGGTGCTCCACGATGGGTGTGTTGGCTTTCAGAAAAGCCGTATGCACTGGCCGTGCTTTGTCGTTGATGTCATCAATATTCATGGAGTCAATTCCCACCAGTGCCACGTTGCTTTGCACCAGAAGCTCGGCCGCCTTTTGAGTCAGGAACGGAGGATCTTCAAAATATCTCTCGGTGAGCCAGTGTCGGGACCAACCGGTGTGAACCAATACCGCCTTTCCAGCCAGCTCTCTGCCTGTAAAAAATTCTGCGTCAATAGCCCGATTCGACTCTGTACTTATGCGAATTCCGGGTATATCGGCGAGCGACTCTAGAGGCAGTTCTGATAGATCTTTTCCGTCCGCAAAACGGTGGAATGGCGCATCAATATAAGTACCGGTATTGGCGACCATCTCGATCCTGCCAATGTGAAATTCAGTTCCATACGCGTAATAGTCGCGCGAAGCCTCCCGGCTGCGATAATCGCTAATAATAGGACCGGGCATGCCTTTGTAGGTGATCATGCCATGTTCAATGCTATGAGCGACATCTATGAAGCGGTTCTGCGCACTTGCTGTTGTTGGCGGGTGCATTTTAATGTCACGCGATCAGATGTGTGTCGGGACACCAGCGTCATCGTGCCGACTGTTTTGTCGAATGGGGTACTTCTGGAGGAGCAAACGGAATCTGCCATCAACTAAGGCGTAATAAATTCGGAGACCCAAACTCTCGCGCCAATGTGTGATCAGAGAGCAGGCTAACGCCTTCCTAAGTCACAACTCCAACAGTAACTCAGATCCGCACTCCGGCTAAGAGTCGCAGTGCTGCAATACAGCTCAGGCTACGACGCTTATACATATAGCACCGCTCGAGATGCGCAACAACTGTACTCTTTTCATTAGAAGGCCAAAGAAACCTGTCCGCATTCAGTTCGGTGGTACAGGCGTCTATAGAATTGCAGAGAGCAATTCCAGGGTTGTGCTGTTGCTAACTTCGTCGTGAATTTGAGCGACGGTGCAACAGGCGCTCCAGAAGCTCCAGCGGTGCGGGTTGCGGATGGCGCCGCGAAATGAGCGGAAATGAAGATTCCACCACGTCACCACAGCGAAGTCCTGTCCGTTGGCCGGATTGGGTACAGGTTTTACTGGCACTCTAGAATACCAAGTACAGTTCTCGTAAGTGGATCTTCGGTGATATACACATCTCATGCTGGGGCGCAGCTGAACGGGAGCTGCTCGACCTTAAGCACCTTAGTCCATTATTGGGGCTCAGCACGGCGATAGCCTATCTTTTTCGCATCACCACCTTTTATTCCAATAGAACTTCAGCCTGGAGAACTTATCTCCAAATGAGCGTCTTGTTTTGCGCCCGGTAATCTGGACAGCATTTTGGATAGATACGGATTGCTCAGATCTGGCGGGAGAATTGGCCGTATTGGCCCACTAAGGAAGGAGCACTGAAATGGCCACAGTACCTATTCTAGAGGGTTACCGGATTTCTCCCGAGCAGCGACGAGCTTGGGTATTGCAGCAGAGCAAAAGGGCGGAGCCAGGGGCTTCGGCGGTGGTGATTGTTGAAGGGTGCCTGGACGGCGATCGATTGCGTGACTGTGTGGATTGGATTGTGAAGCAGTACGAAATCCTGCGCACGAACTTTCAGCAGTTGAGTGGAATGACAGAACCGCTCCAGGTGATAAATGATGATGCGGGATGGCAATGGAGCAAAAAGGACCTGACTGGGTATTCAGCGCAGGAACAGCAGGAAATTGTCAATCGGGCGGCGGGAACGTGTGTGCAGCAGATGCGGGTAGAACTGATCAATCTTTCGGACAGGAGCGCCGCCATGGTGTTCTGCATGCCGTCTCTGGTTACAGACCGGACGGGGCTGATCAGCCTGGTGCGTACGGTAATACTCCGTTATTTGGGCAAAGGACAGGAAAGTTCGGCGCAGGTGCAGTATGCCGACATTGCGCAGAGCCTAAATGAGAGCCTTGAGTCCCCGAAGTTTGATACCGGCCGCAGTTACTGGATGCAGCAATGGTCGGGGAAAGCACGGCAGGAGGCGTTGGCGAAAAGCCTCTGTGTTCATAATGGTGGACCCTTTCAGAAGGCGAGCGTGCGGGTGCGGGGCATTACCGGGCAATCAGCGGTAATCCTCAGGAGGTGCAACGAATGGAACTGCACGCCGCAGGACTTTCTGTTGGCATGCTGGCTGACCTTGGCGCTACGTCATAGCGAAGAATGGATGCCGGTGATTGGGTTTGGGGGGGGTGGACGCAATCATAAAGTCATAGCCGAAGCGCCAGGATTGCTGGTGCGTTATCTGCCGGTGTGGGTGGATGTGAATTTGCATACGCCATTGAGAGAGATGGTGGACAAGGTCGGCGCGGCGACTTCAGAAGCAGTAGGATGGCAGCAATTTTTCGATTGGAAGGAGATCCAGTCGGCAGAGCCGATTCCGATATTGAGGTGGAGCTTTGAAAGCTGTTCGGTAGAGGAACACATTAGTGGCGAAGGGATTGATTTTCAGATAGCCGGAGTATGGGGAATAAGCGACGGCTTTGCGCAACGGCTCGTGGTGCAGGAGCGGGGAAGAAGCGGAGGATCGATAGAGCTGGGCGGAGAACTGGATTATGACGCGGCGCTAATGCGGGCACAGGAAGCGGAATGGCTTGCTGAAGAGCTGGAAACAGTGGTGGAAGGAGCGCTGGCAAAGCCAGAAACTGCGATCGGCACTTTGCCAATCATTGGGCCGATGCAGCGAGAGATGTTGTCCGTATGGAACCAGATCAAGGGAGAGTATGCGCACGAGAAATGCGTGCACGAGTTGTTTGAGGAGCAGGTGAGGCATGCGCCGGCGGCAACGGCGGTGGTATTTGAAGGGCAGGAGGTGAGTTACGGCGAGCTGAACCGGCGAGCCAATCAGCTCGCGCACTATCTGCGGAGACAGGGAGTGGCGCCGGACGCGCGGGTAGGAATCTGTGTGGAGCGTGGAGTGGAAATGGTGGTGGGGCTGCTGGGAGTGCTGAAGGCGGGTGGAGGCTATGTACCGCTGGACCCGGCATATCCTGCGGAGAGGTTGAAGTACGTGCTCCAGGATAGTGCACCGGTGGTGTTGCTGACGCAGAAACATCTCCGAGAGCAGATGGGCGGAGTGAGTGAATCGGTGCGGGTGATCGATCTAGAAGAGGATGAAGCAGAATGGAGCAAAGAGCGGGAGAGCAATCCGGAGCGCAGCAGCATCGGGCTGAGGCCGGA
>Ga0157369_10002519_pt1 | contig 21894 bp, 17 predicted proteins | sample C25metaG_FD_113461 | JGI IMG/M metagenome (GOLD analysis project Ga0157369, IMG submission 113461) | Corn rhizosphere microbial communities from Kellogg Biological Station, Michigan, USA - C2-5 metaG | ecosystem: Host-associated > Plants > Roots > Rhizosphere > Soil | place: USA: Michigan...
AAGTAACTCTTGATGCGACCCAGCGCGTAGACCAGCTTGCGGCAGCCAACCATAAATCCGACGCGCCAGCCGGGCATGTTGTAGCTCTTCGACATGGTGAAGAACTCGACGGCGATTTCTCGAGCCCCGGGAACTTGCATGATGCTTGGTGCGCGGTAGCCATCGAATACAAGGTCGGCGTAAGCAAGGTCGTGAACTATGTATATGCCGAGATCACGGCAGAGCGGGACAAGCCGCTCGAAAAAGGAGAGCTCCACGCACTGTGTCGTGGGGTTTGCCGGGAAATTGAGGATGAGGAGCTTGGGGCGCGGGTTCATACGTGGCAACTCGTATTCGAGCCGCGCGATCAGGTCATCGGAGGTAGGCGGTTCCTCCTGAAGGGCGTCATCGAACGGAATGCTCTGCACACGAGAGCCAGCGATAACCGGGCCGAAGATGTGGATTGGATAACTTGGATTCGGGACGGCGACCGTGTCCTGGTCGTCCAGCACGGCGAGGCAGAGGTGGGCGATGCCCTCCTTGGAGCCGATGGTGACGATGGCCTCGGTCTCCGGATCGAAGTCGACGTCGTACCGCCGCTTGTACCAGTTGCAGATGGACTTGCGCAAGCGCGGGAGACCCCGCGAAAGGGAGTAGCGATGTGTCGGCGTTTTCTGCGCTGCCTCGATGAGTTTGGCTACGATGTGAGGCGGCGTTGCGCCGTCTGGATTGCCCATGCCGAAATCGATGATGTCTTCGCCGCGTTTGCGGGCGGAGGTCTTCAGCTCAGTCGTAATGTTGAATACGTACGCGGGCAGCCGCGTCAGCCTTCGAAACTCTTCCATGCTTGTATCCGTTTCAATCCATTGGAACTATTGAGTGTGGCGAGGGCGCACAAAAAGCGCGTCGTGTGCACAGCGTAATCCTCTGCGCCCCAGCTTACTTTGCGTTGAAGAGAACTTTAACAGGCACTGTTCGCGGCGGATAGCATGACGCGTTATCGCAAGCCTGATATCTCAGCGTTCCTTCGAGGGTGTGCTCGCCAGACTTCGCAACCACCGGGACTTTCACCGAAAATGATCCGGCGTAGACGTCTAGCTTTGTACCTGGATCGAAGCTGAAGCTGTACGGCATCCCGTGAGGATATTGCAGCTCGCCAGTTTTTACACCCGCCGCTGGCTGCAGCGTGAGGACAGTCGGGATGAGAAAGTCCGACTTCGGAGTGTGAGAATTGACGTGATAACCATGGACGATCTGGAAACGTAGCTCGAGCGTCGCCTGTTTATTGGCGACAACCGTCTGCGGCTCCGCGGCGTAGGCGACGTACGCCTTAGGCTTGGCCGGTGCGTTCATGCTGAGCTGCGCGGACGCGGTGAGCGCCGGAGAGATGGCCAGAGTGAGCAGGGAGACAGCGATTACGAGCGTTGATTTCATAATTAGTTATCTGCCGCGATGGTCTTTTTGACCATGGCCTCGAGCTGGTCTTTGCCACCGAGACCGGCGGTGACCTCGATGATCTTACCGGTGCGATCCACGTAGAAGGACATCGGCAACACCTCGGAGTCACTCAGGTATTCCTTTTCTGCCTTAGAGTCAGACAACAGAATCGGGTAAGTGACGCCGAGCTGGCGGGTGCTGTTAGCGATCTTGTCCCGCCCGACCTCCGAATCGTAAGTAACGCCAACGACTTCGAAGCCTTGCTTTGAGTACTTTTTGTGGAACTCCTCCAACCAAGGCATCTCGATTTTGCAGGGGTCGCAGTAGGTTCCCCAGAAGTTGAGGAGCAGCGGGTGGCCTTTGAAGTCTTTAAGAGAAACCTTCTTGCCATCCAGGTTGATCAAAGTGAAGTCTGGCGCGGGCTTGCCACGCAGCGGTGACGAGGCAGCCGGATCAGGCTCGGGTGCACGCACCAGAACAGTCTGCTCGCTACTGCGCTGTCTCTCTAACCTGCGGTGATGCAGGTTTTGAACGCCAGACCAGACAACCAGTCCGATCCCGCCGACCATGATGAGGAGCAAGAGCGCTCGTCGCAACACAGGGACACCGCTTCCTTTCGGGCGCGCGCTGGTAGGCACCCACCTACAAGTCTACAACTTACAGACCATATCGGCGGGACCGCTCTGCTAGCATGCGGAGAGACTTGCCTATGACCTCTCAAAGTCAGGCCGAGCGTACCAACGCCTCCGAATTGGTGCGTACAGAAGCTCGCGCCTTGCTGGAACTCGCGATGCGATTGGATGGCTCGATGCAGCACGCGTTTGCACGGGCCACGGAACTGGTGACGGACACGGTCGGCAGGGGCAAGCGAGTGATTGTGCTGGGGATGGGCAAGAGCGGGTTGATCGCGCGGAAGGCTGCAGCGACGCTGTGCTCCACCGGCACTCCGGCCCACTTCCTCCATCCCGCCGAGGCTCGGCACGGCGATTTGGGGATGATCGCGGCAGGCGACGTGATCATTGCGTTGAGCGCGAGCGGGGAGACGGAAGAGCTCCTGGAGCTGCTGCCGATGATCGAGCGGCTGAGCTGCGCCCTCATCTGCTTTTGCGGCGCAGCAGATTCAACACTGGCCCAGGCGAGTACGGTTTGGCTGGATGCCAGCGTGGCGCGTGAGGCAGGTGCCCTAAACCTGGCGCCCACGGCCTCCACGACCGTCATGTTGGCTTTGGGAGACGCACTGGCGCTTGAAGTCTCACAGCGGCGCGGATTCGCGGCTGAGGACTTCGCGGAACTTCATCCTGGCGGCAGGCTGGGCAGGCGCCTGGCTCGAGTGAAAACAGTGATGCATGCCGGAGAAGCGCTGCCCCTGGTTGGAATCGATGCTGGAATGACCCAGGTGATCCACGAGATGTCGGACAAGAAGCTGGGGATGACGACCGTAGTCGGTGACGGGAACCGGCTGCTGGGCATAATCTCAGACGGCGACCTGCGCCGGCTGCTGGAGCACGACGGGCCCCGGGCACTGGCGCATACGGCGGGCGAGATTATGAATGCAATGCCGATCACAATCTCACCGGATGCATTTGCGAGTGAGGCGCTGGTGCTAATGGAAGAGCGAAAGATTACCTCACTCATCGTGACGGCATCCGCCGGCCAGGTGCTTGGCGTCGTGCATTTGCACGATCTTTGGGCGAGTTCGCGCTAGTTACCTTTCGGCCGGTCGCGGCCAAGATCTATCGAGAAAGAGATACCGATCGCGGAGTTTGTCGGATTCGGCGTGCGTGTCGCCATCAAGATGCATCACTTGCCACTTGGTAGATTCGCCGTACGCCGGCCACCTCGGCAGACCAGGACCGTTTGGATCGCCGCTACGCGCGAAGTTGACCCAGTACTGCTGCATCAGTTCGGAGAGCGCACGATCTTCCGGACGGATCTTCATCTCGGGCCGCGAGTCCAGACTGCCGAAGACATATTCGATGTCGTCCGAATGAAAGGCGCCCAATGCGAGCGAGTGGTTGCGATCTCCGGGTGAGGGCAGATCGAAGAAGTACCGATAGACCGGAGCCTGCCCGGTCTTCATCTGAATTTCAAGCCACTTCCATGTGGAGAAGGCGATGGATTTGTCGCCGAAGTAGTCATATATACTGCGGCGGGCCTTTTCATCCGTTGGCGCGGGATAGAGGCTGAGGAACTCCTCGGCGGCTGGCCCGAAGTCCTGGTTTGCAAGCTCTGTCAGCGAGGCCGCCGTGGTCACTTGGTCGGGATGACTCTCATCGGCGTTCCAGCCGCCAAGGGTGGGCACATGAGCCTGTTTGCCGTCGGCGTAGATGTGGGCCAACGTGTCGGGCAGGAAGTACCCGTCGACAACAGGCCTAAATGAAGGCGCCCGATTGCGCGTACGATCTGCAACTGCTTTAACGATTTCGTCGGTGCCGAGCTGCCGAAGATAGAAAAGGCGTGCTGAGCCGAGTGCGTGCTCCGCCCAGGACGCGTTGCGTTGTTCTGCCTCAGCCAGAGCAGGAGCTCTCTGATGCTGCCCAGCGAACTCCGCACCGCTCTCCCCGATGGCCTTCGCGAACAGGTCCTTCGACAAAGGTGAGGCCATAAGAGCGCTAACGGACATGGAGCCTGCAGACTCGCCAAACACCGTGATGTTGTTGGGATCGCCTCCAAAGGCCCCGATATTACGGCGGACCCAGGCGATCGCTGCTGTTTGATCCATAAGACCGTAGTTGCCGGATCCATGGCTCGGCGATTCGGAATCGAGCTCGGGAAGCGTCAGAAATCCGAAGATACCCAGGCGGTAGTTCATCGAGACAACTACAACGCCCCGCCGGGCGAGGAACTGGCCGTCCTGGCGACTTTCCGAGGTGCCGCCCGTCATGAAACCGCCGCCATAAATCCAAACCATCACCGGAAGCCCCCCGGACTTCTTCACCGGTTTCGCTTCAGCGGGTGTCCACACGTTGAGCGTCAGGCAGTCTTCGCTGGGTCCGGGATCGTGGAATACCATGTCGGCATGTCGGTCGAACTGGATGCAGTGTGAACCGAAGTCTCGCGCCTGTAGCACCCCCTTCCATCGGCCAGTTGGCTGTGGCGCGTGCCACCGCAGTTCCTCGACGGGAGGAGCAGCATACGGGATTCCTTTGTAGGCCACCACCTTCTGATCTGCGGTCAGTGCGCCCTGAACTTTGCCACTGTCGGTCTGGATGGGCTTCGGCTGCTGCTGAGCTGTAGCGAAGGAGCATGAAAGCGCGGCAATCAGGGTGGTGGTCGCTGCTTTCCTGGGTGTCATGAACTGCATGGGGTTCTCCGTTCGCAAGGTACCATGGCATATTTCTTTAAGCCTTGGTGCGAGGAGGGAGGACCAGGTTGTCGATCAGGCGGGTGGTACCTACCCATGCAGCCACTGCGACGAGCGCGCCGGCAGAGACATCTTGCACAGGTAACAGTGTGTCTGGATCGACTACTGCGACATAGTCCGGCCGGACATCAGAGGCGGCGGCGAGGGAGGTTTGCAGGCGATGGCGGATGACCTCGGCTGAAAGCTCGCCGGAAGTTGCCAGTTTCTCGGCCGCAGCGAGAGCTTGGTGAAGGACAAGCGCCCGCTCACGTTGCGGAGTGCTGAGATAACGATTCCGCGAACTCATTGCCAGCCCGTCAGGCTCACGGACGATGGGGCAGACGATCAGATGAACCGAGAAGTTAAGATCACGCACGATGTGACGAAGAACGGCAATTTGAGCCGCGTCCTTCTGGCCGAAGTAGGCCCGGTCTGGCTGCACGATGTTGAATAGGCGCGCAACAATCGTTGCAACTCCACGGAAGTGTCCCGGGCGAGATGCGCCGTCTAACCGGGTGGCGATTTCCCCAGGCTCGACGAACGTGGTATTAACGACCGGCCACATTTCTTCTGCTGCGGGGGCGAACACTAGGTCGACTCCGGCTTGCTCCAGTTTTCGGCAGTCTTCTTCAAATGTGCGCGGGTAAGCAGCGTAATCCTCGTTGGGACTGAACTGAGCGGGGTTGACAAAGATGGAGACCGCGACCGCGTCGCAGTCCGTCTTAGCGGCCGTCACCAAAGACATGTGTCCTTCATGGAGGGCCCCCATGGTGGGCACAAGCCCCAAGGTGCGGCCACCTTTCCGGAGGTCGCGGCAGGCGGCGTTCATACCGGCCGGGGTGCGGCAAATGCGCATGGCTGCCTTCCCTAGCCGTGTTTCGCCGCGGGCTCGAGCAGTTCTAGTTCAGTCCGCATCTCGCGTGGAAGATGATAACTCTCCTCATCGGAGGGAAACCTGTGCTGTGCCACATCTTCGCGGAAGCTAGCGACCGCTGAACCGAAGAAGGCGGCTGCATCTCCGTATTGCCGGGTGAACTTTGCTTGCGGCGCAAAGGTAAGGTTGAACAGGTCATGGAAAACCAGTATCTGCCCGTCGCAGTCGGGCCCCGCGCCGATCCCGATGGTAGGAATGCTGAGTTCGCCGGTAATGCTGGCGGCCAGTTCACGAGGGATGCCCTCAAGAACGATAGCTACGGCGCCAGCACGCTCAAGCGACTCAGCATCGCGACACAGCCGGTCATACGCGTCCCAGGTTCTTCCCTGCACTCGGTATCCTCCCATGCTGTGCACTGATTGCGGAGTGAGGCCGATGTGCCCGACGACCGGGATTTCAGCGTCTGTCATACGACGTACGAGCGATGCCCGGGTCTGGCCACCCTCAACCTTGACTGCCTGCGCGCCGGAGTCCTTGATGAACCGGAACCCATTGCGAACAGCATCCTCCTCGGAAAGATTGTAGGAGCCGTATGGCATATCCGCGATCAAGAAAGCGCGCCGGAGAGCGCGAGCTACGGCGCGAGTGTGGTGGAGCATCTCATCCACGGTCACGGGCAGGGTATTCTCGTAGCCCAGCACTACCATGCCCAGAGAATCACCGACTAACACGACGTCGATTCCTGCTTCATCCACCAGCCGCGCCGTGGGATAGTCATAGGCGGTGAGCGCGACGATAGGTGATCGGGCACGTTTCTTTTCAAGGAGGGTGTTGGCGGTAACTCGGAGAACCGGAGTCGACTCACCAGCGGGGCGGAGCTGCGTAACAGACATTTGACTCTCCAGTGCCGCTCCGCCAGATGCGCAGATGCAGCCCGAACAGATTTGAGTATACGACCGTGGATTCTGTTTCTGGATTTCCGCGTCCAATGGACCGTGAGGTGGGGGCCTGGAGCATAGACAAGTGGCAGCTTTCTGACAAACTTGCCAGAGGCGACCTTGGTTCCTATAATTTGCATCATATTTTGCCTCGCAACTATGCAGGCGGCACTGGCAGACCGGGTTAGCAACAGAGACGTACCTCTACCCGAGGATTCCGGCGGCAGGCATCTAAGCAAAAAGTTTGAGTAATATCCGAGGAGTCTTGAATGAAGAAGGTACTGCTATCCTCTCTTTTGGCGTGTGCTGTAGGTGTTCCGGGCCTGACACTCGCCTCTTCTGCCCAAGCTGCGCCTGCACCCGCTCAGCCCGCAGGCGGGGCCGCGCAACCAGCAGCCGGCCAAGGTGGTGGTGCTGCGCAGTGCCCCCCGATGGCGGACGCGGAATATAAGTCCTACACGGATGCGATGAATCAGACGCAACCGCAGCAGAAAGCTGCCGCCCTGGAAGCCTACTTGACGGCCTTTCCAAATTCCTGCGTCAAAAACGCAACCTTGCAGATCCTGATGGCGACGTATTCGCAATTTGATGCTGCGAAGACTCTGGAGACCGCAGATAAGATCCTGCAGTTGGAACCCAACAACCTGCAGGCGCTGTACGCCGAGGCTCTACTTCGCCGCCAGAGTGCGGACGCGCAGTCCGACCCAGCCGCAAAGCAGGCCGCTCTGGATGCAGCTGCGAGCGCAGCCCAGAAGGGATTGAGCGCTCCCAAGCCGGCAGGCATGTCTGATGCGGATTACGAGAAGCTGAAGTCCGCCGCCGTACCAGCGTTCTACGGTGCAATTGCCTCCGCTGCACTCAATAAGAAGGACGCAGCCACGGCAGTCGATAACTATAAGAAGGAACTAGCGGCTGTCCCGGTGGCGCAGACCCAGACCCCCGGTCCGATACTGCAGGACACCTATTACCTGGGCATGGCGTATATGCAGTCCACCCCCCCGGACTATCTCAGCTGCGCTTTTTATACCGGCCGCTTCGTCTCACTGGCGCCCGAGCCCTACAAAACGCAGTTCGCCAGCACCCCCAAGTATTGCTACCGCAAATTCCACGGTGCTGAAGACGGATATGACCAGTTCATTGCTGCCACCACGGCGAACCTCAACCCACCTGACGGCTTATTCGCTAGCGTCAAGCCGGCTCCCACAGCTGCCGATATCGTAAATCAGGTCATCCAGAGCACTCCCGATCTGGCGACGCTGGCGATCAGCGACAAGGAATTCATCCTGCAGAATGGAACGCCTGACCAGGCAGCCAAGGTCTGGGACACCATCAAGGGAAAGTCGTTCCAAATTCCCGATGCGCTGGTGATCGCCTCTACTCCGGCGCAGCTTCAGGTCGCGGTTTCCGACGATGCCAAGCAGTCCAAGACCGCAGACTTCACCTTCAACATGAAGCCCCAGGAAGAAGGCACCACAGCCGCTGCCAAGAAGCAGCAGGACGCCATTACAGCGGCGACTGCAGTGGGTCAGACGGTGACGCTTCAGGGGACGTATGACTCGTTCACCCCTAAGCCGATCATGATCACCATGAGCGATGGCGAGGTCGTGCTGCCCAAGGCGAAAGCCCCCGCTGCGCGTACTCCGGCTCGTCGCGCTCCAGCACGGAGAAGGTAGGAGCGAGCAGGAAGATACAAAGGCCCGGCCAAGCGCCGGGCCTTTGCCAATTCAGGGGCCTAGTTCACCATCACCTGGTGTGCGCCTGCCGATGCACGGCTGATATAGATGTCCGAGTCGATTCCGGTAGCCTGTTTATAGCCTTCGCGCATCGCACGAGTGAAGTCCTCTACGCGATCAGCGAGAACAAGGTTGACCGTGCAACCTCCGAACCCACCTCCCGTAAGCCGGGCGCCGAAGCAACCGGGCTGTTTGTTCGCGAGTTCGACGAGGATATCGATCTCCGCACATGAGGCGTCGAAATCATCGCGGAAGCTGATGTGTGCTTCACCCATGAGCTGCCCAAACCGTGCGAGGTTTCCGGAGCGAAACGCATCCAGAGCGGCGAGCACGCGGGTATCTTCCGTGATGACATGGCGGCATCGTCGAAGCACATTTTCGGGCATCTCGCGACCCCAGCGGTCAAGGTCTTCGAGCGTGGCATCGCGCAGCGCCTTGATCTCAGGTCGATGACTCCGCAGGATCGCAGTGCCCTCTTCAATCTCGGCACGGCGCGTGTTGTACTCACCGCCCGCGACAGAATGTTTGACCATGGAGTTACAGATGACGATGCGGACGTCAGGAGGTATGGGAGCGAGAGTGTATTGCAATGAGCGACAGTCGATCATTACCGCATGGTCCTGCGCTCCGCAGCACGAGACAAACTGGTCCATGATTCCAACGTTTGCGCCTACAAACGTGTTCTCCGCGGAGCGGCAGAGCTGAGCAATCTGCTCGAGAGGCAGGTCAAAGCTAGTTGCCCCTAACACCGCGAACGCGGTAGCGACCTCGATAGCAGCGGACGAGCTTAGCCCCGCGCCGAGGGGGACGTTGCCTTCGATTGTCATGGAGAAGCCACCGGCCACGGGAACACCGTGCTTCTCGAGTACCCAAAGCACGCCTGCAATGTAATCCGCCCAATGCGTCTCAGCGCCCTCTCGCAGTTCGCGAAAGCGGCGCTCCAAAAACTGGCTCAGAACTTGATCGAAACGCTCGTCGTAGTTGACCGAGTGCATCACGAGCCGGCCGTCGTTTCTGGGACTGATGGCGACCACGGTATGGAAATCGATGGCGGCGGGCATCACGAAGCCATCGCAGTAGTCGGTGTGCTCCCCAATGAGATTTACCCGGCCCGGCGCCGCAAAAAGGAGTGCGGGCGTGCCGTACGAATCAAAATGAAGAGCAGCCAGTTCAGCAGCAGTATGCATAACGGATTCTTCCCGTGTCGAGCTCAGTCGGCATAGTGTTTCTCGGGCAAAGAGCGCAGCCTAGACGCCGCGGTCTCCGCAGTGAGGTCGCGCTGCGGCATACCCAACATCTCAAACCCGACCATAAACTTCCGAATTTCGGCGGATCTTAGCAAAGGAGGATAAAAGTGAGCATGGAAGTGCATGGAATCGTGCCCCTGGCCGTGAGTGGGTGTCTGGTGGAAACCCATGGTATAGGGGAAGCTCACCTGGAAAAGATTGTCATAACGAGTCGTAACGGCCTTCAGCATGGCCGCGAGTGCTTGCTGCTCGGCGTCGGATAGGTCGCCGAAGCTACCGAAATGCCGGCGCGGCAGAACGAGAATTTCAAACGGCCATATCGCCCAGTAAGGCACGAGAGCCACGAAGTGCTCGTTCTCGACGACGATCCTGGCCTCAGGATGCTCGAGCTCGGTTTTCAGATAGTCGCACAGGAGACAAGACCCGTTTTCGTCGCGATAGGCTTGCTGCGACGCGAGTTCACGGAGCGGCTCGTCCGGTATGTGCTCTGTAGCCCAGATCTGGCAGTGAGGATGAGGATTGCTGGCACCCATCATCGCACCACGATTTTCGAAGATCTGGACGTGATTGATCCACGGCAACTCTGCTAACGCGCTGGTTTCAGATGTCCATGCCTCAACCACGCGAGTGATATCGGAAACGGCCATGCGGGCGAGTGTCAGAGAGTGGTCTGGATGGAAGCAAAGCACGCGACAGCGGCCCCGCTCTAGTTCGGCGATGAGCAGCGGCGACGTATTTGGATTCAGATTGGCGGATTCATCGGGCAGCAGAGCCGGAAAATCGTTGTCGAATGCAAAGACACCGGTGTACTGCGGATTCCGTACGCCACCCGAACGGGCGTTTCCCGGGCACAGATAACACTCAGGATCGTAATGGAGTGCCGATACCGTGTTCGGCTTCGTGGTCTCCCCCTGCCAGGGACGTTGAGTGCGCTGCGGTGAGACGAGAATCCACTCGCGCAACAGAGGGTTATATCGACGGTGCGGTACAGAAGAGAGAGTTTCAGCGAGTGGGGCCAATCGAAATCCTTCGGAAAGAACTCACTGTCGTCCAGTGTATGCGACTACGTGACGGTCGTGCCGGGTAGCGTCGTCTGAGACGATTCGTTCAATTGTCCTCGCAGACTCACACCGCCCGCGCGGGCATATATGAGGCCAGCCGGAATGATGGACAGGGATGTTACCGCCAGGAGCATCGTGCCACAGGCCGTAGCGGCTTCCAGCGGAGCGTTGTAAAACTCGTGCATGGCAGCCGCGGTAACCGCGATCTGAGTGAACCAACCAATGATCGGCAGCTGCAGTAACGATCCGCCAATGCTTGCTCCCATCAGCAACATCGTGCGAGAGAAGCTCAGTGTGCCAAGCTCCGGCGTATCGGCAAACGCGTGCAATGTCTGAACGTAGGCACACCCGATAAGCGCCCACATGGTGAGCGAGATAAGCAGGGCAACGACAAAGTCCGACGCCGACGATATCGTGTTGAGGCCTTCGCGGAAACCTTGAATCTTGTCTGCAACACTGTCGGCTATCGGCTGCGACAATCGGCCAAGCGTCCGGCGGACCAGCCCAGCTATCGCCCCTCCGGTTACGCGAAGCCCAACGGCAAATATGGCGATAAGCGCAGTCCCGGCGAACGATATTAGTCCGGTGCGGAGGAAGATTTCGTGATGGGGCAGATCGTGAGGCACAAACAGCAGAGCACCGGAGAAGATTGCAGCCGCCGCGCCAAGATCAAACATGCGCTCTACCGTGTAGACAGCAAATTGGGTGCTCACAGGCAGACCGGTGCGCCGTGCGACCAAGGCAGGCCGGAGTACATCTGCCATTCGCCCAAACAGGGCTACCGCGGTAAACCCTATGAATTGGGGCGCCACCAATGAAAAAGCCGGTACCTTCTTCTGAGCGGAGAGAAATACTGCCCAACGCGCCGAACGCAGCCAATATGTCACATAGATGAGTCCCACGCCGGCGGCGATGTGCGGCCATCGTATGTGTCGGACCTGCTGCCAGAAGACCGTCCAATCAAAGTGGACCCTGCCTCGATTTGCAAAGACCACGATTATGAGCAGGATCGCAAGCGCCAGTATTACCAAGCCTTTCCGATTGTTCATGGGCTTGCAGCTCCTCGCGGCACCGCCGCTGTCTTAATGCGCGGTGGGAGAGGTGCGGGCGTTGGCGAGGGACGCGATTTTTCGGCGATTGAACTCACGGATCACCCGGGCAACGTAGGCCCGGGTTTCACGATAGGGCGGAATACCACGGTATCTATCGACGGCAATAGGTCCAGCATTGTAAGCAGCCAAGGCCAACGCGATGTTGTCTTTATAGCGTTTCAGCAACTGGTCCAGATATGCGGTACCGCCGCCTATGTTCTGCTCAGGAGCGAAGCTGTCCTGCACCCCCAGGGTAGAGGCGGTACCAGGCATAAGCTGCATCAGCCCCTGGGCGCCAGCTCGCGAGACGGCCAGCACATTTCCATTGCTCTCGGCCTTGATCACTGAAGCGAGTAGGTCCGCATCCACATTGTGCTGCGCTCCGGCACGGGTCAGCATCTGGTTCATCTCAGCCGGGGTAAGCGGCGCGCCCGTGCGAGCCGCCGAACGGTAGATGGTCGACGCCACAGGAGGATCCGGAATAAGCTCAACACTCACTACCGAATCTGCAGGAACCTCCACGTAATTTGAGACCTCAGCGGCGTGAATGGCGGTCAGGAGATACAGCCGAATGTGGTCGCCCTCCAGTTCTTGGCGCATACAGTCGAGTTGGCTGCCGCTGCGGAGTGTAACTCGTTCCGCCGCCGGCGCAACAAGAGTCGGGAGCAACGCGGTGGCCCACACGATCAGGGCAAGGCGGATTCGGCTGGGTAGACGCATGGGCGGGTCAATTCTTATGGTACGACGGTCTGTGTAGCTCTGGGTAGCGCCGGATATCATCCGATCTACCACCTCCGCGTGAGCAACGCGCCACCGCTGGGGCAGAATGTAATGGGGCTTCAAAGATGAGTGATCCAATCGAGCGGGTACCCGGTTTTTTGTTCTTTGACCACGTCGCAATTTCGGTGAGGCACGGCGATCTGGAGCCGCAGGTGGCCGTTTACAAAGCTATGGGCTTCACGGAGATTCATCGGGAAGACGTGCTAGGCAGCGACCAAGTTCGGGAGGTTTTGCTACAGGTTGGCGGGGGCCCAAATCTTATTCAGCTGCTGGAACCGCTCACCCCGGATTCGCCTGTCGCCAAACAGATCACTCAGAACGGCGGTCGCGGTGGTCTTGCGCACGTTGCGCTCCGCGTGAGCGATATCAAGAAAGCGTTCGATTACCTCAAGCAGCAAGGATTCAACATCATAGACAACGAGCCCCGAACAGGCTCACGCGGAACAACCGTGTTCTTCGTCCATCCAAAAGCGACAGAGAGCGCAACGCTCGGATACCTTTTGGAGATCGTGCAGGAGGGCAGTGATGTCTGACGAGCACCCTGGGGCCGAGCACCTCAATCTCCGCGAAAACTTCCCCGCGGTCCCTACCGACACCTGGGAGGACGCAATCCGAAGCTTTCTCGAGGGCGCTCCCGAAAGAGAGCTTGTCTGGCACAGCGACGAAGGTTTGGTCGTTCGTCCTTACTATCGCAGCGATGCACTCGCCGGTTTGCAAACGCAGACCTCTGCCATTCCCGGACAGTTCCCTTTCGTGCGGGGACCAGGCCGCGAGTGGAAGATCGATGAGACTGGCCTGATGCAAGGGAACTCGGTTCGGGCTGACCTGGTGCTTGAAGCCGGCGGAGACTCCATTCAGCAACTCGGCATTGCCATCGCTGAGGGTGTTGAGAAGCTGACCGTACTCGGCGAAACCCGCAGCATTGACCTCGCCGCGCGCGAGATCCAATTCGTCTTCGGCATTGGATCCACCTACTTCTTCGAGATCGCTAAACTCCGTGCCGCCCGCATGCTCTGGGCTCGTGTGGTCGAGCAATTCAAGCCCATCAATCTCGATTCCTGCGGGATGAATCTTCACGCCCGCACTGTTCGGATCAACAAGAGCTTCTGCGATCCGCATACGAACATACTGCGTGCCACAACCGAGGCCATGGCTGCTGGCATTGGCGGCTGCGACTCGCTCACCGTTGAGCCCTTCGCCTTCGATCGCCAGATCGCCATCAACATACAACGGGTGCTCGCCGAGGAAGCTCACCTCAACATAGTTGCTGACCCTGCGGGCGGCTCATACTATATCGAGGCGCTCACCACCTCACTCGCCCGTGCTGCCTGGACTCTCTTCCAACGGATTGAGGCCTCAGGTGGATACATCTCCTCGATCAACTGGCTGGCTGGTGAGATTGCGCAATCCCGTGCAGCCAGGGAGAACGACGTCTCGTCCCGCCGCCGCACACTCGTCGGCGTCAACAATTACCCAAACCCGGCAGAAGAATTCCTCAGCAAAGACAGCAGAGAGAGGATAGCCGGCGGTCCGTTCCCGCAGTTCCGTCTCGCGGAACCCTTCGAGGCTATCCGCGAGCGCACCGCACGCCATACTGCCAAAACCGGACGCACTCCAAAGGTCCTTCTGCTCAAACGAGGCGACCTCAGCATGCGCACTGCGCGGGCTACTTTCTCGCTCAATTTGTTTGGGTGTGCCGGGTTTGATATCGACCAGTTAGAAGAGTATGCGGAAACAGATGCGGACCTTATCGTTCTCTGCAGCTCAGATCCCGAGTACCTTCCCTTGGCGGAGGAGGTCTGCGCCACCGTAAAAGTCCCGGTCGTTATTGCGGGCAATCCGCAGGATCATGCCCTGACGCTCAAGGCCGCCGGAATCCAGGGATTCGTGCATACCGGAAGTGACGCAATCGAGATACTCACAAGCTGGCAGGATCGCCTCGGATTAGAAAAATGAAAAGGCCTGACTTCACTCGGATTAAATTTGAGCTTCCCGCATCCATGGCCCTCGACGCCCACCCGAATGAGAAATCTGTATGGCTCACGCCGGAGCACATCGGTGTAAAACGCTATTACACCACCGACGACCTGCGAGGCATGGAGCACCTCGAGTATGCGGCCGGCGTAGCGCCCTTTCTACGCGGTCCATATCCCACCATGTATGCCACGCAGCCGTGGACCATCCGCCAGTACGCCGGCTTTTCCACCGCAGAAGAATCGAACGCCTTCTATCGTCGCAATCTCGCAGCCGGCCAGAAAGGGCTCTCGGTTGCATTCGACCTCGCTACTCATCGCGGCTATGACTCTGACAATCAGCGGGTAGTTGGCGACGTTGGCAAGGCGGGTGTCGCTATCGATTCAGTCGAGGATATGAATATCCTCTTTCGCCAGATTCCCCTCGAGCAGATGTCCGTATCTATGACCATGAATGGCGCTGTGCTGCCCATTATGGCTTTCTACATCGTGGCAGCCGAGGAACAGGGCGTCTCTCCGGAAAGCCTCAGCGGGACCATACAGAACGACATTCTGAAGGAGTTCATGGTCCGCAATACCTACATCTATCCGCCCGCACCTTCGATGAGAATCATCGGAGACATTTTTCGTTACTGTTCAGCCATGATGCCGAAGTTCAACTGCATATCAATTTCCGGATACCACATGCAGGAGGCAGGAGCTACGGCGGATCTGGAGCTCGGCTACACCCTCGCGAATGGCCTCGAGTACGTCCGCGCGGGCATTGCCGCTGGCCTCAACATTGACGACTTCGCTCCGCGTCTCAGCTTCTTCTGGGCCATCGGTATGAACCACTTCATGGAGATCGCCAAGCTCCGCGCCGCCCGCGTACTCTGGGCCAGGCTCATCAAGAACTTCAACCCGAGTAATCCGAAATCCATGGCGCTGCGTGCCCACTCACAAACCTCAGGCTGGAGTCTTACCGCGCAGGACATCTTCAACAACGTATCGCGGACTGCTATTGAGGCAATGGCCGCCGCACTCGGGCATACGCAGTCCCTTCACACCAATGCGCTCGATGAAGCCATTGCACTTCCTAGCGACTTCTCCGCCCGCATCGCGCGCAACACGCAAATCTACCTGCAGGAAGAGACAGGCATCACAAAGGTGGTTGACCCATGGGCCGGCAGCTATTACGTCGAGAGCTTGACGCATGAGCTCATGCACAAGGCCTGGAATCACATCCAGGAGATCGAAAAGCTCGGGGGCATGACCAAAGCCATTGAGACCGGAGTGCCTAAGATGCGCATCGAGCAGGCAGCAGCGCGCCGCCAGGCGCACATTGATTCTGGGCGCGAGACTATCGTCGGGGTCAACAAATATCAACGTGCTCAGGAAGAACACCTGGACATTCTTGAGGTCGATAACCACGCTGTCCGTGAAAATCAGCTCCGACGTCTTGCCGAAATCCGGGCGAGTCGCGACACTGCCGCCGTCGACCGCGCACTCCAGGACCTCGCCATCGCCGCCGGGAGCGGCCATGGCAATCTGTTGGAGCTCTCCGTCAATGCGGCCCGATCACGCGCCACGCTGGGTGAGATCTCAAGCGCTCTCGAGAAGGTCTTCGGCCGCTACCGGGCAGTCAGCCGTACAATCTCCGGTGTGTACTCCGCAGAGAGCCACAGCGATCCCGAATTTGTGAAGGCCGCTGCGATGGCCGACGAGTTTGCGAAGATGGAGGGCCGCCGCCCGCGGATCCTTATTGCCAAGATGGGTCAGGACGGCCATGATCGCGGGGCGAGAGTCATCGCCACTGCATTCGCCGATCTCGGATTCGACGTCGACATCGGTCCGCTCTTCCAGACGCCCGCCGAGGCCGCAGCCATGGCCGCCCACAATGATGTGCACGTCCTTGGTGTATCCACCCTGGCAGGCGGGCACAAGACGCTGGTACCTGCCGTTATCGGCGAGCTGAAACAGCTGGGCCGCGACGATATCCTCGTCTATGCAGGCGGTGTAATCCCTCAGCAGGACCGCGACTTCCTCATGCGCGCGGGCGTCTCAGGCGTCTTCGGACCTGGATCTGTGATCCCCGCCTGTGCGCAGGTCATTCTCGCTCAACTCACGGACAGCATCCGTGCCTAGTTCCGTCCGCCTCCCTCGTCACCGCGGCGAACGCCTTTCTGTCGATGAGTACGTGAAGGGTGTTCTGGCGGGAAACCGTGTCGTTCTCGCAAAAGCGATCACGCTCATCGAAAGCGATCTACCAGCGGACGCTGATCTCGCCATCCAACTGCTGGACGCTCTGCTTCCCCACCTCGGCAAAAGCCGCCGTGTCGGCATCACTGGAGTCCCCGGTGTCGGCAAGAGCACCTTCATCGATGCGCTTGGCACACATTTGACCCGTGAGCGCGGCGAGCAGCTTGCTGTTCTCAGTGTCGATCCTTCGAGCTCGCTGTCGCGCGGCAGCATCCTCGGGGACAAGACCCGCATGGAACGCCTTGCCGCAGATGACCGCAGCTTTATCCGACCTTCACCGGCCGCCGGGCACCTTGGCGGGGTCACTCGCCGTACCCGCGAGGCGATCCTCCTCTGTGAGGCCGCTGGCTATCGCAACATTTTCATCGAGACAGTAGGAGTAGGACAATCTGAGACTGCTGTCCACTTGGTATCTGACTTCTTCCTTCTGCTCATCCTGCCCGGCGCAGGTGATGAGCTTCAGGGCATCAAACGCGGCATTCTCGAATTGGTCGACGGCATTGCTGTCAACAAGGCCGACGGCGACAACCGCGGACACGCTGAGCACACGCGCGCCTCATACAGCTCAGCGCTCCATCTCTTCCCTTCTTCACCCCATGGCTGGGTTCCGCGCGTAGTCACCTGCTCCGCCCTCGAAGGCACCGGAATCCCGGAGATCTGGCAGATGGTGCTTGACCACGAGGCCCATCTCGAGGCATCTGGTGAGTTGGCTGAGCGCCGAACCCGCGGCAGCCTGCAATGGATGCGCGATCTCGTTCTAAACGGACTCGGGGAGATCTTCGACTCCGCAACCGGCATCGCAGAGCTGATGCCAAAGCTCGAACTGGAAGTTCGCTGCGGCCGTGTCAGTCCACTGGCCGCCAGCCGTAAGCTGCTGGATACCTTCAAGTCTGGCCGATAGAAATCGGCGACGTCCGAGCCTCACGTCAATTCCGTCAAGACAGTCCTCGCATATCTCTGGATCGGACAATATCCCGATGATTTCCGCTGACTTCCCGATTGACCAACCCTCCGCTAAGATGAGCGGTGCCGTGTTTTGGATCAGACGGCATTACCCGAAATTTCGTGTACACGCTTCGAAAAAGGAGGTCTCAATGGTGAGATCGGTTTTGCTCGTAGTCGTCTTGCTGGCGACACAGGTTTTACATGTCACAGGGCAAACTACCGCAAAGGTCGCCCAGGGAGCTTTACAAGGCACCAGGGAAGTTGGTCTCACCGTATATAAGGGCATTCCGTTTGCAGCTCCGCCAATCGGTGACCTGCGCTGGCGTCCTGCACAGCCCGCGGCAGCCTGGAAAGGTATTCGTCAGGCGGATAAGTTTGCTCCGCAATGCATGCAGGCCGGGGGTGGTGATTCTTCAGCGACGAGTGAAGATTGCTTGTATCTCAACGTCTGGACCCCGGCAAAGTCGCACTCAGCGCGAATCCCCGTGCTGGTCTGGATCTATGGGGGTGGATTCAATGCGGGCGCCACATCGATTCCCACATACAGTGGCGAGGTATTGGCGCGCCAGGGAGTGGTGTTGGTCAGCATCGCGTACCGCGTCGGAACACTAGGATTTCTGGCGCATCCGGAATTGAGCGCAGAGTCTTCTCAGCACGTATCGGGCAACTACGGCCTGCTCGATATGATCGCGGGTCTTCAGTGGGTGAAGCAAAACATAGCGGCTTTTGGAGGAGATCCGGACAAGGTAACCATCTTCGGCGAATCTGCGGGCGGAATCGCCGTCAGCATGTTGTGCGCATCGCCGCTCGCCAAAGGGTTGTTCGAAGGTGCGATCTCAGAGAGCGGCGGCTCGTTCGGCCCTCCACGGCCCGCAGGTCAGCCGGGTGAGAACATGCGCCCACTCGCGGATGCTGAACGCGCTGGCGCGGAGTTCGGAAGGAGCCTCGGTGCCGCCTCCATCGCCGACTTACGAAAAATGGAGCCAACAAAGCTCGTCGCAGCGACACGAGGGCTGGCGTGGCCCATTGTGGACGGCTGGGTCATTCCCACAGATCAATACACCCTCTACCAGCAGAAACGGTTCAACGATGTCCCGGTGTTGATTGGCTACAACTCGGATGAGGGCGCTAGCTTTTCGCGCGACCGCACATCGAGGGACTACGTCGATGGCGTTCACAGGCGTTATGGCGATTTTGCAGACGCCCTGCTGAAGGCGTATGCGCCCGGCGACACAAGCGTGCCCAAGACGGCGCGAGATCTCAGCCGCGATGCGACATTCGGCTGGCATACCTGGATCTGGGCACGGCTCCAATCGCAGATCGGCAAGTCAAAGGTCTACTACTACTACTTTGATCAGCATCCGGACTATCCGACCGATTCGCCGCAAGCCGGCCGCGGAGCCCCGCATGGACGGGAGGTTCCGTACGTCTTTGGACATCTGAATGAACTTCGGAACGAACAGCCCACGGCTGCCGACCATGTGATCTCGAGCGCCATGGTTACCTACTGGACGAACTTCGCGAAATACGGTGACCCGAACGGTAAGGGAGTTCCGCAGTGGCCTACCTTCAATGACCAGAATCCCGACCTCATGTATTTCGCGGCTACGCCACACACCGGTCCGGTCCCCAACGAAGCGGGCCTCAAAGCTCTAGACGGCTACTTCGCCTGGCGCCGCTCCCCAGAAGGCATCCGTACCTCGCAGGTCGAGGACGCGGCGACAGCGACCACCAACGTAATGGGCGCGCAGTATCCGCGTGTCCTTCCGGACCGCAGTGTAGCCTTTCAGCTCGTTGCCCCCAGCGCACAGTCGGTCGATGTCGACATCTCGGGCAAGAAGTACGCGATGACAAAGAATAAGGGCGGAGCATGGACGGTAACGACTCCACCTCTCGTTGAAGGCTTCCACTACTACGCCCTGGATGCTGACGGAATCCGCATGAACGATCCGGGCAGCCACGCTTTCTTCGGGACGGGTAAAGACGCCAGCGGAATTGAGATACCTGAAGATGGACCCGACTACTACCTGACAAATGATGTGCCACATGGCGACGTGCGCATTCGTATCTATAAGTCAAAAGTGACCGGTCAATGGAGACGCTGCTTCGTCTACACGCCGCCTGATTATGATTCCGATCCTGCAGCACGTTACCCCGTCGTCTACCTCCAGCACGGAATGGGTGAGGATGAGACCGGCTGGATCTTTCAGGGACATGCCAACTTGATCCTGGATAATCTCATCGCGCAGAAGAAGGCCGTGCCGATGATGATCGTCATGGATAATGGCTACGCTTCGCGCCCGGCGGGCGGACTCGGACCTGTGAGCGCGGGCGCCACCGCCGATCTGAAGGCATTCGGAGATGTCATGACGCAGGACGTTATACCGATGATCGACTCTACCTTCCGAACCATTCCCGACCGCGACCACAGAGCGATGGCAGGGCTCTCCATGGGAGCCAATGAGGCCTTGCATGTCGCGACCGACCACCTCGATACCTTCGCATACATGGCCGGATTCAGCGGCACGATGAACGGCCTCAGCACCGATCCCCTGGATCCCGCGACAGCCTTCAACGGGACTTTCAAAGACGGCGCGGCGTTCAATGAGAAGGTGAAGCTGCTCTGGCTGGGTATGGGCACGAAGGAGCCGACTCCCTTTCCCGGGGCCATCGGATCATTCCGGACGATGCTGGACAAAGCAGGCGTGAAGTACGTGTTTTTCTCATCGCCCGGCACAGCACACGAGTGGCTCACCTGGCGACGCGACCTCAACGATTTCGCGCCGCGGCTATTTCGGTAAGAGTGTTTCTGGGGGTCGGGTGTTCGCACGCGAGCCCCAACGATTCTGGCCGGTCAAACGAGCTTACGGATCCAGGAATATCCGGCCGCTCGCGGCAATGAGGTGCCCTATAGCTAAGGCTTTCTCTTGCTGAGAGTGATTGACAGGCCCTTGATTGGCTTGTCGTGATCATTCAGAAAGCGGGCGCAAAAATCAGTCGCCCCACCGCCGTTGACTACCGCGGCTCGGACCACATTCGCACCTTTCTTGAGAGTGATCCGTTTGGAGACGCCGTCATCGATCACTGTCTGTCGGTCTCCATAGATTCCTACGACCTCTTCACCATTGACCCACCACACCGACGCCGCATTCGATCCGATAGCAAGTCGCACGTCGTGCATTTCCTCCGGAGAATTTACGCTGGTGACGACCCAAAATAAAACGTTCGAGGTGGGCTTACCCAATGCATACGCCAGGTGATAGAGGTTGACGTTGTACAACTTCGTATCCACGGCGTGCCAGGTTAATTCCTTGCCGTCGACTGTCACCTTGTCATGATCTTGGGGCATCACCGTGAACTGATCCGGGAAATACTCCTTTTTCACCATGGCGCGCACAGCATTCTGAGTCAACCCGTTCACCGGGATCGGCTCCAGGATGAGCCATCGCCGGATGAACCCGTCGGCCAAAGTCAGCAGGCTCGGTGTCACTGGACTAGTCAAGGTGGGCCCAAGAGCCTGAGCGTGCGCAGAAAGTAGGAGCGCATTTGGAGCGACAGCTACACCAACAGCGAGTACCGGAATAAAGCATTTACGCAGCACATTCATAGCAGATCCTGTAGCGGACTTCCCGCTTTCATCCATTAAGGTATCGACGTCCACCGGCTAGGGAGTCTTCAGCAGCCAGTGTTGCTCGTCGCTCTTCGAGTCGAATTTGGACAGGGTAGCGAAGCTGCTGCCTACTGCCGAGAGAGCCATGCGCGATTTTGAGCTTGGAACCGACTTGGGCATGATCCGCCATGACCCATCCGCGAGCTGGTCCAGCTGCCAGAGCTGCTCCGCAGCTCCGGTGAAAGCAGGAAGAACTACCAGTTCACCTTCAGCAGTTGCAGCCAGCGTGCGGTCGGTGCCCTCAACCGTGATCTTGAAATACGGCGAGCCGGGATAGCCTCCAGCATCCGCCACCGGCGTGATCTTCCACTTCTGCTGCGCCTGGGACATATAGTTGGCCAAACGAGCGTCGACGTTTCCCGTAGGCCAGTTGGCCTGCACCTGGGCAGCATCCTGAGGCGGAATCACTCCGCCGTTGCCTGCAAATAGACCGCCGCCACCGGGCCCACCGGGTCCGCCTGCCGGACGCGCGCCACCGGCGCCACCCTGCACTCCGGGCGCACCTTGACCTCCAGGTCTGCCAGGACCGCCAGCATTCGCACCGCCGGGCGCATTTCTAGGAGCACCACCGGCAGGTCGAGCGCC
>Ga0157369_10002521_pt1 | contig 21890 bp, 20 predicted proteins | sample C25metaG_FD_113461 | JGI IMG/M metagenome (GOLD analysis project Ga0157369, IMG submission 113461) | Corn rhizosphere microbial communities from Kellogg Biological Station, Michigan, USA - C2-5 metaG | ecosystem: Host-associated > Plants > Roots > Rhizosphere > Soil | place: USA: Michigan...
AAAAAAGCCTTTCCGTTAAGAAAGGCTTTTAACAACTTAGGCGGTCTGGACGGGACTCGAACCCGCGACCCCATGCGTGACAGGCATGTATTCTAACCAACTGAACTACCAAACCCTGCGTTATTGCGAGTGCAAAAATACAACAGAATTTCGTTTCTGCAAGCGTTTTTACGAATAAAATTTGAGAAATTTTTAATCGGCTAAATTCCAATATTTTAAAAATTGACAATAAAACCAAAAAAGAAGAAGTTTCTTTCTTTTTCTTAACCGAAAGGTACATAAAGTTAAAAACGCAAAGTCCGCAAAGCTTAAAAAAACTTTGCGGACCTTGCATTCCCGATAGCTATCAGGATAGTGCTTTTTGCGGTAAAACCAAAAAACCAAAAGTGTCTTAAATCAAAAAAGCCATCCACAAAAGTGGAAAGCTTTTCATTGGTCTAACTACTAAACCAGCTGCGAGTTACAAAGTCGCAGCAAAACAACACAACTAATCTTAGATACCGTTTTTGGGCAAAAAAGCCTTTCTGTTAAGAAAGGCTTTTCCCAATATTGCGGTCTGGACGGGACTCGAACCCGCGACCCCATGCGTGACAGGCATGTATTCTAACCAACTGAACTACCAAACCTCTGCGTTATTGCGGTTGCAAAGATATAACAGAATTTCGTTTCTGCAAGCGTTTTTGTAAAAAAAATGAAATAAATTTTTAAATATTTATCCAAAGTTTTGTTTTTCAACTAAATATGTAGTCAATATTTTTTCAAAATTATCACCAACATTTACCGGAACGTACTTAATTTGGTTCTTTGCACACGTTAAAGCCAGGTTTTTAAAATACTCTGCTGCCCTTTTTTCATATTCTGATTTAACATTATCGGCAAAAATCGAAACCTCTTCTCCTGATTCTAAGTCGATAAACTTTCTTGGTGCATTATCAAAATCAAATTTCAATTCGGTTTCATTATCTACTACGTGAAATAAAACCACTTTGTGTTTATTGTGTTTAAGATGTTGTAAAGCACTAAAAAGCTTTTCATCATCTTCTGTCTGAAACATATCAGTAAACAAAATAATCATCGAACGGCGGTGCATTTTCTCTGCAATTTGATGCAGATATGTAATGGTATCAGTCGTTTTTTTGACTTTTGGCTGCACCAATAATTCTTCCAGTTTGTTCAATAACATTCTATGATGGCGATCGCTTCCTTTTTCCGGTGCGTAATATTCATATTTATCGGAGAAAACGCTTAAACCTACAGCATCACGCTGTTTCTTTAAAATATTCATTAAAACCGCCGAAGCCAAAACCGCAAAACCAATCTTCTTTTCATAAAAAGGCTGATTCGATTTCAATTCCGGGTAATGCATTGAAGATGAATTATCAACAATCAAATGACAGCGCAAATTGGTTTCTTCCTCAAAACGTTTCGTGTACAAACGATCGGTTTTGGCAAACAATTTCCAGTCGATATGTTTGGTGCTTTCGCCTGCGTTATACACTTTATGCTCGGCAAATTCGGCCGAAAATCCATGAAACGGACTCTTATGCATTCCCGATATAAAACCTTCCACAACCTGATTCGCCAGCATTTCTAAGTGCTGAAAACTGGAGACTTTTTCTATTTCCGATTCAATTTTCATTCGGTTTCTTTTTTAATATTTTGTGCTTTGTAAAGCAAATCTGTTGCCTGAAACAATTTGCGTTTCAAGATTGGACTAAAATTAGGGTTTTCTTTTAAGAATCGCTGTACTTCATCAAAAGCAAATTTAGACGAATATCTTCCAACCGTATTATCCAGCCAGTCTTTTGGAAAGAAAATATCTCCCGTTCGCTGAATTTCATCAATCAAATCTAATGAAAATCTAATATATTTCTGCGCACTTTCCTGACGAAGCGGATGATGAATATTAGCCAAACCAACATCAACCCAAGATTCTTTCTCTCGGTTTTTATCGTCTTTTAAAGATTCCATAAAGGCATTTCGAACCGATTCGTCTTTTGATAATGAAGGTAATAAAAACTCAAAACGTTTTTGCTTATCAGGATTTGTGATTGTAGTTCTGGTTTTCTCCAAAATTTCATCGGCTTTTGGATGTTTGAAAATAGCCAGATTCATCGCCATATTAGTAAAATCATCTTCATTTAATTTTAAACCCGGAATTACGATTTCTTTATTCCATATTTGATATAATTTGGCTTTCGCCGAATCTGAATACGCAATCGAACTAAACAACCAAAATAAAGTCTTTTTAATATTTGCCGATAAATTGCCTTGTAAACGCTGATATAAAATATCTTCAAGCTGTTTCTGAACTTTATTTTGCTGCTTTATGGCAAAAAATCTCCAATAAATTGTGTTTAGACTATTAGAAGCAATTCTTAAAACCAATTCGTTTTCTTCATCTTGAACTCCCTTTAAAAAACAATCATAAGCTTTATCTGCCGGCACATTTCCAATTAATGTGTTTTCATAAAGATTGCTGTAACTTGATGCTCGAGCAACCTCATCTTTTAAATCAGCGATATAATTTAAGTTATTCCCGTCAAGCGGAAAAACACCATATCCAAAACCATTATAATTGTAAACAATCGACTCTGGTTTTTCAAGTCCAATTGCTTCTTTTAAAGTTAGGCTTTTATCATTAATATTAACCTTTATAACCTTTATATCATTAGCATACACTAAACCTATCTGAAAAACCTGCGGCCAAACGTTATTGGATTTATCTTCTGCCTGCTGTTGAATTTCAAATTTCTTGATTCGTTTTTTAGAATCGTATTCAATCTTATCTGTAAAAATCGCTCTTCCTGATTTGTTTACCCAAACCTCGCTCCATTTTTTCATATCAAGCGGTGTTTCGTCATCTAGAATTTCTACAAGATTATTCCAATCAGCATTGTCGTTGGCGTATTTCTGAATGTATTTTTGAATTCCCTTTTGAAAAACATCTTTTCCCATAGAAGCTTCAAGCTGACGCATCATAATTGGTGCTTTGTTGTAAATAATAGCGCCGTAAAGCGACCCAGCATCTTTTAAATTAGCCAAATGTTGTTTAATTGCATGCGTTCCCAAAGATCGATCTTCTGCGTAAGCGCTAGGATAATGCGCGGTAAAGAACTGCAGATTATGATTGACTTTCGGAAAAATTGGGTTCATGATTTTATCGGCCATAAAGTTGGCAAAAACCTCTTTCATCCAGACATCGTCAAACCATTTCATCGTTACCAAATCGCCAAACCACATGTGTGAAGTTTCATGTGCTATGAGTTTTGCACGGTTTAATTTTTCGCTGTCGGTTGCGCTGTTATCCAAAAACAAAGTCGATTCTCTGTATTGAATCGCGCCAACATGTTCCATTCCGCCATATTGAAAAACGGGAATTGATGCAAAATCTAACTTCTGAAACGGGAATTTATAATTGGTATATTCTTCCAAAAAATCTAAGGATTGCTGATGCAGCTTAAAAATCGTATCAGTGCTGACTTGTATTTTTTCAGGATTATTTTCACGATACAACATCGTCATTTCTAACTTACCTGTTTCCTTTTTTACACTTTTAAACTCTCCTGCTGCAAAAGAAAACAAATAGGTACTCATTTTGTCTGATTGACCAAATCCCCAAACCATAAAATCAACACCATCAATTACCATTTCGTGCACTCCTGTAATTGGAGCAGCTGCTAAAACCTTCCAGTCTTTTGGCACTTGTAAAGCCAGAGTGTAAACCGCCTTAATATCCGGCTGATCTAAACATGGAAATAAGGTGCTTGCCCGGTCCGGAACTAATAAAGTATAAAGAAAATCATCATTTCTATTCAACGATAAATTCCCTGCAATGAAAGAAATCTCAACCTTGTTTTTCCCTAAAATTAATGCTTCGGGAGAAATAATAATGTGTCCTTTTTCATGAACAATTACTACCGTTTTTGAGTTTACTTTAATAGATTTTATGTTTGAAGTTTTCTCCTTAAAATCTAAATATAACGGCTGACTTAAATCTGATATCGTTAAATTAAGATTTAGCCTGGTATTAATATCTTCCGCCTTTTTATAGGGAATCTCGAAATACATATTATATCGAACATCAGAAACCTGCTTTTTACGAAAATGTGCTAATTGTTCTGAAACGCCTTCCTCTAAAATCACACTTTCTTTTTCTTTAGACTGCGAAAAACAACTCGGAATCAACATAACAAAACAAAGAAAGGTGTATAGAATTTTCATTTTTAAGGGATATAAGATGGGTTAAAAATAGCAAAAATCAAGCGTTTAAAAAAAGTCATACACAATAAAAAAAGGCTTGACGACTGCCAAACCTTTTTCCAAACTTACTAATTCAAAGCTATCCAAAAATAAAATTATTCAGTTTGTTGAAAATCAAAACTTAAATCTCCTGCATTGTAATTAGCTGAAACATTGGTTGGGAAAGTTTGTGAAGTTCCGCTTATCCATCTGTATTCGTTAAATGTAATGTGTCCGGCAACAATTGGATAAGTAACATTACTAAGATCTGCTTTATTCTTTTTGTACCAGTCATTAGAATTCATGCTTATCAAATATTTTTTGTCTTTTTCAAGAGCTAAAACGCTTATTTCTTTTTTCACCTCAACATCTGCAGATGCAGCATTTATAGTCTCAGAACGAAGCACTGCTTTTGTTGTATAGTCCCAGATCGTTACACGCACTGCCGAATTCACTGCAGGCAATTTTAAAGTAACTGCCTTTATATTCCCTTTTACAGTTGGTGTAAAAACCAGCCCAAATTCATAATCTCCAGAGTTTACAAAATTGGTTACGGTTGTAAATCCTGTTTGAGTATAATAAACCGCCAGTGGATTTTCTGTCTCAAATTTTGGTGTATTGTCTTTATCGTCGTCACTGCTGCACGAAACAGTAAAAATCGCCGCAGATAATATGGTAAAAAGTATTTTTAAAGTTTTCATAATAATTTATTTTTTGATTAGTTCTTATTAGTTGGATAAATGGGTTATTATTTGCTTTTTAGAAATTATGGCTGAATGTTTAAACGTGCGCAAACTTCTTCGTAGCTCATTTTAGAATAATCTAATTTTGCCGCTTTTGCTGTTGCGGCAACTCCACCGGGAATTAAAATATAGCGCCAGCTAAGTGTTGTTGGAAGATTTACCGTAGTGCCGTCTGCGGCATGTTTAAATCTAAAAAGTTTAATTTTTTGCACGCTTGCAATGGCAGTAATTGTGTTAATATATCCTCCTGCTGTTGATGTATAAGGCAGTGTGTAAACACCTCCTCCAAAAGACATATAGACCAATACCGTTCCTTTAGATACGATGTCTGCTGATAGTTCCGGAGCATTAATAGTTGTAGACAATCCTGAAGTTCCATCAATTGTTTCTGCAGCTGCCGCAGGAGCTGTTATCCATGCACTGTAAATAACATTTGCTGATCCCGTTGCTCCGGTTGGACCTGCTGGACCTGCTGGACCAACGGCACCATCTACTCCATTAACACCGTCTGTTCCGTCATCGCTGCTGCATGAAATTGTAGAAATTGCAACAAATAAAATTGTAAGAATGGTTTTTGAAAATTTCATAATAATTTTGGTTTTTAAATTGTCAAATGATTCATATTTAATTCAATAACATTATTTTTGTAAAAATCAGAAGGCTGTCAGGGATAGTTATATTCAGCTCGTGAATTAATTACAAGACAAATTTGCGTCAATAAAACCGCGGTAAAAACAGCCAATAGACAAACAACACTTTAAATAGACAGACGACATAATTTAAGTTTGGATGATGAAAAAATACACTTGTATTATTATTGATGACGACGAAATCGACAGGCTGACTGTATTGTCTTTTGCAAAAAAATTCCCGATTCTGGATATTTTAGGTGTTTTTGATTCTGCCGAAGAAGCACTTCCTTTTATAGAAAAACAAAAAGTTGATATTTTGTTTCTGGATATTGATATGCCAGAATTAAACGGTATTGAATTCAGAAAACAAGCAATGGAAATTCCGGTTTGTATTTTTATTACCGCGCATCCTGAACATGCGGTTGAAAGTTTTCAGATAGAAACGCTTGATTTTATTGTAAAACCATTAAAACTGGAACGTTTTGCCCAAACTGTAAACCGAATTGAAGAGTTTATGGAAGTTCGGCTGAAAGCTTCTCTTTTTGAAGCCAGCATTGGCGGTGATACTATTTATATAAAAGAAGGCCACGACCAGACCAAAGTTAAACTTCACGAGATCCTATATCTCGAAGCTTTAAAGGATTATACTTTGATTATTACCGATAAAAAAAGACATTGTGTTTTATCAAGCATTGGCAATCTTTTAAAAGAAGATCATTTTCAATCTTTTATACGAATTCATAGAAGTTATGCCGTTCAAAAGCAGTTTATTCAAAAAATGAATTCGACGGAAATCATTTTAAACAATAATATTACAATTCCGGTTGGCAGAAGCTATAAAGAAAACCTAAACCTGATTTAGATGAAAAAAGCCGGATTTGTGTTTTTGTTTTTTATCAGTATTTCTGTTTTTGCACAGCAGGAACCAAATTTAGCAAGACTTAAAACCAGAAACGAAAAACTAAAAGCCTGGCTCAAATACACTGAAGAATTTTTAGATTTAGAAGATTATCCAAAACTCATCGCTGCCTCTCAAAAAGGAATAATATTATCTAAAAATCATCCCGTTTATACAAGCAGGTTTTATCTTTATATAGGAACTGCTTATGAATTCAGCAATAATCAATATCAAAAAGCATTGATTAATTATGAAGAATCTTTAAAATATGCCCGTAAAGCACATCATCTTCAAAATGAAACTTCGGCTTTAATGAGGCTTAATTATATTTATTATTCGCTGAATGATACTTTAAAAAGAAAAGACTTAATTGTTTATATAAAACAAGTTCTTGATACTACAAAAAATATTTATACTCAGGCTGTTCTTAACGGAAGTTTAGGTGAATATTACCTTGATTATGCTCAATATGAAAATTTTATCAATTATCAATTAAAAGCGATCAATTATAAAAAACAACTTGAAAGAAGCGTCGCAAATACCGAAAATATTGGTGTTTCTTATTGTCAGATTGCGAGTGCTTACATCAAAATGAAACAATTTGATAAAGCAATTGAATACTTAAATGAAGCAAGACCTTATATAAAAACATCTCCTTATGTAAGCGCTTTTTCATGTAACTATTATATGCAGTGTTTTGTCGCTCAGAAAAAACCAGACAGCATAAAAAAGTATTACGCCTTAGTCTATTCCTACCCTACTGCCAAAGATTCTTTGTTTCTTAATTTGAGTTTTGCCAATCAAAGTATGTCTAAATTTTATGCAGGTCAAGGTCAGATAAAAACAGCTTATGATTATGCTAAAAAAGCGGTTTCATTTGGAGAAAAATCAACAGATGAAGAGATTTTAATGGAAGCCAACGCTATAATGGGAAAGGTTTTATATGAAAAAGGAGAGTATAAAAATGCTATTGAAACACTTAAAAAAGCATCTGTAAACGCACTCAATTACGATAAAGAATCATTTGTAAACATTAACAAACAGCTATCTGAAAGTTATGCTGCTCTTGGTCTTTGGAAAGAGGCATTTCGATATAACGAAATTTACAGCAAATACAACGACGAAATACTGAACGAATCGGCGAAACAAAATATTGCGAATGCCGAAGCCCGTTATCAGAATAAAACGAAACAACAGAAAATCAAGAATCTTGCGAGCGAAAACACAATCAAAAATATTCAGATTGCAGAGGCTAAAAAGCAGCGTATTTACTTGATTTCAGGACTTGCACTGGTTGGCATTATCGGATTATTGCTGTTCAGGCAAAATCAAAACAGAAAAAAAACCAATCAGAAATTACAGGTTTTAAATCAGGAACTGGACGAAGCCAATAAAATCAAAGCAAGGTTTTTCAGTATTTTAAATCATGATTTAAGAAGTCCTATTTCAAATCTGATTCACTTTTTACATCTCCAAAAAGAAAATCCTGAATTGTTAGATGAAGAAACCGCGGCGAGAATGCAGACTAAAATTATTTCGGGAGCAGAGAATTTATTATCCTCCATGGAAGATATTCTGCTTTGGAGCAAAGGACAGATGGAAAACTTCAAACCTCGTTTTAAAGAAATTCCTGTAGAATCTATATTTTCAGATACGCAGAAACATTTTTCGAGTAATGAGAACATCTCAATTTCATTTGAGAACCCCGAAAATCTCATTTTACATACAGATGAAAATTATCTAAAAACCATCATCAGAAACTTAACGGGAAATGCCATAAAAGCACTCGAAAAAAGAGAAAATCCAAAAATAATCTGGAAAGCCCATCAGGCAGACAACCAAACATTGCTTTCTATAACCGATAACGGTACGGGCGGAAATCAGGAAAAATTCAAAGCTCTTTACGACGATTCAGAAGTCATCGGAATTAAAACCGGATTAGGATTACATCTTATACGTGATCTCGCAACAGCAATCAATTGTAAAATCGAAGTCTCTTCAAAACCAGATTTAGGCACAACTTTTACTATTGTTTTTAAACACATAGAAACATAGTTTTTCATTGTGCATAAAAGGCGTTTCACTTGTTTTTTAAAACACATAGCTATGTTTGTTTAAATAAAATGAAATGCCTTTTATTTTATTGAGTTTACAAAAAGCTATCTCTATGTGTTTAAAATATATCCTCCAATAAAAAAGGCCTGAATATATCAGGCCTTTTTTATATAAATCATAATCTTCGATTACAACAAAGCGTCTAAGCTGTCAGCGTAGGTTTGTTTTGGAGCAACTCCAACTTGTTTTCCTACTACTTCACCGTTATGAAACACCAAAACGGTTGGTATGTTACGCACACCGTATTTAGCAGCAAATTCCTGGTTAGCATCTACATCAACTTTACCAACCACAACTTTTCCTGCATATTCATCGCTTAATTGGTCAATGATTGGACCAACCATTCTACAAGGACCGCACCATGCTGCCCAAAAATCCACCATTACTGGTTTATCTGATTTTAAAACTACTTCGTCAAAAGTAGCATCTGTTATTGCTAATGCCATAATTATTTTTCTTTAAAGTTATCTTCAGCTCTTATCTCGGGGAGACTTTTTAAAAACTTTCAGAACTGAGGTACAAAGTTAAAAATTAAAAACAAATCATACACCATTCACAAATTAGTTTTGGTTATAAATGCATCGTCAATAGTTATAACATTTCCATGTGCTTTATTTACAAGCCATAACCTACAGGTAAACATATTCGTTTTTTATTCTTATCTTTAATGATCCCGAAAATCCACAACAATGAAGGAAACTTTACTTAAAATAAAAAACTATTTCCAATCGGTTCATTTTAAAAAATACGCCAAACGTTTTGGTATTTTTATTCTGGTGCTTATTGGACTGCTTTTATTGGCTTGCGGAGGATTATCGATTTACTTCAATCAAAACAAAACCGAAATTATCGCCAAGATCAACACCAAAATCAACGAAAACATAAACGGAAAGTTTCATATTGGCGATTTTCAGTATAAGTTTTTAACCGGTTTCCCAAATTTCACATTGGCTTTAAAAGATGTTGAACTCAAAGACAACAAATGGAATACACATCATCATACTTTACTGAAAGCACAGGAAATCGAAGCGCGTTTAAATGTTTGGAGTTTATTACAAAAAGAAGTCAACATTCATAAAATCCTGATTAACGACGCCGATATTTACATTTATAAAACCAAAGACGGCTACACAAACTCGGATATTTTTAAACCAAAAAAGAAAAAAACACCCGAAAGCAAATCAAAACCCGAAACTACAATTGACGAAATCGACCTGAGCGATGTTCATGTTATTATAGATAATCAATTGGGAAATAAATTGTTTGATTTTGATGTTCACAGTTTAAAATCAAAAGTAGATTACGACGGAGACAACTGGAATACTGATTTGTTTCTCGATACCCAAATTAAAAGTCTGGCTTTTAATACCGTTCACGGAAGTTTTGCCAAAGAAAAAGAACTCAAAGGAACGCTTTCTGTTACGTACCATGCCGACAAACAAAAAATTGATGTTTCGACTAAAAACCTAAAAATTGGTTCTGACTCTTTTGATATCCTTGCGTATTTCAATATTGGCAAAACCAATTCCCTTTTCGGAATCAATATTAATACGCGTATTTTATGGAGTAACGCTTCTAATTTATTGTCTGGAAATATCAGCTCAAAATTGAATCGGTTTGATTTGAAGAAACCAATCGATGTAAACTGCGATCTAAAAGGCGATTTAAACGTTCATGACGATCCTAAAATTGTGGTTCAGGCCGTAGCCAAAAACAACGAACTTACGATTCCCGACGGACAAATTGACAAATGCAATTTCAGAGGAATTTTTACCAATAATTTCAAACCAAAAGACGGATTTAACGATCCAAATTCGGCTGTAATTTTAACCCGATTTTCGGGAGAATATGAAAACATTCCGCTTACCATTCCGCAAGTTGTAATAAGCAATCTCGAAAAACCAATCGCAACCGGAAACGTAAGTTCTGATTTTGATATCGAAAGACTCAACCAGGTAAGCAACGAAAAGTGGATTCATTTTGAAGATGGCCACGCCAAGGCCAATTTGAAATTTCAGTTTGACATTGTCGATTTGTACATTACTAAACCAAGATTTATAGGAAATATTGACATTGATGACGCTTCGTTTCATTATATCCCAAAAAATATTCAGGCTGTAAAAACCAATATTCACCTCAACTTTACCGAGAAAGCTTTAATCATTAAACAAATTGCCTACAAACATAAAAAGAACACCATTTTTATAGACGGAAAAATCGATAATTTCTTAAACCTCTATTACGACGCACCCGAAAAAATGGTCGTAAACTGGAATATTTATTGCCCGAATATCGATCTTAAACAATTTCTGGGCGTTTTGGCTTCTTCACAAAAAAAGAAAGCCGCAATTAAAAACAATAAAAGAACTACTATTTCCAGCCATTTGCGAAACGTAATCGAAAATTGTGTTGTGGTAATAGACATTAAAGCAGATAAAATCAATTACAACAAACTTACTGCGACCAATACCAAAGCAACAATCTCAATGCTGAATTCTAAATTGGTTATAAAAAACGGTTCACTCCAAACTTCTGGCGGAAATATTACTTTTAACAGCGAAGTTTTGCCAAGCGGAAAAAACTACGCTTTTAGCTCAAACGCGCAGGTAAACCGAGTTGATATTGCTAGTTTTTTAAGATCATTCAACAACTTCGGAATCACTTCTTTTAATCCAAATAACATAAAAGGAAAATTAACCAGCACCGCAAACGTAAGCGGTTTTATAAACAGTCAAGGCGAATTAATTACCAACTCCATGCACGGAAAGCTCGATTTTAAAGTTAATCAAGGCGCATTGCTCAACTTTGAACCTATTGTAAAAGTGGGTAAATTTGCTTTTCCTTTTCGTGATGTCAATAATATTACTTTCAGTGATTTGTCTGGTCATTTAAATATGCGCGGCGAGCAAATAGACGTAAATAATTTAACCATAAGTTCGAGCGTTCTAAATATTGATGTTGACGGAATTTATTCTTTTGGCCGAGGCACCAATCTCGCCCTGACAATCCCTCTAAGAAATTCTAAAAACGACGCCAAACTAGCCAGCAAAGCCGAACGCGACGCGGTTCGTGAACGTGGTATTGTACTGCATTTACTTGCTGTTGATGACGAGGGAAAAATGAAAATTAAGTGGGGGAAGAAAGATAAATAGTCGTAAAAATCCCGTATAAATACGCTATAATTATTTTTAAATTGTTGATATACTTGTCTAAACAATAAAAGATATTAAATATAAATTTAAAAATAACAAAATGCCAAATACAGGAAATCATTATCTCGCAACTTTAAAGAAAACCCATATAGGTTGGGGAACCCATAGAACAACTAATTCAAGACCAAAAATTTACAATGAAGGATATATTCCAGTTCCTGCAAAATATGCTAAAGCTTACAGAATAACAAATGTTCATAATAAAAAACAAAATAACATTTACAAATTTAGCACAAGTGATGGTTTCTTAAAAGATGAAGAATTAAAAGCTTCCGGAAACACAAAAAAAGGTGATATCTATGCTAAGAATTTACATGGCAATGGAAATTTAAAACTTTTGGGAACCTGGTTTTCTCATATAAAAACACAGGTAGGCGATCAAATTAAAGTAGAGTTTATATCTCCTACTGAAATCCTTTTGACTAAAATATAATTCTCTATTTTCGGATTATTATTTATAAATTGCACCTTTAATTTTAGCGAAAAAATGAAGGGAGAAGAAAAGATCAATATTGACGAATTTGACAGTAAAAAATTTAAAAATCGTTTTACAGAAGACAAAGACGATAATAAAAAAGCTGTTGTAACACATTATCTACATAACTATCGTAATGGTGTTAAAGATCACTTTGAAGAAGAAGCTACAGAATACTTAAAACAAATCGTTGAATATAAAAATGAAGAAGAAAAATTAAACATTCTTTCTGACTCCGCATTACAACAATTATTGTTTGAAGTTGAAGATGTCCCTTTTCCAACTCCTGAAAATTATACATTTAAATTCATTGACCTTTTTGCAGGAATTGGTGGGTTTAGAATTGCATTACAAAATTTAGGCGGTAAATGTGTATTTACTTCTGAATGGGATGAAAATGCAAAGAAAACTTATAGAGCAAATTTTGGAGAAACACCTTTTGGCGATATAACTAAACCTAAAACCAAAAATTACATTCCAAAAGATTTTGACGTTTTATGTGCTGGATTTCCTTGCCAAGCCTTTTCGATTGCTGGAAAAAGAGGCGGTTTTGAAGATACAAGAGGGACATTGTTTTTTGATGTTGCTGAAATTATCAAAGAAAAAAAACCAAAAGCAATTTTCTTAGAAAATGTAAAAGGTTTAAAAAGCCATGATAAAGGAAAAACTTTAGAAACAATTCTAAATGTTCTAAGAAATGACTTAGGCTATTATGTTCCTGAACCACAAATAATGAATGCTAAAGAATTTGGTGTTCCCCAAAATAGAGAACGTATTTATATTGTTGGATTTAGAAAAGATTTAAATATTGATACATTTCAATATCCAAAGCCACTTGATAAAAAAGTAACATTCAAAAATGTTAAGGAAAAGAAAGTTGTACCTACAAAATATTATTTATCAACTCAATATTTGCAAACCTTAAAAAATCACAAAGATAGACACGCAAATAAAGGCAATGGATTTGGATATCAAATAATTGCTGATAATGAAATATCTAATTCAATTTTAGTTGGCGGAATGGGTCGTGAAAGAAATTTAGTAATTGACAATCGAATTACAGATTTTACTCCTTCTACACATATCAAAGGTGAAGTAAATCGAGAAGGAATTAGAAAAATGACACCTCGCGAATGGGCAAGATTGCAAGGATTTCCTGATAATTTTGTGATCCCTGTTGCGGATGCTTCAGCATATAAACAATTTGGAAATTCAGTTGCAATTCCCGCTATACAAGCTACTGCTGAAAAAATAATCGATTTGATAAAAAATAAATTATGATTACAGGAAATAAAGGTGAGTGGAGCGAATTATATGTTTTAACAAAACTATTAGCTGAGGGAAAATTATTTCAATCAGATTTAAATTTAAATAAAAATGAAGACGATTATTATGAAATCATAAAAGTTTACAAAGAGGAATCTAATTCTATGCTAGAATTTGAAAGAAATACTGAAATTTCTCTCTATAGAATAACAAAAGACGAAAGAATATTAGTAAAAGAACTCAGCATTGATTATTTTTTAGAAAAATCTCCTGATCTTTTAAACGGCATCCTAAATGGCAAAGGAAAACACTTCCCAATTGAAGATTTAGATGATTTTATAAACGAAATCGAAATTAAAAAACTTACTGCTTTATCATCCAGTAAATCAGATATAAAATTAAGAATTTATGACCATCGATTAGCTAAAGAGACTGATTTAGGATTTAGCATAAAATCATTGTTAGGTGAAGATTCAACTTTGTTCAATACAGGCTTAGGTAATAATTTTATTTTTGAAATAGAGAATAATTTAAATACATCTTTAGATGAATTCAATCTTGAAACTTACAAACCTTCTGGTCGCATTTCTAAAATAACTGCGAGATTACGAAAATTAATCGATCTTGGCTCAAAAATTAAATTCGACGGAATACAATCAAAACAACTTTGGCGTAATTTAAAAATGATTGATGGGGATTTACCCGAATTGCTTGCACATGCTTTAGTTTATAGATGGATTGAAAGAGATTCGTCAATACTAAATATAGCTGATATATTAGAAAAAAATGATCCTCTAAATTTTTATAATGGCGAAAAATCAAATCAAAAACTTTATGAATATAAACTTAAAAGATTTTTAGCAGAATGTGCGATGGGTATGACTTCTGAAACCCCATGGCATGGAATTTATGATGCAACAGGCGGTGTAATAATTCCGAAAAAAGATGGAGATATAGTATGTTTCCATATATATGACTTCAATCTTTTTAGAGAATACCTAATTAACAATACAATTTTTGAACAACCATCAACTGGTGAAGATGAAGAAAATCCAGGCCATATAAGAACTCGCAAAGGAACTAAAAAATATTATTATGGATGGCTATATGAAGAAAATGAAAAGTTATATTTTAAAATAAACTTACAAATAAGGTTTAGATAGTAATCAAATCTTACCTAAGAATACATAATTTATTTAAATTTACAACTAAATACCACTAATTATTAAACTTAAAAATCTTTAATAATTTTCAATGGATCGTATAACCCCAGAACAACGCTCCAAAAACATGCAAGCTGTTCGCAGCACTAATACCAAAGAAGAAGTTCGTTTGGCAAAAGCACTATGGCATCTGGGTTATCGTTATCGAAAAAACAACAAAACAGTTTTCGGAAAACCGGACTTCACATTTAAGCAACTTAAAGTTGCCATTTTTGTAGACTCAGAATTCTTCCACGGAAAAGATTGGGAAACTCGCAAAAAACCACAAACCAACGCAGAATTCTGGATCAAAAAAATCGAACGAAACATACAAAGAGATATTGAGGTAAATACCTATTTAGAATCTAAAAACTGGAAGATTTTACGTTTCTGGAGCAATGACATCAAAAAGAATTTAAATGCTTGTATTCTCGAAATTCAAAACGCCATAAACGAAAGACAAACTACAAAATAAAAAAGCCACTGCGAAGTGGCTTTTTACATTTTATTAATCTTCAATCTCAAAATAAGGATTTAAAATCTCGGCTAGTTCGTTCAACCAGAAATAACCTTGTTCAACTGACTTTGGATCAATTTGCAGGGTTTCGCATTCTCGCATTAGAGACATAGCGAGAAGATAATTTATTCTGCGAATTGTTTTTGCGAAACTTTTAGGATCTGTCGCCTGATTGAAAAATTCGTTTAAGCGCATTTCGGTTTCTTTTGAAAGGGTGTTTACACTCATTTTTTTTGCATTTAGGAAATATAAAACCCGTATAGCTACAGGTGTCCTACGCTGCAAAAAGAGCGTTGCGGTTGTTTCCAATACCGCCACCATACCACACGGGCAAGAAGATTTTTCGAATTCATATTTTTTGCATTTTAGGAATTGCAAATATACCAAAAAACTCTCGTGGATAATTTGATTTTCTTACAATTTACTTTATCTGCTGATACAGAGTTTGCAGTGCGATTCCTCCTTCTTCAGAATGAAAAATTAACCCTAAAAATATCATAATGTTTTATTAACTCGCTTGGCTTTTCCTTTTAAAATAGATAGATTTGAGAAACAATCATTAAATATAAACCGTTATGAAAATTCAAATCAACACCGACAAAAACATCGAAGGACACCAAAGATTAGAAAAATATTTCTCTGAAGAATTAGAAAAAGGCTTAGCGCGTTTTGAAGATAAAATCACGCGAATCGAAGTTCATTTTGGAGATGAAAATGGCGAGAAATTCAGCCTGAATGATAAAAAATGTGTTCTTGAAGTCCGCACTGCAAAACTACAGCCAATCACTGTAACAGAACACGCAGAAACTCTTGAAAAAGCTTTTAACGGTGCTTTGAGTAAAATTAAAAAATCTCTTACTACGACTTTCGAGAAATTGAAAGCGCATTAAGTTTTAAAATAGATAAATAATAAAAAAAAGACGTTTCAATTTGAAACGTCTTTTTTTATTATTTTGAAGTGACAAAGATGCAAAGTGACAAAGTTTTTTTTTTGCGTTTGTTTTACTTTGTCACTTTGCGTCTTTGTTACTTAGTATCTTTGAATCTCTGTATCTCTCCTCTATGATTTTGGTAACGGTGCTCCTACGGCAACATCACATCGATGTCCTGGTTGTCCGTGCGGCGGGTTCATTCCTTCTGCTACGCTTTGACCAGCTTCTGTACTCAATAATGCCGGAACCGGATTCCCTGCCGGCGGAGGTGAAACTGTAAAATTTTGTGTAGATGTTCCGCTTTGTGCTGTCGACGTTGTGGTAGTTTTAGCAGCCGGAGAATTTAAAGGCGCTCCAACCGGAATATCACATCTGTGGCCCGGCTGTCCGTGCGGCGGATTCATTCCTTTTGCTGTTTTTACAGGTGTTGTTGTTGTAGTAACCACATTTTTCTGATTCGGATTTACCTGAACCGTTTGTCCCGTTTGCGCCTGAGTCGCCTGAACCTGCTGTGTTGGTGCCGAATTTAAAGGCGCTCCAACGGCAATGTCGCAACGGTGTCCCGGTTGTCCGTGAGCCGGATTTAATCCTTTTGTATCACTTAAAACTGTATTTGGATTTGATGGTGAAGCTTGAGTCTGCTGTACTACTGAAGGTGTTTTGGTTGTATCTTTTGCAAGTCCAAGTCTAACCAATTCAGACGTCGAAGTGTTTTCTTGCGGTTCTAATTCCTTTTTGCAGGAAACAAAAAGTAATGATGTTATAGCAAGTGAGCTTATAAAGATTTTTGGATTCATAATTTGGGATATTTTTAAAGCACTCAAATATACTTGTTTTTTAGGATTACGCCATATAAGAAATGTAAGAATAATTTAAGTTTAACTTTGAATATGTTTTTAACTAGTCTGCAAATTGTGAACCACTGATTTTATAGATTAGACGGATAATTAAATAATTTTATCTGCTGTTAACCGGTTTAAATCCGTAAAATCCGTGTGCCATTCTCACATCAGTTTAAAAAATTCTTACCTTTAAACTCAAATAAAATCTCTCATGAAAAAAACACTTTTACTATTATTATTGACGGTTTCTTTTGCAAACGCTCAAACTGACAAAGACAAAATCAATCAAACTCTTGATGCGTGGCACAAAGCGGCAGGCGAAGTAAAATTTGATGCCTATTTTAATGTTTTGGCAGATGATGCGGTTTACATTGGAACTGATGCAACCGAAAACTGGACTAAAAAAGAGTTTGCTGTTTGGGCAAAACCATTTTTCGACAAAGGAACAACCTGGAATTTTAAAGCTTTAGAACGTCATATCTTTTTTGACAAATCCGGAAAACTGGCTTGGTTTGATGAATTATTAGATACACAAATGAAAATCTGCCGTGGTTCTGGTGTTTTGGTAAAAGTGGGCAAAGAATGGAAAATCCAGCACTACGTTTTATCTATGACAATCCCGAATGACGAGGTTGATGCTGTAACCAAAATTAAAGCACCTATTGAAGACGCTTTGATTGCGAAGCTTCAAAAAAAATAAACATTTTTCGGTTTTATTCTTATAAACATAACTTTTCTAGTACGTTACAAATTCAGTTATCAAATAAATTATAATACAATTGACAATATTGGTCGTTTTTTGAGTCCTTAAAATGAAATTCCGTCAAAAAAACGAGTTGTATTTTACAAAATTGACTAAAATAAAAACCTGACCGCTATTTTTACAGCCCTTAAAATCAAAATATTTAATTTTTTATAACTTTGACCCCAAAAAAAATAGGGTTCATTAAAGTATTTTAAAAATGAAAATAGAAAAACGCTGGATCATTTCCTTTATTATGATAAGTGTCGTTTGCACGATAGGTGCATTTTGGCCAACGGTGACTGAAAATAATTATGTTTTATCTGAATTTGGAACTACAGACCACATTGTACCTGCCGATGTTGCCTGGATGCTTACGTCGAGCTGTCTGGTTTTAATCATGACACCGGGATTATCTTTCTTTTACGGCGGAATGGTGGGCAGAAAAAATGTTATTTCTACCATGCTTCAAAGTTTTATCTGTCTGGGAGTTGTAACACTTTTATGGGTTGTTGTCGCTTTTAGTCTTGCTTTTGGAGAACCGGTTGGTTTTGGTTCTGGAGATCATTTTTACAGCTTTTTTGGAAATCCAGCTACTTTTGCCTTTATGGATTATGTTGGCGTTCTGCCTCATAAACAATTGGCAAGTACGATTCCGTTTATGCTTTTTGCTTTGTTCCAAATGAAATTTGCCATTATTTGTCCTGCAATTATAACGGGTTCGTTTGCAGAACGTGTTCGTTTTATCTCTTATTTAGTTTTCATCAGCTTATTTACCATTTTTATATATGCTCCTTTATGTCACGCCGTTTGGTATCCAACGGGTGTTTTGGGAAGTTATTTTGGCGTAAAAGATTTTGCCGGAGGGACTGTAGTACACATGAGTTCTGGTTTTGCAGCTTTGGCAGGAGTTATTGTTTTAGGTAAAAGAAAAAACAGCCAGCATATTCCAACTAATATTCCGTTTGTATTATTAGGAACGGGAATGTTATGGTTTGGATGGTTTGGTTTCAACGCCGGATCTGCTCTTGCTGCTAACGGAACTGCTGCAATGGCTTTTGCTACTACCACTACTTCATCTGCCGCTGCAATGTTAACCTGGATTTTCTTCGACAGAATGAACGGTAGAAAGGTTTCGGCTCTTGGCGCTTGTATTGGAGCTGTTGTGGGTCTGGTTGCTATTACTCCGGCTGCAGGATTCGTTTCTGTGCCAGAAAGTATGTTCTTCGGATTTGTAACAGCTTTGGTTTCAAACACAGCTGTAAATTGTAAATACTCTAAAAGATTTGATGATACGCTTGATGTTTTTGCCTGCCACGGTGTCGGCGGAATCATGGGAATGATTTTAACAGCGATTTTTGCTCATGGTGAAAATGCAAGTTTACTGCACGGAGGCTGGAACGTTTTTGGTCATCACATGATGGCGCTTGTTTTGGTTTCTGTATTTACTTTCTTCGGCGCTTATTTCTTATTTAAAGTAACCAATTTCATTATTCCTTTGAGAGTTTCAGAAGAATCTGAACACATTGGATTGGATTTATCACAGCATGACGAAACCCTTGATCCAAAATTAAAACCAATTACTGAACCGCATTACGGTTAAAAAGAATAGGCCGCAGATTTCACGGATTAAACAGATTAAAAAATCCTTGAAATCTGTGAAATCTGCGGTTAAAATTTCATATCCATATATCCTCACGGGACATTTTACTCTTAACATACCTTTATTTCTACCAAATATTTAGCTCCTAACGGAACATATCTCGTAGAGATTATATATCGGTAAAATCAAATGTCATCATCTTGAAGTTCTCCCGTAGGGACTACACCAGATTAGTATTTAAAAAAAATCTTTTTAATCATCAAAATCTGCGGCAAAAACTTTTTAAACCTAATTCTGCTATTTTCATTCGTTTATATTCCTTAATTTTGCTCAAAATTTTTATAAAAAGTGGGAAGTAAAAATAAACTTAAAAGATTCAGAGAAAACGAGACATTTCAAAACGTTTTTCAACCAACAAGAGAAGAAGTTGTAGGCGATTTAATGCCTTTGAAAGGAAAATGGAATTCTGATTTCTTTAAAAATGATAATCCTCTGGTTTTAGAATTAGGATGCGGAAAAGGTGAATACTCAGTTGGATTAGCAGAAAAATATCCCAACAAAAATTTTATCGGAATCGACATTAAAGGTGCACGTTTCTGGCGTGGTGCCAAAACTGCTGTCGAAAACGGTCTTCATAATGTTGCTTTTGTTCGAACTCAAATCGAATTAATTAATCATATTTTTGCCGAAGGTGAAGTAGACGAAATCTGGATTACTTTTCCGGACCCGCAAATTAAATACAAGAGAACAAAACACAGAATGACCAATTCTGAGTTCTTGAAATTGTACAAAAAAATCCTTAAAAAAGACGGTGTCGTAAACTTAAAAACCGACAGTGAATTTATGCATGGCTATACGCTTGGGCTTCTTCATGGTGAAGGACACGAAGTTTTATATGCCAATCATAATGTTTACAAAAACGAAGGAAGTCCAGAAGTTGTAACTTCTATTCAGACTTTTTACGAGAAACAATATTTAGAAATTAACAAGGCAATTACGTATATTCGTTTCAAAATTAAAGACTAATTTAATTTTTGAAACATTTCTAACCGCTTAAACAACTGAATGGTATATCTTACTCCATTACTTTCGGGCTTTATTGCTGCTGCAATTGGGATTATTCCGCCAGGTTTAATCAACATGACGGCAGCCAAAATAAACCTGAAAGAAGGAAAAAAGAATGCGTTTTGGTTTGTTATTGGTGCCGTTTTAGTAATATTTTTTCAGGTTTATGTTGCGGTTTTATTTGCAAGAGTAATCGACAACAGACCAGATGTTGTAACCTTATTGCGTGAAGTTGGTTTTGTTATTTTTGCAATCTTAACGATTTACTTTTTGTTTATTGCCAAAGACCCAAAAACCAAGAAAAAATCAAAGATTAAAAAGAGCAGTAAAAAAAGCCGTTTCTTTTTAGGAATGCTGCTTTCTGCATTGAACTTTTTTCCCATTCCGTATTATGTTGTTGTGAGTGTAACTTTGGCCTCATATCATCTTTTTGTATTTGAAAATATAATTATTTTCACCTTTGTTTTAGGGTCTATTCTGGGTTCTTTTGCCGTTTTATACAGTTACATCGCTTTCTTTGGAAAAATTGAAAAGAAAACCGATTATTTAATGCGGAACATGAACACAATTATAGGAAGCATTACTGGCCTTGTTGCGATTGCAACACTTTTTAATATTTTGAATTATTATTTCGGATAAAAATAGGGCCGCAGATTACACGAATTAAATTGATTATTTTACTTTGTGGTAAATATTTTTTCCCGCAGATTTTGCAGATATAAAGGATTTTTTTTAAATATTAATCCAATTAATCTGCAGCAAAAGACTTATTTATGGCTGAGGAAAATTTTTTCGAAAGAGTTTATGCAGTTGCCAGACAAATTCCGTACGGAAAGGTAACTTCTTATGGTGCAATTGCAAAGGCATTAGGAACAGCACGTTCGGCACGAATGGTGGGCTGGGCAATGAACGCGTGTCATAACATGGACGATGTTCCGGCACACAGAGTAGTAAACCAAAAAGGACTTTTGACAGGAAAACATCATTTTGAAGGAACAAATTTAATGCAGCAGCTTTTAGAAAGCGAAGGCATTAAAGTGGTAAACAATCAAATTGTAGATTTTGAAAAGCACTTTTGGAAACCTGAAATTCAGGGTTAGACTTATATCACTTAGTATGTTTCAAAAAACTAGATCAAACAGATCACAAAACTCGTTTTATCTTCATCGGTTTGGTAGCTTAAATAACCGCCGTGCGCTTCGATGATGTTTTTAGAAAGCGTTAAACCAATTCCCGCACCGTCTTTTCTGGTGGTGAAAAAAGGCAGAAATACTTTGTCCTGAATTTCTGGATCGATTCCTTTTCCGTTATCAGAAATCGTGATAAAAAAACGATTGTTTTCGGTATAACTTGATACATACATTTTCTTTTCATTCTTTTCTTTTAAAGCATAAACGCTGTTGG
>Ga0157369_10002522_pt1 | contig 21889 bp, 30 predicted proteins | sample C25metaG_FD_113461 | JGI IMG/M metagenome (GOLD analysis project Ga0157369, IMG submission 113461) | Corn rhizosphere microbial communities from Kellogg Biological Station, Michigan, USA - C2-5 metaG | ecosystem: Host-associated > Plants > Roots > Rhizosphere > Soil | place: USA: Michigan...
CGCATCAACGTGATCGTCGCGGGCAAACAGCCCTCCCCGCAATGGCTAACGATGCGGGCGGCCATCACCCATTGCGAGGCGGGTATCGGCATCTGGGAGTGGGCCGGCACGGAACCAGTCGATGCCGAACCCGACGTTGTCATGGCCTGTGCCGGCGATATTCCGACGCTGGAGACGCTCGCCGCGGTCGACTTACTGCGCAAGGCTCTGCCGGAACTAAAGATCCGCGTCGTGAATGTAGTCGATCTGATGACGCTACAGCCAAACGAGCAGCATCCGCATGGTCTATCCGATCGCGACTTTGACAGCCTCTTCACCCGCGATAAGCCGGTAATCTTTGCCTATCACGGCTACCCCTATCTGATCCACCGCCTGACTTATGGTCGCACTAACCATGCCGGCATGCATGTGCGCGGCTTTGCGGAAGAGGGAACCACCACGACGCCATTCGATATGGTGGTGCTGAACCAGCTCGACCGTTTCCATCTGGCCATCGAGGCGATCGACCGCATCCCTGGGCTCGCCATCTCGGCAGCTCACATCAAGCAAGGATTCCGCGACACGTTGATCGAGCATTCACGTTACGTACGCGAGCATGGCGAGGACATGCGGCAAATCCGCGATTGGGTCTGGCCGAACTCGAGTGGCGGCACGGCGCCGCACGAGGCCGGGGACTGAACCGCGCCCACGGAGAGATCCCCATGTCCGACGCCGTCCTGGTGCTCAACGCTGGCTCCTCCAGCATCAAATTCGGCCTCTTCGATATCACGCCGACCGAACCGGCGTTGAAATGCAAAGGCCTGCTCGACGAACACGAGAAAGCTCCACGCATCATCGTGACCGATGCGTCAGGCAAGGAGGTGTTCGAGAAACGCCCCGCCGGCGAGGGAGAAAGCAACGATCTGTTGACGGACATACTTGCCTGGATCGAGAATCATCTCGCAGGAGTCAGACTTGCCGCCGTGGGCCATCGTATCGTCCATGGCGGGTCTGAATTTTCCGGCGCCGTCGTCATCACCGATCAGAACCTCGCAGCGCTGGAAGCATTAATACCCCTCGCGCCCTTGCACCAGCCGCGCTGCCTCGCATCGGTCCGGAGGGTGAGGACGCTGCGGCCCGAGCTGACGCAAATCGCCTGCTTCGATACCGCCTTCCATCACGGTCTGATGCTGGCAGCGAGCCGCTTTGCTATCCCCCGGCTTCTTGAAGAGCGTGGCATCCGCCGCTACGGTTTTCACGGGCTCTCCTTCGAATACGTTGCGAGCCAGCTTGCGCTCTCGCCAGAATGGACACAAAAACGCACCGTGGTGGCGCATCTCGGCAATGGCGCGAGTCTCTGCGCGCTGCATCAAGGCAAGAGCGTCGACACCACCATGGGGCTGACGCCGCTCAACGGCCTCGTGATGGGGACGCGCTGCGGGGCGATCGATCCCGGGGTGCTGCTCTATCTGATGCAGGAAGAGAAGATGTCGGCCGACGAGGTGCAACATCTTTTGTACGAGAAATCGGGTCTGCTTGGCGTATCTGGCGTATCGGCTGACATGCGTGCGCTGCTGGCGAGTCGCGAGATAGCTGCGCGCGAAGCCATCGAGCTCTTCGCCTTTCGCGCCTCCGCGGCAATCGCCGCGATGGCCAACACGCTCGGCGGATTGGACGCCCTGGTGTTCACCGGCGGCATTGGCGAGCATGCCGTCGAGATCAGGCAGCTGATCTGCGATCATCTCGCTTGGCTCGGCGTTCGCCTTGATGCGGCAGCCAACGCACAAGGGCGGCAAAGCATCACCGCGGCGCATAGCAAGGTGAACGGGTTGGTCATTGCCACCAGCGAGGAAACCACCATTGCACGACAGTCCCGCGCGCTGCTCAATTCGGGAACTTCAACATGAGGCTTCGTACAAAGGCCGCGCCATATCGGAAGTCCCCTCGCCACAGCCTGATCTTAAGCAGCCGCCTGCGCTTCATTATTGGCAACCAGGGGACGCAAGGGCGCGAATTGCTCGGCTGTAAGGGTCTCCTGTTTCAGCAGCAGTTGAACGCCGGCCTCCAGTTCGGCTCGCCGCCGTTCGAGAATTTCGCGAGCACACGAAGCGCCCGCTTCGATCAATTGCCGTACGGCAAGGTCGATCTCCCGCCCGGTTTCTTCGGTCGCGCTCACGACCGCGTCCTGTATCGCCGGGATGAAGGTCTGCGGCCTCGGGGCATAGGTCCGCTGTCCGACTTTTGCATCCATTCCGTACTTGGTCACCATTTCGATGGCTATCTCGGTTGCCCGCTGCAGGTCGTCTGCCGCGCCGGTTGAAACATCGCCGTCAAAAATCAGCCGTTCGGAAGCTCGCCCGCCCATCAGGACGGCAATCCGATTCCTGAGTTCGCTCACCGTCAGGAGGAACCGATCCTGGGTCGGTCGCTGCATCGTATAGCCCAGCGCTCCGACGCCGCGGGGGATGATTGATACCTTCTGCACGGGGTCAACACCCGGCAGGCTGGCTGCCACCAATGCGTGACCCATTTCGTGATAGGCGGTTCTTCTGCGCTCCTCCTGGCTCAAAGTGCGGCTCTTCTTTTCGATCCCGGCAACGATACGTTCCAGCGCTGCCGTGAAGTCGTTGAAGGTTACGTGATCCGCGTTGCGTCTCGTTGCAACGATGGTCGCCTCGTTGATCAGGTTCGCAATGTCTGCACCGGTGAAGCCCGGCGTGAGACTGGCAATCTTGTCCAGATCCGCATCGTCGTCAGCTTTGATCTTCTTGATGTGAACCTCAAGAATGGCCTGCCGGCCCGATTTGTCCGGACGATCGACCAGCACTTGCCGGTCAAAACGCCCGGCCCTGAGCAAGGCGGGGTCCAGAATTTCCGGCCGATTGGTCGCTGCCAGCAGGATGACGCCAGCACGCGGATCGAACCCGTCAAGCTCGGCCAATAGTTGATTGAGCGTTTGCTCCTTCTCGTCGTGACCACTGAAGGCATTTGGAACCCGGCTGCGACCAAGGGCGTCGAGCTCGTCGATGAAGATGATGCAGGGCGCCGCCTTTTTTGCCTGCTCGAACAGGTCCCTCACCCATGCCGCGCCCACCCCGACGAAGAGCTCAACGAACTCCGAACCCGAGATCGAAAAGAAGGCGACACCGGCCTCACCGGCGACCGCACGCGCCAAAGCGTCTTACCGGTGCCGGGCGGTCCGACGAGCAAAACCCCCTTCGGAACGTGTGCCCCCAACCGACCGTAATTCTCTGGATCTTTCAGAAACGATACGACCTCCTGCAACTCGAACTTGGCCTCGTCGACGCCGGCGACATCGGCGAAAGCCACCTTTATGTCTTTCTCGACATAGACTTTGGCACGTGACTTTCCGATGGCCATGAAGCCGCCCAACCCCTGTCGACTGCCGGCGGTGCCGCCAAAAAACAGCCAGACACCAAACAGCAGCAATGCGGGCCAGACCCACGACGGCACGCTGCCGAGAATGCTGCTCGACGCTGTCCCGGTCACTGTTATGCCCTTCGCCTCGAGCTTGTCGGCCAGGGCCATGTCCACACGGGTGGTTGCGATGATGGATTTTCCGCTCGGAAGCGGGCCCTTCAGCTTTGCCTCGATCGTCTCCGGACCAATCGTGACTTCGGTCACGGCGACTCTGAAAGCAGTTCGTCGAACTTGCTGTACGGCACCGTCTCAACGCTGGTCAGGGTCGCCAGCAGTGAGAGCATGAGCATCACGCCGAGCGCGCTGCAGTAAGACTTGCCGTCACGACGGCTTGCTTCCTGATCGATGGCTCGGTGTCCATTTGCGCCTCTAGATTTCAATCTATCTGAAATATTATCCGACTGAGGCTTCCGAAAATTGTTCTGGATCAAGAACCTTCATGAAAGCTTCTCGTATGGATGACGAGCCCATGACGGACGGGACCCTTGATACCCTTGGAGCCAACGATGCGGACCCATTACTTCGATACAAAGGACGGCGTTCCGGTGCGCGACAATAAGGGCATCGATTTCAAGAAGGCCTCGGATGCTATCGAACACAGCAAAAAGCTGGCCGCGGGCATTCGGGGCGAGGCCAGCAAACGAGACCGCAACCTCACCATCGTTGTCACCGATGAATCCGGAACAGAGATTCATCGCGAACCGGTATACCGGGCGGAATAAACTATCCCCCTCTCCGTATCTCCCCCTAGGTGGTGTGGACACTTACCGGAGCCAGAGAATGATGGCTGCGAGGGTGACGACCGCCCGATAATTTCGAGCGGTCTTTTCGAAGCGGGTTGCGACACGGCGGAATTGCTTGAGCTTTGAGAAGCAGCATTGACGAGATGGCGCTGGGCATAGAGATGCTTGTCGAGCGGGTATTTGAGGGCGCGTGACGGGTTGTTGGGGATGACGGCGAGCGCGCCCTTGGCGGCGATGGCCTGGCGCAAGTGATCGGCGTCATAGGCCGTGTCGCCCATGACGACCTCGGCAGGCAACCCCTCGATCAATGCGGCGGCTTGCGGTGCATCCGCCCTTCTGACCTGCGGTCAGCGTGAACCGCGCCGGACATCCCAACCCCCGAACGGCCATATGGATCTTGGTGCTTAGACCACCGCGCGAGCGGCCAAGCGCTTGATCTTCAGACCCCCTTTTTTCGCCCCGGCAGCATGCTGATGGGCTCGCTCGATGGTGGAATCGACGATCAAGTATTCGAAGTCAGGATCATCGGACATCGCCTCAAAAATGCGGCACCAGACGCCTTTGGCGCTCCATCGACTGAAGCGCCGGAATACGCTGTTCCAGTCTCCGAACGCCTCTGGAAGATCACGCCAGGGAGAGCCCGTACGCACGATCAAAGCACACCTTCCACGAACATCCGATTGTCGCGGCCGGTCGAACCCTTCTGGTCAGGCCGGCCTATGATCAGCGGCGCCATCCGCTCCCACGCCGCGTCGTTCAAAACCAACCGATCCATCACGCCCAAGTCTGCCTCCCCAAAAGCAGTCTTGAATCTGATTTGGTCTTAAAAGGGAATCCTTAGAGTCCACACCACCTAGGGAATCGACTCGAATTTTTCGCCTGCCCCGCAATTGCTATCGGAAGGAGCATCATTGCTTTTGCGGGAGACGAACATGGCAAACGTCTATTTCCACTATTCCCATAATCGCGGTGTGCTGATTGACCGGAGCGGAGCTAACGTAGAGGACCTAATCGAGGCGCGCGAGCACGCGCATTGCATCATTAAATCGCTTGTCATGACGTCCAACTCCGAGGATTGGCGCGGTTGGGTCTTGCATGTCACCGACAATAATGGTGAGGAGATCCTTAATCTCCCGTTCGCTGCTATCCTCGGCAAATCCCACTAATGAAGCAACGGCGCGCGCAAAATGGTCACGATCTCCAGCTGAAGCGGTCGATCGCGCGGGGGGCCATCATTGGCGCTTCCAAAATCGTGCGCGACATCTCCGAGCGTAAGGGGCTTCAGGATCGCCTTGAAGAGACCCAAAGCGAACTGCTTCATGTCTCCCGTCTCAACGATATGGGCCAGCTGACAGCAGGGCTTGCCCACGAGTTGAACCAGCCTCTAGCTCCTGCGTCATCCTACCTTGCGGCAACCATGAAGCTTAGCGAGGCGCAAGAGTTCGTGAAGGCAATGGAGGGGTGCACGAAGGTATCTTCTCAGTTGATCCGCGCAGGTGAAGTGATCCGTCGGCTCCGAGACTTCGCCAAAAATGCTGCGTTCGAGAGAAGAACGGAAGCGGTGCGGCCGCTTCTTGAGGAAGCAGTTGCCCTGGTAATGATGGGGACCCGTGCCAATTCGGTCGCGGTCGGAATCGACGTACCTCCTAGGCAGGGAATTCCAGCGGACCTTCTTGCCAAACTGTTCACCCCTATGCTCGCGGTGGGACGATCTCGGCCGTTAATCACCCGGATGGCGGCGCGATGTTTCGGTTGACGACGCAAGCATGCGACGTCGCAAAATTGCGCAGTAGCGTGACGGCAACATCATCGGTCCCAAACAAGCGCTCGCAATCTCGCCTTGATATCTGAAACAGAGCTCCCTCGGAAAGGCTATCAAGCTGCGCTTGAAGCTCAGGCAAGGTGAACCTCGGACGCAACTTGTTCATGCCGCAGACTCCGTGTTGCCCTCGGTCCGGCTCAAGCTTCGCTCCAGAACGGAAATTAGCTGGAAGCGGTTGATGATTCCGACGACCTTTCCCGCGCTAACGACAGGAACCTGTCCGACTTCACGCGAATCCATCGCGTTGATCACATCGTCGACCGTAGCGTCTTGATCGACGCGGACGGGATCGGGTGTCATGATGACGCCCACCGAAAGCGATCGCATGCGCTCGCGCGCAGGCGTTCGCTCCTCGATTCCAATAATCTCTTCCAGCCAATTCCCAGCGTGAGGCTTCACGCCCAGCTCATCTCGATGCAAGAGATCACCTTCGGAGATGATGCCGACGAGATATCCATCGTCATTAACCACCGGAAGGCCTCGTTGGTTCGTCTCCAGCAGCAACCGTACCGCATCGATAAGCAGTGTGCTGGGCTTGACCGTCACAAACGACCTTAGCATGACTTCGCTGGCGCGCATGGAAGCATCTCCTTCTTCGATGCCGAAGCCAATTGACGACCCGCGTCGTCGCCGCGGCCTAAGCTAAAGCCCGATCCATCATCCGATCTGCGTTGGCTCTGTAAACGCCCATTGCAGCTAAGCGATTATGGGCATGCGGCGTTTGATTCAGGTCAACGCGAAACGAGACAAGGCATCATTGGTTTGTTGCAGACTGGTCGATGCTGTTTCTTGGAGATCCGAGGCATACCGGGATGAGGACCGTCGTACTCCGTGACTGCGATCACATAGTTTCACCGGTGACGCTCGCTGGCTCGATGCAGCGCGCGCCCAGCTATCTTACCTGTTTCCAACGCATCGCCTTGAGCTGCCTACAAGCGATCGAAAGCAACCATAGATCGGCTGTCGCAGGGGATCCAGAGGCCGTTCACAGGATGCGAATCGAGCTGACTCGCCTTCGGGCGGCGGCGCTGTTCTTCGAGCCGGCAACCGATGATGCCGCTTGGCCAGACATCGTCCGTCAGCTCCGATGGCTGAATTCCTCACTTGGAAGAACCCGAAATCGCGACGTCGCGGTCGAATATGCCGACCGAAATCACTATCGACGGTGGGCCGGGCATTCGCGTCGCAGTCTATTGCGATCACAAGACAAGGCTCATCGACGATTAGCCAGGAAGCTCCGCTCGGGACGGTACAACAGACTAGCCTCTGAAATCCACCGCTGGATTTCGGCTCGCCCTGCGCCGCTCAGCAGCCGAGCACAGCCGCTCGACCAGGTCGATGTCTACTGCGAACAGCGGCTGCGCGAATGGAGAAATGTAATCTCCACACAAGGGCGGCATATTCGGGCGCTTCGCCGCAAGCCGTTGCATCAGCTTCGCATCTTGAGCAAGCATTATCGGTATATAGTAGAGGCCCTTATGGATCGGGATATCCCAGTCTCGCGCGAGGATTTCCTGTTTTGCGAGACCGCAAAACAGGTTCATCAGACATTGGGCGAGCTACGCGACCTCAGGCTGCTTCGCAAGGCAATCGGGCGGCGGCCGCCGCGCTTTCGGAAGCGCGCGCGCGAGCTGATCCAACGGGTCGGGGATTTGTTCGAACGGTCGATCTTTTAGCGAACAATAGCCGATTTGATCGTCATCAAGACTTTGGCGAAATGAGGCACGACTATTCGCGCGTGAAAGCGGGATGTGACAATGCTGCCGTTTACACCCGAGCAATTCGTTGCAGTCTTCGCCAAATACAACGCCGCTATCTGGCCGGCGCAGGTCGTCGCGTATCTTCTTGGGAGTTTAGCTGTGCTCAGCCTGTTCTTCCGCCGAGGCTTATTGTCGGATCGGGCCATCGCAGCCGTTCTCGCTTTGATATGGGCCTGGACAGGGTTCGCCTACCACCTTCTGTTCTTCGCGACGATCAACAAGGCTGCCTATGCCTTTTTCCTCCTCTTTGTGGTGCAGGCTGCTGCGCTCGCTTACGCGGGCATCTACCGTCGCATCGACTTTGGCCTGCCGCCCGGTGCGGCCACATGGGTCGGCATGTCGTTTGTATTCTACGCGGCGGTGGCCTGCCCACTGATCGGAATGGCCGTGGGGCATCCCGCGGCCGAACTGCCGATGTTCGGCGTCACGCCTTGTCCTGTAACGGTCTTCACCTTTGGGATTCTACTTATGACCCTGCGACGTCCCCCGATCGTCCTACTGGTCATCCCGGCGCTTTGGTCCATCATAGGTGGGAGTGCGGCATTTCTTCTTCACATGCCCCAGGACTGGCCGCTGCTCTTCAGTGGCGCAATTGCTGTCCCATTGATACTAGCTCCGAAGCTGAAAGCCCGCCCAAATTCAGCTTCGCCACTCAGCTGTTCAGGCTCTAAGTCGCGCTCGCCAGAACGGCTTCAGACATTCCAGTACGACAAGTATTAGCAGCGCCGACCCAAACGTCACCGCCAGATCGTCGAGATGCAGCACACCGAACCGGAATAGTTCGCGCAAGGTTGGAACGTTGATGCACAGACCAAGCATCGCGAAAACCACGAAAAGGATTGAGAGCAGCGCCATATTGGTGCGAACCACCGCGAGCTTCAGGGACGAACTGAACGAGCGGTTCACGAGGATCAGGCTGAGAATGCAAAGGATGAGCGCCACAAATGTGAGCGCCCGGACTTCATCGTCGGGCATACCGTGGCTGAGCGCGAACACGAACATGGCGCCCGCCACCGCAAAGGCGAGAACTCCCTGTAACGCTCCCCAACCAATCAATGGAAATGGCAATAGCGGCTGAGCCGGTGAGCGCGGCGGCCGGCGCATCACATCCTCCTCCTCTTTTTCGGCCTCGAAGACCAAGGAACAGACCGGGTCAATGACCAATTCGAGAAAGGCGATGTGGATGGGGCTGAAAATGATGGGCAATCCGAGAAGAAGCGGAAGCAAGGCGAGGCCCGCAATCGGCACATGGACCGCAACGATGAAGCTCATCGCCTTTCGGAGATTGTCATAGATGCGCCGGCCCAGCCGGATCGCGGTGACAATCGATCCGAAATCATCATCCAGCAGCACGATGGAGGAGGCTTCGCGGGCGACGTCAGTGCCACGGCCGCCCATGGCGATGCCGATATGCGCGGCTTTCAGCGACGGCGCATCGTTGACGCCGTCGCCGGTCATAGCGACGATTTGCCCATCGGCTTTCATTGCCTCCACGATTCGGAGCTTTTGCTCGGGCACGATCCGTGCGAACACCGCCGATTCCTTGGCTTTTGGGATCAGTGCAGCTGCGTCCAGCTTGTCGATCGTATCGCCCGTCACCGCCTCGTTCGCCGTAAGACCTGCCAGGCGTGCGATTGCAATGGCCGTCGCCGGATAGTCACCGGTGATCATCACGATCCTGATGCCGGCCGATTGGCACTGTCGCACCGCTGCAGGAACATTCGCACGCAGCGGGTCGGCGAACCCGACGAGGCCGAGCAATTTGAAGGCAAATTCGGCGGGAGCTTCGGGCAGGTCTGTTCCGACATGGTGAGCTTGCGCGACAGCCAGGACACGCATCCCTTCCGCCGCCATTGCGTCCGCTGAAGCTCCTAGATCGGCACTTTCGCTCTCCGAGAGCCGGCAAAGCCGACCAATAGCCTCGGGAGCGCCTTTCGCGGCCACGATCAGCGGCTCGCCGCTGTCGGGCGCCCAGACTTGCGTGACCGCCGGGAGTTCCGGCCTCAGGCCGAAGGTCTTCACCAGCTTTGCGCTGGAAACCCGCAAATGACCTTCCTGTCCGGAAAAGCTGTCCGCGAGATCGCGCAGCGCCTTTTCCATTGGATCGAATGCCTCCGGCGCGCTTGCTAGAACGCCGTAGGCCACAACCTGCTGAAAGCTCTGCACGGGCGGACCAAGGTCGCCACAGCGCCATTGCCCTTCCCTGTTCCTCAATTCCGCGACGGACATCCGATTTTCAGTCAGCGTGCCGGTCTTGTCGGTGCATAGCACAGTCGCCGATCCAAGGGCTTCGATGGCGATAGAGCGCCGGGTCAATACCCGCGCCCGCGATATGCGCCAGGCACCCATGGCCATGAAAACCGTGAGCACCACCGGAAACTCCTCCGGCAGCATCGACATGCCGATCGTTATTCCGGCCAGCAGCGCTTCCAGCCATCCGCCACGGAACAGGCCGTAGAGCACCATGACAATCACGCTGACAGCCCCGCCGCCGATCGCCGCCACCCGTACCAGACTGCGGGTCTGGGTCTGTAGCCGAGGCGGCTCGGGCTCGAGGCGGTGCAGGAGCTGACCGATCTTGCCCATCTGGCTGTTGGCACCGGTGGCGACGGCCTCAGCGGAGCCGATGCCGCGAACCACCAATGAGCCGGAATAGACGTACGGCAAATCCTCGCCGCCCGGAGCGGTCATCGCGCCCGCCTTCGGCGACGCCACCTTGCGGACCGGAACGGATTCACCAGTCAACAAGGATTCGTCGGCCTGCAAATCGATGGCTTCGAGCAGCAGTGCGTCGGCCGGAACGCGGTCACCCTCGGCCAGCAGGATAACATCCCCTCGGACCACATCGCGTCCGGAGATCCGCTTGCGCACGCCGTCGCGAACAACCAGAGCACGCGGGCTCGCCAGGTTGCGGAGCGCCTCGAGCACGTGCTCGGTCCGAGTCTCCTGAACCACCGTGATCGCAATCGATAGCAAAGCGAAGGCAAGCAGGATCAGCGCTTCCTTCACATCACCGAGCAATAGATAAATGACACCGCCACCGATTAGGAGCGTAAACATCGGCTCACGCAGCACTTCCAGCACAATTCGGAGCGGTGTACGGCGATCCGGCTGGGGCAGTTCGTTTGGGCCCTCGGTGGCCAGCCGCCCTTGCGCCTCGCTTTCGCTAAGGCCGCTTAGGCGCAAGTGAGAACCGTCGTTAGTTTTCATGGCTATCGTCATTGGGCCCATTTAGTGATGGCGGCTGGCTCGAACGCGATCGGGCGCGACACCATCGTGAGCTAATGCGAAAACAGAGTTGGAAGCAGTGGTTTCGACAACATGCTCCTGGTGGCGCCGCCAAGGATGAATTCGCGGAAGCGCGAGTGCCCATAGGCCCCCATCACCAACAGGTCCGCGTTGCAGGAGGCCAGCTCTTTGGTGAGGACATCGCCGATCGAACGGTCCGCCGCATCTACCCTGTCAAGGATGACATCGATACCATGTCGCGCCAGGTTCTTCGCAAGTTCCTGGGCCGAGTGCTTTCTGTCGATGACCTTCTCGTTTGTCACCGTGACGACGCGCACCCTCTTTGCTTTCTCCAGCATCGGGATGGCGTCTGCGACTGCTCGGGCGGCAGAGCGGCTGAAATCCCACGCGACGACGACAGTGTTCAACTCGAATGATCCGGAATGTGGGCTTTCCGGCAACACCAGGGCCGGCCGCCCAGATCCGAAGATGATGGCTTCGGCATACCATTGATCATACGATTCCGGCACCGACACGATGGTGAGATCGCGCAGCCGTGCATACTCTACCAGCCGCTCCGATACGCGATGGCTCAGGCTCTTCTCATGCATGATCTCGTGCAACATGCCAGCTCTTTGCGCAGCTGCTTCAAAGGTGGCAAGCAGGCCTTTTGCACTTTCATAGCTTCGGTGCGCCTCACCGCCAGCTATCGCCTCGGCAGCTCCAAAAGAAATAAAGCTACCGGGCACCTGGATATGAACCTCGTACGAGATCGCCGCGATATGTGCGTCAAGCGCGGTAGCGAACGACAATGCACGGTCGATCACCGAAACGGGCGTCGGCTCTGGATAACTGGTCAGGGTAAGCAGAACATCTTTGATAGCCATCGAGCCCTCCGGCAGAACATCGGACGTAATTCTAACTTCGGCGTTGGAGGGTCGGTTTGATCTATCGCAGATCGCCGGGATCTGATCGCCAGCATCAGTCCCGATTTGAGAGCTGATCAGCCTGCCTCGTAGCTAGCTTCCGCCGTTCCTGCAGCGCGATCACGACCAGAGCAATACCGCCTAGAATCATGTCGGCCCCCAAGAGGAGTCCGGGAGCCCATATCGCGGTTTCTGGAAGGTCGACGAACATCAGTGCGGTCAGAACGAGATCGATTACCCCGCTTGCCCTTATCCACGTCCGATAATTTGAGAAATAGCGAAGCCGCTCGAATGGATAGGTTAGTTTTACCGCGCCGACCAAGGCAAAAATGAGAATGAGGATTACCGTGAGCGAGATGATGCCGCTCACTGGCCTTACCAAGAGAGCAAATCCGGCGGTCATACTCAATACGGCCAAGAAAAGGCGCTGGCGAAATTCGGGCGTCCGATACAGTCGGAAGTATACTAACAGCGCGGCAATCCCGCCAAAGAGAAACACCCAACCGAGAGATGATGCAAATGCCTACGGTAATGAGCGGCGGGATGAAAGAGCAAGGACACCAAATAGAGCCAGCGCGATTCCCTTGATAAGAAGAATAGGCCAATGCGATCGCGCCGCGTGATCGGCTCCTTCGAGCAGCACTTCAGCTTCGTCGAGAAGATCGCTTAGCTCTTTTCCCCTGTTGGACTCGATCCTGGACACGAGCACTCCCATGGAATCTGCTAGTCAAAGGAGACTAGAGACTGCCGGCCAGGTTCTCCCTTTGAGATGGATCAAATGATCCTTGATCACCTCGCATTAGCATCAGCAAAAATCGGATCGCAGTGCGGTCACCCATTTAGGTCGCCCAGGCTTGGCTCCGCATTCCAGGGGAAGACATGGCGGTCATTGATCCTGTGATCGTTAACCTGGCGGTGGCGCTGGGAATCGGACTGCTAATAGGCGCCGAACGGGAACGGCGCAAAGGCACGGGTCCGTCACGCTCACCAGCAGGAATTCGCACGTTCGCCGCAGCTTCCCTTATGGGTGCGGTAAGCTTTTTGGCTGGCGGCGAATTGCTTTTCGGCATCGTTACAGCTGGCACAATCGGGCTGACAGGGATTGCCTATTTTCGATCCCGCAGCTCTGATCCAGGTCTCACTAGCGAAATCGTGCTCGTTCTCGCAGTTCTGCTTGGCGGGTTGACGATGCAGAAGCCTGGCTTGGCAGCCGGACTGGCTGTCGTGGTAACCGGCTTGCTCGTGGCCAGAACGGCATTACATCGATTTGCTCGCTCAGTTCTAACCGAAGCAGAGCTGGAGGATGCCGTAATCCACGAACTCGAGCGGTACATGCGCTGCAAAGATTGCTCGCAGCTTCAAGGGCGTCCATACAAGCGAAGCCATCTCGTCGCCCTGCGACCCAAAAAGATTTCCGCCAACGACCCGCCGTCAACCTGGTGGCCGGGCGAGAGAGACTAACCTGCTAATGAACAAATACGTCCAGCCTCGTCCTTATGCCGATCCTGAAGCGGCGGCCCGCAAGCTTCTCGATATCGCCAACGGTATTCAGCCCATCCAAGATGGCCGCATTTTCATCGAGCAACTCAACACGCCGATGCTGTTCGAGTTGAAGGCCACGCCGGCGGAGTACAAAGCCGGGCTTGATCTTGCGGTCGAGCGAGGTTGGCTGGTGTTGCATGAAAGCGGCACCTTCGTCCGATTCACACAGGACGGCAAAGATATGTTCGCCTGAGTAGGAACCGGCGAGTACTGACCGGATTGTCCGCGCAGCCTCCGCGTCCCAGCCCCCAAGCTTCGCGGCGGTAAAACCCCAAGCTTCCCTCCGACTCGGGTAATCGGACTAAAACTCGGGCGAACTGCAGATGCAGTATACAACAAGGCCTCGTCTGAGGGAGTTTCCCTTAGTCCAACAAATCAGAGTCCGTACAACCGCCGGAAATGAGTAAATATGCCGAGCCTAGCGCTTGCTCCTATCGGACGACAAAAGAATTGCTGAGTTGACGGCAAGAATCGGCAAGCCATCGTCGTCGATGAGTGGCGGCTCTCGTTCGAGAGCGCTCACCATGAGCAGGGCATGTGCCGCACTGGTCGCGTTTTTGCTTCTGAGCTCTTGTGAAATGCCAGAGCAGGAAGTCACCGTCTTAAAATGTGGGGGGACCCCTCTTGATGAAAACTTCCGGTGCCCAATTGTCCAGCGACAGGGGTCTGAACTTTCTTTCTTAATCAATCCAGCAACCCAAAAGGTCCAGCTCACTGTCATCGAATCTAACGGGGACTTTCTGGCCGGCCAGAATATTCTGGACAATTGCTCTGTTGTCGACAGTCACAATTGGAAATGCACCGACCGCTTTGGTAACGGTCAGGCGCAGTTCGTAAGCACATACGGAATGTTCCGTGGACATTTCTACTACACCATAACAAGCCCAGACCCGCCCAATTACTACTCATCCAGTGTAGGCGGCTGGAGACGTCTTGCTGTGAAATACGGTGTCATGAGCATTGCGGACGCCCAGAAATTTGAGTGAACGGTGACGCGGTGGGTGTTCAAGCGCAATTTTGGCAGGATATGGTAACCCTCAGGCGAGACGCGCGCTATGTTGATCTCAGCCTCGCAAGAACAGAACGCATCGACCGCGGGATACAAGCATTCCTGGCAATAGCTGCGAGTTCATCAATCGGCGGCTGGGTGATATTCCAGCAATATGCTATCATCTGGGCCGCAATCGTTGCAGCATCGCAAGCACTTCAGGTGGTCAGAAGATTCCTGCCTTACACAAACCGCTTAAAGGCATTAGCAAGCCTGTCCGTTGATTTAAATGCGCTAAGCCTTGTGGCCGAGGATCAGTGGTATAGGGTTGGCAAGGGAACAGGGCTCTATGACGATGACATCCATGACCTGCGAATGGCGCTGAAAAAGAAAAAATTGGCGGCTGTCCAGAAAGCATTTCCCGTTGCAGGCATGCTTGAAAATAAGAGACTACTGAAACGAGCAGAAGCGGAGACTGCAGAATATTTTTCGACCTACCATGACGAGGGATAGCAATGAGCGAGAAGAAAGACATCCCGGCCACAAGGGCTCATATTCATAAGGGAAGTGTACTACCAGCCTCACCCGCCAAAATCCCAGCGCCGGCAGTTAAACCGACTGAGGGCGCCAGGCCGAATCCGCCTACAAAATCGAAGTAGCCTCCAACTATGCGGGCCACCTTGACCGTAAGTGGCTCGTGCACCTGCGGAGCGCCGGGACGCCTTGTCCTGGCCGCTTGATGGCCAAAAACAATCCGGCCAGCGCCGTCGCGGCTGATCGGCCGCACTGATAGAGAAGCGAATCGTCTCCACGGCAAAGCTGCATGCTCTCGCGCGCGTCGATCCCCCACAGCCGGATGCGCGTGCTGTGGATCTCGATCGTATCGCCGTCGATCACGGTCGCCCGACCTACCAGGTCGTCCGCGCGCGCGGCGACCGAGAGCAACAAGGTGGCAGCCAGCCGACCCGAAAATTCGATTTATTTGGATTTTCGAACGCATTTTTGGCCCTTTAGAATCAGGCACAAATTGCATTTTCCGAATTAAAAATTCGCTTCTTTATAGGGCTGGAAAGTTGGCGGGAATTTCCACTCAGGCCCCGGTCGGAAAAGCCCCTTTTGGCACTCGCAAGTCTGAGGGCTGGGGCCCCAAAAGGGGTCGGGTACTTGCAAATAAAAATCGACCGCTCTCATCTCAGGGGACGGAGCGGTCGATTGTTGCCTAGGCTTAGTCAAGCCGCGACGCGCCCCGCGAATGTCGCCGCCAAATTTTTATGAAGATAATATGCCCAATCCCTTCCGGTTTTGGGGCCGCCGCCGTCGTCATCCTGAAGGCCATCGGGCCAAGTGATCCGGCACCCGTCTACTTCGACTTCGGCAATGTAGGTTAACAAAGCCGCGGCTCCCGAGATTGTCGCCGGCGGCTCCTTGATGAGAAGTAGTGCGGCGTCATCTTCCGCCTCGCTCGTTCGCATCAATTCGCGTTCCGCCTCGATCCATCGAGGATCATCCGTCTCGATGATTTTCTCCTCGCGCGCGGTGATGGACGATTGACATTTTTCAAACGGAAGTTCGCGGTCAAGCATCGAATGCCACCTATTTGCTTCGATATAGGAGGCATGAGCCGATCGATGGGCTTCGATTGCTGTGAAGATCGGATCAGTCTCGGGGCCGGAAGAGGCTGGAACAACCCGTACAGGTGCTGTGGGCCGATGGATAAGGCCGGCAACGATGCTGCGCACCATATCATCCACCTCGAGCTCGTCCTGATCGATCCCACCGCGCCATCCGTGCGCTATGAGTATCGCTGCTTTGGCCTGCAGACCAGCCAAGGATGAAGTCTGAATTTCGGTTGCTTCGCGATAGAGGTTGTACGTCTTCCCCGAGGCTTCGTCGCATTGATCGCACAATTCATCCAGATTTAACCTAGCCTGAAGAGCCATACAGGCAGCGTCGTGCTCATCGTATGCGGCAACTATCTCGTTCCACCGTTCCAAGTCCGCTTCACGAACTTTAGGTTCGTAAAGGTGTGCAATGTGCGGTTTGGGCGCATAAGGCCTTTTGGTGTCGTCAAAGTCGCTGTCCCTGATCGCGATTTCGTCGGCTTCAGCGCCGATGAACTCGTAATGAGACACTAACGGCGCGGTCGCGCGCTTGGCCCTGATAATATCGAGTGGTGAGCACCATAGACGAACTTTGCCGTTAGGCAGATCCTCCGCTTCATGAGAAATCCAAACAGGGTCGGTCATTCTCCAGCGTAGCGCGTTGGGCCGTTCAGGCTTAAGCGATTCGTATTGAGTGCACACGGCAGAGCATCGCTCGTAGGCAGACCTTTCCTGTTCCGCTGCTGCCGTAACCAAGTCGACTAATTCTATGAGTCTATGATCCGTGGAGTTTTCGGCAAGAGTCGGCACTTGGGCCACAACTGAGCTTCCGACTAACGATGAACTAACGAGCATATTCATTAGCGTTCTCCTGCTTACGCCTTGGCCCCCGGCCTGGGTCTTACAAGTCGCCGGCACCGTTTCCGGTTCTGTCGCCTCGCGCGCGACCAGAGATGCGTTTGCGAGGCTGGTCGAAACGCCCCGTGATGAAGACAATTGATCGGCGCCCGGGGCGCTAAGGGTGGTGATAGTCATTGCGCTGGTCTCCTGTGGTGGGTCGTAGAAGGGGCGGTCAAAAAGTGGAGCGGCGGACTCCTTCGCGCAGGCGGCCATAGGGCCTCATCATCACGTACTCGACCGGGAGGCCATGACGTTCGCGCCAAGCGCACTGCATTTGAGCCAGCACACTGGTGTAGAACTGGAGCGCTGACCGCAGGGATCGCGGGCAGATCGCGCCGTAATCAGCCAGCGCCCGGCGGCGCGCGAGCGCCTTCAGGACGGCCGTATTGGTCTCGCCAGTTGCTTCGTCGATCAGATTGCTCTGCGTCAGGGTTCGAGCGGGCATAGCTCCGCCGCTCACCGGGATGGGGTGTTTGGTCATCTGGGGTTGCCCTTGGCAAATCTATTTGATAGAAATTCTATTATCACGCATGCAAGAAGCAATCAATAGAAATTCTATCAATCGGAGCGAAAATGTTCTCGGTACGCCAAATGAAGGCCGCGCGCGCGCTACTTGCCTGGTCACAGGGTGACTTGGCCGCAGCCTCAGGCGTATCGGAGCCCACAATTGCTCGGCTGGAGTCAGAGGACAGCGATCAGGTAGGCGGCCGACCCGAGACAAGCGAGAAGCTCAGAGCCGCTCTCGAGAAGGCCGGCGTCGAGTTCATTCCGGAGAATGGTGGGGGCGCAGGCGTGAGATTGGTAAAGCGAAACAAGAAGCGGTAGTGCCATGACGAGTCTTAATGATCCTAAGTGGAGGGATGCGTGTGCTCAACTCGGAGAAATCATATTGCTCAGCACAGCTTTGGACTATCAGCTGACTGGCGTTGTCATTGAGGTGATGCACCTCGAGGAGTCTCCGATGTTGGAGACCGTCGTAGCGACGCTAGATAGCCGGCAGAAAATCGAAATGGTCAAAGCGAGGGCGAGGAAATTGACTTCGCCCGACTGGCAAAAGGCATTACTTGATTATGTCGACAAAATCGAAAGGACAAATCGTGTGAGAAACACGGCGGCACACACCGCTCTGCTGCCGAAAAAAGATGGCGACGGCTTCGAGTTTGCGCCAGCTCAAGCTTCAAAGATTCTCAAATCGATGAAGATCAGCGGCAGAGAATACGACTTACAACGTGTGTCCATTGAAGACATTAAGAATGCCGTTCCAACGGCTGAGCAAGCATTGGGTGACGGACAAGTGTTAATGGAAAACTTCAGCCGTCTGAGAGCAGCAAAGCAGATTTTGACGATGAGTGAGGATTGATTCGCTACTAATCGTGCGAATTCACCTTGTCTGCGAGGTCGTTCACAAAGGACTCGACTTGCTCTTCAGTCACGATGGTGGGACGCAGTGGCGCCTCTCCTATAAACTCTACAGCGCGCTTGTATGCGGTGACTAACTTTGGGTCCGATGGCTGTCCCACAATGAAGTAGGGGTGAAACTGTTCGGCCGCCGGAGATAACCCCACCATGTGCCCAACCCAGCGCGCCGCCTTCTCTTGGATGCCTTCAGTTGTCGCAAGGTCAAACGATAGCGGCTGGATACAATGCCACTTGCCATTTTTCCAGGCATGCTCGAACTCAACCTCATCCCGCGATGAGCTGATGCGCTTCTTCTCAAAGATCGACGCAATTTTCAGTTCTAATAGTCGGTCGCGGACCGGCCGCCAAATGTCGGCATCTGTTCGACGAGGGGCCGAAACGTCTTCATATTGCGTAACTAATCTGAAGAACAACTTATCAAGAGCCGTCTCTGGATCGTCCGTGGTACCCGACCCTACGCTGCTCCAGATCAGCGAACCATCATCTTTACCCACGATTTTTGCTGCGAGCACGCCGGCATCGTTGCTATCGGAAAAGAGATCCTTGCGCTCTTGCTTAGTAAGTTTTTCGAACGCTCTTTCTATCCGAGTCAAATCGTGGCGAAGAGTTGATCCATCCATATCGGGGAATGCCTTCGAGACTCGGCCATACGCCTTTCGAAAGCGCGCCCCAACGAAGTTTGAATGTGCGCAATGCAAAACAACACCAACATTCAACTGCTCGCCGGCGATCGGATCGTGGCGATACCGTAGAATAGTGTACGTGTAAGGGTGTCGTTTCATGACAGTATCCGTTGGAGTTCCGTCAAGCACGGGTCAATAGAATCGCGCACTTTGCGAAGATGGTCCAGTGCCTCTAAGAGAGCGGGCCGTGCCGTCGCCCATTCCTGAGGTAATATAGCGTCGTATTGGGCTAGTCGGGCATCGCTAAGGCTCGTCCAAGCGGCCTTAATTGGTCCGAAGCTTAACGCGCCGTTGCCCGCGAGGTACCTTGCAAAAACGTGCTCGCTCCGAGCGCCAGTCGTCATCATTCCGGACAGGTTTCCAGGGGTCCACGGTTGGCATCGAGGGAATAGCTTCAATCGGAATGAAAAGCCACTCTCGTGATCGATGAGCCGCCAGTCCTGATCCTTCACCCTTAGATTGGGGTTGCTCGGGCTCCTGTCGTCGTTACCTATAAAAGCATCGAAAGCCATAGTAGCTAGGGCGGTCGCTTCCTGAGCAGACGAAATCTTGTCAGCTGTATTCCAGGACCGCCACTGCTTACCGGTATCACGGCTCGCAAACGCAATCTTGCAAGAAGTCGCGAGACGAGCCCGGATCTCGGAGGTCACCGAAGCGCAGAAGTCAGCCGTCAATTCGACAAAAAACGGCTCTTGAACGGGCAATCCTAGATCAGCCGCAACGAGAGCCCCCAGCATTTCATTCATCAGCGCTTCGACGCCAAGTTCAATCCCGGCCGAAACCTTTAGAACGGCTTCGCATTCCTCTCCGTCGGCTGTCAGTAGTGTGATGCGCAGAGGTCTTGTGCGGCCGGTCTCGGCCTCGCGAGAATATCCAATTGGGATAGCGCGGCGGATCACGCACCACTCCAGCGCCGAGCCGTTCCCGAAGGACTAGCCAAATCCATCCCTGCTGCTTACCCAATGCTTACCCAGCACCAGGCCACTTTTCTGAAAATTGAAGAAGTACTTGATTTTACTGGCGCTCCCTAGGGGAATCGAACCCCTGTTTCAGCCTTGAGAGGGCCGCGTCCTAACCGCTAGACGAAGGGAGCAAGCGCGCGAGGCCCACGAAATAGCCTGTGAGGGCCGCCCGCGCAAGGAAGATTGGGCCTAAAAGTGCCGCAAGACCGGGGCCTCATGGTTCGAGACGCCCCTTCGGGGCTCCTCACCATGAGGGTTTCGGCCAAATCCTACGGCGCTGTGGTGAATCGCAGCCTTCCGGCGGGTTTCAGGGTTTGCGCGTCGAAGGTGCGGATTTCGGTGACTCCGCCGATATCGAGGGTCAGAACGATCTTGTCGGCGGCGACGGCGGTGGAGGTGATGTGGGCGCCCTTGGGGAGCGTCTCGGTGACATCCTTCGTGGTCGCCTGCGCGCTTCCCCCCGACTTGAAAAGGCGGTAGCCGACAGCGATCAGCACGGCCGCGACGGCGACCGCGGTGGTGAGGCTCGCGATCAGCATCATCCGCCGGACGCGCGCGAACAGGGCGGCCTGCTCGGGCGTCGGCTCAGGGATTTCGGTTTGGCTCATGCAAGGCTCTTCAAATCAAGGCTCTTCAGATCAAGGCTCGTCGACAGGCGCCGAAAGGCTGGAAGTCAGGGTGGGAGGCAGCGAAGGCTCGCCCCGTCTCGATCGCGTGCTCGCCGCGCGCGTGAGCGGGCTGTCGCGCTCGCGGCTGAAGGCGCTGATCCTTGCAGGCAACGTCAGGATCGGAACCGCCCCCGTCCGCGACCCCGCTTATCATGTTGCCGCTGGCGATACGATCATAATCGACGTACCGGAAGCCACTGACGCGACGCCTTTAGGCGAGGATATCGCGCTCGATATCGTTTACGAGGACGACGACATCATCGTCATCGACAAGCCGGCCGGCCTCGTGGTGCATCCCGCCGCGGGCCATGCGACGGGAACGCTGGTGAATGCGCTGATCGCCCATTGCGGCGCGAGTCTTTCCGGCATCGGCGGTGTGCGCCGGCCCGGCATCGTGCACCGGCTCGACAAGGACACCACCGGGCTGATGGTGGTGGCGAAGAACGACCACGCCCACGCCTCGTTGTCCGCGCAATTCGCCGACCATGGCCGGACCGGCGAAATGCGGCGCGGCTATCTCGCCTTTGTCTGGGGCGTGCCGAACCGCAACCGCGGCACGGTCGATGCCCCGATCGACCGCCATCCGCATGCACGCGAGAAGATGGCGGTGCGCGAGGGCGGGCGCGAGGCGGTCACCCATTATGAAGTGAGGGAAGTCTTCAACGGTCACGACGGCAAACCGGTCGCTTCGCTGCTCGCGCTACAGCTCGAGACCGGCCGCACCCATCAGATCCGGGTGCATATGGCTCATATCGGCCATCCCCTGCTTGGCGATTCCGTCTACGGCCCCCACTTCAAGACCAAGGCGAGCCAGCTTGGGCCGCAAGGCCAGGCGGCCCTGACGGCGCTCGGGAGACAGGCCCTACATGCCTACCTGCTGGCCTTGGAGCATCCCCGTTCTGGAGATGTTCTGCACTGGGAATCGCCCCTGCCGGAGGATTTGTTTCTCCTTGAAAAAGCTGCAAAAGCGGCGCTATGACGCAGGCCGTTAGGAAAAGCTTTGCTATGTCAGCTAGTTATACCAGCCCCTCCATAAGGTAACAGGACCGTAACTTCCAAAAAGTGCACCGGTTAGTGTATATTGCACCTGCGTCAAACATCCGACGCGGAACATCGCAAGCTGGCCGGCTTTAACACAGCGGCCGCCTGCCTGGCCCGCCGCTATCGGGGGCCTGAACACCTGGAGGGCGCACGAATGGCCCGTACAGCTACATTGCCGGTTCTCAA
>Ga0157369_10002523_pt1 | contig 21886 bp, 19 predicted proteins | sample C25metaG_FD_113461 | JGI IMG/M metagenome (GOLD analysis project Ga0157369, IMG submission 113461) | Corn rhizosphere microbial communities from Kellogg Biological Station, Michigan, USA - C2-5 metaG | ecosystem: Host-associated > Plants > Roots > Rhizosphere > Soil | place: USA: Michigan...
CGAGGAGGAGCGCCGCCGCGTGCAATCGCGCACGGAGGAGCTGCAATCGAAGCGCAACACGCTCTCCAGGCAGATCGGCATGCTGAAGGGCAAGGGCGAGGACGCGTCCGCGGTGATGGCCGAAGTGGGCGGCATCGGCGAGGAGCTGAAGGCGAACGAGGCGGCGCTCGCGGCCAACCAGGACAAGTTGAATGCTTTCCTGCGCGTGATCCCCAACATCCCGCGCGCGGAGGTCCCCGACGGCAAGTCCGCCGACGACAACGTCGAGGTGCGCCGCTGGGGCGAGCCGCGCAAGTTCGACTTCCCCGTGAAGGACCACGTCGACGTGGGCGAGGGCCTGGGCGGCCTCGACTTCGACACGGCGGCGAAGCTCTCGGGCGCGCGCTTCTCGGTGCTCAAGGGCGAGGTCGCGCGCATGCATCGCGCGCTGGCACAGCTCATGCTCGACGTGCACACGCGCGAGCACGGCTACACCGAGGTCTACGTGCCGTACATGGTGACAGGTGCCTGCGCCGACGGCGTGTCGAGCCTCGCCAAGTTCCACGAGGACCTCTTCAAGATCGAGGGGCGCGACCTCTACCTCATTCCCACGGCCGAGTATCCGGTCACGAACTTCGTGCGCGAGGAGATCGTCGACGCCGCGAAGCTCCCGCTCAAGTTCGCCTGCCACAGCCCGTGCTTCCGGTCCGAGGCCGGCAGCTACGGCAAGGACACGCGCGGCATGATCCGCCAGCACCAGTTCGACAAGGTCGAGATCGTGCAGGTGGTGCGCCCCGAGCAATCGGCGGAGGCGCACGAGCAGCTCACGAAGAACGCGGAAGCGATCCTGCAGCGGCTGAAGCTGCCGTATCGCACGATGCTGCTCTGCACCGGCGACATGGGCTTCTCGAGCGCCAAGACCTACGACCTGGAGGTGTGGCTGCCCGCGCAGAACGCCTATCGCGAGATTTCCTCGTGTTCCAACTTCGAGGCGTTCCAGGCACGGCGCATGCAGGCGCGCTATCGCAACGACAAGAAGGTCGAGCCCGTCCACACCCTGAACGGCTCCGGCCTCGCCATCGGGCGCACGCTCGTCGCGATCCTCGAGAACTACCAGAACGCCGATGGCTCGGTCACCGTCCCTGACGCGTTGCAGCCATACATGGGCGGAACAACTGTCATTCCGGCGAAGGCCGGAATCCGATGAGCTCGGACCCCGGCCTGCGCCGGGGTGACAAATCCACGAAGATCGTCCTCGTCCGCCACGGCGAGACGAGATGGAACGTCGAGCAGCGGATCCAGGGCCAGGGCGATAGCCCGCTCACCGAGGCGGGCATCGAGCAGGCGAGGGCGATCGGCCGGCGCCTCGCGCGCGAGCATTTCGATCGCCTCGTCGCGAGCGACCTGGGCCGCGCGATGCAGACCGCGAGCGAGATCGGCGCGCTCACGCGCCACGCCGTCGTGGCCGACGCGCGCTTCCGCGAGCGCCATTTCGGGGCGGGCGAGGGCATGACCTACCGCGAGATCGACGAGCGCTTCCCCGGCGCTTTCTCGCGCGTGCGCGAGGTCGATCCCGACTTCGCGATCCCCGGCGGCGAGAGCCGGCGCCAGTTCCACGAGCGCGTCGTGGCGGGCCTCGAGGCGCTCGCCGAGGAGCATCGCGGCGAGGCGCTCGTCGTCGTGACCCATGGCGGCGTGCTCGGCACGCTGTACCGCCACGTGCACGGCATCGACCTCTCGGTGCCCCATTCGGTGCCGATCCTGAACGCTTCCTACAACGCGCTCACCCACGACGGCATGGCATTTCGCATCGACGCGTGGGCCGACATCGATCACTTGCCCGGCGGCAGCGCCTTCGAGGAGAACTGACTCGACACGCGCGCCGTGTCGAGCGGCTGGTCCGGCGGGAGGGTCGGCATGAGGGGGGCCTCGCGCGGCTCCATGCGCGCGAGGACATCGTAGTAATTGCGCACGTTGTCCACGAACTGCATCGCCTCGAAGCCGCGCGCGTAGCCCTGCTTGAGGGTCATGAAGACATCGGGCTCGGCGAGCTGGTTCAGCACCTGGCGCACATCCTGCCACTTGTCGGGGTTGAGCTTGCTGCGCTGGGCCAGGACGCGCGCGTCCTCGAGGTGACCCAGGCCGAGGTTGTAGGCCGCAAGTGCCAGGAACGTCCGGTCCGGCTCCTCGATGCGGGGCGCGAGCGACTCGCGCACGAGGGCGAAGTACTTGGCGCCGCCGATGATGCTCTCGCGCGCGTCGAGGCGGTCCTTCACCTGCAGGCGATCGGCCGTGTCGTCGGTGAGCATCATGAGGCCGCGCACGCCCGTGGGCGAGGTCGCGGCCGGGTCCCAATGCGATTCCTGGTAGCCGATCGCCGCGATGAGGCGCCAGTCGATCCCGCTCGCCGCCTCCGCCTCCTGGAAGAACGGCTTCAGCTTCGGCAGCACCGCCGGGATCTTGTCGAGCAGCGCGCCCGAGTCGATGGAGTTCATGCGCAGCGCATGGCCGTAGTAGCGGTCGACCAGGCGCTTCAACGTCCCGTCCTTGCGGATGCGCTCGAAGAAGGGCTTCGCCGCTTCCATGATCGGCTTCTTGTCGATCGCCGCGACGAGCCACGCGTAGTCGACCGGCTTGCCCACGTTGAAGGCCACGTCGATCTGCGGATAGAAGCGGCGCGCGAGCGTGAAGCGCGTGGACTCCACGAGCGCGTAGTCGAGGCGCCCCTGCGCGACCTCGTCGAGGAGCTCGAGGGTCGACGTGCCCGGCGGCATGCGCACGAGCGGCACCGAGGAGATCTTGGGATCTTCCGACAACATGTATTCGCCGACCGACTCCTCGACCACGCCCACGCGCTGGCCCGCGATGTCGGAGAGCGACTTGGGCTTCGCGTCTCCCAGGCGTCCGACGATCTGGTGCTGCGTCGTGAGGTACGAGGGCCCCCAGGCGAGGCCGCCGGGGAAATCGAAATGGCGCGCGAGCGCCGCCGCGGCCATGTGCCCCTGGCCCTCGCGCAGCATGCCGTCGATCGCGGCGGGGTTGTCGACCAGGCGGAACACCGGCCGCACCTTCAGCTCGCGAGCGAAAAGGTTCACCAGGTCGAACTCGAATCCGGAGGGCAGCCCCTGCGAGTCCTCGAAGTAGGTCGAGGGGCCGTTCACGGTGAGCACGACGAGCTCGCCGGATTGGGCCATGGGCACGACCGGCTTCGGGGCCTGGGTGCAGCTCGCCGCCAGCAGCACGGCGAGCGCCAGGACTCGGCGCAACGTCATGGGGCGAAGTTTAAGCGATAATGGCTGCCCCAAGCGGAACGCACATGCCCAAAGTCTTCGCCATCGTGCCTGCGGCCGGCCAGGGCACGCGCATGGGGGATGCGGTCCCCAAGCAGTACATTCCCATCGCCGGCAAGCCCATGATGTTCCATTCGCTCGAGGCGCTCGCGGCCGTCGCGCGCATCGACCGCATCTGCGTGGTGCTCTCCCCCGGCGATCGCCACTGGGAGCGCCACGACTGGAGCGGGCTTGCCAAGGTCGAGCCCGTGTTCGCGGGCGGCGAGCATCGCGCGCAGACGGTAACCAACGGCCTGGAGCACCTGGGAGCCCGGATCGCGAAGGACGACTGGGTGCTGGTGCACGACGCCGCGCGTCCCTGCGTGCGCACCGAGCTCGTCGAGCAGTTCCTGGACGAGATCGGCGACGATCCCGTGGGCGGACTCCTCGCGATGCCGCTCGCGGATACGTTGAAGCGCGGCGACGAAGGGCTGCGCGTGGCCGCCACCGTGGCGCGCCAGAACCTGTGGCGCGCGCAGACGCCGCAGATGTTCCGCCACGACCTCCTCGCGCGCGGGCTGGCGGCGCGGCCCGATGCGACGGACGAATCGCAGGCGGTGGAATCGATCGGCTACAGCAGCCCGCGCCTGATCCACGGCCAGAACACCAACATCAAGGTCACGTTCGCCGAGGACCTCTATCTCGCGGAGATGATCCTGCGGCGGCAGGGGCGCGTCGGCGCATGATGCGCATCGGCCAGGGGTTCGACGTGCATGCGCTGGTCGAGGGGCGGCGCCTGGTGGTCGGCGGCATCGACATCCCGCACGACAAGGGGCTGCTCGGCCACAGCGACGCCGACGTGCTCCTGCACGCGATCTGCGATGCGCTCCTCGGTGCCGCCGCGCTGGGCGACATCGGCAGGCACTTTCCCGATTCGGACCCGCGCTTCAAGGGCATCGACAGCCGCGAGCTGCTGCGGCAGGTGGCCAACCTGCTCGTGGATCGACAGTACCGCGTGGTGAACGTCGATGCGACGATCATCGCGCAGGCCCCGCGCATGGCGCCGCACATTCCGCGCATGGTCGCCAACATCGCGGCCGACATCGCCGTGGATGCGCGGCAGGTGAACGTGAAGGCGACGACCACCGAGGAGCTCGGATTCACCGGTCGCCGCGAGGGGATCGCCGCCCAGGCCGTGTGCCTGATCGAGACCGTCGATCGGGGCTCGGGCGGCTGACGAGCGCTACTTCGCGGGAAGCGCCGTGATGGTGCCGGAGACGTCGGTGCCGTTGGCCGTCACGTGGTTGTTGCCGAGGCTCGTGATCGTGTTGCCGCCGCAGCAATTGACGAGGCCGGTGGTATTTCCCGCGACCTCGCTATAGCTCAACGAGATGAGCGTCGAGGCGCCAGCCGCCTGGCTGTCCGAATAGAGCCCGTAGAGGTTGCCGCTGAAGGTCGAGCGCGTGACCGTCACCTTGATGCTGCTCGTGCCCTGGAGGCCCCAGGCGTGGATGCCGTACTGGTTGGAGAAGAACGACGAGTCGGACACGTTGACCAGAGCATTCTGGCCATTCGCGATCTCCGTGATCCGCAGGGCCGCGTCGCTCGCTCCGACGAACTTGCTGCGCGAGATGTCGGCGACCACGTTGCCGCCGAGGGAGACGCCGTTGAAGCCGCCCCGAAAGACGCAGTCGTGGATCGAGACCGTGCCGCCGGCCGCGATGCCGATCGGATACACCTGCGGCGTCGAGATCATCGACACCACGCAGTTCTCCAGCACCAGGGTGCCGTTGTCCATCCTGATGCCCTCGGAGCCCGGTGCGACCGCGCTCGAGGCGATCGAGACGTTGCGCATCGTGAGCGAGATGCCGGGCTCGACGACGATGCCCTCGGCGTTGCCTGCCGCGACGATGCTTCCCACCTGGCCCGGAATGGCCTGCACCGTGACGGACTTGGCCACGTCGACGGTGGTCGAGTTGAAGTTGGCCGAGTCGAGGATCCAGATCTCGCCGTTCGGCGCGACGGCGGAGATCGCCGCGGGCAGCAGGCGGCAGGGTGCCACGAGCGTGCACGGATTGGCGTCGCTGCCATACGACGCGAGGTACGCGCGATAGAGCTGTGCATGGGCCAGGGCGGGGACGAACGCCGCGAGGGCGAGCAGGAGGCGCGGCAGGCTGTGGCGGCGGGACATGGGTTCTCCCGTAAGGGCCGTGCTAAGGCCGAGCGGAACATGATGCCCGCGCGCACGGGACGCGGCAATCGGGCGGCCTTAGGGCTGGCACGAGCCCGAACGCGCCCCTAGCACCGAGGGGTCGGCGCGCGGTAGGATGCGCGCGGTCGGACGGCGGCCAAAGACGGGGGACCGCATGGGTTCCGTGGAAGATGCGTTCGGCGACGATCCGGATGCCGGGGCGGGGCAGATCTTCGCCGGCGACATCCTGGAGATGCTGCAGCTGCGCTCGAGCGATGCGCTGCCGTCCTGGCTCGCGGCCCAGCTCACGGGCCTCTACGGCGCCTCCCGCGCGCGGGTGCTGCGGGTCCTGCCCGGGGCGGCCGCGCGCAGCCGCTCGACGCCCCAGCACGCGCTCTTCTCCATGGAGGAGCCGCGGGCGGCCGATGCCTCGCGGCTGGTGGCGGGCGACGCCCTGATCGACGCGGCGATCCGCGAGGCCCGCCCATGGTGCCTCGAACGCAACGCCGCGGGCACGCGCCTGCTGCTCACGCTTTCGGTGGCCGGCCGCGTGCGCTTCGTGGTCGAGGTGCGCGGCATGTTCGATGCCGGCGATGGCGGGCGCCTCGCGAGCCTCGCCGCCATCGCGACGCGCTATTTCGAGCGCCTGATCGATGCCGAGACCGATCCGCTCACGCAGCTCTTCAACCGGCGTGCCTTCCAGTCGCAGCTCGACTCGAGCCTGCGGCGCGGGGTGATGGCCGACCGGCCGTGGTACTTCGCGATGCTCGACATCGACCACTTCAAGCGCGTGAACGACGAGTTCGGCCACCTCTACGGCGACGAGATCCTGGTGCGCTTCGCCCGCCTCATGCGCGAGACTTTCCGCGCGACCGACCTCATGTACCGCTTCGGCGGCGAGGAGTTCGTGGTGCTCTACGGCGTCGACAGCGAGGATGCGGGCGAGACGCCCCTCGAGCGCTTCCGTGCGGCGGTCGAGCGCCATCCGTTTCCGGGCGGGCGCGTCACGGTGAGCGCGGGGCACGCGCGCATCGGCGACACCACGCCGGTTTCCACGCTCATCGATCGCGCGGACGTGGCGCTCTACTACGCCAAGATGCACGGGCGCAATCGCGTGTGCGGATTCGAGAAGCTGGTGGCGGAAGGCAGGCTGGAGGCGGCGCCACCCCACCGTGATGTCACGCTGTTTGATTGATCGCGGTTGTCACCCCGGCGACAAATTCCTAGCGCCGGAACTGCGCCAGCACCGAAGAGGTCCAGGTGAGCCGCTCGATGAGCGTGCGCAGGAACTCGCGGTTGAAGCGCAGCTGGCAGCCCTCGGAGAGGGACTCGAGGTGCGTCGCCTGGATCTTGAGGAGCTGCACCTCGGAGACCGAGACGATCGAGGCCGAGCGGCGGGCGCGATCGCCGGAGAGATAGGCCATCTCGCCGAAGCAGTCGCCTTCCTTCAGCACGTTCAGCAGCTTGCCGTCCTTCACCACCTTCACCTGCCCCGACACGATGATGAAGAACGCCTGCCCGATCTCGCCCTCGAGCAGCAGGTTCTCGTCGCGCCCATGGCTCTCCCACACCGCGCCGCGCAGCACCTCCCAGAGCTCCGCGTCGCGGAACTCGCGGAAGAAGGGCAGCGAGCGCAGCTTGTTGAACTTCTCGGTGGAGGAGATCTCCTGCGAGTAGCGCTCGAGCTGCGGGAATGTGTTCGCGAGGTCGCTCGCCATCTCGTACCACGTGGCATAGCGCACCTTCGGGTCCTTGTGCATCGCGCGCTTCACGATCTGCACGAGGCGGTCGGGCAGGTCGGGGCGCAGCGTCTCGATGGGCACCGGATCCTCGTTCAGGATCTTGTTGATCATCGAGACCGAGTTCTCGGCGCGGAACGGGAGCTTGCCCGTGAGCAGCTCGTACATCACGACACCGAGCGAGTAGATGTCGGACTGCACGCTGGGGCCTTCCTCGTTGATCTGCTCCGGCGACATGTACGCGGGAGAGCCGAGGAACCCGTCGATCTGCGTGTGCGTCGCGTGCGAGATCTTGGCGGTGCCGAAATCGCTGATCTTGATGTCGTCGCGGTCGGAGAGCAGGATGTTCGCCGGCTTGATGTCGCGATGGATCACGCCGTTCTGGAACGCGTAGTCGAGCGCCCGGCACATCTTGAAGATCACGAGCACCGCCTGGCGCACCGGCAGCAGGTTGGTCTCGCTGCAGAATTTCTTGAGCGAGCCGCCCGGCACGTACTCCATCACGATGTAGCGCGTGTCGCCATCGACCACCGCGTCGAACACGCCGACGATGTTGGGATGGTTGAGCTTCCCGGCGAGGGAGGCTTCGTTGAGGAAGAGCTTCTCGAAGCGCTTGGCTTCCTCGTCCCCCATCTCCATGTCCTTCTTCGCCACCTTCACCGCGACCTTGCGGTCGTTGAAGGGGTCCTCGGCGAGATAGACGATGGCGGACGCGCCCTGGCCGAGCTCCGACAGCAGTTCGTATTTGCCGATCTTGAAGGGGCGCTCGGGACCCAAGTGGCGTTGTCGGTGCGTGTGGTTTTGGCTGCGAATTTTAACCGATGGCAACCGCCGGCGCGAGGCTCGCGCGGGCGAAATTCAGCGCGCGGTCCCGAGAATGGAACGCGCGAGCGCGCGGAAGCCCTCTTTTGTGAACTGCGTCACACGCACGGCGCGCGCGTCCGCCGCATGGACGTAATTGCGAAACATGGAGCGCTGGTACGCGGGGTCGTAGTGCGCCACGAGCAGGTCGCGGACGAGGCCGTCCCAGTCGCCGCGCGCGAGCGCCGACTTCCACGCATCGATGCGCTCCGCGCCGTGCAGGGGCGCCAGGCATTCGAGCTTCCCGACCAGCACCTGCGGCCGCTCCTCGAAATGCACGTAGTCCTCGCGCAGCAACCGTACGCGCGTGGCCTCATCGGCCTCCAGGCGCAGGCACGGCGAGGCGCGCATGCGCTCGATGAGCTCGCCGGGCACGCGCAGGTCGCCCACCTTGCGGCTCTCCGACTCGACGTACACGCACCGCGCCGGGTCGAATGCCGAAAGCGCGCTCCAGATCGCGGTCTCGAACGATTTCTGCGACGGCTGCGGCGCGTCCGGGCGCTCGCCGAGCACGCTCCCGCGGTGCGCGGCCAGCTTCTCGAGGTCGAGCACCTGCGCGCCCTCGGCGTCGAGCGCCTCGAGCAACCGGCTCTTGCCGGAGCCGGTCGCACCGCACACGACCTCGAGCGAGAAGCGCTCGGGCATCGATTCGAGATCGGCCACCACCTGCTTGCGGAACGCCTTGTAGCCGCCATCGAGGCGCACGGCGTCCCACCCGACCTGGCGCAGCACGTGCACGAGCGAGCCTGAGCGTCCGCCGCCGCGCCAGCAGTAGACGAGCGGGCGCCAGTCCTTCGGCATGGCCGCGAAGCGCTCCTCGATGTGGCGCGCGATGTTGCGCGCGACGATCGGAGCCCCCACGCGCTTCGCCTCGAATGCCGATTGCTGCTTGTAGATCGTGCCCACTTGCGCGCGCTCGGCGTCGTCGAGCACGGGCGCGTTCATTGCATCCGGCAGATGGTCTTCGCCGTATTCGGAAGGGCTGCGTGCGTCGATGATCGCATCGAAGGCGCGCAACTGGTCGAGCGAAAGCGGGGTCGCGACCGCGCGGTCGGGACGGTCGCGCACGAACGGCAGCTCGGTCACGGCGCTTTCCTGGCGAGCAGCGGCTCGAGGGTGGGCCAGACGTTGTCCACGATCGCGGGCTGTGCCTGCGCGGTCGGATGCAGCTGGTCGGCCTGGAACAGGTCGGGCTTGTCGACGATGCCGGCGAGGAGGAAGGGCACGAGCGGCACCTTCTCGCGCTTCGCCACGTCGGCGTAGACGCCCCGGAACTCGGCCGCGTAATCGATGCCATAATTCGGGGGAATCATGATGCCCACGAGCACCGGCTGCGCATGGTGAGCGCGCGCGAGGCGGATCATCTGCTCGAGGTTGGCGCGGATACCGGCGATCGGTTGGCCGCGCAGGGCATCGTTGGCACCGAGCTCGATCGCGACGATCGAGGGATGGTGGCGCTCGAGATCCCCCGGCAGGCGGCGCAGTCCCCCGGCCGTCGTTTCCCCCGATACGCTCGCATTGACGACACGCCAGGGCAGCCCCATGTGCGTGATGCGCTGTGCGAGCAGCTGCACCCAGCCCTGCTGGGGATTGAGGCCATAGGCGGCGGAGAGACTGTCGCCGAAGACGAGCAGCGTGGACGAAGCGGCGGCCGGTTGCGCGGCCGCGACCAGCAGCCCGGCGAGGGCCGCGCGAAGGAAGGCGAGCAGACGTGAGCGCATTGCGGGAAGAAAGCGGGAGTGGGCCGCGCGGGGATGCGGCCACCGATACGCCCATTGTAAGGGCGCAGGCGCTCTCGAAGGTCGTGGCGACGCCCGACCACACCCTCACGATCCTGCGCGACGTGGCCTTCGACATCCGCGCCGGCCACGCCGTCGCGATCGTGGGCGCCTCCGGCTCGGGCAAGTCGACGCTGCTGGGACTCCTCGCGGGGCTGGACGTGCCGTCGTCGGGCAAGGTCTGGATCGGCGGCGAGGACCTCTTCGCGCTCGACGAGGATGGGCGCGCGCAGCTGCGCGGCCGCATGGTGGGCTTCGTCTTCCAGTCGTTCCAGCTCCTGCCGGCGCTCACCGCGATCGAGAACGTCATGCTGCCGCTCGAGCTCGCCGGCGGCGCGGATGCGGCGTCGCGCGCGCGCACCGTGCTCGAACGCGTGGGCCTCGAAGAGCGCCTCGGGCATTATCCGCGGCAGCTCTCGGGCGGCGAGCAGCAGCGGGTCGCCGTCGCGCGCGCGTTCGTGAGCGAGCCGCGGCTGCTCTTCGCCGACGAGCCGACCGGCAACCTCGACTCCGCGACCGGCGAGCACATCATCGAGCTCCTCTTCGAGATGAATCGCGAACGTGGCACGACACTCGTGCTCGTCACGCACGATGCCGACCTCGCCAGGCGTTGCGACCGGCGGCTGCATATTTCCGCGGGTGCAATCACGCATGAGGATTGAGGCGTGACGACGCTGGCACTCTCCCTCAGGATGCTCCGCCGGAATTGGAGCGCCGGAGAGCTGCGCGTGCTGCTGCTCGCGCTCTTCATCGCGGTGGCGAGCGTGACCACGGTCGGATTCTTCGCCGATCGCGTGCAGCGCGCGCTCGATCGGCAGGCCAACGAGCTGCTGGGCGGCGACCTCGTTTTCATCGCCGACCATCCGATTCCCGCGGCGGCGCTGGCGGCCGCGCGCGCGCAGCACCTCACGATCGCGCAGACGCAGACGTTTCCCAGCATGGTCTCGGCCAAGGGCCGCGTGAACCTCGCCGAGATCAAGGCGGTGACCGCAGGCTTCCCGCTGCGCGGCCGGCTGCGCGTGCAGCCCGCGCTCGGCGCCCCCGAGCACGAGGTGCAGGGCGGCCCGCTCCCGGGCACCGTGTGGATCGCGAATACGCTCGCGGCGCGGTTGGGTGTCGCCGTGGGCGACACGCTCAAGGTGGGCCGCGCGCCGCTCACGGTGGCGCAGATCATCACGCGCGAGCCCGACAGCGTGCTCGACTACTTCGGCATCGCGCCGCGCGTGCTCATGAGCGAGGACAACCTCGCCGCCACCGGCCTCGTGCAGCTGGGGAGCCGCATCAACTACCGCCTCCTCGTGGCGGGCGAGGACAAGGCCGTGGAGCGGTTCCGCGCGCAGGTCAAGCCCACGGTGGGGCGCGGCGAGCGGCTGGAAGGCGTGCGCGACTCGCGCAGCGAGGTGCGGATCGCGCTCGAGCGCTCGCAGCGCTTCCTCGGGCTCGCATCGCTGCTGTCGGTGGTCCTCGCATCGGTGGCCGTCGCGCTCGCGGCGCGCCGCTTCGCCGACCGCCAGCTCGAGGCCGCGGCCATGATGCGCTGCCTCGGGGCGACCCAGCGCCGGCTCTTCGCGCTGCACGCGTGGCAATTCGTGGCGCTCGGCATCGTGGCCTGCGTGCTGGGGAGCGCGACGGGATTCGGCGCCCAGGCGATCCTCGCGAGCTGGCTGGGCTCGTTCTTCACGGTGGCGCTGCCGTTGCCTGGCGCGATGCCCGGGGTTCGCGGCGCCGTGATCGGCTTCGTCCTGCTGCTCGGCTTCACGCTGCCGCCGCTGCTGCGCCTGCGCAACGTGTCGACGCTGCGGGTGCTCCGGCGCGAGCTCGCGGTGGCGGAGCCCTTCACGCTCGCGGCCTTCGCGCTCGGGCTTGCCGCGCTGGCGGCACTCATCCTGTGGCAGGCGGGCGACCTCAAGATGGGCGCGATCGCGCTCGGCGGCTTCGCGGCGGCGCTCGCCGCGGCGGCCATCGTGGGCTACGCGCTCATTCGCTTCGTCTCCCGCGCGCGGGGTGCCGCGTCGGGGCCGTGGCGCTACGGGCTCGCGAACCTGCGGCGGCGCACGGGCGCGAGCCTCGTGCAGATCATGGCGTTGGGGCTGGGGCTCATGGCGATGCTCATGCTCACGCTCGTGCGCACCGAGCTCATCACGAAGTGGCAGGAGTCGATGCCGCCGGACATGCCCAACCGCTTCGCGATCAACATCCAGACCGACCAGATCGAGGAGATGCAGAAGCTCTTCGCGGCCGAGCACCTCGCGATGCCGGATCTCTACCCGATGGTGCGCGGGCGCCTCGCGGCCATCGGGGACCGCGCGGTGTCGCAGGCGACGTTCGAGGACGAGCGCGCGAAGCGGATGGTGGAGCGCGAGTTCAACCTCTCCTGGGCGGATCGCGCGCGCGCCGACAACCGCATCGTGGCGGGCCGATTCTGGCAGCCCGGGACGAAAGAGCGCGAGTTCTCGGTCGAGGAGGGCATCGCGAAGACGCTCGGCATCCAGCTCGGCGACGCGCTCACGTTCGATGTCGCGGGCTCGCGCTTCACGGCGAAGGTCACGAGCGTGCGCAAGGTCGACTGGGATTCGTTCAAGCCGAACTTCTTCGTGATGGCGAGCCCGCCGCTGCTGCGCGATTATCCCGCGAGCTGGATCACGAGCTTCTACCTGCCGGCGGGGCGCGAGGACGTGGTGACCCAGCTCGTGCAGCGCTTCCCGAACGTCTCCGTGATCGACATGACCGCGATGATGCAGCAGTTCGAGCGCATCACCGACCAGGTCTCGCGCGCCGTGGAGTTCGTCTTCCTGTTCGCGATGGTCGCGGGGCTCGTGGTGCTCTTCGCGGCGATCACCTCGACGCAGGACGAGCGCGTGTTCGAGGCGGCGATCCTGCGCACCGTGGGGGCGAGCCGCCGGCAGGTCGCGACGCTGCAGCTCGCCGAGTTCCTCACCATCGGACTGCTCGCGGGGACCATCGCCTCGATCGGCGCGGTGTCGCTCGCGATGGTGCTCTCCGACCGCGTCTTCCAGGTGCCCTACGAATTCCACGCGACGCTGCCCATCGTCGGGCTCATCGTGGGCGGCCTCGGCGTCGCCCTCTTCGGCCTCCTCGGCACGCGCCGCGCCGTCTCCTCGCCGCCGCTGCAGACGATCCGCGCGGTCAATTAGCGATCGTCGGGATGCTTGGCGATGTAGCGCGAGATGCGGGGCGGCTCGGTGCCGAGGTGGAAGGCGTAGCGCATCTCCTGCAGGCGCTCGTCCTGCGCGGTGAAGCGGTCGAAGCGCCGCAGGTAGTCGGCCCACGATTCGCAGGCGAAGTATTCGAGGAAACGCCCGGGCTCCTGCACGTCCTCGAACAGCCCCCACGACACGGCGCCCTGGCGCAGGCGCGCGCTGCGGCTCTCGGCCATGATCGAGACGAATTCGGCCGCGCGCGCCGGATCGACCAGGTACTCGAGCGTGATCATCACGGGGCCGTCATGCGGATCGATGTCCTTCGCCGGCACGGGCTCCGGGAACGGGTGCGTGGGCGTGAGGTCGTCGGAGCCCTCGAGCGTGCGATGCCGCGTGAGGCCGAGCCCGACGAGGAGCGTCGCCGCGCAGATCCCCAGGCTCACCGGCACGCTGGTGAGCGAGGCGACCTTGCCCCAGATGAAGGCGCCGATCGCCGTGCCGCCCATGATCGACATCTGGTAGATCGCCATGCCGCGCGCGCGGATCCAGTCGGGGAGCGCCAGCTGCGCGGCGATGGTCACGGAGTTGCCGACCATGATCCACGATGCCCCCGCCACGACCATGGCCCCGGCCGCGATCGCCTCGTGGGGTGCCACCGCGACGGTGCCGATGGAGAGCGCTTCCATGATCGTGCCGAAGAGCGCCAGCTGGTCGCGATTCCAGCGCACTCGCAGCCGCTGCAGCTGCGTGGCGACGGTGATCGCGCCCACGCCGAGGCACGACAGCAGCACGGTATAGGTGCCGGCGCCCCCCGTCGGCCCCGCGAACGATTTCGCCACCAGCGGCAGCAGCGCGAAGATCGACGTCGCGTGCAGGAAGAAGACCGAGGTCCGCGTGATGGCGTCGCGCATGCGCTGCGACTCGCGCACGTACTGCCAGCCCAGGCGCATCGCGCCGATGAAGCGCTCGCCCGGCAGCACCGAGGGCTTGCTCACGCGCTTCCAGCGGAAGATGGTGGTCGCGGCGATCACCGACATCACGAAATTGAGCGCGAAGACATACTTGCTGCCCACGCTCGAGATCACGAGCCCCGCCACGAGCGGCCCGGCGACGCGCGAGAAGTTGACCGCCACCGCGTTCAGCGCGAGCGCCGGCGAAAGCTGGTCGCGCGAGACCAGCTCGGGGATGATCGCCGCATACACCGGCCACCGCATCGCGAGCCCGATGCCGTTCATGAAGACGAGCATCAGCAGGATGATCGGGCGCAGCGCGCCGGCCGCCGCCACGAGGTAGATCAGGAGCGCGACGCACGCGAGCCAGAGCTGGCACGCCATGAAGTACTTGCGCCGGTCGACGATGTCCGCGGCCGCGCCGCTCGGCAACCCGAGCAGGAAGACCGGCAGCGACGACGCCGTCTGCACCAGCGCGATCAGCGTGGGCGAGCTGGTGAGGCCCGTCATCACCCACGCGGCCGCCACATCGTTCATCCACATGGACACGTTCGAGCCGACCCACACCAGCCAGAGGATGCGGAACGTGCGATCGGCGAGCGGCGCCCAGGCGGACGCGTCGTGGGAAGGCGGACCCTGCCCCGGGGGCTGCTGCGACGGGGCGGGGGTGGGGATCTGCTCGGCCATCTGTCGGCGGAGGTTACCCCATTCCGCGCGGGCGCCGTCCCGCCGCCGCGTGTGCGACACTACGCGCGATGCCCCGCAGCACCCGCTTCCACGCGAACCCGTATCTCCTTCTCGCGCTGACCTCGTTCTTCTGGTCGGTCAACTGGGTGACCGGGCGCGCCATCACCGGCCACGTGTCGCCCTACATGCTCGCGTACCTGCGGTGGGTCGTGGCGCTCGCGGTCATGATCCCGTCGGCCTGGGGCGAGGTCCGTGCGCATCGCGCCACGATCCGGCGCCACTGGCGCTCCATCGCCTGGCTCGGCTTCTGGGGCATGGGCCTGCAGAACGCATTCACCTACGTGGGCCTGCAATACACCACGGCCACCAACGGCGTGATCCTCAACAGCTCCGTGCCGGTGATGATCGTGGTGCTGGCGTGGCTCCTCTATCGCGAGACGATCACGCGCTGGCAGGCGCTCGGCGTCGCGATCTCGCTCGCGGGCATCCTCGCGATCATCACGCGCGGCGACCCGTCCGCCCTCGCGCGCCTCTCGCTCAACAAGGGCGACCTCGTGGTCCTCGTGGGCATGGCGTTCTGGGCCGCGTATACCGTCTTCCTGCGCGCGAAGCCGCCGGGCATCCCGCCGTTGGCCCTTCTCACGTGCCTCGGCTGCGTGGGCTTCGTGCTCCTCACGCCGCTCGCCGCCGCGGAGATGCTCTTCTTCGGGGGCCACGTCGAGCTCGAGCCCGCGACGATCGCGGCGATCCTCTACATCGGCACGTTCCCGTCGTTCATCGCCTACGTCTTCTGGAACCGGGGCGTGGCGGAGGTGGGATCGCAGGTGGCCGGGGTGTTCATGCACCTCATGCCGGCGTTCGGCGTGGTGCTGGCGTGGATCTTCCTCGGCGAACGGCTGTATCTTTTCCACTGGACGGGCATCGCGCTCATCCTCGCGGGCATCGCGCTCGCGACCCGCGGCGAGCGGCGCGGCGTGCCCGAGCCCATTCCGGAGTGACCATGGAACTGATTCTCTGGCGCCACGCGGAGGCCGAAGACCGCGCGAAGGACAGCGACGCCGATTCCGCGCGCGAGCTCACCAAGCGCGGGCGCAAGCAGGCGGAGCGCATGGCGGCGTGGCTCGCACCCCGGCTCGACCGCTCGTGGCGCATCCTCGTGAGCCCCGCGAAGCGCACGCTGCAGACCATCGAGCCGCTCGAGCGCGATTTCGAGCAGAGCGATGCCGTGGGCCTCGCCGCCACCGCGAAGAGCGTGCTGCACGCGGCCGGCTGGCCCGATGGCGCGGACAACGTGCTCGTGGTGGGCCACCAGCCCACGCTGGGCAACGTCGCCGCGCGCCTGCTCGACGGGCACGAGGCCGATGTCTCCATCCGCAAGGGCGCGGTGTGGTGGTTCGTGACGCGTGATCGCGACGGCCAGCGCGAGACCGTGCTGCGCGTCGTGATCGATCCCGAGACGCTGGAATAAACCGGGGACGCACCCCGAATTCAGCCGATGAAATCGGGGTGCGTCCCCGGTTTCGCCAAGCGCAGCAGCAGGCCCATGAGGGCCCAGAACACCAGCGAGTTCGGGCGGTAGAGGAAGTCGTCGGTCATGTTCTTCGCGAGGAAGGCGGCGAGCATCGCAAGGCCCGCCACACCCACCGGCGCCGTGGCGGCCACGCGCGCTGCCCGCGCGAACTCCACGGCGAGCGCGCCGAGGAGCGTCCCGAAAGCGATCACGCCGGCGATGCCGAGCTGCAGCGCCACGTCGAGCACGATGTTGTGCCCGTGGCGGAACGGCTGCTCCGCGCCCCGCCGCATCGTCGCCTGCACGATCTGGTCGGCCACGATTCCGCGCCCGAAGCCATGCCCGAGCCAGGGACGCTCGGCGATGGCGCTCGCCGCCGCCGCCCAGATGCCGGGACGCTGGTCGAGGGCCAGCGCCGCGAGCGGTCCGGTGCCATCGGGATAGTGGCGCTGCGCCTTGATCTCCGCGCTCACCGCGACGAGGAGCGCGATGACGGCGAGGCCCAGCAGGAAGGCGACGCGAAGGCCGGGCGGTAGTGCCGCCGGGCGCGCCAGCCGACGATAAGCGGCGAACGCGGCGAACGTGCCCACGCCCAGTGCCAGCCACAGCATGCGGTTCTCGCTCGCGAGCCCGCCGGCCAGCAACCCGGCAGCGACCAGCGCCAGCACCGTGCGGCTGGCTCCCAGGCCCACGGGCCGCGGCCACGCGACGAGGATGAGCAGAGGTGCCACGAGCACGAGGTGCGTCGAGTAGTAGCCCTGCACCGCCGCGTAGCGGGGGGCGTAGTAGAGGCCGGGAAAGAACGCGCGGATCCACTCGAAGAGCGCGAGCAGGAGCGCGCCGGCGAGTGCCGCCGCGATCGCGCGATGCGCGTCGCGCGGCGTGCGCGTGCCGGCATAGAACGCCGCGAACGCGAGCATGCCGTAGCCGACCTCGGGCTTGAGCTCGCCCACCGTGTAGCGCACGTTGGTGCTCCACGCGACCGAGGCGAGGCAGAGTGCGATCCATGCGCCGCCCGCGATCGCGATGGCGCGGGGAAGGGCCGGCGGCCAGCTCACGCGCCGGCGTGCCGCGGCGAGCACGAGCGCGACCATGGCGAGCGTGAGCGTGGTCGCGCGCCACCCGGCCGAAGCGGGGAAGGGCGCGACGAACATGAACGCCATCGCGGCCGCGGCGTAGAGTCGCAGCGCGAGGTCGCGCGATGTGTCCCGGGTTTCGATCGGGCGATTCTAAGGCAGAATGAAAGCCTGCGAACCTCCAGAAGGCGCCCGCATGAGACTCACGGCCGAGCAGCTCGCCCGCTTCGATCGCGACGGCTACCTCTTCTTCCCGTCGCTCTTCACGCCGGAGGAGGTGAAGGTGCTCACCGACGAGGTGCCGCGCCTCTATGCCGTGCGCCGTCCCGAGAACGTGCGCGAGAAGGGCAGCGATGCCGTGCGCACGAACTTCGCGGCGCACCTGTACAGCGAGCCCTTCGCCCGGCTCGCGCGCCATCCGCGCATGATCGACCCCGTCGTGCAGGTCTTCGACGAGGCGGTGTACATGCACCAGTTCAAGATCAACGGCAAGATGGCCTTCGACGGCGACGTCTGGCAGTGGCACCAGGATTACGGCACCTGGGTGAACGACGACCTGATGCCCGAGGCGCGCGCGATGAACGTCGCGATCTTCCTCGACGAGGTGAACGAGTTCAACGGTCCGCTCATGTTCATCCCGGGCTCGCACAAGCAGGGCGTGATCCCGGCGGGCCACGACACGAGCACCACGAGCTATCCGCTGTGGACCATCGACAAGGACACGATCGCCCAGCTGGTGGCACAGGGCGGCATCGTGGCGCCCAAGGGCCCGGCGGGCTCGATGATCCTCTTCCACGGCTGCCTCGTGCATGCGTCGACCTCGAACCTCTCGCCCTGGAATCGCGTGAGCGTGTACCTGTCGCTCTGCGCCGTGTCGAACCACATCCGGCGCTTCAAGCGGCCCGAGTACATCGCGCACCGCGACTTCACGCCGATCGCGACGCTGCCGGACGACTGCCTGTTGCGGCCCTATCCGGTCGACCTGCCGTGGAAGGACGGCACGCCGGAGAGCGCATACGAGACCGGGAAGGCAGCGGCCTGACGTCTCAGGGGTCGCTTGCGCGAGCGCTCCTTCTTGCGCTGGCGCAAATGGTCCCGCGCGGGCCGGCGCACGATGGCGGGCATGAAAGCCGCCCACCTCGCGCCCCTGCTGGCAGGCGCCATGTTGTTGCCCAGCGCTGTCCATGCCCAGTCGTTCCGGGCCTATCTCGCCACGTACGGCAACGACACGAATCCCTGCACCGTGGCGGCGCCCTGCCGGCTGCTGCCGGCGGCGTTGAACGCGGTCGCGAGCGGCGGCGAGATCTGGATGCTCGACTCCGGCAACTTCAACCAGGCCACGGTCGACATTTCGAAATCCGTGTCGATCGTCGCGGTGCCCGGACAGACCGCCAGCATCGTGGCGGTGAACACGGCTCCCGCCATCACGGTGACCACCGCCGGGCTCAAGGTCGCGCTTCGCAACATCGTCGTGGCGAGCAATGCGGCAAACCCGGGCACCAACGGCATCGTGGTGACCGCGATCTCCGCGCTCATCGTGGATGGCTGCACGTTCATGAATCTCCCGGGGCACGGCATCGGGCTGGTACCTACGGCCGGCGGCGCTGCGTCCCTCGCGGTCAGCGCGAGCTTCTTCCGCAACAACGCCGGCGCCGCGATCGACGTGCGCGATGGCAGTGTGGCGAACATCTCGCACAGCGAGCTCGCGGGCAACGGCGACAACATCCTCGCCATCGGCACCTTCGCCGGCACGAGCACGACCGTCAACGTGACGGATGTCTCCGTTTCGGGGGGGTTCCGCGGCGTGGCCGCGACGTCGAGCGCGCCCGGCGCCAACGCGCGTGCGTTCGTGACCCGAACCACGATCCATGCGACGTCGCAGGGATTGGCGTCGGCGAGCGGGGCGTCGTTCGGCAGCACGCTCGTCGCCGTGAGCAACAGCACGGTCGCCGGCAATGCCGCCGGCTATTTCCAGTCGGGCGGGCCTTCGGTCGTCAAGTCGCTGGGCAACAACTACATCGACGACAACGGCGCCGACACGGGCGCGCTCACGCCGGCCACGGTGCGCTGAGGCCGCACGCGCATCTTGCGCGAGCACAGGGGTGGTACCCCTTTTCCGGGGCACGACGCATGACGTCATGCACCCCCGCGCAACCCATTGATCGCGCGGCCCTCGACGCTGCTACGCATGTCGTCATGCGGGGTGCGCAACGTCTTGATTCCACGGCCGCGCCTCGATGTCCCATGACGTCATGCGTAAGGTTGCAACCGGCTGATTTCTGGGGCCTGATTTCATGAAGCATGACGTCATGCGTCATGCCCCCGAAAAGGGGTACCTACCCTATGTTCTGGCGCCTCAGCGGCGGATGATCGTGCGCAGCCACACCGCGATGGGCTGTGCCAGGTACCACTTGAGCGGCACGCGCCCGTAGTGCTCGCGCACGACGGCGATGGCCTCGTCGTAGTGCGCGCGACGCTGCGACGTGGTCTTGGTCCCGGGGTGGCGCCGGTTCATCGCAAGCTGCGCGTCGACGAAGGCGGGCTTGCCGAACCTGCGATAAAGCCGCCACCACAGGTCGTAGTCCATCGCGAAATGGAGCGACTCGTCGAGGCCGCCCACCGCTTCCCAGGCCGAGCGGCGAACGAGCGTCGCCGGCTGCGCCACGGTGCAGAACTGCGCGAAGAGCCGCTCGCGGAACGGATGCACCTCCACGTTCACGCGCGTGCGACCGGTCTCATTGTCGAAGTTGGAGACGCGGCCGAAGGCAAAGGGTGCGCCGCTGTCCCGCTCGAGCGCCTCGATGAGCTTCGCCAGCGCCCCCGGCAGCCACCAGTCGTCGCTGTTGAGCCAGCACACGTACGGTGCCGTGCCGCGTGCGATCCCTTCGTTGATCGCGGCGGCCTGGCCCGCGTCGGGGTGGCTGCGCCAGCCCGCGAGGCGGTCCTGCCACCGGCCGATCACCGCGAGCGTCCCGTCGTTGGAGCCCGCGTCCATCACGAACACCTCGACCTCGACGCCCTGCGCGAAGATCGACTCGAGGCACTGGCCGAGGAAGCGGCCCTGGTCGAGCGACGGCACCGCGACGGTCACGCGCGGCGCCGCCATCCGCGTCACGCCGCCCGGCGGTTGTGCGCGAGGAAGTCGCGGTAGGCGAGGGCGAGTCCCTCCTCGAGCCCCACGCGCGGCTGCCAGCCGAGGCTCTTGAGGCGTCCCACGTCCATGAGCTTGCGCGGCGTGCCGTCGGGCTTGTCCGGATCGAACCCGATCTCGCCGCGATAGCCCACCACACGGCCGATCAAGCGTGCGAGCTCGGCGATGGTGAGGTCCTCGCCGGTGCCGACGTTGATGTGCGAGAGCATCGGCTTCGTGTGCTTCGCGTACGTGGCGGCATCGAGCTCCATCACGTGCACGCTCGCCTCGGCCATGTCGTCCACATACAGGAACTCGCGCTTCGGCGTGCCGCTGCCCCAGATGGTGACGGTGGGCGCCCCCGCCTCCTTCGCCTCGTGGAAGCGGCGAATGAGCGCGGGGATCACGTGGCTGTTCTCGGGGTGGTAGTTGTCGCCGGGGCCGTAGAGGTTGGTCGGCATGACACTGCGATAGTCGGTGCCGTATTGCCGGTTGTACGACTCGCAGAGCTTGATGCCGGCGATCTTGGCGATCGCGTAGGGCTCGTTGGTGCTCTCGAGGGTGCCGGTGAGGAGCGCGTCCTCGCGCATCGGCTGCGGCGCCATGCGCGGGTAGATGCACGACGACCCGAGGAAGAGCAGGCGCTTCACGCCGGCCTTGTACGCCTCGTGGATCACGTTCGCCTCGATCATCAGGTTGTCGTAGATGAACTCGGCGGGGTAGGTGTTGTTGGCGTGGATGCCGCCCACGTGCGCGGCGGCGAGGACCACGACGTCGGGCTTCTCTTTCGCGTAGAACGCGCGCACCGCGGCCTGGTCCGTGAGGTCCAGCTCCTTGTGCGTGCGGGTCACGATGTCCTGGTAGCCGCGGCCTTCGAGCGTGCGCACGATGGCGGAGCCCACCATCCCGCGGTGGCCGGCGACGTAGATGCGGCTCATGCGCTCACTCGTGGTAGTCGTACGCGGGGAAGCCGTGCTTCTTCACCAGCTCGTCGCGCTCGGCGGCCTTCAGGTCCTCGCGCATCATCTCGGCCACGAGGTCGGCGAAGCGCGTCTTCGGCGTCCACTTGAGCTTCTCGCGCGCCTTGGTGGGATCGCCCAGCAGCGTCTCGACCTCGGTCGGGCGGAAGTACTTGGGATCGACGCTCACGATGCAGCGGCCGCGCTCGTCGAAGCCCTTCTCCTTCACGCCCTCGCCCTTCCAGCTCACCTTGAGCCCGATCTCCCTGGCGGCGGCGTTCACGAAGTCGCGCACGCTGTACTGCTCGCCGGTGGCGATCACGAAATCGTCGGCCTTGTCCTGCTGCAGCATGAGCCACATCATCTCGACGTAGTCGCGGGCGTGGCCCCAGTCGCGCTTGGCGTTCAAGTTGCCGAGGTAGAGGCAATCCTGCAGCCCCAGTTTGATGCGCGCGAGCGCGCGCGTGATCTTGCGCGTGACGAAGGTCTCGCCGCGCACCGGGCTTTCGTGGTTGAAGAGGATGCCGTTGCAGGCATACATCCCGTACGCCTCGCGGTAGTTGATCGTGATCCAATACGCGTAGAGCTTGGCGACC
>Ga0157369_10002524_pt1 | contig 21881 bp, 23 predicted proteins | sample C25metaG_FD_113461 | JGI IMG/M metagenome (GOLD analysis project Ga0157369, IMG submission 113461) | Corn rhizosphere microbial communities from Kellogg Biological Station, Michigan, USA - C2-5 metaG | ecosystem: Host-associated > Plants > Roots > Rhizosphere > Soil | place: USA: Michigan...
GAGGGGAGAGCCCAGGGCAGAGGCAGAAGCCATCGCGACTGCGATCCCTTCGGCCAATGCTCGCAGCCGCGCATACAGCGGATCGCCCGACCAGCGCACCGCCAGCGCGATGGCCGAATCCTCGCCGACGGCCGCGCGCTCGAGCCCGGCGGCGATCGCGCGCGCCACCGTGCTCCCATCGATGCTCTCGCCCATCTCGAGGCCGAGCGGAACGACGGGCACGTTGCGCAGCGGCAGCACCGATTCGTCGGAGACGTGGATCGTCTTGCCGCTCACCTGCACCGTGAACTGCGACGCGCCGATGACGGTCGCGCGGATGCGCTCCCGCGGCGCCTCGAGCGCGAAGGGAATGCGTCCCTGGGAGCACGCCGCGGCGATACGGTTCGCGAGCGCGCGAGCGATGTCGCCGTAATCGCGGCTCTCCCGGCCGTAGATGTATTCGGAGACGCCGCCCGAGAACACGATGGCGTCGGGAACCACGCCCGCGGGTAGCGCCTGCGTGAGCAGCAGGCGGGCGGCGAGGTCGCCGGGAATGTCGCCCCGGATCGTTTCGATCGCCGCCTCGGCCAGCGCATCGACCACGGAGTCGACGGCCGCGTCCTGACGCTCGCCGAGGCGCAGCTCCACGCCGCGCGCGCGAGCGGCGATGCGCGCGCTCTCGTCGATGCGCGAGAGGCGGCCCGCGCCATCGAAAGCGACGAGCCGGCCACCGACGGCGAACGCGCAGGTCGCGACGACACGCCCGGCGGCGGCCAGCGCGAGCTTGGTGGTGCCGCCGCCGATGTCGACGTTGAGGATGGTCCGGCCGCTCTCGCGCGACAGGGCCACCGCGCCGGAACCGTGCGCCGCGAGGACGCATTCGAGGTGATGGCCCGCGCTCGCGCACACGAACCGGCCGGAGTCGGCGGCGAAGAGCTCCGCGATGGCGCGCGCGTTCGTGCGCCTGATCGCCTCCCCCGTGAGGATCACCGCCCCGGTGTCGATGGCCTCCGGCGCGAGGCCCGCCTCGCGATGGCACGACTGGACGAAGCGGCCCAGCGCCGCGGCGTCGATGGTCCCGTCGCCGAGGAACGGCGTGAGGAGGATCGGCGACTTCCACAGCACCTTGCGCTCGATCACCACGAACTGGCTGGAGAGCGCCTGGGTCTTGCGTTGCAGGCGCACGCCCGAGAACATCAGGTGCGAGGTCGAGCTGCCGATGTCGATGCCGACCGTGGTGAGCTCGACGTTCTCGAGCTTCCAGATGTACTCGACGAGCTTCCCCTTCTGGTCGAGCGTGAGCTCGTGCACGTGCGCCAGGCCGTCGCCTTCGTGCGCGGTGAGCGGCCCGGCGAGCGCGGCAGGGGTCACTTCGCGCCGCGGATCACCACTTCGTCGTACTGCTTGATCCATTGCTGCTGCTTGTCGAGGTTCTCCGCCGGGTCGATGAACTTGAGCTGCACGTTCGCGAAGGGCGACGGCACCTTCGTGCTGGACGGCGTGAAGTGCTTCTTCGCGAGGAGCTCCTGGCCCTCGCCGAGGAAGAAGTCGAAGAGCAGCGCGGCGGCGAAGGGATGGGTCGCCCTGGCCGTCACCGCCACGGCGTGCATCTGCGCGATCACCGGCGGGATCGTCATCCAGTCGATGGGCGCGCCCTTGTCCTTGAGCTGCGGCGGCTTGTAGCTGTACACCGTGAGCGCGAACGGGATCTCGCCCGTTGCGACCAGCTGCGCGAGGAGCGTGTGGCCCTTGCGCACCGAGATGCCGTTGGTCGAGATGATCCGCTTGAAGGTCGCGAGCCCCTTCTCCTGGCCCATCGTCTCGACGATCGTGCCGAACCAGCCCCAGTCCTCGGCCTCGATGCCGAGCTTGCCGTTCCAGCGCGGATCGGCGAGGTCCTCGTAGGACTTGGGCAGCTCTTCCTTGTTCACGCGGTCGGTGTTGTACGTCTGCACGAAGACATCGAGCGTGGAGGTCGCCCATTGCTTGTGCGCGGGGAGCGTCCCGGGGCGCATGTCCGCGAAGTGGGAGGAGTCCATGGTGCGCAGCAGCTTCTCGCGCACCAGCGCCTCCTGCTCCGGCGCGTTGTTCTCGATGAAGTCGACGTCGCGCTTGCCCGCGCGCGACTCGCTCACCACGCGCTGCACCACGTTCTCGGAGCTCGAGCGCCAGTCGCGGACCTTGATGCCGTATTTCTTGGAGAACGCGTCGAAGACGGGGCGCAGGTCCTCGGTCTGGGTCGAGTGGTAGACCATGACCTCGCCTTCCTTCTTCGCGCCCTCGGCGAGGGCCTTCATCCGCGCCTCGCCCGTGAGCTTCATCACCGCGTCGATGTCCTGGCCGTATGCGGCGGCGGCGGCGAAGCCCGCGGCCAGCAGCGGCGCGATCCAGCGCAACGTGCTCATCTCTCCTCCCATGGTGTTTGGCAATGCGCCGCTCTTGCCGGCGGCGTGCGCATTATGAGCCCGTTAGTCCGCCGCATGCTCATGGGGCGGCGTGGCCCGCTCCTCCGAGCTCACGGCGAGCGTCTTCCAGTCGGTCGACTTCGGGACGATGCCCTCGAAGGAGCGCAGCTTCACGTGCGGCACGCGATCCGGGCCGGTGCCGATGGCGCGCTCGCCCGCGGCGGCGCGGCGCGCGGCCTCGACCATGATGCGGCGGAACTCCACGATCGCGAGGTCGCTCGCGCCCAGCCGCTCGAGGCCGCGATCGGCGATCGGGCCCATGGTCTCCCACATCGCCATGTCCTGCATCGGGATGCCGCGGATGCCGGTGAAGTTGCCGAGCTTCATCGCCTCGCGATCCTGCAGGAAGTTGTTGTCGCGATTGCGGAGCTTGCGGTACTTCGCGTCGAGATCGACGCCCGGCTGCGCGCCGCAGAACCTGCGCCACTCTTCGAGCTCGATGCCCGGGCCGGTGTCGCTCCACGCGATGAAGTAGAACGACGTGTGCGTGTCGTCCCGGGGCACGTTCACGTTCGCGAGGTTGTAGAGGTTGTTGGGCGGGATGAGCACCGTCGACGGCGCCACGAAGAGCGAGATGCGCACGTAGTCGTGGGTGGCCGAGTTGGCGATCGGGCGGCGGATCGCGGCATAGCGAAAGCCGAAGGATGTCTGCTGCAGGTGCAGCCGCGGCGCCTTGTCGGTCGAGGGGCGCGGCCACGCGGTCGCGGTCGCCTTGGCGCCGTCGACGCGCGCGGGCGGCATGTCCGTCGAGTGCAGGCTCGAGCTGTGGGCGGAATCGATCGCGCCTTCGAGGATCTGCGCCCAGTTGCAGTCGACCTGGACCTTCACGATCGACACGCGCGTGGTTTCGGTGGGCGCCCACGCGGGCGGCTCGAAGGCCGGCATCTCGTCCGCGGGGCCCATCCACGCCCAGACGCACCCGCCCCATTCCCGAACGGGGTAAGCCTTGTGCTTCACCTTCGCGCAGAGGCCGCTAGCCGCCGGCTCCGAAGCCATCTCGAGGACGTTGCCCATCACGTCCACCTTCCAGCCGTGATACAGGCAGCGCAGGCCCGATTCCTCGTTGCGCCCGAGCACCAGCGATGCGCGGCGGTGCGGGCAGTGCTCATCGAGCACCCCGACGCGGCCCTCGCTGTCGCGGAAGACCACGAGGTCCTCGCCGAGGATGCGCGCGTGCACCGGCGTGCCGTCGGCATCGGGCACTTCCTCGATGAGGCAGACGGGGATCCAGTGCCGGCGGAAGACGCGCCCCATCGGCGCATCGCCCTCGACGCGGCAGAGCAGGTCGTTTTCCTCTCGTGTCAGCATGGCGCGCTCCCGGGATGGAGTAGCATGGACATTGATTAGAAATCTAAGTTTATCCGATGCCGCTGCTTCGCGTCGCGCGGGCGGAGCGTATCGCCCGCGACATCCACTGCTACGAATTTCGCGATCCGGCGGGAAAGGCGCTGGCGCCCTTCACCGCCGGCGCGCACGTGGGCGTCACGGCGCCCAACGGCTCCGTGCGCAAATATTCGCTCTGCAACGATCCCGCGGAGGTCGAGCGTTACACGATCGCGGTCAAGCGGGATCCCGCCGGGCACGGCGGCTCCGTGAGCCTGGTCGACGCCACACGCGTCGACGACCTGGTCGAGGTCACCGCGCCGCGCAACGCCTTCGAGCTCGACCCCAAGGCGGGCTCGTTCCTGCTCATCGCCGGCGGCATCGGCATCACGCCCATCATGGCGATGGTGCGGCAGCTTGCGCGCGAGCGGCGTGCCTTCCGGCTCGTGTACCTCACGCGCTCGGCCGAGGACACGCCGTTCCTCGAGGAGCTTCGCGCGCCCGGCGCGGGCGGCCATGTGACGTTGCACCACGACGGCGGCGATCCCGCGCGGCTCTACGACCTCTGGCCGCTGCTCGAGAAGCCGACTCGCGCGCACATCTACGCGTGCGGCCCGCGGCCGCTGCTCGAGAGTGTCCGCGACATGACGGGGCACTGGGCGGCGAGCGCCGTGCACTTCGAGAGCTTCCTCGATGCGCAGGCGCAGGCCAAGCCGGAAGACACGGCCTTCACCGCGGTGCTCGCGAAGTCCGGCGCGCGCGTGGAGGTGCCGCCAGGCTGCTCGATCCTGGACGCGATGCGCGCGCGCGGATTCGATGCGCCGAGCTCGTGCGAGAGCGGCACCTGCGGCACGTGCAAGACCCGCCTGCTCGCGGGCGCGGCGGACCACCGCGACCTCGTGCTCGCCGAGGACGAGAAGGCGCAGTGGATCATGATCTGCGTGTCGCGGGCGCTCTCGCCCGACATCACGCTCGAGCGATGAGCGCCCGGCGCCTTCGCATCGGGGTGGCCGGCCTGGGCCGCGCCTTCACGCTGATGCTGCCCACGTTCGTCGCCGATCCGCGCGTGCACCTCGTCGCCGCTTGCGACCCGCGACGCGAGGCCCGCGAGCGCTTCGTCTCCGACTTCGGCGCCCGTGCCTGCGAAAGCGTCGAGGCGCTCTGCGCCGAGCGCGACGTCGATGCGGTATATGTCGCCACGCCGCACGGGCTCCACGCGGAGCACGCGTGTCTCGCGGCGTCCCACGGCAAGCACGTTCTCGTCGAAAAGCCGCTGGCGGTCACGCTCGTCGAGGCGACGCACATCGTCGAGGCGGCCGAGCGAGCCGGCGTCCACGTGGTGGTGGGCCATAGTCACAGCTTCGATGCGCCGGTCGCGCGCACGCGGGCGCTCATCGAAGGCGGGCGCCATGGCCGCCTGCGCATGATCACCGCGAGCTACTTCACGGACTTCCTGTATCGCCCGCGCCGCCCGGAGGAGCTCGACACCGCACAGGGCGGCGGGGTCGTGTTCAGCCAGGGCGCGCACCAGGTCGACATCGCGCGGCTGCTCGGGGGCGGAATGGCCCGCTCGGTGCGGGCCATGACGGGGCAGTGGGACGACGCCCGGCCGACCGAGGGCGCGTACAGCGCGCTCATGACATTCGAGGATGGCGCTTTCGCGTCGCTCACCTATTCCGGTTTCGCGCACTTCGACGGCGACGAGCTCTGCGGCTGGACGAACGAGATCGGGAGGGCCAAGGATCCGGCGCAATACGGGCTCGCACGGCACGCCCTGGCGAGCGTCGCGAATGCCGCGGAAGAGGCGCGCGCGAAGAGCGGCCGCAACTACGGCGGCGAGCGCTACGTCGGCAGCGTTCCGGCCACTTCCCACGAGCACTTCGGCTTCATCGTGGCGTCGTGCGAGCACGCCGACCTGCGTCCGCTGCCCGACGGCGTGATGGTCTACGGCGACGCTTCCCGCGAGAAGGTGGCGCTGCCTTCACCCTCCGTGCCGCGGGTCGAGGTGATCGACGAGCTCTACGCGGCGGCGGCCGACGGCGTGCCTCCCCTGCACGACGCGCGGTGGGGTCGCGCCACGCTGGAGGCGTGCGTCGCGATCCTGCGCTCGTCGCGCGAGGGCCGCGAGATCCCGCTCGAGCTGCAGGTCCCGGCGAAACGGGGGGGATAATCAGGGTACGTCCCCAATTCATCCCATGAAGCGCGACGACCATCCGACGCAGGACATCCTGCGGCACTGGCGCGAGGCCGTGCCCAACGACCGCCTGGCGCACCTGGTGAAGGACGCCACGCGGGCCCTGGTGCGCGCCCTGCAGGTGCGGCTCGTGGAGCACGAGGTCTCGTTCGGGCACTGGACGTTCCTGCGCGTGCTGTGGGAGCGCGACGGGCTCACGCAGCGCGAGCTCTCGCATGAGGCGGGCGTGATGGAGCCCACGACCTTCACCGCGCTGCAGGCCCTGGAGCGGCTGGGCTACGTCGAGCGGCGGCAGGTGCCGCAGAACCGCAAGAACGTCTACGTGCACCTCACCGCGAAAGGCCGCGCGCTCAAGGACAAGCTGGTGCCGCTCGCCGAGGAGGTGAACCGCGTGGCGGTGCACGGCGTGGACCCGGCGCAGCTCGCGGCGGCGCGCTCCGTGCTGCTGGCGGTGATCGAGAACCTCGCCCGCGACGAGGCGCGCCACGAGGGCGCGGAGCGGCGCGTGCCCTCGACGCGAGCGGTGGCGCTCATGGGCCGGGCCTTGCCGCGCGGCAAGCGCGCACGCCCATGACCAGCGCCCTGCGCGACTTCACGCGGCCGCGCCTCGCGGAGCTGCCGCCGCTGTCGCTCTACATCCACATCCCGTGGTGCCTGCGCAAGTGCCCGTACTGCGACTTCAACTCGCACGAGAAGCGCGGCGACCTGCCCGAGGACGCGTACGTCGAGGCACTCGTCGCGGACCTGGAGACCACGCTGCCGCAGGTGTGGGGACGCCGGATCCACACGGTGTTCATCGGCGGGGGCACGCCGAGCCTCTTCTCGCCCGCGGCCATCGACCGCCTGCTCACCGCGGTGCGCACGCGGCTGCCCGTGCTGCCCGAGGCCGAGATCACCATGGAGGCGAATCCGGGCACCTTCGAGATCGAGCGCTTCCGCGGCTTTCGCGCGGCGGGCGTGAGCCGGCTTTCCATCGGCGTGCAGAGCTTCGATGCCGCGAAGCTCGCGGCCCTGGGGCGCGTGCACGGGCCGGACGAGGCGCGCGCCGCGATCGAAGCCGCGCTCGCGATCTTCGATACCGTCAACGTCGACCTCATGTACGCGCTTCCGTCGCAGACGCTGGCCGAGGCGCTGGACGATGTGCGCGAGGCCATACGCCGCGGGGCGCCGCACATCTCGGCGTACCACCTGACGCTCGAGCCGGACACCCACTTCCACCGCTATCCGCCGCCGGTGCCGGACGACGACGTCGCGGCCGACATGCAGGACGCCATCGAGCGCGCTCTCGCCGAGGCGGGCTTCGTCCACTACGAGACGTCCGCGTTCGCGCGCGAGGGGCATCGCGCGCGCCACAACCTCAACTACTGGACGTTCGGCGATTACCTCGGCATCGGCGCGGGGGCGCACGCCAAGGTGTCGCTTCCCGATCGCATCGTGCGCGAGAGCCGCGTGCGCAAGCCCCAGGGCTACATCAGTGCCGCGACGGCGGGAGACGCGCGCCTGGAGACGCGCGAGGTGAGCGCCGCGGAGCTGCCGTTCGAGTTCATGCTCAACGCGCTGCGCCTGGTCGAGGGGTTTCCCGTGGCGCTCTTCGGCGAGCGCACGGGGCTGTCCATCACGGCGGTGGAGCGCGAGCTCGATGCCGCGGAGACGCAGGGCCTCATCGTGCGCGACCACCAGTGGATCCGGCCGACCGAGCGCGGGCGCCGTTTCCTGAACGACCTGCTCGAGCCTTTCCTGCCGTCGCGCGGCACCACCGAGGTGGTGCAGGCGATCAGTATTTCCCCGCGGGATACTGCACCCCGCTCGTGAGGAACGGCGGCTCGCGGCCCACCAGCGCCTCGAGCATGATGAGCTCCGCGTCCGTGTGGTTGCGGAACGGCCCGGGCTCGGCTCGCACCACGCCATCGCTCTCGGTGAGCAGCAGCGGGGACTCGTGGTGCGTCGTCTTCACCCGCTTCGTCTCCATGCGCGCGCCGTCGACCCGCGCCTCGCCGTAGCAGAGGCAGAAGTAGACGTCCTGGGGTGCTACCTCGATGTAGCAGCCGGTGCCGCGAATGCCGATCGAGGCGATGGCGGCCTTGATCTCGACGGGCTTCTTGCCGAACACCGACAGCACGCGTCCGGTCTCGATGAGCAGCCGCGAGAGCGTCCCGCGCTCGCCGCTCGTGACGATCATGCTGTCGGCGCGCATGAGGAATGCATCCTGCCCGACGACGATGACCGCGCTGCTGCGGGCGCCGGTGGCGACGCGATCCCCGAGCGCCACCGGCGTGCCGACGGAGGCGGGCCGTCCGGCCACGGTGACGCTGCCCTCGATGCGCTGCACGCCCTGCGCGTGGCCGAGGTCTCCCTTCGCGAGCGCGCGCGAGATGACGCCCACGATGCCGCCGGAGGCGAGCGCGCCGCTCGCGGCGAGTCGTGCGATCCAGCGGCGGCGCGATGCCGATGCGGTCATGGAGCTCCCCCCTTGCGGAAGACGACGTCCCACACGCCGTGGCCGAGCTTGAGCCCGCGGCGCTCGAACTTGGTCTCCGGCCGCGTCGCGGGCCGCGGCGCGAAGCCCTGCGCGGTGTTCACCAGTCCCGGCGTAGATGCCAGCACCTCCAGGACTTGCTGCGCATATTCCTCCCAATCGGTCGCCACGTGAATGTAGCCGCCGGGCGCGAGGCGCGAGGCCGCGAGCGCCGCGAACGCGGGCTGCACGAGCCGTCGCTTGTGATGGCGCTTCTTCGGCCACGGGTCGGGAAAGAAGACGTGGACCCCGGCGAGCGACGAGGGCGGCACCATGTCGCGCAGCACCTCGACCGCGTCGTGCGAGACGACGCGCATGTTGGCGAGGCCGAGCGCCTCGACCTGCCGCAACAGGCTTCCCACGCCGGGCGCATGGACCTCGATCCCGAGGTAGTCGACGCCCGGGTTTTCCTGCGCGATGCGCGCGGTGGTCTCGCCCATGCCGAAGCCGATCTCGACCACGACCGGCGCATCCCGGCCGAAGAGGGCACGGAAGTCGAGCGGGTGTTGCGCATGCGCCACACCGAAGCGCGGCAGGAGCTCCGCGTAGGCCTTCTGTTGCGCGGGCGAGAATCGCCCCTGTCGCAAGACGTAGCTGCGGATCGGTGGGTGGGTCACAACGCCTTGTGGCCGCGGAAAGTTCCGGGATTATAAGCGCGGCCCGCGATTGACACCCCCCGGGCGGAGTCCTAAATTGCCCCCGAGGATCCCTCCATGAAACGTGCTGCCCTCTTCTTCCCGCTCCTCGCCGCGGCGCTCGCGCCGGCGGCGGCGAGCGCGAACTACCTGGGCATCCTCAAGCCGCCGCCCAGCCTCGCACCGGAGCCCGCGAAAGGTGCGTACTCGTTCGCCTCGTCCACGCAGGACCCGTTCCTCGCCAACACGATGGTGGACAAGGCGTACGAGCTGAAGCTCGGGTACAGGTACTCGCGCTTCTTCTCCGTCGAGGGACGCTTCAACGATTTCGCGCGCGCGCTGGATCCGTTCGCCGCGCGCTCCACGATGGCGCCGTCGTTCCACGGCAGCGGCTACGGCGTGGATACGGTGGCCACACTGCCCGTTTGGCGCCTCTCGTTCTACGGCAGCTTCGGCGCGTATCACGGCGAGGCGCCGGCCGCGCCGTTCTCCGCGTACTCGACGTCGCTCGTCGGCACGCAGGCCGGCACGCGCCTGCGCTACGGCCTGGGCATGCGCTACAACTTCACCCACTCCCTGGGAGTCGAGGCGCAGATGCAGCGTTACGCCCCGCTCGGCTCGCCGATGGGAGAGCCGGAACAGGACCTGTTCTCGGTCGGGGTGAAGTGGCGGTTCTAGGGTTTGCCACCCCGGCGTAGGCCGGGGTCCGATTTCGAATCGGATGCCGCCTGCGCCGGCATGGCACTTACGCTTTCGCGATCATCCCTTCCACCGGCGAGCTCGGGCTCGCCTGGTAGGGCTTCTTCGGCATGCGCCCGGCGCGGAACGATTCGCGGCCCGCTTCGACGGCGAGCTTCATCGCGCGCGCCATGCGCACCGGATCCCCCGCCTTCGCGATGGCGGTGTTCATGAGCACGCCGTCGCAGCCCAGCTCCATCGCGATCGCGGCGTCGGACGCGGTGCCGATGCCCGCATCGACCAGCACCGGGACGGAGAGCCGGTCGATGATGATCTGCAGGTTCCAGGGATTGAGGATGCCCATGCCGGAGCCGATGAGCGAGGCGAGCGGCATCACGGCGACACAGCCGAGATCCTCGAGCTGCTTCGCGAGGATGGGATCGTCGCTGCAATAGGCCATCACCTGGAAACCGTCGGCCACGAGCGTCTTCGCCGCGGCGAGCGTCTCGGGCATGTTCGGGAAGAGCGTCTGCGCGTCGCCGAGAACCTCGAGCTTCACCAGCGAGTGGCCGTCGAGGAGCTCGCGCGCGAGCCGCAGCGTGCGCACCGCGTCGTCCGCCGTATAGCACCCGGCCGTGTTCGGCAGGATCGTGTAGCGCGATGGCGGCAGCACGTCGAGCAGGTTCGGCTCGCCGGCGTTCTGGCCGATGTTCGTGCGGCGGATCGCGACGGTCACGATCTCGGCGCCGCTCGCGTCGATCGCCTCGCGCGTCTGCGCGAAGTCGCGATATTTCCCGGTCCCCACGAGCAGGCGCGAGCCGTACGTGCGGCCGCCGACCACGAGGGCGTCGGCGGCCTCGATGCGCTCCGGTGCATTCATTCCCCACCTCCCACGGCCATGACGACTTCGATGCGATCGCCGTCCACGACGCGCGCCTCGCCGAAACGGCTGCGCGGGACGATCTCGCCGTTGCGCTCGACCGCGAGCCTGCGGCCGGCGAGCGCGAGCTCGTCGAGCAGTTGCGAGAAGGTGAGCGGCGCGGGCAGCTCCCGGGGCGCCCCGTTCAGGGTGATGCGGATGGGGACGGACATGAGGAAATTATAGCCCCCTACATGTGCTTGAACTTCTGTGCGTAGGCCCGGCTCACCGTGAGCTCGGTGCGGCCGTCCTTGAGGCGCACGAAGACGCGCCCCGTGAGGTCGCGCCGGGTGGAGCCGACCTCGTCCATGTTCACCACGGTGCCGCGGTGGATCTGCCAGAAGACCTCGGGGTCGAGCTGAGCGGCCACCTCGGCGAGGGGCGTGCGGATGAGGTACTCGGCCGCGCGCGTCATGACGCACGTGTACTTGTCCTGCGCCTGGAAATAGAGCACCTCGTCGATGGGGATCTGCTGTACCACGTCGCCCTTCAACGCGCGCACCCAGCGCAGCCGGCCCGCCGCCGCGCCCTGCGGGAGGGCGCGCGCGATGCGCTCGAGCACGTCCGCCATGCCGGGCGCCGGGTCGGCGCTCGCGAGCCGCCGCTTGAGGCGCTCGACGCACTTCGCGAGGCGCTCGTCGGAGACGGGCTTCACGAGGTAGTCCACGGCCTCGCGCTCAAAGGCCTCGAGCGCGTACTGGTCGTATGCCGTCACGAACACGAGGTGCGTGTGCGCATCGATGCGGCGCGCCACCTCGAGGCCGGTGAGGCCCGGCATGCGGATGTCGAGGAACGCCACGCCAGGCGCGTCTTCCTCGATCGCACGCAGCGCCTCCAGGCCGTTGGTCGCGAGCGGCAGGATGTCGAGCTGGGGCCATGCCGTGCGCAACCGCGCGCACAGGTCCTGCGCGAGGTTGGGTTCATTGTCGGCAATGAGGGCGGTGACGCTCATCGGACTCATGCCGGCAGGCGCACGGTGACGACGGTGCCCGACGGATGGTTCTCGCCGATGCAGAGCGTGGCTGCTTCCCCGTAGAGGCCGCGCAGCCGGTCGCGCAGGTTGGTGAGCCCCACGCCGCCCGTGGTGGTGGCGGCGAACCCCACGCCGGTGTCGCGAACGTCGATGCACACGCTCCCGCTTTCGCGCCGCGCGCGGAAGTCGACGCGGCCGCCCTCGACCTTCGCCTCGAGCCCGTGCCGGATCGCGTTCTCCACGACAGGCTGCAGGAGCATCGGCGCGATCGCGAAATCCACGAGCGACGGCTCGATGTCCACGGCGTACTCGAGGCGAGGACCCATGCGCACGCGCAGCACGTCGAGATAGGAGGCGATCAGCTCTCCCTCGGCGCCCAGCGTGGTGCGCTCGGTGCGCGTCGCGGCAAGCGAGCCGCGCAGGAAGTGGATGAACCGCTCGAGCATGCGTTTCGCCTGCGGCGCGTCGCGGTCGATGAGCGTCGAGACGTTGGCGAGCGTGTTGAAGAGGAAGTGCGGCTCGATCTGCGCCTGGAGCGCGCGCAGGTTCGCGGCGACCGCGTCGCGCTGCAGTCGCTCGGCGATCTCGCGCTCGCGGGCGACGTCGGCCTGGGCACGCGCCTCGCGCTCGCGCAGGTAGAAGAGGGTCGAGAGCACGAGGGAGATCACCACGCTCGTCGCCACGATCGACATGAGCCACTCGGGCGTGACCAGCCAGCCGCTGAACCCGATATGGAAGATCCAGTCGGCGCCCTGCATCCCGGCGATCACGCCGATGATGGGGATGATCGAGAAATAGGCGGTCTTCACCGCGAAGTTCGAGCGCTTCGCCCGCTGCTCGAGGCCGAAAAGCTGGCCGGCGGAGTAGAGCGCGTGGATCGCGAACCCGATGAGGTTCGAGATCACGGCGAAGAGCGCCAATGCCCGCACCGTCGGCAGCTTCGCGCTCATCGCCACGTTGGCGAGCATGAAGGTGATCCCGAGGACGCTGCTCCAGATGAACGTGTAGAACAGGTTGCGCGCACGCGTCGCGCGGAACCGGCGGAAGAACGGGATGATCTCCAGCGGGTGGGGTCGGGCGCAGTCTTCGGGGCGGCTGGCAGCGTTCATGGCGCGCATCGTACCGCCGGGCCGTGCCGGGCGTCGGGCCGGAGCGACGAATCGCCGCCGGGCGACGCGAAACGGTAGAATGCTTCGCGAGCCGCGGGTGTAGCTCAATGGTAGAGCAGAAGCTTCCCAAGCTTACGACGAGGGTTCGATTCCCTTCACCCGCTCCAGCCGCTCCAGCCGCTCCAGCCGCTCCGAAGCGCCCATTCCGGCGGAACACCCGCCTTCCGCAGGCGTCTACCCAGGTTCACCCCTTTGGAGACGCCATGTCCACGTACCGCCATAACGCCTCCGCCGGGCGCGGTTCCGGCTCAGCCCTCGTCGCCTGCGCCCTCGCGGCCGTGGCGGGCGCCGCCATCATGTATTTCCTCGATCCTGCCTGGGGCCGCGGCCGCCGCGCCTGGCTGCAGCAGAAGGCGGGCCGCCTCGGCCGCGACGCGCGCCGGCGCGAGCATGCCCTCGCGCGCCACGCGCTGGACCACGTGCAGGGGGCGCTGCACACGATCCACGGCGTGGTCGACGGCGCGGAGGACGTCGAAGACGTGGTGCTCGTGGAGCGCGTGCGCACGGCGCTTGGCCGCACCATCGCCAACCCGCACGGGATCGACGTGAAGGCCTTCGACGGCCGCGTCGTGCTGCGCGGCCCGGTCACACCCGAGGAGCTCGCCGAGATCGTGGCCTGCACGCAGCGCGTGCGCGGGGTGCGCGAGGTCGACAACCGACTCTCGCCGAACACCGGCTTGAGCAGCGGCGCGCCGGCGTGAAGATCGTGGGCGAGAGCGTCGAGCCCCTCGAGGGCCGCGCCTCGGATTACGACCGCCTGCTCGAGCGCGTCGGCGCTTGCCGCTTCGTGCTCATCGGCGAGGCCTCCCACGGCACCGAGGAGTTCTACCGAGAGCGCGCCAACATCACGCGCCGGCTCATCGTCGAGTGCGGCTTCCACGCCGTCGCGGCCGAGGCCGACTGGCCCGATGCGCGCCGCGTCGACCGCTTCGCGCGCGGGCTGGGCGGCGATCGCGGCGCCGAGGAATCGCTGCGCGGCTTCCGGCGCTTCCCCTCGTGGATGTGGCGCAACGAGGTGGTCCTCGACTTCGTGCAATGGCTGCGCGCGCACAACGACTCGACCGGACCGGGCGAGGCGAAGGCGGGCTTCTATGGGCTCGACCTCTACAGCCTCTTCACGTCGATGGGCGAGGTCCTGCGCTATCTCGGCGAGGTCGATCCCGCGGCGGCGAAGCGCGCGCGCTATCTCTACTCGTGCTTCGACCACTTCCACGACAACCCGCAGGCCTATGGCTACGCGGCGTCGTACGACCTCGAGCGCAGCTGCGAGCAGAACGTCGTGAAGCTGCTGGAGAAGCTGCGCTCCCGCGAGGCGCGGCTCGCGCTCGCCGACGGCGACGATTTCTTCGACGCGGAGCAGAACGCGCGCCTCGTCAAGAACGCCGAGGAGTATTACCGCTCGATGTTCCACGGCCGCGTCTCGTCGTGGAACCTGAGGGACGAGCACATGTTCGAGACGCTGATGGAGCTCGCCGCGCACCTCGAGGAGCAGCATGGAGAGGCGAAGATCGTGGTGTGGGCCCACAACTCTCACCTGGGGGACGCGCGCGCGACCGAGATGGGCGACATGGGGGAATTGAACCTGGGGCAGCTCGTGCGCGAGCGCCATCCGGGCGACTGCGCGAACGTGGGCTTCAGCACGTACTCGGGCACCGTCACGTGCGCCGATGATTGGGACGAGCCGTCGCGGGTGAAGCGGGTCCGCCCCGGGCTTCCCGGCAGCTACGAAGCGATCTTCCACGAGGCCGGCATGGCGCGATTCATCCTGCACATCGATCGCAGGCGCGAGCTTCCGCCGGAGATCCTCGAGCCGCGCCTGCAACGCGCGATCGGCGTGATCTACCGACCCGAGACCGAGCGCGAGAGCCATTACTTCGAGGCGCGGCTGGCGGACCAGTTCGACGCGATGATCCACATCGACGAGACCCGGGCGCTCGCGCCGCTGGAGCGCACGTCGCAGCGCCCCGAGGAGGCGCCGGAGACCTATCCCACGGGGATGTGATCCCACGGGCATGTGAGCGCCGGTTAGACTGCGGGCATGCCTCGCAGCGCGCGCACGCCCTCCTTCGCTCGACGCGTCGTGCGCTGGCAGCGCGACCACGGCCGCAGCAACCTGCCCTGGCAGGCGACCCGGGATGCGTACCGCATCTGGCTCTCGGAGATCATGCTGCAGCAGACGCAGGTCTCCACCGTGATTCCTTACTTCGAGCGCTTCGTCGCGCGCTTCCCCGATGCCGCTGCGCTCGCGGCCGCGCCCGAGGACGAGGTGATGGCGCTCTGGAGCGGCCTGGGTTATTACGCCCGCGCACGCAACCTGCATCGCGCGGCGCGCGACGTCGTCGAGCGCTTCGCCGGCGTGTTCCCCGCTCGGTTCGACGATCTCGTGACGCTTCCCGGCATCGGGCGCTCGACGGCGGGCGCCATCGCGGCATTCGCGAGCGGGGAAGCTCGCCCCATCCTGGATGGCAACGTGCGGCGGGTCCTCGCGCGCCACGCGGGCATCCCGGGAGATCCCACGAGCAATGCCGTGCAGAAAGCGCTCTGGGAGGAAGCCGAAGCGCGCATGCCGCGCGACGACGTGGAAGCGTACACGCAGGGGATGATGGACCTGGGCGCGACCGTCTGCCTGCCGCGCAAGCCCCTGTGCCTGCTCTGCCCCGTGAACGAGGATTGCACGGCGCGCCTCGAGGATCGAATCGACGAGCTCCCGGGCCGCAAGGTGCGCGGCGCCACGCGCCGCAAGCGCGTCGCGATGCTGGTCGTGGTCTCGCGCGGCGAGGTGCTGCTCGAGAAGCGGCCCGCGCGCGGCATCTGGGGCGGCCTCTGGTCGCTGCCGGAAGCCGATGCGGATTCGAAGCCGGAAGAAGCGTTGCGCGCAGATTGGGGGCTCGAAGCTTCGCGCATCGAGCCGCTCGCGCCGTTCGAGCACGCGTTCACGCATTTCACGCTCGAAGTCACGCCGTGGCGCATCGAGCCGCGCGGGTCGATGGCTCTTGCCGAGTCGAAGCCCGCGACGTGGCTGCCGCTCACCGATCTCGCCGGCGCGGCGCTGCCTTCACCAGTGCGCAAGTTGCTGCAGGCGCTTTAAACCGGGGACGCAGTCCTATTTCGCATGCTGCAATTGGGGTCGCAGTCGCATTCTGGAAGCGCGGCCAAAGGTCGTGCGGGCCGGATGCAGATGGCCGCATCGACGGGATTTTTGATCGAATGCACGCTCCATTGACACCAGCGTGTGCAGCCAAAGGCCCGTATGCAATTGGACTGCGACCCCAATTGCAGCATGCGAAATAGGACTGCGTCCCCGGTTTAAACGAGCTTTTGCTCGCGCAGGAAGCGATGCAGCACGCCGACGCGCAGCGCGGCGTCGGTGACTTCGAGCAGGCGCTGGCGCACGTCGTTGCGCAGCGGCAGGATCTCCGCGAGGCGAAAGCCGACCCACGAAGCGTCCTCGAAGCGCAGCGGCGTGCCGAAGCGCTCCGGCCCGATGGCCGGGATCACCTTGCGCAGGAAGTCCGCGCACTCGGCGAGTCCCTGCGTATCCGCGATCGCGGCTTCCGCCATGAGCGGCTCGGTCTCACCGATGATGAGGCCCTGGCGATTCACCTCGGCGGAGAGCAGCCGGAAGCGCTCGGTGCCCTCGATGCGCACCTTGAGCACGCCCAGCTCCTCCACGTCGCACTCGAGGATGCGCGCGAGGCAACCGATGTCGAACGGCACCGCGGGCGTGCCGACCTCGGAGCCCTCGCGGATCAGGCACACGCCGAAGGGCGTGCCCTCGCGCAGGCATTCGCGCGCCATGTCGATGTAGCGCACCTCGAAGATCTTGAGCGGCAGCAGCGCGCCCGGGAAGAGGACGGTGTTCAGGGGGAAGATCGGAACCGACGCGGTGCCGCGGCCGGCGCCGAAGAGGCTGGAGAGCATCGGCAAATCAGGCCTTCAGGTCGCGGTGGCGAACGATCACCGTGTGGTCGGTCGCGAAGCGGCGCGCGAGCTCCTCGGCGATGTACACCGAGCGGTGGCGCCCACCGGTGCAGCCGATGGCGACGGTGATCGAGGCGCGCTGGTCGAGCATGAACTTGGGGATCCAGCGCTGCAGGAAGCGCTGGATGTCCTCGACCAGCAGGGTCGCCTGCGTCTCGCGCTCGAGGAACGTCGCGACCTCGCGATCGTTGCCGGTGAGCGGGCGCAGCACCGGGTCGTAGTGCGGGTTGGGCAGGATGCACCGAGCATCGAACACGAAGTCCGCATCGAGCGGCGGCCCGCCCTTGTAGCCGAAGGTCTCGAAGACGAGGGAGAGCTTGCCGCGCTCGACCGCCACGAGGTCCTGCATCCAGCCGCGCAGCTGGCCCGGCGTGAGGCCGCTCGTGTCGATGCGCTGGCCGATCTCCGCCAGCCACGCGAGGAGCCGCCGCTCCTCCGCGATGGCCTCGGAGAGGGTGCGATCCTGCGCCGCGAGCGGATGCGGCCGGCGCGACTCGGAGAAGCGCCGCGCCAGGCTCTCGTCGGAGGCGTCCAGGAAGATCACGCGCACGTCGGTGCCGCGCTCGCTCTCGCGCTTCACGATCTCCGGCAGCTTCGAGAGCGACTCGCGACTGCGCGCATCGGCGCTGATCGCCACGCGCTGCTCACCGCGCGCGCGCGCGTAGTCGACGAGCGGCCCGATCAGGTCCGCGGGCAGGTTGTCGACGCAGAAGAAGCCCGAATCCTCGAGCGCCTTCAACGCCACGCTCTTCCCCGACCCCGAGACGCCGGAAAGGAGGACCAGCTGCATCAGTCCGCCTCTTCGCGCCCGAGGCGCAGCGCCGCTTCCTGCCGCATGATGAATTCGCGCGTGGAGTCGATGCCGCGGGTGAGGAGGATGTGGTTGCGCACCGCCGCCTCGACCAGGACCGCGAGGTTGCGTCCCGGTGCCACGGCGAGCGTCACGGTGGGAATCTCGACGCCGAGGATGTCGCGCGTGCCGCTGCGGGTGGCGAGCCGGTCGCGGCCCTCGCCCACCTCCGGCGGCTCGAGGTGCACGATGAGGCGCAGGGCCTTGCGCGGCCTGACCGCGGTCTCGCCGAAGATCGAGCGGATGTTGAGCACGCCCAGTCCCCGCACCTCGAGGAAGTCGCGCAGGAGCGGCGGGCAGCGCCCCTGGATCGTCTCGGGTCCGATCTGCTGCAGCTCGACCACGTCGTCCGCGACGAGGCCGTGGCCGCGCGAGATGAGCTCGAGCGCGAGCTCGCTCTTGCCGATGGAAGACTCGCCGGTGATGAGCACACCGATCTCGAGCACGTCGAGCATCACGCCGTGCAGCGTCGTGATCTCGCCCAGCTCCTGCTGCATGTACGGCCGCAGCACGTTGATCACCTGCTGGCTGGGCTCCGTCGACGTGAGGAGCGCCGTGCCCGCCTGCTCCGCCGCATCGATCAGCACCTGCGGCACGGCGGCCCCGTCGCCCACGATGAGGCACACGGTATCGCCGCCGACCATGTGCGCGACGACCTCGTCGCGCGTGACCGCGTCGAGCCCCTCGACGTAGCGCACCTCGCGTGGGCCGAGAACCTGGGCGAGCAGGATGTGGATGAGGTTCAGGTGGCCGATGAGGCCGACGCCGTCCTTCTGCAGCGCCTCCCCGGTGAACTCCCGCGTGGCACCGGCGGTGCCGGCCGCCCACGCGAGGCCTAGGCGCTCGCGCCGCTCGTCAAAGAGCTGCTGAACGCTTAGCCGAGGCATAGGGCGACCATTCGGTGATCAGCCGGTGGGCCGCCTGGATGTCCTGGGTGGAGGCGAGCGCGTCGCGCAGCGCCGGGTCGCTGAACATCTGGGCGAGCTCCGAGAGGATCTCGAGGTGCGCCTCGGTCGCGTGCTCCGGCACGAGCATCGCGAAGACGAGGCTCACGGGCGCGCCGTCGGGCGACTCGAACGGCACCGGCGCCGCGGTGCGCACGAACGCGCAGATCGGCTCCTTGATGTTGCGGATGCGGCCGTGCGGGATGGCGACCCCGTAGCCCAGCCCGGTCGACCCCAGCTTCTCGCGGTCGAAGAGCGCATCGAAGACGCGCGCCCGCGGGATCTGGCGCGAGTTCTCGAACAGCAGGCCGATCTGCTCGAACAGGCGCTTCTTGCTGCTCACGTCGAGGTCGAGCGCGACGTGGTTGAGCGGCAGCAGGCGCGAGACGAGGTTCATGGGGCCGGGCGGGGCGGACAAGGCGCGCAAATTGTACTGGAAGCTCAGGCGGCCGGAATGCGCTTGATCCCGGCGGGGTGGCGCGGCTGGAAGCGCTCCTTGTGCTTGATCACCTGGCGGTCGAGCCTGTCGATGAGCTCGTCGATGGCGGCGTACATGTCGGCGTTGTTGGCGCAGACGTGTATGTCCTTGCCCGACAGGTGCACGTTGGCCTCGACCTTCTGGTCCAGCTTCTCCACGGTCATGATCACCTCCACGTCGATCACGTTCTCGAAGTGGCGGTTGATGCGCACGAGCTTCGAGGTGACGTAGGTGCGGATCGCGGGGGTGATCTCGACGTGGCGGCCGGTCAGATGCAGGTTCATCGACAACTCCTTTCAACGGGCGCCGTCGGCGCCGAGTTCAGAGGGACTTGCGCAGGTTGGCGGGCTGGATGTGCATCGCCTCGCGATACTTGGCGACGGTCCGGCGCGCGACCTGGATACCTTGCTGGGCGAGGATGTCGGAGATGCGGTGGTCGGATAGGGGTTTTCGGGCGTCCTCCGCGGCGACGAGTTGCTTGATCAAAGCACGAATGGCGGTCGCCGAACAGGCACCACCCGTGTCGGTTGAAACATGGCTGCCGAAGAAGTACTTGAGCTCGAAGATGCCGCGCGGGGTGAGCATGTACTTCTGGGTCGTGACGCGCGAAATGGTCGATTCGTGCAGCCCCACGGCGTCCGCGATCTCGCGCAGCACGAGGGGACGCATGGCGACCTCGCCGTGCTCGAAGAAGTTCTTCTGGCGGTCGACGATGGCCTGGGTCACGCGCAGGATCGTGTCGAAGCGCTGCTGCACGTTCTTGATGAGCCAGCGCGCCTCCTGCAGCTGCCCCGAGAGGTGCTTGCCGCCGTTCTCGCGCGAGGCCTGCAGGATGTCGGCGTAGAGCTTGTTGATGCGGAGCCGGGGCACGGCATCGCGGTTGAGCGACGCGCCCCAGCGGCCGCCGACCTTGCGCACCACCACGTCGGGCACGACGTAGCGCACATCGCCCGTGCCGAACTGGCGTCCCGGCTTGGGGTCGAGCGTGAGGATGAGCGAGCGGATGTCGCGTAGCTCGTCCTCCTCGCAGTTGAGCAGGCGCTTGAGCTTGTTGAAGTCGCGCGCGGCGAGCACGTCGAGGTGCTTCGCGACGAGCCTCACGGCGGCGTCGCGGTGCGGCGTGTCCGCCGGCATCGCCTTCAGCTGCAGCTCGAGGCACTCGGACACGTCGCGCGCCGCGACCCCGGTGGGCTCCAGGTTCTGCACGTGGCGCAACGCGATGGAGAGCTCCTCGAGCTCCAGGTCGGGCAGCGCCGGCAGCGCCGAATCGCGGATCTCCTCGAGCTCCTGCTTGAGGTAGCCGTCCTCGTCGAGGTGGCCGATGATGAGGGCGGCGAGGCGCTTGTCGCGCTCGGTGAGGCCGGTGAGCGAGATCTGCGACAGCAGGTGCTCCTGCAGCGTGGGCTCGGCGGCGGCGAATTGCGTGAAGTCTTCGCGATCCTCGTCGTTGGCGCGCGAGCCCGCGGTCGGGCTGTGCTCCTCGGCGAATCCGTGGTCCTCGGCGAGGCTCGGCTGCTCATCGCGCGCATCTTCGCGCCGCGTCTCCTCGCGCGCTTCCTCCTGGCGCAGCGTCTCGCCCGCGGCCGCCCCGTTCGGCGGCGACGCCGACTCGTCGGGAGGTCCCAGGTCGGCGCGCTCGAGCAGGGGATTTTCGGCCAGGTAGCGCTCCAGCTCCTGGTTCAGCTCCACCGTCGACAGCTGGAGCAGCCGGATGGACTGCTGCAGCTGCGGCGTCAGCGTGAGGTGCTGCGAGAGCTTGAGCTGGAGGCTGTGCTTCATATCGTCGCGGATACCCGGAACGGACTACCCGCTACAAGCGGAAGTTCTCTCCCAGGTATACCTTGCGGACCGCTTCATTGTAGATGATCTCCTGGGGCTTCCCGAAGGCGAGCACGGCCCCCTGGTTGATGATGTAGGCGTGGTCGCAGATGCCCAGCGTCTCGCGCACGTTGTGGTCGGTGATCAGCACGCCGATGCCGCGTTCCTTGAGGAAGCGGATGATCTGCTGGATGTCGAGCACCGCGATCGGATCGACGCCCGCGAACGGCTCGTCGAGCAGGATGAAGCGGGGATTGGTCGCGAGAGCGCGCGCGATCTCGACCCGGCGGCGCTCGCCGCCCGAGAGCGAGAGCGCGGGACTCGCGCGCAGGTGACCGATGTGCAGGTCGTCCAGCAGCTGCTCGAGGCGCGTCTCGACCTCCTCGGGGTCGAGCCCCTGCAGCTCGAGCACCGCCTCGATGTTCTGCGCCACGGTGAGCTTGCGGAAGATCGACGCCTCCTGCGGCAGGTACGAGAGGCCGAGGCGCGAACGGCGAAAGATGGGAAGGTGGGTAAGGTCCTGCCCGTCGAGCGTGACCGCCCCGCGGTCGATCGGGACCAGCCCCAGGATCATGTAGAAGCATGTCGTCTTGCCCGCGCCGTTGGGGCCGAGGAGGCCCACGACCTCGCCGCTCTCCACGGTGAGGGATACGTCGGACACGACGGTGCGCTTGCGGTAGCGCTTCATGAGCCCCTCGGCGCGCAGCAGCGCCGATTGCGGCTCGGGCTTCACGAGGGTGAGGTGGTCGCGCGCGGGAGTGGGGGTGGCGACCATCATCGATTGCCCGTGCTCTCGGCGGGCTTCAGCTGCACGCCGGGCGCGGGCTTCGCGGCTCCGGCCCCCGCCTGCGCGTCCTTCTTCGGCGGGATGATGATCACTTTCACGCGCGAGCCTTCGGGCGCCTTCTGGCCGGGCGGGGCGCCCGTGACCTGGGCCAGCTCCTTGGTCATGTCGTAGGA
>Ga0157369_10002527_pt1 | contig 21868 bp, 18 predicted proteins | sample C25metaG_FD_113461 | JGI IMG/M metagenome (GOLD analysis project Ga0157369, IMG submission 113461) | Corn rhizosphere microbial communities from Kellogg Biological Station, Michigan, USA - C2-5 metaG | ecosystem: Host-associated > Plants > Roots > Rhizosphere > Soil | place: USA: Michigan...
CCGAAATTATTCTTCATCGACATGGTCACGCCAGCGATCCAGTGGTTCTTGAGCTTCGAAAGCGAGGCGTACACATCGCATTCTGTATAAGCCTGATTGAGGTGGTAGGCCGGATACATATAGCCGCCCCACGGCACCTTTAATCGAACGTATTTTTTATAGTTGCCGAGATTCTGGACGTTTTCCCATTCAACCTTCGTGCCGAGATTGTTGATCGCGTTTACGTCCAAGCCATAGCGTGCCCACAGGCCGATGTCCTGTGTCGCCGGGAAAAAGCTCTCAATGATGCGGACACGTTTAGCGCCGGCCGCAGCGAACAGATGCACCGTGTTCGCCACCGTGTTGCCGTCGGTACGGTACGGCAGATCGGGCGTAAGAGGGAATCTGGCAGGATTACCGGTTAAATTCAATTTCAGAGCGACGGTCTTCCCTTTTACCAGCTTCTCGATGCCTCCGATTTTGTCGAAGGCCGAGGAAAGCTGCCCGCTAAAATCGCGATAATCGCGGCATCGAACAATAGCCACGCGGCTCGCAGGAGCACTCACCGCGGCGCGCAAGGGAACACTCAACGCAGCCATCGCGCCGGCCCCGGCCGTCAACAGATCGCGCCGCGACAAGTCAGATAAAGGATGGACGGGTCTCATAGGTGCAGAATATAACAATATGACCACGAAATCCACGCGCCGGGACCTTGTGAAGCTACTAGCGCTCGCGCCGGTACTGGAAACGCGGGCGGCGGAAAGGAACATGTTCCTTTCTCTGAACAGCGTACTGATCTCGGGGCGGGTGAAATGGCCGGACTTCGCGCGACTTGCGGCCAAGGTTGGCTTTTCCGGCACGGACGTGGCCCTCGCTCCCGCCATGGAGGCCGGCGCCGCAGCGACCCGGGATTTGCTGGCACAGCTTAACGTGAGGCCCGCGGTCCTGGATTTCCCGGTGGAATTTCGCAAAGACGACGCTGCCTTTGAAGCGGGACTTCCCAAGCTTAAAGAAGCCGCGCCTTTCGCCGCCGCCATCGGCTGCCCGCGCATGGTGACTTATATCATGTCTTCGAGCCCCATTCCGAAGGATGAGCTGCGGAAAACCTATAAGGCCCGCTTCACCGAATGTGCGCGCATCCTAGCCGGTTCGAACGTGCGGCTTGGTCTCGAGTTTCTGGGGCCACTGCACCTCCGCAAGGCGTTCCCGCACGAGTTCATCTGGCATATGAACGAGATGCTCGAATTTGCGAAAGAATGCGGCCCGAACGTCGGTCTGCTGCTCGACGTGTGGCATTGGCATCACGCGGGCGCAACTACCCAGGACATTATTGCGGCGGGCCGCGAATCTATCGTTCACGTGCATTTCAACGACGCGCCGAATCTTCCTCCCGACCAGATCCGCGACAATCAGCGATTGCTGCCCGGCGAAGGGGTGATCGATCTGGTCGGTTTCCTGCGGGCATTGCAGAAGATCGGCTATTCCGACGCGCTCAGCGTCGAAGTGTTCGGACGCCTGAAAGACGTGCCTCCTGAAGAAGCGGCCAAACAGGGGCTGGACGCCTCAATCGGCGTATTCAAAAAAGCCGGTGTGCCGCAGGGTTGATGGACCCTAAAGGCGAGTATTCGTCGCGTCGCGAGCGTTGGTCCTCGAGAGAACATCTGGCGCAACAGCGTTTTCTCCGAATCGGCAATGCACGGCTCGCGCTCGGATTGACCGCGGCCGCGTTGGCTTGGCTGGTATTTGGCCGTGACCTGTTCAATGTTTCATGGCTGCTCCTTCCGCTGAGCGTATTTGTCGTGTTAGTGGTCTGGCACCAGCGTGTCGTTCGGGAACGGACGCTGGCCGGACGGGCGATTCGATATTACACGCATGGCCTCGCTCGTTTACAAGACGAATGGACAGGCATCGGAAACGAATTGGGAGAGCGCTTTCGGCAGCCCGCACACGTCTATAGCGAGGACCTGGATCTTTTCGGAAAAGGTTCGCTATTTGAGATGATCTCGACTGCCCGCACCGCGGCAGGAGAGAGCGCCCTGGCGTCCTGGCTTCTGGCGCCGGCTACACGCGAGACGACCCAGCTACGCCAGGAAGCAGTGAAAGAACTGCGGGAGCGGCTCGATCTGCGAGAAGCAATCCGTCTGTTGGGCGAAGATGTGCGTGCCAGTGTGGATGCCGATTCGCTTACGAAATGGGCGAGGCACACGCCGGTGAAATTCCCGCAATTGCTCGTGTGGCTCGCCCCAAGTCTCGTGATTGCGGGCATAGTAACCCTTGCTGCCTTTTTGATTGACTTCGTTCCGCTGTGGCCTTTTCTGTTGGTGCTCGCGTGCGACTTCCTAGTCATGTTTGTGACGCGCCAGCAGGTCGCGACCGTCACTGGAGCCATCGACACGCCAGGTCAGGATTTGAACATTTTTGTTCTGCTGCTCGAACGCCTCGAATGCGAACAGTTTCAAGCACCGCTACTGCGCCAATTGCTCGCCTTCCTGCCGGTATCGCCGCACATTCGCCACCTGAAACGTTGGGTCGAATTGCTCGATTCGAGCGATCACTTGTTGATGCGTGTCATAGGCCCCGCTTTGCTGTGGCGTCTACAAATCGCAATGCGTATTGAATCCTGGCGTCAAAGTACCGGTAAGGGGGTAGGCGAGTGGATTCGTGCCACCGGTGAGTTTGAGGCGCTCTCCTGCTTCGCGGCGCTGGCTTTCGAGCGCCCAGAGTGGAGTTTCCCGAGGTTGGCCGATGGCACGCCGGCCGTGTTTGAAGCAGAAGAGATGCGTCATCCGCTATTGCCATATCAAAAATGCGTCCCCAACGATATAGCGTTGAACGCCGGAACGCGTCTGCTCCTTGTAAGTGGCTCGAATATGTCGGGCAAGAGCACACTGTTGCGATCAATCGGTCTGAACTGCGCTCTCGCCTGGGCAGGCGCACCCGTAGCGGCTGCGCGCCTTCACATCTCGGCGGTTCGCTTGGGCGCTTCCATCCGGATAGCAGATTCGCTCCAGGACAATCGCTCGCGTTTTCTGGCGGAAATTCTTCGCATCCGGCAAATCGTCGGACTCGTCCAACGGGGTAGTTCCGTGCTGTTTCTTCTGGACGAATTGCTCAGTGGGACGAATTCACACGATCGCCTGATTGGTGCCGCGGGAATTGTGCGGGGCTTACTCGCAGGTGACGCCATCGGCCTCCTGACTACACATGATCTGGCGCTGACGCAAATCGAAGGCGGCGTCAACGTTCACTTTGAAGACTCCATCGAAGACGGCGAACTCGAATTTGACTATCGACTCCGGCTCGGCGTCGTGGCCCATGGCAATGCGTTGGCGCTAATGCGAGCCGTAGGGCTTCAAGTATGAATCTTGCAGCATGAACATTGTCGTTGGCAGTGGCCCGAACGGCTTGGCGGCGGCGATCGTGCTCGCCCAAGCCGGACTCGCCGTGGAAGTTCGGGAAGCCGCTCCCACACCCGGCGGGGCCACGCGTTCGGGTGAATTGACGCTTCCCGGCTTCATTCACGATCTTGGAGCCGCTGTGTTCCCCATGGCTCTGGCGTCGCCATTCTTTTCAAAACTTCCTTTGCAGCAGCACGGACTACAGTGGATACGGCCGGATGCCGCTCTCGCACATCCTTTTGACGATGGGACGGCCCTCCTCGTCGAGCGCGACATCAACACAACCGCCGCTCAACTTGGCAGCGATCGCGACGCCTATCGCAAATTGTTCGAGCCGCTGGTAAAAAATTGGACCGAACTCGCAGACGGGGCGCTTCGACCGATCGGCTGGCCAAGCCATCCATTTTTAATGGCCCGCTTCGGTATCCGGGCGCTGCAGCCTGCCGTGGGCGTGGCTCGTTCTCTTTTTCACGGCAGGCGAGCGCGCGCGTTATTCGCGGGACTGGCCGCGCATTCGAATCTGCCGCTGGAACACTCGTTGAGCGCGAGTTTTGGACTGATCATGTGCGCGGCAGCGCACGCGGTGGGTTGGCCGATCGCCCAGGGCGGTTCTCAACACATCGCAAACGCACTTGTCCGAGTGTTGGAATCGTTGGGCGGCCGAGTGGCATTTTCCAGTCGCGTAGAAACTCTTCCCGAAAATCCGGAGTTCACGCTGTGCGACGTAACTCCCCGCCAGTTTCTAGAGCTTTCGGGCCCACGCCTCCCGGTTGCATACAAAACCAAATTAGAAAAATACAAATACGGGCCGGCAGTCTTCAAAGTGGATTGGGCACTGCGGGAGCCTATTCCCTGGAAGGCAAAAGATTGCCGGTGCGCCGCAACCATCCATCTGGGAGCAACGCTCGAAGAGATAGCCGCGTCGGAGCGCGAAATATCGTGCGGCCGCGTTGGAGCGCGCCCCTTCGTGCTGCTGGTGCAGCCGAGTTTGTTCGACGCGTCGCGCGCTCCCGAGGGGCGGCACACCGCATGGGCGTACTGCCACGTTCCGAATGGATCAACTGTTCCGGCTTTGGGCCAGATAGAATCGCAAATCGAACGTTTCGCGCCTGGTTTTCGAGAGTGCATTCTCGCGTGTGCTGTCCATACCCCTGCACAATTGCAAGACTGGGATGAAAATCTGGTGGGCGGAGATGTTGTTGGCGGCGCAGTTACGCCAATGCAGTTCTTTTTTCGGCCTACCTGGCGACATTATGCGACGCCACTCCGACGTGTCTATTTGTGCTCATCCTCAACACCGCCCGGTGGCGCGGTGCATGGCATGTGTGGCTATTGGGCCGCGCAGAGCGCCTTAAGAAACCGGTAGTAGAAGGCAGCCGCATCGTCGAAAGAAGAGATTCGAACTCGTTCGTCTTTGCCGTGAGCGCGCACGTCATCCCGATCGATAGCGAGTCCTGAAATGCCGTAGCTCGGAAGGCCGGCTCCCATAGTATAGACGCTATCCGAAGCGCCAGTTTCCATTTCGGGAATCACGGGCGCGCCGGGCCACATTTCATCCGTTACACGCTCGAGCCCCTTGAATACGTCGGCACGTAGCGGCGCCGGCGCTATCGGCTTTTTCCCGGGCACCGGATCGGCGCGCTTCATTTCTATCTGCGGATCGGCGAATAGCCGCGCAAGCTCCTGCTGAACTTCCTCGGGCGTGTGGCCGGGCAGAACGCGGCAATTCACAATCGCCTGCGCGCTTTGCGGAAGCGCATTGTTCGCATGGCCGGCCGCCAGTCGCGTGGCCACGCAGGTAGTGCGCATTGTGGCGTTGAAGCGCGGATCTTCGGAGAGCCGCGCAATAGCCGTCGGCTCAGGCGTGGTGCGCAGAATCGCCCGTATATCCTCGGCGCGCTGACCTTTCTCCAGCTTCGCCATCTGCTCGAAGTAGGCGCGCGTTACGTTATTCAACTCAAATGGGAACGGAGCACGCTCGAGTTTACCCAACGCATTCGTGATGTGGTAAATCGCATTGTCAGGAATAGGCAGAGAGCTGTGCCCGCCTGGATTGCGGGCAGTCAGTTCAAAATCTGCATAGATCTTTTCGCTGGCTTCGACGCCGATGTGGACAGGCTTGCCGCGCTCCGTTGTGACACCGCCTGAATCGGGATTGAGCACAAATTCCGCGTCTACCAGATCGCGGCGATTTTTCAGGAGCCAGTCGACGCCATTGGCGATGCCGCTCTCTTCGCCAGCCGTTAGCGCCAGCACGATATCCCGATTCGGCCGGAATCCCTCCTGTCTAAACCGGATCAGAGTCGCCACCAGCACGGCATCGTTCGCCTTCATGTCCTGGGTTCCGCGGCCGTAGAAGTATCCGTCTTTTTCGACAAATTGAAACGGATCGGTGCTCCAGTCTTCGCGCCGCGCTTCGACCACGTCGAGATGGCAGATGATCAGCACAGGCTTGAGCGACACGTCTTTGGCCGCATGCACCCGGACCACGAGATTGCTCTTTCGCACATCGCCGCCCGCAATGGTCAAATCTTCGGGTGGAAAGCCGGCGTCCAGGAAACGCTGTTTCATCGCTTCGGCCGCCGCGGTAGTACCGCCGGATGAATCCGTCGTATTGATTTCGATAAGCTGGCGGAAAATATCTCTCGCCAGGGTTGACTCGGCCGACCAGGAATTCGAAGCAAGCAAGAAGGCGAGTGCTAGCGCCTTCAAGGTTTGTCTTCTTCTTTCGAACAAACCAACGTCAGATCTGCCTCGCCTTTATCAGTAACAATGTGGCTCTTCGTAGTCAGCGTCTGGCCGTCGGCCGAGAGTTCCCAGCGGTCTTCAATCTTCTCGTCCTCACCTTTGGAGTTTTTCATTTCGGTATTCACCACGAGCGCCGCGCCATCCCAATACGCCCGGCTCTGTGCATTGCGTCCGTTGATCACGTTATTGGCCGTCGAGCCATCGGTGAAATAACTTATGTCGGAGATGGAAGTCTGTGTGCCCGTGGTCTGAACGGTGTGAAGATTGAGCGTGGGATCGTGGTGTTCTACGCTTCGCACGATGATGTCGGGAGTCTTAAAGCCGTGAAATTCGCTTTTACCCTTAATCATCCGCCACCGTCCGGAGAAATTCGGCTTCGCCTGGCCGAACGCCCAGGCCGGCAGTGAAAAAAACAACAGCAATCGACGAGTCACTGCCACCATGATAGAGAGTCCTAAGGTGGCGCGGCCACTCCTGTTGAGTGGTAGTGTCTCGTTCGGACAGTCTGGCATTACTCTTCCAGGAAGCCCTGATTGTGGTGGCAAGGATCCGGGCCGGCCGGCAGCGGCTGGGGAACCCCCGGCTTTTTCGGACACAGATGCGCAATTCCCTTGGCGCGGCCGAAAAGGCCGCGTCTCGCTACGGTTATCCTGCGAGCGACCTCGAGACCGTTCTGAAGGCGATGGCCGCATTCCTGGACGAATCTCTTTTGAATGCTCACAGCCCGCAATATGCGGGTTTGTACCAAGAGCTGTTTGGCGCGACCAGCGCGGGTGAGAGCTTCGTTCGCAATCTCGCGGGCCTGTTCGAACGCCCTGACTCGTTAACGGTGGCGGACGTGCTGGAAGTGCATCAACTCTGCTTGCTATTGGGCTTTCAGACACATCTTTCGGGACTCGAAATTCGCTACTTGCTACGCGAAATCGGCGAGAGAATACATCGTATCCGAAACGCACGACCAACACCGCAGCCTCTCCTTATGAATGAGCGGCCAGGGCAGTCCGAATCGCAGACGGTGACGTTTCTGGTAGGTGGCACGGGAGCGGGAAAGACCAGCTTAATCGCCGAGTCGGGTATCGAACTGGAACAAGCCGCGGAAAACGCCTGGCGGATGGGCGAGGCTTTACTGGTGGACGGCAGTCCAATCGCTAACCGCCGGCTCTTTCGTCGCGGGGACGCCTGCTCGGCCGTGCTGGTTCTCGACTGTGATGCTTTCCTGGCGCACGAGCGTGTGGAGACGATTGCGCAAACGGCTCGCGATTCGAGAGCCCAGCTGGCGGAGATTGCTCGTGCCACGCGCGCGACGCTGCCAGTCCATGTCGTCTTCACGAAGATGGACAAGCTCAACCATTTTGGAGCCTTTGCACGGAATTTTACGGCACTCGAAGGGCGTGAGGCGATGGGCGCTAGTGTATGTACGGGTGCCAACGCAGCCTTCGATACGGTGTACCGGTGGTTGGCCGACAAACGACCCAAACTTCTCGAGCGCGAATGCAATCCTCGCGAACTTCCAAACATTTTCGAATTTCCGCGCGAGTTCGCGAAACTGCGTCCGCTGATCGTACAGTTTTTGACGGAATTAAGTGGCCCCACTAGCATTTTGCGCGGCTTCTATTTTACTGGCGTGGCCACATTTGGTGGAGAGGCAATGCCACGCCGCCTGTGGTTACAGGGCCTGTTCCCTGAGATCGTCCTGTCGAACACCCCGGCGCGCAAGCCGCCGGGCAGCATTCGGCGCCGCATCTCTATTAGCCGTTTGACCGGAATGAGGTAGGGGCGCAGTAAGTTTCCAGTACCGTATAATTTCCACGCTACGCCTCTAAATCAGGCAGATAGAGTCGCCGATAAGCCTTCTGAGCGCGGCTTGCCAGCAGTGAACAAGCTCTGGAGAGCCAACCTATTTGCTTATGGGTGAAATCAGCACAATCCACGGCCGTCCAGCTACGGCGACAGATTTCAGAAGTACACAGGCGGACCGCCATGCGCCTGGGGCTAGCCAGGCGGCCCCGAAAGATGCCGCCCCGCAGGCGCCGGAAGACGCTTCCCAATTGACCAAGCTGAGTTCAGTGCTCAACGGCCTCAAACGAGGGGCTTCGGCGATGCGAGCACAAGTAACACATGCCATGGCAGCCGTTCGATCGGGCGACTATCACGTAGATCCGCTGCAGGTCAGCAGGAGCATCGTCATGGACAGCATGGTGCATCGCTAGCTGCTAGCTTGGCTGTACGATTATTTGGAAGAGCTCTGACCGTCGCTGTAGGTGAACCACGACTCGAGCACTCGGCCGGCAGTGTCGGCAATCGCGACACAGTGAAAGCTTCCCACGCCAGGCGAACCGAAACGTAGATCGGCCAGTTCGATCCGCCTGGCTTCCGATTCCTTCCAAATCACCGTCTGTTGCGACCACACTGGAAAGCGCGCAAAGTAACGGAAAAACCGGAATGCCTCCTCGCGCTGGACGCTTTGAAGAGTGTTCGTCCATTGTGGTTTATAAAAGATCGCCGCGTTTTCCGGTTCGAGTGCGCTCGTTGTATCCACTGGCATCGCGCGATAGGCGCCCGCCGTTTCAACCACGCCCTTCCAACGAAATGGGCTGAGGCTCAGCGGCAAAGCCGCAACCGATACGGGAGGCTGCCCATCGTACAGGCGCGATTCCAACTTTTCGACAGCACGCTCGTGCAAGGTCGCCCTTGCCGCGTCAAACAAAACCAGAAATATAAGCGCAAATCCAGCGATTCCCCGCCCGGTCCGCGGCCGATCGCCGATCTCCCCGCTGACGAGCCGCGAGAGCAATGGCCACGCGGAGGCAATGGCCAGCATTGCCAGAATGCTCCAGTCATATAAACCATTCCAATCGAGATGGAACCAGCGTGAAGAAAACGGAATGAACGGCCGAATTCCGTAGCTGTTGGTCCAATCGAGCAGCAGATGGCTGCTCAAGCCGAATCCGCACACAAGCCAAGCTCGGCCCCAAGGCAGTTTCTCGCGGCACAGCGCAGCCGTCACGAGAACACACACCAGCGCCATAACCGGAAGCAACAACAGTGAATGAGTGTAGCCCCGATGCGCTTCGAAGTAGGGGAGTTGTCCTCTGGCGAGCATGACGATATCGCAATCGGGAGCGTTTGCCGAGAGCAGCAGCAAAAGAGTCGCGCGCGGGCACAGGCGATCCAAGCCGGCGCGGGCCAGAGCTAGGCCGGTAAGCGAATGAGTAACATTGTCCATCCCGTGTCAGGCACAGGCCGGAACGTCGATCAGGGATTGCTCTTTCGCGAGATAGGTTGGCGGCACGAGCAGCGTGAGAGCATCGGGAATCAACTCGGCGGCTAACGGCAATCGGCCGGCAAGTTCGCCATCCACCTGGGCAAATATACGTTCGCCGCTAACGGCCGAACAAGTAACCGAGCGGCCGCGCAGCGCCGTATAGCCGCTCATGCGATGCGCCTGGCCGATGGCTACGCCAACCAGATAAGGCACGTACTTCAAACTCTGTTTTCCACGAAAGAGCACAATTTCGAACTCGTTGCGCAACAGCGAAGCGCCGCGGGCAATTTCGAGATCGCCGCCATAGTTGCGCACGCGGCTGATGAGCGCGAAGCTCGCCTCGTGCCGTTGGCCGTCGACTACGACTTCAAACTCGTTCAGGGGGTAAAAAGCTCGGGAAAAACCGCCTACGTAGTACGCAAATTTGCCGAAAGCCGCCTTCAGGTCGAGGTTCAGGTGGTAGACAATCTCGGCGTCGAGGCCAGCCCCGGCCATGCAAACGAACGTGCGCGGCTCAGCACCGCCGATGCGCAGCGAACCGGCGGCGATGCGGACAGGGCGCATCGTGTGGAGTTCGTCCGTAGCTTTCGCCAGATTGGTCGACATATGTGTCTCCCGTGCGAGAACGTTGGCCGTACCTCCAGGCAAAATGGCCAGGGGCACGCGTGTGTGGAGCATTCCGTTCGCAACTTCGTTGACCGTTCCATCGCCGCCGGCGGCAATGATGAGGTCGCAGCCGGCTTCAATCTCGCGACGCGTCTGGCTGCCCGCGCTAGCTGGAGCGGTAGTGCCGACCAGGTGCGCCTCGATCCCCTGGCGCCCCAGAACGGCGACGGCACGCTCGAGCAAGTGCATGTTTCGCGATAGACTTCTGGCGACAGGATTGTAGATGATGGCAGCGCGTTTCGCGCGGAGAGATTCCAAGATCACATTGTAAACACGTTTGGTATTGAAATTCACCAAGAGGGCATTATAGATTCAGGGATGAAAGAACCGTGGCGAAAGCGGGCCGAAGAACTACGCCTGCAACTGGAACATCACGAATATCTGTACTACGTGCTGGACGCGCCCGAAATAACGGACGCTGAGTTCGACGTACTCATGCGAGAGCTGCGCGAGCTCGAAGATCAGCATCCGGAACTGCGCACCCCTGATTCGCCCACGCAACGCGTCGGTGGACAGCCGCGCGAAGGCTTCGTTAAAGTTCCGCACAGCTCGCCGATGCTGAGCCTCGACAACGCCCTGAACGAAGACGAACTGCGCCGTTTTGATGCTCGGGTAAAAACGCTGCTCAAGGCTGAAGAGTATCAATATGTAGCCGAGCTCAAGCTCGATGGGCTGTCGATGGCCACCCATTATCGGGGTGGGACACTTGAGCAGGCGCTCACACGCGGCGATGGTCGCGTAGGTGAGGAGGTCACCGTCAACGCGCGTACCATCCGTTCGCTGCCCTTACGACCCCGCGCCGGCATCATTCCGCGCGACACCTTTGAGGTGCGCGGAGAGGCAGTGATGCAGCGCCGCTCCTTCGAACGTTTGAACGCGCAGCGCGAGAAAGCGGGCCTGCCGCCGCTCGCAAACCCTCGTAATGCTGCGGCAGGCGGATTGCGCGCGCTCGACCCCGGTGAAACGGCCGCACGCCAGCTAGACTACTTTGCCTATTTTCTTTTCGACCAGGGACAACCCCTGCTCGCGAGCCACTGGGAAAGTCTTGAGCGGCTCCAAACCGCGGGTTTCAAGGTGAATCCACATCGGAAAAAATGCGCCGACCTGGACGAGTTGCTTGCCTTCATCCGCGAGTGGGACACTAAGCGGGATTCCCTTCCCTACGAAACCGACGGTGTCGTGGCAAAGATCGATTCGATCGCACAGCAGCAGAAACTTGGCTGGACGGCGAAAGCACCGCGCTGGGCGATCGCGTTCAAGTACGCGGCTCGGCAGGCGACCACGATACTTGAAAACATTGAAGTGCAGGTGGGGCGGACTGGCGCGCTCACGCCCGTAGCTCATTTGAAGCCGGTGCCACTTGCGGGTGTGACCGTCTCGCGCGCAACTCTGCACAACGAAGACGAAATCGCGCGGCTGGGAGTTGAGATTGGCGACACGGTGCTTGTCGAGCGAAGCGGCGATGTGATTCCAAAGATCGTGCGCGTGGTGGAGCAAGGCGCCAAACGCACACCGTTTCGCGTTCCGAAGGCATGTCCGGTTTGTCATGGCCATGTGGTGCGAGAGCCGGGCGAGGCCGCCAGCCGTTGTGTAAATACGAATTGTCCGGCCAGGTTGCGCGAATCGCTATTGCATTTTGCTTCACGCGGAGTAATGGACATCGATGGTATGGGCGACGCCCTGGTCGATCAACTTCTGGAGAAGAAAATAGTCCAGACTGTTGCGGATCTGTACAAACTAACGGTCGAACAATTAGAGGCTCTCGATCGGATGGGGAAAAAGTCAGCCGCCAAGATTATTCAAAACATCGAGGCCTCGCGGAAGCGGCCCTTGACGCGCGTGTTGAATGGTCTAGGAATTCCGTTCGTGGGCGAACGGACAGCGCAATTTCTGGCCGGGCACTTCGGCGACCTTGACGAGATTGCCAAGGCGCCGCCAGCGACTTTGCAGGAAGTCAACGAAATCGGGCCCAAAGTGGCCGATTCTATCTGCCAGTTTTTCACTGAAAGCCGCAATCGGGAATTACTCGAGCAATTGCGAACCGCGGGTTTGCAATTTAAGGGCCCGAGACAGGTCGAGAAAAAAGGAGCGCTCAGCGGATTGACTTTCGTACTGACCGGGACACTGCCTACCCTGACACGCGAAGAAGCAAAGGAGCGAATTGAAGAAGCAGGCGGTAAAGTGGCTGGCTCCGTGAGCGGAAAGACGAGTTTTGTAGTGGCCGGGGAAGATGCAGGATCGAAGCTCGACAGGGCGCGCAAACTAGATATTCCCGTCCTCGATGAAGATGGACTATTCGCTAAGCTGAGGAAACACTGAGGTCTTTTTTTCACACGTTAACGGGAGCCCTGCTGGGTTTGGGACCTCAAGGGTTGCTATTGCTCGGCTTACTTGATTCGGCTGGTGTTCCGATCGTAGGTGGCGTGGATGCCGTGTTGCTGGCAATCTCGGCCAATCACCCTGAACAAGCCTATTGGGCGGCGTGTCTCGCAACACTCGGCTCACTCGCCGGAAGTCTGCTGTTGTTCTTTATCGCAGAGAAAGGAGGCGAGGTGTTGCTCATGAAACATGTCGCGAGCCGTACCGGCGCGCGTTTGCATTTATGGTTCCAGCGCTACGGCCTGATCACGGTATTCATTCCAGCCATCTCTCCTTTTCCTTTACCGATGAAAGTTCCTGTTTTCTGTGCGGGCGCGCTCCAGGTACGCTGGGTCTATTTCGCGGTCGTCGTCTTGACGGCCAGAACTATCAGGTACACGGCTCTCGCCTACCTGGGACGTAGATACGGACACGAGGCGTTTGCATATCTGAAAGCCCATGGATGGCAGGCGGCGCTTCTCGGGCTTGCTGTAGCAGTGGCCGTCGCGATGGCGCTGCGGTTGTTCCAGCGTCACGAGGCGGCATTAGGAAAAGCAGAATGAGATATGCGCTCTATCTGCTGGTCTGCGTTTGCATCGCGGCGCAGGAGCCTGCCGAAATTCTCGGCCGCATCCGCCACAACGTGGATGCGCAAATCTCCCGCTCGGCTAACTACACATGCGTTTCCACCATCGAGCGCGATTACTACGTCACATCTTCCGCCGGACAGGCGTGCAGCAATCTTCCCGTAAAGGACCGAAAGCTATCTCTGCGCGATCGTTTGCGGCTTGATGTTGCCGTTTCAAGGCAGGCCGAGATTTTCTCCTGGCACGGCGAAAATAATTTCACTTCTGGATCAGTGGCGGAAGTCGTGCGCGGTGGCCCGATCTCGTCGGGCGGTTTTATCGGCTATCTGATGAACATTTTTACCGAACCCAATATTCGGATTTCTTACGTAGGCGAATCTAACCATGTTTACAACTTTCAGTACAATGTGCCTCTAGCCCATTCGAAATATCAGACCCTGACTTCCAAAGGTTACGCTCGCATTCCGTTTCACGGCTCTTTCAGTGCCGATCAAGATACCTTTCAATTAAAGGAGTTGGTTGTTACCGGAGACGACTTCCCAGCCGTTTCCGATATTTGCTTCGCCGAGTCTCGGATCGGTTACCAGATTACCCAAATTTCGGGCGGCGATTCATTAATCCCCGCGCAAACCGTTCTGACAATCGGGAACCGGGTAACGAATATGTTCACTGAAAGTCACGGATCCTATTCGCAATGCCGCGAGTTCAAAGGGGAATCGATGCTCGCGCTCGACGCCACAGGCGCACCCTCGAAGGCTGCTCCGGCACACCCGGCCGCTACGCAGAAATTGGGGGCAGGCAAGCTCTTGCGTATCAAGCTGACCACGCCCATTGATGACCGGACGTCTTTCACGGGCGACCGGGTCGAAGGCGTTGTTGAGGGACCGTGGCAAAAGGCTACCGTTCGCGGAGTGATTACTGAACTTCTCACCCGCTATGACCCGACACTGCACTACCGCCTCAAAATTGAATTCGAGCAGATGACTGCCGACGGTCAGGTCTATTCCTTGCATGCGCTGCACAAGCCCACAGGCAAAGAAGCGGATAAATTGTACTTCTTATACGGACCGAGTCTGCCGGTGGAAGTGCAGCAGGAGATAAGCCACGGAACGATGATTTTCTATGCTAAGCATTTACGCCTAAAGCCCGGATTTATTGGCGAGTGGGAAACGGTTGACCCGCCGGAACGATAGGATAGAAGCCATGTCACAATCTTCCCGGCGCACTTTCGTCGCTCACACGGCCGGTTTTCTTTCCGCTTCGAAACTTGCTTTCGGAAGAGAGGTACTGCGTGACACGAACCTCGGAGTAGAACTCTACACGGTTCGTAACATCATTAGTCAGAATCCGGCACAGGTACTCAACGCAATTCACCAGATGGGTTATAAAGAAGCCGAAGCCGTGTATGCAACCCTCGCCGCCATCGGACCGGCCTTAAAAGACAGTAGCCTGAGGCCCGTCAGCGTGCATGTCGATACGGCTCTCTTCATGGAAGGCGGTAGCAAACTCGACGACGCTTTCGGCCAAGTGAAGCAATTCGGCTTTGAATACGCTGTATTGCCATACATTCCCCCGGAACAGCGCGGAGGCCTGGACACTTTCAAAAGATTAGCTGACATATTAAACAAATCCGGCGAGAAGGCAAACGCCGCCGGGCTGAAGCTGTGCTATCACAATCATGCCTTCGAATTCGAGCCGCTCCAGGGAACGACGGGTTTCGAGATTCTGATGCACGATACGCACAAAAATCTTGCGTCGCTCGAACTGGACATTTTCTGGGCCAGTGTGGCAGGACACGATCCGGTTGCGCTACTGAAAAAATACTCCGGGCGGATCGCTTTGCTCCATATTAAGGACAAGAAGAGCGGCTTTCCAATCCAGTACAACGAAAAGGTGCCACCGAACACGTTCCGCGAGGCCGGTAACGGATCGATCGACATTCCCGCCGTATTGGCAGCGGCAAAGAAGTCGGCTGTGCAGCACTATTTCGTAGAGCAGGATCAGACCCCCGGCTCACCGCTCGATAGCCTCCGTCAAAGCTATCAGTGGTTAAGCGGTCATTTCTCGAGCTAAACTTTGCAAGCAATCCAACGGCAGCCACCCAGCCGTCTCGACAAAGGAATGGGCCTTTGGGGGGCGACCTCCGCCAACATGATCAACATGGTTGGCGTAGGCCCGTTCATCACGATTCCGCTGGCGTTGGCGGCGATGGGCGGTCCGCAAGCCATGCTTGGTTGGATTGCCGGCGCAGTGATCGCCATTTGCGACGGAATGGTGTGGGCAGAATTGGGCGCTGCTATGCCGCGCTCCGGCGGTCCCTACTACTATCTGCTAGAAGCATTTGGGCCTCGTAAACTGGGCCGGCTCGTCAGCTTTCTGTTTTTGTGGCAGGCGATCGCTATTGGTCCCATTTCCATCGCCTCCGGGGCCGTGGGTCTTGCCGATTATGCGAAGTATCTTTTTCCTTCGCTGCTGGGATGGAAAGCCATTGCCGTGGCCGCGGGCGTCTGCCTGCTGAATACCGCACTGCTCTATCGCAACATTAAATCGATCAGTGTTCTCTCGTTGACGATGTGGGGCGTCGTGATGGCTACTACCGGTTGGATATTGTTTGCCGGAGTTACGCATTTTGAGGCGCATCGTGCTTTTGATTTTCCGCCTCACGCCTTTCATTTGTCGCGCCAGTTCTTCTATGGCCTGGGCGGCGCCACGCTAATCGCGCTTTACGATTACGGGGGATATTACAACGTTTGCCTGTTCGGGGAGGAAGTACGGGAGCCCAAACGTACGATTCCGCGCTCCATCCTGATCTCAATTGTAGTGTTGGGCGTTATTTACCTAATGATGAACATTTCCATCATTGGCGTGGTTCCGTGGCAGCACGCCATGGAATCCAAGGCTGTTGTGGCGGAGTTCATCGAAGGACTATACGGGCCACTGAGCGGCAAGATCGTGGCGGGTCTGATCCTATGGGCGGCGTTTGCCTCCGTATTCGCCATTCTGCTGGGATATTCACGCATTCCTTATGCAGCCGCGGTCGACAAGCGCTTTTTCTCGATCTTCGCCTACGTTCATCCGACCAAGCATTTCCCCGCATTTTCCGTGGTGTTGATGGGTGTCGGCTCCGCTGTGGCCTGTCTGTTGAGTCTTACCGACTTAATCAATTACATGATGGTGTTCCAAATCATGCTGCAGTTTGTGGCGCAGTGTGTGGCGGTGATTCTCCTTCGGAGAACCACTAAACGCGAAGACCGACCATACAACATGCCGCTCTATCCGCTACCAGCAGTGCTGGCGATAGCGGGCTGGATGTACATCCTCATGGCCAGCGGCTGGAAATATGTAGGAAGCGGATTCCTCTTGACGATTGCCGGTTCGCTCGCCTATCTCGGATGGGCAAGACATCGGAGCGAATGGCCATTCGAGAAAGCATGAGCAAACGCCTGGATGCCGCCGTCGTGGGCGAAATCTTCGTAGATCACATCTTGCACGGATTCACGCATTGGCCCACGCTGGGCGAAGAAATCTACTGCGATCAATACGTCCGAGAGATCGGAGGAGGCACTGCGAACACAGCGTGTGCCCTTGCGAAGCTAGGGCGCGAAACCACGATATTTGGATGTGTGGGAAGCGAAGATGCCGCCTGGATCAACACACGGCTCGCCGCCTTCGGCGTGAAGGCAGATCATTTGATGACCGCCGAGGGATCCTCGGGCGTAACGGTAGGTGTTTCGACCGCCGAGGATCGTACATTCTTCACCTTTCCGGGCGCGAACCGCCGCCTTGCCGAGCTATTGCAGTCGCGAGCGTTCAACCAGGCGCTGACAGAAGCGAGACACGTCCATTTTGCGTGTCCGATCTCGTCGCAAGTGGCGACAATACTTTTCCCGGAGTTGCGCGCCGCCGGATGTACGATTTCGCTGGATGCCGGATGGCACCCGGAATGGCTCCGGGCTCCGGAGACAGCAAGATCGCTCGAGATGGTGGATTGGTTCTTCCCCAACGAGAAAGAAGGAGCGTGGATCACCGGACTCGCCGAGCCGCCGGAGATATTACAGCGTCTCGGCCGAAATACAGTGCTGAAAATAGGATCGAAGGGCGCAGCGATGCTTGATAATGGCAGGTTGCTCACGGCTGCCGCTCCCTTCGCAACCGTCATCGACAGCACAGGAGCAGGAGATGCGTTCGACGCCGGGTTCCTGGATGCATTTCTCGATGGCGGCGATGCGGCCGAGTGGCTGCGGCGCGGCGTGCGCTGCGGAACATTGTCTACCCGAGCCGCGGGGGCTTTGGCCGGGCTGCCCGAGAGGAGGGAACTGTGAGCCGGAAAATAGCATTCATCGGCGGCGGGGGCGTCCGAACGCCGCTCGTCATCTTCGGCATCAATGAAGCCGCAGAGCGAATTGGCGCGGATGAACTGTGTCTATACGATATCGACCGTGAACGTCTCCATGTCATGGTTGCCTTGGGCAATGAGATCGTGGTGCGCGAAGGTGGACGGCTTCACTTACGCGTAGCGCGCTCTGAAGCTGAGGCCATAGACGGAGCCGCTTTCGTGTTGAACAGTGTCCGCGTCGGGGGCGCCCCCAGCCGTGCAAACGATGAGCGTACCGCCATCGCACACGGTTATCCCGGGCAAGAGACCACCGGCCCTGGCGGCGTTGCCATGGCGCTGCGTACCGTTCCGGTCGCTCTCGAGCAGGCACGGCTCGTGGAACGGATTAGCCCGCAAGCGTGGATCATCAACTTCACGAATCCGGCAGGCCTCATCACCCAGGCAATTTCCACACATACGGGAGCCAAGGTCGTCGGAATATGCGACACACCCACCGAATTGTTTCATCGCATCGCGTTGGCGCTCGGTTGTCCACCCCACGAAGTTCATTGTGACTATATAGGTCTGAATCATCTTGGATGGGTAACACGGGTATGGCATCGTGGCGAGGATAAGACAGCGCAGCTTCTCGCTGACAATGCAGCGCTGCGCAGCCTATACTCCGCTTCGCTATTCGAGCCGGAGCTGATTCGCGCCCTTGGCCTGTTTCCATCTGAGTATCTTTTCTTTTACTATTCGCGGCGCAAAGCGCTTAAAAACCAACTAGCGGCCGGCGCTACGCGTGGCGAAGAAGTAATTAAGCTGAACGAACAACTCCTGCGTGTCTTGAATGAACATTTGAGGACGGGGAACAGCGCAGCGGCTCACCAGGCATATGTGGACTACCTGAACCGGCGTTCCGGCTCCTACATGAAGCTCGAAGCCATGGCTGGTTCCGCTTTTCGCTCCGGCGAGGCCTTGCAGGAAGATCCCTTTCGAGCCGCCACCGGCTACCATCGCATTGCGCTGGATGTCATCCAGGCACTCTGTCAAGCGGATCCCCAACGGGTAGTGGTGAATGTCAGGAACCATGGCGCGATCGCTGACCTTCCAGATGACGATATCGTCGAGACGCCCTGCTCAATCTCAAACCGAGGTATTATTCCCGAATCGCGCGCGAGCTTGCCCGAAGCGGTGCGGGGACTGGTGCTTGCCGTTAAGGCCTACGAGCATACCGCGATCGCGGCCGCCATCGACGGCTCAGGCGAGACCGCGCAAAAGGCCATGCTGCTCAATCCGGCAATTGGAGAATGGGAACCGGCTGGCGAATTGGTGCGCAGCCTGACAGAGGAGCAGAGGCTCTGAACATAAAGCGAGATTCCGGATTTGTACATCGCTTTGAGCCCGCGGCCAATCCAGCCGCGCCCGCGCTGCTGCTGTTGCATGGCGCCGGAGGAAACGAAAATACCCTCTTGCCGCTGGGTAGGGCGATCGCGCCGGGAGCGCCGCTGGTAAGCCCACTCGGTAATATCCTCAAACACGGCATGTCCAGTTTTTTTCGAAAACTCGAAAAAGGCGTAATCGACCAGGAAGATCTGGACTTTCGCACGAGCGAGTTAAAGACTTTTGTAACTGCCGCCTCGGAGATGTACGCTCTTACGAAAGACAGGCTGATCGCGGTAGGTGTATCGAATGGGGCGATTCTTACCACGAGTTTGATGCTGCGCTATCCCGAGACTGCTGCCGGCGCCATTCTTATACGCGGCATGGCGCCTTTTCTTCCAGAGCCCATACCGGATCTGCGGCGCAAGCCGATTCTTGTGCTGGGCGGTCTGGACGATCCGATCGTCCAGACCGATGAGACGGAAGATCTCGCAAATATCCTTCGGCGCGCCAACGCGGATGTGACGCTACATTGGGAAAACGCTGGCAATACGCTCGCACAGGGTGATGTTTTGATGGCATTCGACTGGCTCCGCCGCTTCTACGCTCCGCAACGAACCGCGAGCCCACAGTAAACTACAGCTAGCGGTGGCAACACAACCCAAAACACTCCTCAGGCGCTCCGGAGTCCCATTCACGCTTGCTAACCAGATTGCCAAACTGGCAGAGCGCGGGGCCTTCGCGGTCGCACAAACCTGGTTTAGCCGGGAGCGGGTCTGGATTAACGAGCAACACCTGGAACTGTGCCGGATCGCCGCCCCAACGTTTTTCGAGCAAGAGCGTGCCGAATGGTTTCGCCAGCGCCTGAGCGCTTTCGGCTGGGATGCGACACTCGATCGCGCAGGTAATGTGCGCGCCGTGTTCGGAGGCGCCGAGAATTCCCGCAAACTGGTGGTCTCGGCGCATCTCGATACGGTCCTTTCGCCAGCGCGAGCCGAAGACATTTATTACACGGCCGATGGCCGTTTGATTGGGCCAGGCGTATCGGATAACGGTGCCGGGCTGGCGGCGCTCCTTGCTCTGGCGCGCGTCCTGACGGAATCGCCCGATTTGCACGACCTTCGCTCCTCCGTGCTGCTCGTGGCCAATGTTGGCGAAGAGGGCGAGGGCAACCTGAGCGGTATGCGCTATCTGTGTCAGCATGGTCTGCCGGCTGGGCGCACCAAAGCCTTCCTTGTGCTTGACGGGCCATCGATCGATCATGTAACGGCTCAGGCTTTGGCGAGCCGCCGGTTCGAAATCAGTTTCTCAGGACCCGGCGGTCATAGCTGGAACGACTCGGGCATACCGAACCCGATACATGCCGTCAGCCAGGTAATCAGCACTTTCCTTGAAGCCGCCGACGAACGTTTGTCCGCTGCGCGAAAGGCGCGCTGCTCTTATCACTTTGGAATCATCGAGGGGGGCGCCAGCGTCAATGCGATTCCTTCGAGCGCGCGGGCGAAACTGGATGTGCGTTCGGAAGATGCTGGGCTCCTGGAAGACATTGCGTCTCTACTCACCCCGGCGGTCGAGCGGAGCCTCCAGCATTTCAATCGGAACGGAAACGGCGAACGTTTGGCAGCCAAGATCAAAGAACTGGGGTCTCGCCCTGGCGGAAGACTTCCCGAACACTCAGGACTATTGCAAACGATCGAGGCCGTTGATTCTTACCTTCACATTCGGGCGCACGTTGATTGTGCATCGACCGATGCAAATGTTCCCCTCTCCCTGGGATTACCGGCGATTTCGATCGGCGCGGGTGGACAGGGAGGCGGAGCCCACACTCCGCAAGAGTGGTATCTGTCGGACCGCCGCGAAATCGGCCTGCGGCGTATCTTACTCGTGCTCGCCGCACTTGCCAACCCGGAATTTGACGGCTTGTGAATAACGCGGCCGCGCGCTGGCGCGCCGACCTCGCCCTCACGCTCACAGCCTTTGTCTGGGGCGCCACCTTCGTAATGGTGAAGCAGGCGCTCCATGAAATTTCCGCTATGTACTTTCTGGCACTGCGTTTCGGACTCGCCAGCGTCGCGATGATGGCCCTGTTTTTTCCGGTGTTCCGTCGAATGCCGGCAGCCACCTTCTGGCGGGGGTTGCGTGGAGGAGCGGTGGCGGGCGGGTTTCTTTCTCTGGGCTATGTACTCCAGACGTTTGGCCTGAAATATACAAGCGCCGGCAATTCAGGATTCCTTACCGGGCTGAACGTTGTTTTGGTGCCAGTGCTCGGAGCGGCGGTGTTCCGGCGCTGGCCGCAGGCGCGTGAACTGCTAGGCGTCGCGGTAGCGACCGCTGGTCTCGCAATCCTTACCATTCCTTCGACGGACGGCGCTTTCGCGCGGAGCCATTTAAATCGCGGCGATCTGCTTACCATCGGCTGCGCGGTCGCTTTTGCCGGGCACCTTTTGGTGCTCAGCTACTATTCGAAGCGCGAACGTTTTGAAACAGTAGCTACCGGCCAGATCGCTTGCGCCGCGTTTCTCTGTACAATTTCATTGTCGGTTGAGGCACCGAAGGCCATGTGGGGCCGTCCGGTGCTGTTCGCACTCCTGGTAACGGCCATCCTGGGCACTGCCGTCGCCTTCGCTATCCAGACATGGGCGCAACAATTTACTAGCGCCACCCGGACGGCCTTGATATTTGCTCTTGAGCCGGTGGTTGCTCTGGCGACCGGAGTGCTGGCCGGCGGTGAAAGGCTTACCGTGTCAGCCGTGGTGGGAGGCGCATTGATATTGGCTGGAATAGTAACGGTAGAAATAAAACAGTCCGGCCGCATGGCGTGCGGCTAAAGCTTCTATACTGTAAATACATTCCCGGGAAGGTTCTCGATTGACCTTTTTCCTAGAAAAGATGAAGCACCAAAAGCCGTTGGGCTTTACGCTGCTGCTTGCCACACTGGGTGTGGGCATTCTCATCGGCACCCTGGTCAATACTGGAGTACAAGCCGGGTTGCAAAATTCCACAGTGGCCCCCGGTGCCACGCCACTCGCCATACCCCCTTCCGTACCGATTGCGAACGAGTTTACGCGCCTGACCAAACGCGTGGAGCCCTCCGTCGTCTATATCGAATCCGACTATCTGGCGAAACCGGGCAAGAGCACGCGGCGCGGCGAACCGAATGAGGACGAGG
>Ga0157369_10002528_pt1 | contig 21860 bp, 15 predicted proteins | sample C25metaG_FD_113461 | JGI IMG/M metagenome (GOLD analysis project Ga0157369, IMG submission 113461) | Corn rhizosphere microbial communities from Kellogg Biological Station, Michigan, USA - C2-5 metaG | ecosystem: Host-associated > Plants > Roots > Rhizosphere > Soil | place: USA: Michigan...
AGCAGAGTTCGCGCGTCGGGCCGTTTTGAGTGGTGGGTTGAACGCGCAAAACGTCGGTGACGCCATTCGGCGCGTGCGCCCGTACGCGGTCGATGTCTCGAGCGGCATCGAGACGCCGGGCGCCCGGGGCGTGAAGGATCCCGCCCGAATGGCGGCGTTCGTGCGCGCGGTGCGCGAGGCGGACGCCGAGTGAAGCCCAGGCGGCGCGGCCATGCGCCTCGCCGCCGCTGCGAAGAGTGATAACCATGTACAACCTTCCTGATCAACAGGGCCACTTCGGCCCATACGGCGGCACGTTCGTCGCCGAAACGCTGGTCCATGCCCTCGACGAATTGCGTCTTGCGTACGAGAAGTACAGTCAGGACGCGGAATTCATCGCCGAGTACGAGCGCGAGCTCAAATACTTCGTCGGCCGTCCTTCCCCGATTTATCACGCTCGGCGGTGGAGCGAGCTGCTCGGCGGCGCGCAGGTGTTCCTCAAGCGCGAGGATCTTAACCACACCGGCGCGCACAAGGTCAACAACGTCATCGGGCAAGCCCTGCTCGCCAAGCGGATGGGCAAGCCGCGCGTGATCGCGGAAACGGGCGCGGGCCAGCATGGCGTCGCCACCGCGACGATCGCGGCGCGCTTCGGGATGGAATGCGTCGTCTACATGGGCGCCGAGGATGTGCGCCGGCAAGCCGCGAATGTCTATCGGATGAAGCTGCTGGGCGCCACCGTCGTGCCCGTCGAGTCCGGCTCGCGCACGTTGAAGGACGCTCTCAACGAGGCGATGCGCGATTGGGTGACGAACGTCGAAAGCACCTTTTACATCATCGGCACGGTTGCCGGCCCGCACCCTTATCCGATGATGGTGCGCGACTTTCAACGCGTGATCGGCGACGAATGTCGCGTGCAAATGCCCGAGCTCACGGGGCGCCAGCCCGACATGGTCATCGCCTGCGTGGGCGGCGGCTCGAATGCGATGGGCATCTTCTATCCCTATATCGACGATGCGGCGGTGAAGCTCATCGGCGTCGAAGCCGCAGGCGAGGGGATCGAAACGGGGCATCACGCCGCTTCGCTGATCGGCGGCAGCCCCGGTGTGCTGCACGGCAATCGCACGTACCTTCTGCAAGACGAGAACGGCCAGATCATCGAGACGCATTCGATCTCGGCGGGCCTCGACTACCCCGGCGTCGGGCCCGAGCACGCGTGGCTGAAGGATAGCGGGCGCGCGCAGTATGTCGGCATCACCGACGAGGAAGCGCTGAAGGCGTTCCACGATTGCTGCCGGATCGAAGGCATCATCCCTGCGCTGGAATCGAGCCACGCGCTCGCCTACGCGGCCAAGATCGCGCCGACGCTGTCCAAAGACACGCATCTGCTCGTCAATTTGTCGGGCCGAGGCGACAAGGATATGCATACGGTCGCCGAACGCTCGGGCCTCGCGCTCTAAGCCTCGCCGGCAATGCGCGATCTCATCGACGAATTCGACGCGCCGCGGCCGGCGGCCGCGGGTGGTGCGCTCGGCAGCACGGGCGCACCGCGCCTGCCCATCGATCTGCACAACCGCGATTTCTTGGCGGATGCGCAGGCGGTGCCGGACGGGTCGATCGACCTGATCGTCGCCGATCCGCCCTACGGGCTGGGCAAGGATTACGGCAACGATTCCGACATGCGCTCCGGCGAGGCCTTCCTCGATTGGACGCGGTGTTGGCTCGACTTGGCGATTCCGAAGCTGAAGGCGAGCGGCTCGCTCTACGTGTTTTGCACCTGGCAGTACGCGCCGGAAATTTTCTCGTTCTTGAAGACCAAGCTCACGATGGTGAACGAGATCATTTGGGATCGGCGCGTACCGAGCATGGGCGGCACGACGCGCCGTTTCACGTCGGTCCATGACAACATCGGGTTTTTCGCCGTCTCGAAGGATTATTACTTCGATCTAGACCCCGTACGAATTCCGTACGACGCCGCCACGAAGAAGGCGCGCTCTCGCAAGCTGTTCGAGGGCAGCAAGTGGCTCGAGGTCGGCTACAACCCGAAGGACGTCTGGTCGGTGTCGCGGCTGCATCGTCAACACGCTGAGCGCGTCGATCATCCGACGCAAAAGCCGCTCGAGATCGTGGAGCGAATGGTGTTGTCGAGCTGCCCGCCGGGCGGCCGCGTGCTCGATCCGTTCATGGGCAGCGGTACGACGGCGGTGGCGTGCGCTCGGCATGGTCGCGCATTCGTCGGCTATGAGATCAATGAAAATTACTGCGCGATCGCGCACGAACGCGTGGCCGTCGTCAAAGGGGCCGCGTCCGTGGCGCCCGTCGCCGCTACTTGATGCGGCGCGGTAAATCGCTTTTATCGGTAGAAAACATCATGTCCCGTATCGAACAGACTTTCGCGGCATTGGCCGCACAGAGCAAGAAAGGGTTGATTCCGTTCATCACGGCCGGATACCCCGATCCCGCGCGCACGGTCGAATTCATGCATGCACTCGTGGCCGGCGGCGCCGACGTGATCGAGCTCGGCGTGCCGTTTTCCGATCCGATGGCCGATGGCCCGGTGATTCAGCGCGCTTCCGAGCGTGCGCTCGCCCATGGCGTATCGCTCAAGCGCGTGCTGGCCGACGTGAAGCGGTTTCGCGAAACGGATCAAAAAACGCCCGTCGTGCTGATGGGGTATGCCAATCCGATCGAGCGCATGGGCGTGGAAGCCTTTGCGCAAGCGGCGGCCGAGGCGGGCGTGGACGGCGTGCTGACGGTCGATTACCCGCCCGAAGAATCGGCCGAATTTGCCCAACGCATGCGCGCGGCAGGCATCGATCCGATCTTCCTGCTGGCCCCCACCTCAACCGACGAGCGCATTGCGGCGGTCGGCAAAGTGGCGAGCGGCTACGTCTATTATGTGTCGCTCAAAGGGGTGACCGGCGCCGCAACGCTGGACGTTTCCAACATCGCGAGTAAAATCCCGGCCATCAAGTCGCAGGTACGGCTTCCAATTGGGGTCGGATTCGGCATTCGCGACGCCTCGACGGCGCGTGCGGTGGCCGATACGGCCGACGCCGTCGTCATCGGCAGCCGTTTGGTCCAGTTGCTCGAAGAGGCGCCGGCGCAGTCCGCTGCATCGGTGCTGACGACGTTCGTCGCCGAGATTCGCAAGGCGCTGGACGCCGCCTGAGCAGGAGCGCTCGCCGGCATGGGGCGGCGAGCGGGCTGTGCGCGACGTAGGGAACAACATCCATTGAAGGAACAACGATGAGCTGGCTCGACAAACTGCTGCCGCCGAAGATCAAACAGACCGACCCGAAAAGCCGCAAGGGCATCCCGGAAGGGCTTTGGGTCAAGTGTCCGTCTTGCGAGGCCGTGTTGTACCGCAACGACGTCGAGGCCAATCTGCACGTTTGCCCGAAATGCAGCCATCACATGCGGATCGGCGCGCGCGCTCGTTTGGACGCGCTGCTCGATGCCGAAGGCCGCTATGAAATCGGCCAGGAAATCGTTCCTGTCGACGCACTGAAGTTCAAGGACAGCCGCAAGTACCCCGATCGCATTAAAGATGCGATGGACGACACCGGCGAGACCGACGCGATGGTGGTGATGGGCGGCGCGATTCATACGCTGCCGGTTGTCGTTTCCTGCTTCGAATTCGCGTTCATGGGCGGCTCGATGGGGTCGGTCGTGGGCGAACGCTTCGCTCGTGGCGCGCAAAATGCGCTGGAACAGCAAGTGCCGTTCATCTGCTTTACGGCCTCGGGCGGTGCGCGGATGCAGGAAAGCCTGCTTTCGCTGATGCAAATGGCGAAGACGACAGCGATGCTGACGAAGCTCGCCGACGCCAAGCTGCCTTTCATTTCCGTGCTGACGGATCCGACGATGGGCGGCGTGTCCGCCAGCTTCGCGTTTCTCGGCGATGTCGTGATCGCGGAGCCCAAGGCGCTGATCGGCTTCGCCGGCCCGCGCGTGATCGAGCAGACGGTGCGCGAGAAGTTGCCGGAAGGTTTCCAGCGCGCCGAGTTCCTGCTGCAAAAGGGCGCGATCGACATGATTGTCGATCGCCGCAAGCTGCGCGAAGAATTGGCGCAGCTCATCGCCTTGCTCACGCGTCAGCCCGCGGATGCCGTCGCTTAACCGTCGTTAAAAAACGTTGCTTTTATGCGGGCCGGCCCCGCAGCTTTGGATGACCACTTTTCCCACTCTCGACGCCTGGCTCGCGCACCTCGAGTCGGCGCATCCGGTCGGCATCGACATGGGGCTCACGCGCATCGGCAAGGTCAAGGATGCGCTTGGGCTCGCGTTCAATTGCCCCGTCATCACGGTGGGCGGAACCAACGGCAAGGGATCGACCTGCGCGATGCTGGAGTCGATTCTGCGTGCGGCCGGGTTTCACGTCGGCTGTCATACGTCGCCGCATCTGCTCGAATTCAATGAGCGCGCGCGCGTGGACGGGCAAAACGCGACCGACGACGAACTGCTGCCGCACTTCCAGGCCGTGGAAGCGGCGCGTACGAGCTTTGCCGAACCCGTCTCGCTTACGTACTTCGAATTCACGACGCTGGCGATCCTGCACTTGTTCGCGTCGCGCGGGCTCGACGCCGTGATTCTCGAAGTGGGGCTCGGCGGGCGGCTGGACGCCGTCAATATCATCGACGCCGACTGCGCGATCGTAACCAGCATCGATATCGATCACACCGAATACTTAGGCGATACGCGCGAGAAGATCGCTTTCGAGAAGGCGGGCATTTTCCGGCCCGGCCGGCCCGCGATCTGCGCCGATCCGGCGCCGCCGCAAACGCTGATCGATCACGCCCAGGCCATCGGCGCCGAACTGTGGCTGTTCGGCCGCGATTTTCGCTATGAAGGCCAGGCCGGCAGCGAGCGGCAACAATGGAGCTACGTTGGCCCCACCCAGCGCCGGTCGGCATTGGCCTATCCGGCGCTGCGCGGCGCCAATCAGCTGATCAATACATCGGCGGCGCTGGCCGCCCTCGAAGCGTTGCGCGATCGCTTGCCCGTGTCGGCGCAGGACGTGCGGCTCGGGCTCGCGAACGTCGAATTGCCGGGCCGCTTCCAAGTGCTGCCGGGGCGGCCTACGGTCGTGCTCGATGTCGCGCACAACCCGCATGCGGCCGCCGTGCTGGCTCAAAATTTGGGCAGCATGGGCTTCTTTCGCTACACCTACGCGGTGTTCGGCGCGATGCGCGATAAGGACATCGAGGGCGTGCTGAAGCACCTGAAGGGCGAGATCGATCACTGGTGCGTGACCGATCTACCGCTTGGGCGCGCCGCGTCGGCGGCGGATCTGGAAAAGAGCGTGCGAGCGGCCGGGGTGGAAGACGGGCCCGACAGCAGCATCAAGCGCTTCGCTTCACCGGCCGAGGCGTTCCAAGATGCACTGAGCCGAGCCACGGACGATGATAGAATCGTGGTTTTCGGTAGTTTCTATACGGTGGCTGGCGTCATGGCCTACCGTAAGTCTCGGCAACATTGACCGCCGCGCGCCGGACTGACGGCCGCCGCGGATGGCCGCCCCCTCGAACTCAGCGGATTCATGGGCTTTTTCTCGTTCGGCAAAAAAGACGACGCGCCGCGCCGGCGCGGCGCCAGTGCTAGTTCCGCGCGCAGCGGTGGGGCTTCCGACGTGCGCGATGGGCGGCGCAGCCGCCGTAGCGAGCGCGCCGGCGATGCCGACGCCATGCTGCTCGATCCGACACTTCCTGAAAAGCAGAGGGCGCGTCGGCGCCTAGTCGGGGCCATCGCGCTGGTCGTGGCTGCGGTCGTGATTCTGCCGATGGTGCTGGATTCGCATCCGAAGCCGGTCACCGACGACATCGCCATCGATATCCCGAACCGTCCCGCAACGGCGCCTTCACGCGCTGATGACGACAACCCCCAAGATACGCAAGCCGGCGTCGCGCCCGATCGGGCCGGCGTAGGCGACGCCGCTAGCGGCGCTTCCGCTGCGGGCGCCGCGTCTTCGTCGGCTTCAGCCTCGGCCTCGGCGGCTACCCGCGACAAAGCTGCGCAGCAAAGCGCCGCCGGCTCGCAATCCAAACCGAAGCAGAGCGAATCGAAGCAGGCGAGCGCGCCCTCGGAGTCGGCCACGCATTCGAAAGCAACGCAAGCAGCAGCCAAGCCGGCCGCCGTGCCGGCGCCCAGCCCCGCTGAAGCGGATTCCGGTACGCCGGCTGCGCCGGCGGGTGCGCGCTTCGCAGTGCGCCTCGGCGTGTTCGCCGACGACGCGAGCGCTCGGGCGTGGGAAGCCAAGTTGAAGGCGGCGGGCGTGCCCGCATATACGGAACATCGAAAGCAAGCTGACGGCAAGACGCGTACGATGCTGCAGGCCGGCCCGTTTGCCGATCGCGCGGCGGCGTCCGCGGCGATCGCCAAAGTGCGGGAAGCGGGCCTGACGGCCGGTGCGAGCGGCGGCGCGGCGCAATGACGGGTTCGACGCTGACCGCTTTCGATTACGCGGCGCTTGCCGTGATCGCCCTATCGGCGTTGCGCGGCGCGTGGCGCGGCTTGCTGTCGGAAATCTTCGGATTAATCGGCTGGGTCGTCGCTTTTTTTGTGGCTTGCCGCTATGTGCAGCTCCTGGTGCCCTATATTCCAAGCGACTGGCCTGGTGGCGCGCTCACGCAATGGCTGCTGGCGTTTGCCGCGATCATGCTGGGCGTGGTGTTGGTGGCAAGTGTCGCCAACGCGTTGATTGCGCGGCTCGTCGCGGTGAGCGGGCTGGGTGGCGTGGATCGCTCGCTGGGTTTGCTGTTCGGCATCGTGCGCGGGGCGGTGTTCGTGCTGCTGCTGGTCGCGCTCGCTGGGCTCACCGAGCTGCCGAAGCAAAAATTTTGGCGCGACGCGCTGCTGCGGCCATACGCCGAGCAAGGCGTGCGCGAATTGAAGCCTCTGCTTCCCCCGGCGCTTGCGGCATACGTTCGCGTGTGAAGCGTAGCGTCCATGCCGGCTTGCCGCTGGCGCCACCGTTTTCGTATCTTTGAAGGACCCTGCCATGTGCGGCATCGTAGGCGTAGTCTCCCATTCCCCGGTCAATCAACTGATCTACGACAGCCTTCTGCTGTTGCAGCATCGAGGCCAGGACGCAGCCGGCATCGCGACGGCGAACGGCAGCACATTCCACATGTACAAGGCGAACGGCATGGTGCGCGACGTGTTCCGCACGCGCAACATGCGCAGCTTGCCCGGCACTTCCGGCATCGGCCAAGTGCGCTATCCGACGGCCGGTTCCGCGTCGAGCGAGGAAGAAGCGCAGCCGTTCTACGTGAATGCGCCGTTCGGGATCATCCTTGCGCATAACGGCAATCTGACGAACTGGCAGCAACTGAAAGATGAGATGTTCCGCATCGATCGGCGCCATGTGAATACGAATTCGGATACGGAGGTGTTGCTCAACGTGCTGGCGCACGAAGTGCAATTGGCCAGCTCGGGGCTGCAGCTCGATCCGGGTACGGTGTTCAAGGCCGTGGCCGGCGTGCATCGCCGCGTGCGGGGCTCCTATGCGATCGTCTCGCTGATCGCAGGCTATGGCTTGCTCGCCTTCCGCGATCCGTACGGCATCCGGCCGCTGTGCATCGGCAAGCATGAGACGGAGCACGGGGTCGAATGGATCATCGCATCGGAATCCGTGGCCGTCGAAGGCATCGGCTTCGATTTCGTTCGTGACGTGGCGCCCGGCGAAGCGATCTTCATCGATAACGAAGGCCGCTTGCACAGCCAGCAGTGCGCCGACAAGCCGAGCCTGAATCCCTGCATCTTCGAATACGTTTATCTTGCGCGGCCCGATTCGGTGCTCGATGGCGTCTCCGTCTATAACGTGCGCTTGCGCATGGGCGATTATTTGGCGGAGAAGATCAAGCGCGTGCTACCCGATGTGCCAATCGACGTCGTCATGCCGATTCCCGATTCGTCGCGTCCGGCCGCCATGCAGGTGGCCGCCAAGCTCGGCGTGGAGTATCGCGAAGGCTTCTTCAAGAACCGCTACGTGGGCCGCACCTTCATCATGCCGGGGCAAGCGGTGCGCAAGAAATCGGTGCGCCAAAAGCTCAACGCGATGGCGATCGAGTTCAAGGACAGGAACGTGTTGATCGTCGACGATTCGATCGTACGCGGGACGACTTCGCACGAGATCGTGCAGATGGCGCGCGATGCGGGCGCGAAGAGCGTGATCTTCGCGTCGGCGGCGCCGCCCGTGAAATTCCCGAACGTTTATGGCATCGATATGCCGACGCGCAGCGAACTCGTCGCCCACGGGCGCACGGATGAAGATGTCGCGAAGATCATCGGCGCGGATCATCTCGTGTACCAAGATGTCGATGCGCTCAAGCAAGCCGTGCGCGACATCAATCCGGCGTTGTCGCATTTCGAAGCGTCGTGCTTCGACGGCGAGTACATCACAGGCGATATCACGTCGCAGTACCTCGATCTGATCGAGCGTGCGCGGCTCTCTCCGCAATCGCAATCCGAGCGCGATTCGGCTGGTGACGCCGTGGATGGCGCGGTTACACGCTCGCAGCTGCATTTACAGTTGTCGGTGGAGTAATTCCGCGCCAGTCGTCGCGTAGCGCGCCTCTTGCGCGCGCGGCGCCTCGGGATGCACGTGCTGCGGTAGGCGTGCTACCATGCCGTTCAGCGTCGATTTGAATTCAGCTTGCGGACGCGGGGCGACCCAAAACAGCTAAAGCGAAAGACGGCCGCCAAGCCGTCCGACGCCCAAACGGCCCCGCATACGAAGCCCGCTTTTGCCGACGCGAAGCGGGCTTTTTGCTGGCCGCCGTTTTTGCGGTTGCCGGCGTTGAGAGGGCGACGAACGCCCAAAGCGAAAGGCATCAGGATATGGACGACTCTTTGAATTTCGATACGCTCGCCGTGCGCTCCGGCACGGTGCGGACCGACTACAACGAGCACTCGGAAGCGCTCTTTCTGACTTCCAGCTTTTGCTTCAACAGCGCGGCCGAAGCGGCCGAACGCTTCAAGCATTCCGAGGATTACTACACCTACTCGCGCTTTACCAATCCGACGGTCACGATGTTCCAAGAACGTCTGGCGGCGCTCGAAGGCGGGGAGGCGTGTATCGCGACGGCATCGGGCATGAGTGCGATTCTGTCGGTCGTCATGGCGGCCATGCAGGCGGGTGATCATATCGTCAGCTCGCGTGCGCTGTTCGGTTCCACGCTCGGCATGTTCACGCAGATTTTCGGCCGGTTCGGGATCTCGACCACATATGTCGATCCGAACGATCTCAACGCTTGGCGTGAAGCCGTGCGGCCAGAGACGAAGCTCTTTTTTGTCGAGACGCCGTCCAATCCGTTGACCGAGCTGTGCGATATCGAAGCGATCGGCAAGATCGCCAAGGCGGCGGGCGCTCTGTTCGTCGTCGACAATTCGTTTTGCAGCCCGGCCGTGCAACAGCCATTGAAGCTGGGGGCGGATGTCGTCATGCATTCGGCGACGAAGCTCATCGATGGTCAAGGCCGGGTGTTAGGCGGCGCGCTGGTCGGCACGCGTGCGTTCATCATGGAGAAGGTGTTTCCGTTCGTGCGCACGGCGGGGCCTACGTTGTCGGCGTTCAACGCATGGGTGCTGCTGAAGGGGCTGGAAACGCTTTCGCTGCGGGCCGAGCGTCACTCGGCTAGCGCGCTCACTGTTGCGCGCTGGCTCGAATCGAATCCGGGCGTCAAGCGGGTGTTCTATCCGGGGCTCGAATCGCATCCGCAGTATGCGTTGGCGCAGCGGCAGCAGAAGTCGGGCGGTTCGGTGCTGGCGTTCGAAGTGGTGGGAGATACGCCCGAGCAGCAGCGTGAGAACGCATGGCGAGTGATCGATGGCACCAAGCTGTGCTCGATTACGGCGAATCTGGGCGATACGCGCACGACGATCACGCATCCGGCCACGACCACGCACAGTCGCATCACGCCCGAGGCCCGTGCGGCAGCGGGGATTACCGAAGCGCTGCTTCGCGTGGCGATCGGGCTAGAGGATGCGCAGGACATCTGCAACGATCTGGGGAACGGGTTGCAGGGGTAGGGGTGGCGATATGCGCTGCCGCGAGCGGATCGGCGGCGTATGTCAAGGCTGAAGGATGTGGGAACGGATGCGGGTGCGGCTGGATGTTTGCCAGCCTCGCTGTCGTTTCTGCCGATATCTCGACGATGAGCCCGCTCGCCGAATCGCTACCTCCGTCGCGGCAGAAAGGCTTGATCAGACTGAAACCCCGATCATCGCCCGATTGGAAATATCGAAAAATCCAGTAGGCGACAATATCCGCCATCTGGATAAGCCTCGACGCTTTTGAATCCAAGAACAGCGGGACTTCAGCGAAGTTTCTCAGCTTGCCCTTCTGGTGGCCGTGTCGTTTAAACACATGCGATAGCTCTTGGAGCTGTTGTTCATAGTTGCTTTTATCGAAGATGACGAGCCCGCGCTGAGGATCGCGCCTTCGATAAAGTGAATAAAGATAGGCATCGAAAGCGGCAACGAGATTTTCAAAGCTTCGTTGCAAGACGATCGAGGAGGACATCAGCGACTTCTCGATGACAGAGGCGAAGACCCGCAGTTTCAACTGCCGATCGGAAAGCAACGCGAGGATATCCACGACCGCTTGCGAACGGAGTTCCGGGCTGATCGCGCGCCATGCGTTCTTTCCGCCATACATCTCGCTACCGTGTAATTCGACCTTGCCTCGCTCCGGCGCCGAAAACCGGCTGGCGATGACATCCAGTTGCTGCTCGAGCCAATGCGTTTGTCGTTCGAAGATGCTAAAGCCTGCAACGACAAAGAATGCTGAGTTGGGATCGTCCTGATGTCCCGATTCGTCGAGATAAAGAAGATGCAATCGTGGCCCCCAAATGAAAAACGGACCGCAGCGCGGTCCGTCAAAATTGGGCAGCCAGGTGGAACAATCGTCCAGCGCACCGACACGTCAGCGCTCCCGACCACGAGACCAATGTTAAACGAGACGCTCTGATGCTGCAAGCAGATTGTAAGTGCTGCCGGCGGCTGATCACGTAGCTGTGGTCTCGGCACAGTAGCAATGATCGGTGTGACTATGGCAAAAGTGGCCGCATCTCAGACGCGATTACGGCCAAACGCCGAAGAATTGGCCGAACGGACAAAGTCGCGTCAATGCAGCCGCGTTGCGCGCCACTGCCCCGGCGCCAGGCCGAAGCGCCGCGTGAACGCGTGAGTGAAAGCGCTTTGATCGGCGAATCCGACCATCAACGCCACGTCGATCAGCGTTCGTCGCGTATCGCCTAACAACGTTAGTGCAGTGTCGAGACGCAGCCGCTGCAAATAGCGATGCGGCGTCGTGCCGAACGCTTCGTCGAACAACTGATGAAAGCGCCGCTCGCCAAGGCCGCAGTGCTCGGCGAGATCGAGCACACGCAACGGCTCAGATAGATGCGCGCGCAACCATTTGTCGATGCGTGCGCAATCGAACCGCGACACAGAGGCTTCGATGCCGAGCGTATCGCCGAGCATCGCGGCGAAGCGCGCCACAGTTTCCCATGCCAAGCGGTGAGCTCGACGCGCGTCGGGCGATGCGTCCGCTTCACAAGCATCGCTGGCGGCGGCGCGGGAGGGGCGGCCTACACCGGCTAGCGTCTCAATGCGGGCCGCGTGCGATGCCGCCTCGCTGACGACGCTCGTGAGCGCGGTGTTCATCGTCATTGGCCGCGCACGCGAAAAGAAGCGCTCGGGCAAGGCGAGCGACGCACACGGCACGTCGAGCACCAACTGCCGATTCTCGCCGATGCCCGCGTATTCGTGCCGCGATCCGGCTGGGATCAACCAAGCATGGTGCGCGTCGATGGGGTGGAGGATGCCATCGACCGCCATCTCCATCGCACCGTCGAGCCCGAGCACGATTTGATGAAATGCATGCACGTCGCTTGCGCTAACGGCGCCGTAGCACCGCAGCGACAATGCCGGCGATTCGATGGCGTGTTCTTTCATCTTGACGATGCCTGAGCGATACCCGAGCGATGCCTTGTGCCTACGCCGCTTACGCCTCCAGCAATTCGACTTCGAACACGAGCGTCGCATTCGGCGGAATGACGCCGCCCGCGCCGCGCACGCCGTAGCCGAGCTGCGGCGGAATCGTCAGACGACGCACGCCGCCGACTTTCATGCCTTGCACGCCTTCATCCCAGCCCTTGATGACCATGCCGCCGCCGAGCACAAATGCGAACGGATCGTTGCGGTCCTTGCTCGAATCGAACTTCTGACCATCTGTGAGCCAGCCCGTGTAGTGGACGCTGACCGTGCGGCCCGCGGTGGCTTCGGCGCCTTCGCCGACAGTCAAATCCTCATACTTCAGCCCCGATTCCGTGGTGACGATCGCCATAGGTGTTACGCTCCGATTGAGAACAAACCAACATTGTAGGCGCTGGCTAGCGCGGTGCCTATAATGTCCGTCTATTCAACACGCTTACGGCGTCACACGGTCGTTGCGACGTTGCGAGCGGCGCTTGTCCGCTCCTTGCCGCGGCCCTCACTGCCGAGCGACTTTCTCAAGAGGCCGATTGTGTCGACGTTTTCCCATGCCGCTGCCGCATCCGACGAACGTCTTGCCCATCTGCGAGCCGAAGTCGCGTTGTTCATGCGCGATCATGTTTTGTCCCTCGTCTCACATGATCTGCGCAGCCCGCTTAACGCGATTCATAGCTGGGCCTACGTGCTCGAACGCAAGCTGGACGCCGCCGATGCGGCCGCGCAGCGTGCGCTGGCCGGTATTCGGTCGGGCGTCGAACAGCAAGTGAAGCTGCTTGAAGACGCCGTCGACAAAACGCGCGCCGAAACCAAATCGCTGCCGCTCCACCGCGAAGCGTTTCCGATTCGTCTCGCCGTCGAACGTGCGCTGGAGGATGCGCGTCTCGCTGTCGTCGAGGCGCGCGGCGGCGTGGTCGATCTAGTGTCCGCGATCGATGCCGAGCGTATCGACGGTGATCGCGAGCGCCTAGTGCAAGCGCTTTGGACGATGGTCGTCTTTGCTGTCGAAGCCAGTGCGCCCGGTGCGAAGGTTACGCTGACAAGCGAGATCGATGGAGGATTCTGGCGTACGGAGGTGGCTTTTACCGCCAATTTCGCCGCGCTGGCCGATGCGGAGCTGCCCCATGCATTGGAGCCGTTCGCGCGCAGCCAGGCGATGCATCCGCGCGAGGCAGGGCGTATCTCGTGGGTGCTCGCATTGGCCCAACGCGTCGCGGCGGCGCACGGCGGCACGTTCGAACAAAGCGCGACTAACGATGGCGAACCGTCGACGCTAGCATTGCGCGTGCCGCTGATCGCGCAATAACGCCATAGCGCTTAGCCGCGCGGCACCCCCTCTTCGACCAGCAACGCGACGGGCAGCGCACTCAGCGCATCGCGCAAAAGGAGCCTGCCCGTTTCGTCCGCTTTCGGCGCAGCCGTGCTCAGACAATCGAACAGCGCACGCCCCGCCAGCGCCGAAGGCAATTCGATCCACGTGTCTTCCCAAGCCGCCGGATCGACGAGCGGGACATCGCTCGTATCCGACATCAATGGCATCGCGAGCCGTGTCCCGATGGCGATCGCGTAGGCGTCGCCGTGTTGGCGAGCGAACGCGATCGCGTGTTGCGCGCGCGAGCCGCCGATCGTCAGCGGAATATACGAGCCCTCCAAAAACAGCGCCGGCGAGACCGCCCGCAAGGTCAGTGCGCGATGCACGATCCCGAGCTTGACGCGGCCGTCGCGCCAATTGCTCAGTTGTTCGCTCGGCGGCGTATCGACGAGCCACGTGCGGCGCTGGACGAAATCGACGGGCCGGCGGTTGTCAGGATCGACGAGACTGAGATCCCATAGCTCCGTGCCTTGATAGAGGTCGGGCACGCCCGGGCAGGTCGTGCGCAGCAACGTTTGCAGCAAGCTGTTGATCGCACCGGCGCGCGCAATGCGAGCCACGAACGACGCCAAGGCTTGCAGGAAGCCGTCGCGCCGTTGCGGCGCCAGGATATCGAACAAGAAGGCGCGCGCCGCCGCTTCGTACGCTTCATCGGGCGCATGCCAACTGGTGTGCAGCTTCGCTTCGCGCGCGGCCTTCAACTGCCATTGGGCGACGCGCTCCGCGAAGGCGTACACGGCGTCCGCATTCGTATGATCGAGCTCGTACGGCCACGCGCCCACCAGCGTTTGATAGAGCATCGCTTCGGCCGCGGGACCGGGCGCCCAGCCGGACGTCGGGCCCGGCGCCGGCGTGCAGGCCATCGACAGCCCGGGCGCGTCGTCGCGATCCACGGGGCTGAACGGCCGACGATGCGGCGCGTCCAGCGTCGACCAGGCGCGCAGCGTCGCCGTCCACTCGTCCGCGATTTCGCTGAGCGCAGCGAGCCGAGCTCGCACATCTTCGCCGCGTTTGTGATCATGCGTAGCCGTGGCGACGAGCGCGTACGGAAAGCGCTGCGCTCGTTCCGCGTTGGCTGCATGAAACGCCTCGACGCTGAGCGCGAATTGGCTAGGATCGGCGCCCACTTCGTTGCGCGACAGCAGGCGCCCGTAACGGTAGAACGTCGTGTCTTCGATCGCTTTCGCGGCCAAGGGGGCCGTGACCTGAGCGAACACCGTCGCTGCCGTGCGCCGCTCGCGGCTCGGCGGCGCGCCGGCTGGCGCTGCGAGTTCGCGCTCGCGTACGGCGCCGCCCAGCGAGGCGTCGACGAATGCCAGGACGGCATGATCGCCGCGGGCGAGCGAGCGGCGCGCCGCTTCCAGCGCTTGACCGAAATAGACTTCATCGGCGGCGGTGCGCGCGCCGTTTTGCGGATACATCCGATAAACCGGGAAGAAGACGGCCAGCTCCGTCAACACGCGACGAATCGCGTTGAATGTGAAATCGCGCGTGGTCGGCTGCTCACGGGCCATCCGATGCAATGCGCGCGCGGCGCGATCCAGTTCCGCCGATAGATTTTCGGCGAGGATCTTGCGGCGCGCGTCGCACACCGCTTCGGCAAAGCTAACGCCTGAGCCGGAGAGTTCGTTCCATGTCGCGGTGAGCGTCGCTTCGCCGCGCGGATCATGGAGCAGCGCGCCGACGTCGTTCATGAAATCGTATCCCGTCGTCCCGTCGACGCCCCAATCGGCCGGCAGCGTTTCACCGCGGGCGAGGATCTTTTCCACCACCACATACGCGCGCGAGCGGTCGAGCCGGGGCGGCCGTTCAGATTCGCGCTCGGCGAGCTTTTCGCGCAGGCGTTGGCAATATTCGCGAGGATCGACCAGGCCGTCGATGTGGTCGATGCGAACCCCGTCGATGACGCCTTGCGCGAACAACCGCAGGAAGAGGGGGTGGATGGCGTCGAACACTTCCATCCGTTCGGTACGCACGGCGGCAAGCGTGCCGATATCGAAGAAGCGCCGCCAGTTGACTTCGTCGGCCGCGGCGCGCCACCAAGCCAACCGAAAGAACTGTCGCTCCAGCAACCGATGCAATCGCTCGCGCGACACCGGGGCGCTCGGCGCATAGGCGGCGAGAACGGCATCGAACGGCTTCGATCCGCGTTCGGCCGCGAACGCACGCATCGCATCGAGAGCGGTTTGCGCTTTTTGCCGGTGCTCGGGCTGCACGGTGAGGCCGTCGAATCGCTCGGCGAGCGCCGCGAGTTCGGGAGACGCCGCAGGCGTCGCGCCGCGCAGGATCTGCGGGTAATCGACAGGGCAGATCGGAAATCGATGTTCGCCGTAGCAGGCAAAGAACCGGCCTTGCTGCGCATCGAACGAGAGCGTGATGCGGCCGGCCGCGAGTTCTTCGCCATACGGCGCGCCGAGGCACGGCGCGAGGACTTTGCCGCGCAGCGCCGGATCGGGCGAATGCCAGTCGATGTCGAAATAACGCGCGTATGCGCCGTGCCGGCCCCATTCGAGGATATCGAGCCACCAAGTGTTGTGGCCGCCCGCAATGCCCATGTGGTTCGGCACGATGTCGGCGATGAGCCCCATTTGTCGTGCATGGACGGCGTCGGCCAGCCGCATCAACGCACTCTCGCCGCCGAGTTCGGGGCTGACGCGTGCGTAATCGATCGTGTCGTAGCCGTGCATCGAACCGGGGGTCGCCGTGGTGATCGGCGACAAATACAAATGGCTCACGCCGAGGGCGGCGAAGTAGTCGACGTGCGCCAACGCATCGTCGAGCGTGAAGCCTCGATGCAGTTGGAGACGTAGCGTGGAACGCGGGACAGTCATGGCGAGGGCGACGATTCGGACGGAGGGACGGAGCGCGGGCGTGCGGGATGTGCGCGTTTGCTAGCGAGCGCCAGCAGGCGATCCGTCAAGGTGGTGTCTTCAAACAGCGCATCGATCGGCGTGGCCAGGCGCCTGCGCCAGTTCGGGTGTTCGTCGATGGAGCCCGGCAGGTTCGGTTGATCGGCGAGGCCCAGCAGATCTTCGAACGGATAGAGCGCGAGCGGCGCGGGCGTCGATGCGACGAAGGCGAGCGCTTCGTCGATCGGCGCTTGATCTTTTGGCGGCGCGCCGACACCGGGCGCCGCCACGCCGGCGTGCTGGAACGTCCGCCATAGCGCATGGCGATCGGCGGCTCGCTCGGCGTTAGCGAGCGCAACCGGATCGCGCCCGTCGGCGCGTGGCGCGGTTTGGCCGATCCGATCGCGCCACGCGATATCGGCGCCGCTCCACCATCCGGCGACCGTCGGCAGATCGTGTGTGGTGGTGGTGGCGAGCGCGTTTCGGCTCCATTGCGCGGGAGGCTTGAAGCCGCCGCCGTCTTCTTCGCGTTCGAACCAGAGCACGCGTATGCCGAGCAAGCCATGGCGCGCAAGGCGCTCCCGAAAGCCCTCGGGCACGGTGCCCAAGTCCTCGCCGACCACAATCGCACGATGGCGTACCGATTCGAGCGCGATCAGGCGTAAAAGATCGGTCATCGGATAGCGCAGGTACGCGCCGTCGGCGGCGCTCGCGCCTTCCGGCACGAGCCAGAGCCGCTGCAGGCCGAGCACGTGATCGATGCGCAGGCCGCCCCCATAGGCGAACGTGGCGCGCAGCATGTCGATGAATGCGCTGAAGCCTTGCGTCCGCATCGCGCGCGGCGAGAACGTCGTCAGGCCCCACGATTGCCCCGCCTGATTGAACAAATCGGGCGGCGCGCCAACCGATACACGAGCCAGCATGTCGTCCGGATACGACCAGGCATGACTGCCGGCGCCGTCGCAACCGACGGCGAGATCGGCGATGAGGCCGACGGCCATTCCGGCGTCGCGCGCGGCTTGCTGCGCACCCTTTAGCCCTTTGGCGGCCAACCACTGCAAGAAAAGATGAAAATCGACCTCCTGGCGATGTTCGCGTGCGAAGGCATCGACCTGGGGATCGCGCGGATCGGTCAAACTCGCCGGCCATTCGCGCCAGTGCCCGATGCCGTGTTGCCCGCGCTGGATGGCGTCGATCGCTTCGTAGCGCGCGTGATCCTCGAGGGCGTGGCCGCCTTCCGCGCAGAACGTATCGAAGGCGCGCGCCAGCGGTGTCGCGGCGGCGCGCTCGTGAAAGCAGAACCGCTCGTAGAGCGCGCGCAGCACGGTGAGACGTAGTGCAACGACCCGAGGCCAATCGATAAGCGGCAGCGCTTCGCAAGCAGACCATGCCTCGCGAAGCGGCGTCTCGCCGGATCGCCGGGCATCGAGCACCGCATCGAACGCATCGGCGCCGAGCGCGGTCGCGGGATCGATGTGCGCGACGTTGAGCAACAACCGCGACGAAGGCGAGTATGGGCTGAATTTGCCGGCGTCGGCGCTAAACATGGCGTGCGCGGGACTGATCGCCAGCGCATCGGCGCCGGCTACGGCGCTATGCCGGGCTAGCGAAGCGAGCGCCGTGTAATCGCCGATCCCACCATCGCCGACCCGACGCAAGCCGTAGAGTTGCGCGCCGATGCCCCAGATCGTCGCCGTGCGCGGCGCGTCGGCGTCGGTCCGCCGCGCGAGCGCTGTTTCGTTGCCGCCCGCATCGCGGCACGCGTCGTCGATCGTATAGCAGCGCGGCGGCGCCACAGCCAACCGCACCCGCTGCCCGCCCAATTCGAGCATGTGATAGCCGGGCTCGGCGATCGGCGCCAACAGCGCGGATTCGCCTTTCGGCTCGCTCAAACGGCCCTCTACGGTCCCGCCTCGCTCGAGCTCGATTCGATAGCTCGCCCCCGCATTCGTCGGGGCGACCGGCAGCGCCGTTGCGCGGTGACATTCGGCCGTGACGAGCGGCGGCAACCGATGCTCGGCGCGCTCGGCGTCGAGCATCGCCATCGTTTCCTTGGCCCGCTCGCGCGTGTCGCAAGGCAGCCCCAGCGCCGCGAGCAATGTCGCGAGCGTTTCCGGCTTGACGCGATGCGTTTGTTTATTCGCGTCTTCCCAATTCACCTCCAGGCCGGCGCGCGCAGCGATTTTTTCGATCGTTTCGCGGCCTACGGCCGGGGTGGATGCAGAGCGTCCAGTCACGTCATGCTCCTTGGCGGCGTTGGCGCGCGAACATCGTGTGCCAACGCAAACGCATTGACGTCGCCGGTCACCCACGCGACGAACGCATAGCCGGGAAGTTGCTTGTCGTCGACGAGATCGCGCATACGCGGCGGCGTTTCGAAGATGACCCTGCCTTCAGGCTGCGCATCGAAGGGCAGCGTGTCGGACGTCAGATTCAGTGCGATCGTCAGTGTTTCGCCGTCGCCCAAGCGCCAGCGCGCGAGCAGCGCGTTAGCTTCGATCCCAGCAGGGGTGTGCAGAAGCGTCACGCCAAGCGCTCGCGCTCCGCGCAAGCGTGGGGCGATCAGTTTGGCGCGCACGGCCAAGGCGGAGCGGTAGAAGTGCATCCACTCTTCTCGGTCGCTCGCGCCGTTCGGGCGTGCCGCGTTGCCGTTGGCGCCAGGCTCCTCTTCCGTCGGCGGGGACGATAGAGCGAAAGTCTGCGCCGCATTCGGATCGGGGATGCGCGCGCGCCGCTCTGCATCCGTGAACGCCGAGAATTTGGCGAATTCGCGCCGCCGGCCTTCTCGAACCGCTTCGGCGAGCCGTCCCTCGTAGTCGGTGAAATAGAGAAATGGCTGTGTCGACCCAAACTCTTCTTCCATGAAGAGCAGCGGGATCTGCGGCGACAACAGCAGCAGTGCGGTGGCCGCCAGCAGCGCTTGCGGCGCGCATAGCGTGCGAAGACGCTCGCCGAACGCCCGGTTGCCGATTTGATCGTGGTTCTGCAAGAACATCACGAAGGCCGTCGGCGGCAAATGCGCGCTCGGCTCGCCGCGTGCGGCGCCGTCGTGGATCGGCGAAGGCTCGCCCTGATAGACGAAACCCTCCGACAGCACGCGTGCGAGCTTCGCGATAGGCCGCTCCGCATAGGCGCGGTAGTAGCCTTCATGTTCGCCCGTCAACAGCACATGCAGCGTATTGTGTGCGTCGTCGTTCCACTGCGCGCTGAAGTGGGTTTTCAACAGGCTCGCGGTGTTGTGTTCGTTTTCGAGTACGAGATGCACACGGCGCTGAGGATCGATCGAAGCGTGAATGCGATCGGCCAATTCGCGCAGCCAACCATCGTCGCCGATGGCATGGACGGCATCGAGTCGCAGGCCGTCGAAGCGATATTCCTGCAACCAGTAGAGGGCGTTCTGGCAGAAGAACTCGCGCACTTCCTTGCGACGAAAGTCGATGGCGGGCCCCCACGGCGTGTTGACGTCCTCGCGGAAAAACGCGCCGGCGTATTGAGGTAGATAGTTGCCCTCGGCGCCGAAATGGTTGTAGACGACATCGAGCAGCACGGCGAGCCCCAATTCGTGCGCGCGATCGATCAACGCCTTGAGATCTTCGGGGCGACCGTAGGCGGAATCGGGAGCGAACGGCAGCACGCCGTCGTAGCCCCAATTGCGCCGCCCCGCGAAATCGTTGAGCGGCATCAGTTCGATGGCCGTCACGCCCAGTTGCGCGAGATGCGGCAGCCGTCGCGCCACGTTGGCGTAGCCGCCGAGCGCGCCGACGTGCAACTCGTAGACGACCATCTCTTCCCACTCGCGCCCGCGCCATTCTCGGCAACGCCATGAATAGGCGAGCGCATCGACGACTTCGCTCGGTCCGTACACATCCTCGGGCTGAAAGCGCGAAGCCGGGTCCGGCACGGCCAGATCGCCGTCGAGCCGATAGCGATAACGCGTGCCGGCGCCACAGGCGGCTTGCGCTTCGAACCAGCCGTCGCCGGCGGATGTCATGTCGACAGTGCTTGCGTTGCCTTCGTATTCGAATTCCACGCGGACGGCCGAGCGCGACGGCGCCCACAGACGAAAGCGCGTGCGCGGCCCGTCGTGTTGCGACGAGCCGATCAATTCGGCGCCGAAGGGTAGCCGATGCGCGCTGCGCGGTTGCGGTTCGAAATGGTGTTCGGACATATCAGCGGCTCCTTGTCCATGCATTCGAGACGATGATTGGTCTAAGCGGCCGGCATGAGGCGTTCGGGTGGCGGCGCGTGAGCGGCGAGCAGCATGAATCCGTGTGCGCCGATGTCCAATCGCTCGCCCTCGAACTTGTGCGCGGGTGCATCAGGGGCCGTGCTGTCGGCGAGCACATTCCATTCCAGCCGCGGTGTGGGCAGTGCAAATGCCAAACTTTCGTTCGAGCCGTTGTGCATCAACAGCAAGACTTGAAGGGCGCCTTCGCCATCGCGACCGGCGCGGCGCAAGGTCAGCGCTCGCGCTTCGCGGTCTTGCCAAGCCTCGTTGGTGAGCAGCTCGCCTCGTTCGTCGAACCAGTCTACGTCCCTCATGCCGGGCAAGAGCTCTACGTCGCCGCGCAAAAAGCGCGTATCGCGCAACAACGCGTATTGGCGACGTAGTGCGATGAGGCGGGCGGTGAACGCGGTTAACGCTTTGCCTTCGGGCGATTCCATCTGGCGCCAATCGAGCCACGATAGTTCGTTGTCCTGGCAATAGGCGTTGTTGTTGCCGCGTTGGCTGCGACCGAACTCGTCGCCGGCCGTCAGCATCGGCGTCCCCAACGACGTGAATACGCTGGCGAGCATCGAGCGCGCCACGCGCGCGCGAATCTCGTTGGTCGCCGCATCGTCGGTGGGGCCTTCGACGCCCCAGTTGGAACTGCAGTTTTCGTTGTGTCCGTCGGCGTTGTTTTCGCCGTTCGCTTCGTTGTGCTTGTGTTCGTAGGCCGTGACGTCGGCTAACGTGAAGCCGTCGTGCGACGCGACGTAATTGACCGAAGACCAAGGCCGCCTGAAGCGGTGATTGAACAGTTCGGCGGATCCTGCGATGCGAGCGGCAAGCTCGGCGCGCATACCGGCATCGCCGCGCCAGTAGCGTCGCACGCAATCGCGGAATTTGTCGTTCCACTCGCCGAAGCCGGGCGGATGGCGGCCGACTTGATAGCCGCCGGGGCCGACGTCCCACGGCTCCGAGATGAGCTTGCGTTGCGAGAGAACCGGATCTTGCCGGATCACATCGAAAAAGCCCGAGCCCGGATCGAAACCGGTTCCCTCTCGCCCGAGCGTGACGCCGAGATCGAAGCGGAATCCGTCGACATGAAACGCGCTCACCCAGTAGCGCAGCGAATCCATCACCATCTGCAATACGCGCGGATGCGACAGATTCATCGTATTGCCGCAGCCCGTATCGTTGATGTAATGCCGCTCGTCGCCGGGCACGAGCCGGTAGTAGCTAGCGTTGTCGAGGCCGCGCCACGATACCGTGGGCCCGAGCTCGTTGCCTTCGCAGGTGTGGTTGTAGACCACATCGAGAATGACTTCGATCCCCGCGGCATGCAGTTGTCGCACGGCGATGCGCACTTCGTTCAGACGCCGCGTGGAAAGATACGAAGGATGCGGTGCAAAGAACGTGGCGGTGTTGTAGCCCCAGTAGTTCGTCAGCTTGCGTTCGA
>Ga0157369_10002529_pt1 | contig 21858 bp, 24 predicted proteins | sample C25metaG_FD_113461 | JGI IMG/M metagenome (GOLD analysis project Ga0157369, IMG submission 113461) | Corn rhizosphere microbial communities from Kellogg Biological Station, Michigan, USA - C2-5 metaG | ecosystem: Host-associated > Plants > Roots > Rhizosphere > Soil | place: USA: Michigan...
AAAGCGCAGCACGTCGCCGACGAAGACGTCGGTTTCGACGACGCCTTCGATCGTCAGGTTCTCGCCGAGCGAGCCGGGCGCGAGGACGTCGTCCCAGCGTCCGACCCCGGCCTGCGCGCGCACCGTTTGCCAGAAGCGGTAGTGCTCGCTCGGATACGCGTAGACCGCCTTGGCGGGCCCGCCGTGCACGCTCGGGTTGGCCTGCTCATCGCCGTCGAGGCCGAGCGCGCGCACCTGCACCTTGCCTGCGACCGCACGCTTGCCGATCGCCGTGAGCACCCGCCGTCCCGCGATCTCGATCTCGCCCGCGCGCGCGACATTGACGCTGAGGACGCGTCCGGATGCAGCCATCGGCTCAGCGCAGCCGGTAGCCGCCGTGGCGCGCGACGACGGCGCGGCCGTGGCCGCCGGCGATCCACGACACGAAGATCTTGCCCGCGGGATGCTGGACCCGGAAGGCGCGCATCGCGTGCACCGACTCGACGAGCAGCGGGTCGCCTTCGACGAGCACCGCCGACGGCGAGCCGCCGTGCACGCTCCACGCGGCGCGCTCGACCAGCGCGTACGCGCCGCGCGCTCGCACCTGCGCGGTGAAGTTCGGGCCGCGTTCGGCGCTGACGTACCAGGGCGGCGCCGGCGCGATCCGCGCGACGCGCCAGAGCGCCTGCTCGGCGACGTGCACCCCCGAGCCGTCGCCGGCCGAGAGAAAGACGACGTCCGGGTCGGTGGCCGCCTGCGCCTGGATGCGCTCGAGCAGCTCGATCGCGCTGTGCGCCGGCGGCGGGCGCTTGCGCGCCGGCCCGGGCGGCGGCGGCCCGACGATGATGAACTCGCTGGTCGCGATCGCATGGCGGTCGTGGACGAGGCCCTGCTTCTCGAGCTCTTCCTCGGCTGCGGGGGCGTTGACGAGCGCGGCGTCGATCTCGCCGTCGCGGATGGCGTCGAGCACCGCGAGCGCGGGGCCGGGGACGAGGAGCACCGGAATTCCGGTGTCGAAGCCGAACGCGCGCTGCAGCCGTTTTGCGAGGCCCGATTCGTCGAGTGCGCGGTCGACGCCGAGGCGAAGCGGACCCCCGCGTTCGGAGGGTTTCTGCGCCGCCTGCGCGGCGAACGCCGCCGCCGTCAGCCCGGCGACGAAGACGCGTCGGCTCGGCATTCGACCATTATTGCGGTGGTGAGGCCGACGTCCGGTCTGACCCGGCCGCAGCCCGGCGGCTACACTGGCGCCCCGAGAACAAGCGCACGACTGCGCAGCGGAGACATTCGATCCACCCGGCCGACGCGAGCCTCGCGCGCGCCGTGTCGAAGGCCGATCGTCGCCGCCCCGCCGCCGCCACTGCCGCGGGAATTGCAATTGCCCTGATCCGCCCATGACCGCTCTGCCGACGAACCATTTCCACGCGCCGCACGTCGCTGTCCGCGCACCCGCGAATGTGCGTCACGCCAAGCTGATCGACTGGGTCGCGAGGATGGCGGCGCTCACCGAGGCGCGCGACGTCCACTGGTGCGACGGCAGCGACGCCGAATACGACCGGCTCGCCGAGCAGCTCGTCGCCGCGGGAACCTTCATCAAGCTCAATCCCGAGCTACGGCCGCGCAGCTATCTCGCGCGCAGCAGCGCGAGCGACGTCGCTCGCGTTGAGGACCGCACGTTCATCTGCTCGGAGCGCGAGGAAGACGCCGGCCCGACCAACAACTGGAAGTCGCCCGCAGAGATGCGCGCGCTGCTGCAGAACGGCCTCGCCGACGGCACGCCGCCGCTCTTTCGCGGCTGCATGCGCGGTCGCACGATGTACGTCGTGCCGTTCTCGATGGGGCCGCTCGGCTCCGGGATCGCGCACATCGGCGTCGAGCTGACCGACAGCCCGTACGTCGCCGTCAGCATGAAGATCATGACGCGCATGGGCAGCGCCGTGCTCGACGTGCTCGGCGCCGACGGTCGCTTCGTTCCGTGCATGCATTCGGTCGGCGCGCCGCTCGGCCCCGGCGAGCGCGACGTCGCGTGGCCGTGCAATCCGGTCAAGTACATCGTCCACTATCCGGAGACGCAGGAGATCTGGAGCTACGGCTCGGGCTACGGCGGCAACGCACTGCTCGGCAAGAAGTGTCTCGCGCTTCGGATCGCATCGACGATGGGCCGCGCGGCGGCCGATGCCGAGCGCGGCAAGCCGGGCTGGCTCGCCGAGCACATGCTGATCCTCGGCGTGACGACGCCCGAAGGGCGCAAGCACCACGTCGCCGCCGCGTTCCCGAGCGCGTGCGGCAAGACCAACTTCGCGATGCTGATCCCACCGCCGACGCTCGCCGGCTGGAAGGTGACGACGATCGGCGACGACATCGCGTGGATCAAGCCCGGCAAGGACGGACGCCTGTACGCGATCAACCCCGAAGCCGGCTACTTCGGCGTCGCCCCGGGCACGAACGAGAAGACCAACCCGAACTGCATGGCAAGCGTCGGTCACGACGCGATCTTCACCAACGTCGCGCTGACCGACGACGGCGATGTCTGGTGGGAGGGCATGAGCGACGAGCCGCCTGCGCACCTGATCGACTGGCAAGGGCGCGACTGGACGCCGGCGCTCGCGCGCGAGACCGGCGTCAAGGCGGCGCATCCGAACGCGCGCTTCACCGTCGCTGCAACCAACAACCCGGCGCTCGATGCGGCGTGGGATTCGCCCGAGGGCGTTCCGATCGACGCCTTCATCTTCGGCGGCCGCCGCTCGACGATCGTTCCGCTCGTCACCGAGGCGCGCGACTGGACCGAGGGCGTCTACATGGCGGCGACGATGGGCTCGGAGACGACCGCCGCCGCTGCCGGCAAGCAGGGAGTCGTCCGCCGCGATCCGTTCGCCATGCTGCCCTTCATGGGCTACAACATGAGCGAGTACTTCCGTCACTGGCTCGACCTCGGCGCGATCCTCGAACGCTCGGGCACGAAGCTGCCGAAGATCTTCTGCGTCAACTGGTTCCGCCGCGGCCCCGACGGCAAGTTCGTCTGGCCGGGCTACGGCGAGAACATGCGCGTGCTGCGCTGGATCGTCGAGCGCGTCGAAGGCCGCGCCGAAGGCGAGCTGAACGCGTTCGGCATCACGCCGCGCTACCGCGACCTCGACTGGTCGGGTCTCGACTTCGACGCCGATCGCTTCGGCCTCGTCAGCAGCGTCGACGCGGGCGAGTGGCAGCGCGAGCTCGCGCTCCACGACGAGCTGTTCCGTCAGCTCGCGCATCGCTTGCCGCCCGAGCTGCCCGAGGTGCGGCGGCGGCTCGCCGAGCGGCTGGCCAGCTGACGACGATCGCGTCGCTCGCCGACGCCGCCGTGCGGGCGCGGAGAGCGCGCGCGGCTACAGTCGCACGATGACCCAGCCCGACACGCAGCCGCCGTCGCGCGGTGCGCTCGCCGCAGCCGACGTCGACCTCAGCCAGGACGAGATCGGCGAGCTCGATGCGTTGCTCGCCGCGATCCCCGAGCCGCTCGACCCCCTCGACGCGGTCATGCTCGACGGCTTTCTCTGCGGCGTGCTCGTGCAGCCGCAGCTCGTCGACGTCGACGACTGGCTGCCGTACGTCTTCGACGCCGGCGGCCATCGCTGGGGCGAGGCCGAGCCGGGGCCCGAGCAGCGCCGCGCCCGCGCGCTCGTGCTGCGCCGCCACGCCGCGATCAACCGCTCGCTCGCCGAGCGCGGCGACTTCGATCCGCTGCTGCTCGAGCCGTCGCAGGGCAACGCAGAGGAACAGGCGCGCGCGGCTGCCGATCCGGTCGGCGCGATGCTGTCGCCCTGGGTTGCCGGGTTCGAGCAGGCGGTGCAGCTGTTTCCGGCGCTCGTCGAGCTCGACGATTCGCAGGTGCGTGCCGCGCTCGAGCGCGTGCTCGCGTTCGCCCCCGTCGACGCAGAAGCGTCGAGCGAGAAGGCGAAGCCGGGCGCGACGCTCGAGCAGGCGATCGAGACGATCGTCACCGGCGTCGCCGAGCTCTACGAGCTGACGCTCGCGCAGCGCTACCGCGTCGCGGCGGTCCGCCACGCGCAGCCGAAGGTCGGCCGCAACGATCCGTGCCCGTGCGGCAGCGGCAAGAAGTTCAAGCACTGCCACGGCGGCGCACGGTCCTGATGCGACTGCAGCTGCTGTCCGACCTCCACCTCGAGACCGAGACCTACGCGCCGGAGCCCGCCGAAGGCGCCGACCTGCTCGTCCTCGCCGGCGACATCGACAGCGAGTGGGCGGCGCTCGATCGGTTCGCGAACTGGCCGGTGCCGGTCGTCTTCGTCGCCGGCAACCACGAGTTCGACCGCCGCGACGTCGACGCGGCGAGCGCGGCCTTGCGCGAACGCTGCACGGCGCTCGGGATCACGATGCTCGAGCGCGAGCACCGACTGTTCATCGACGGCGCCGGCCGGCGCATCCGCATCGTCGGCACGACGCGCTGGGCCGACTTCGACCTCTTCGGCGCGCTCGGACGCGCCCGGGCGATGCGCGCCGGTGGCTACTTCATGGAGCTCATGCAGTCGACGCGCCACGGCCGTCCGTTCGATGTCGACGCCATGCGCGACGAGGCGCTCGTGTGTCGTGACTGGCTCGCCTCCGAACTGCGCCGCGCCAACGACGGTTGGGATGCCACGGTCGTCATCACCCACTTCGCACCGAGCCTGAAGAGCGCCGACCCGCGTTACGGCGCCAAGAGCGGGACGGCGAGCTTCTGCAACGACGACGACGAGCTGCTGCCGTTCGCCAAGCTCTGGCTGCACGGTCATTTGCACTGCGTCCACGACTACCGGGTCGCGCACACGGGTGGCACGACCCGGGTCGTCTGCAACTCGCGCGGTCACACGCGGCGCGGCGAAGGGGTGGGGCACCAGCCGCGGCTGGTGCTCGACGTCTGAACGGAGCGCGCGAAGGCGCGCGTCAGAAGGTCGAGCGCCGGTGCAGCCTGAGCGCGATGCGGCTCGGCGGCCCCGCGCCTTCGCGCGCCGCGATCTCGGCCGGCGATTCGGGCTGGATCGTCGTGATCGCGTCGAGGCCGAACGCCGTGCCCATGTCCGCGGGATCGTCGTCGAGCGGCCGCGCCGAGCGACGCGAGGTCGCGAAGTAGCGGCGGGCTCGGGCGATCAGGTTCATCGAACTCTCCGGGGCGGTGCCTCATCAGTATCGGCGGCGCGGTCGCCGACCACATCCCCGAATCGAGGGCCGAAGCGGTCGCAATTCGCGTTCGACCTCAAACGCGTCGCGACGCCGCCACGCCTACTGCGCGACGTACTTGTTGCCTGCGGCTTTGTAACGAGCCACTGCACGCTTGAGGTCGGTGTGCTCCTCGCACGGCAGGAAGCACGCCTTGTCGAGCGCCGCAAGCCTTTGCTCGGCGAGCTCGAGATTGCCCATCATCAGGTAGAGCTCGCCGGAGTATTCGAGTGCGCCGCGGTGCCTCGGCTCGATGCGCAGCGCCTCGTTGTAGTACTTCTCGGCCTCGGCGAGGTTGGCCGGGTCGGCCTTGCGCAAGCTGTAGCCCATCAGGTTGTTCCAATCGGCGCTCGAGGTCGCGTTGATCTTCTTCAGCTCGTCGATCGCGCCGGCCCAGTTCTTCTGTTCGATTTGAGCGCGCGCCGGGGCGAGCACGTCCGATTTGCTCGGCGCGGCGACGAGGTCGGCAGCGGGCGCCGCAGCGGCTGCGAGCAGCGACGCTGCGAAGGCGAACGTGCGGAGGAAGGCAAGGGCCATGGCGGTCTCCGGTGGCAGGGCGACGAAGGATAGTGCGCATGGCCGCGGCGCGTCGAGCGACCCTAGAATCGCGCCCCTTTCGCCCGCGCCGCTCCATGCACGCCGCCCCGCCGTTTTGCGCGATCGACTTCGGCACCTCGAACTCGGCGGTCGCCGTCCCCGTCGGCGACGCGATGCGGCTGGTCGAGCTCGAGCCGGGGTTCGCGACGATGCCGACCGCCGTCTTCTATCCGGCCGAAGCCGATCGCAACACCGGCGAGCCGGCGCCGTGCCAATTCGGCCGCGCCGCGATCGCGGCGTACGTCGACGGCATCGACGGCCGCCTGATGCGCTCGATGAAGAGCATCCTGGGCAGCACGCTCGTCGAGCAGACGACCGACGTCGGCGGCGGCCGCGCCGTCCGCTACCTCGACGTCGTTGCGACGTACCTGCGCCATCTGCGCGACCGCGCCGGCGCCGCGCTCGGTGCGAACGTCGACCGTGCCGTGCTCGGTCGCCCGGTGTATTTCGTCGACGACGACCCCGAGCGCGACGCCGCCGCCGAGTCGGCGCTGCGCCGCGCCGCGGCGAGCGCTGGCTTTCGCGAGATCGAGTTCCAGTACGAGCCGATCGCCGCGGCGTTCGATCACGAGCGCTCGGTCGCCGGCGACGAGACCGTGCTCGTCGCCGACATCGGCGGCGGCACGTCGGACTTCTCGCTCGTGCGCGTCGGCTCGGCAAGGCGCGAGGCGCTCGACCGCAGGCACGACATCCTCGCGAACCACGGCGTCCACATCGCCGGCACCGACTTCGATCGCCGCGTCGAGCTTGCGAGCGTTCTGCCGCTGCTCGGCTTCGGCGCAGTCGGCCCCGGCATCGACGGTGCGCCGCCGCGCGAGGTGCCGAGCGCGGTCTACTTCGACCTTGCGACCTGGCACCTGATCAACACCGTCTACAACCCGCAGCGCGTCGTCGAGCTGCGCGGGATGCGCTCGTTCTACGCCGATCCGGCGCTGCACAAGCGGCTGATGACCGTCGTCACGCACCGGCTCGGCCACGACCTCGTCGCGCGGGCCGAGGCGGCGAAGATCGCGGTCGCGGGCGGCGGGGCGGTCGCGATCGAGCTCGGCCACGTCGAACCCGGGCTCGCCAGCCGGCTCGATACCGTCGAGCTCGGCGGCGCGGTCGATGCCGACCTCGAACGGATCGTTGCCGCTGCGCGAACGACCGTGGCGCGGGCGGGCCTGGTTGTCGACGACGTGGACGCGCTCTATCTCACCGGCGGCTCCACCGGACTCGCGTTGCTCAACGACCGCCTGCTGAGCGCGTGCCCGCGCGCCCGCGTCGTCCGCGGCGACCGCTTCGCGAGCGTCGCGACCGGACTCGCGCTCTACGCGCAGCGTCGCTTCGCAGCGCGCGCGAGACGGTGAGTGTCAGTCGTCGAGCACCGCCGCCATCGCGCGCGCGGTCGCCTCGACGTTGCCGGTGTTGAGACCGGCGACGCACATCCGCCCGGAGCGGACCAGGTAGACCGCGAACTCCTCGCGCAAGCGGTCGACCTGCCGCGGCGACAGGCCGGTGTAGCTGAACATGCCGCGCTGGCGGAGGAAGTACGAGAAGTCGCGGTCCGGCATCTTGGCGGCGAGGACGTTGTGCAGCGCAACGCGCATCGCCTGGATCCGCTCGCGCATCGCGCCGAGCTCGCCTTCCCACGCGTGGCGCAGGTCGGGCTCCGAGAGAACCGCGGCGACGATCTGACCGCCGTGGATCGGCGGGCTCGAGTAGTTGCGGCGAACCGTGAACTTGAGCTGGCCGAGGACGTTGACCGCCTCCGCCGCGCCCGCGCAGACGACGCTCAGCGCGCCGCAGCGCTCGCCGTACAAGCTCATGCTCTTCGAGAACGAATTGGCGACGAAGAACGCGAGCGGCCGGCCGTCGCCGTCGCGCGCGGCGGCGAGCGCGCGCAGCGCGTACGCGTCCTCCTCGATGCCGTCGCCGAATCCCTGGTATGCGAGGTCGAGGTAGGGCACGAGCGCGCGCCGTGCGAGGATCGGCACGAGCGCGTCCCACTGCGCACGCGTGAGGTCGACCCCGGTCGGGTTGTGGCAGCACGCGTGCAGAAGAACGACGCTCTTCGGCGGCAGACGGTCGATCGCGCTGCACATCGCGTCGAACGCAAGGCCGCCGCTCGCCGCGTCGTAGTACGGATAGTCGTGGACCGCGAGGCCGGCGCCCTCGAACATCGAGCGGTGGTTCTCCCAGCTCGGCTCGCTCACCCAGACCGCGCTTCCCGGCAGCCAGCGGGCGATGAAATCGGCGCCGACCTTCAGGCCACCGCTCGAGCCGATCGACTGGATCGTCGCGACGCGGCCGCTCTGCACCGCTTCGTGGTCGCCGCCGAAGAGCAGCGCTTGTACCGCGGCGCGAAAGTTGGCCGCGCCTTCGATGGGAAGGTACGGCTTGGGCGCATCGCGCGCGACGACCTGCTGCTCGGCACGACGGACCGACGCGAGGACCGGGATCCGGCCGGCGTCATCGAAGTAGATGCCGATCGACAGGTTGATCTTGCCGGGCCGCGGATCCTTCTGGAAATCCTCGTTGAGGCTCAGGATCGGGTCACCGCCGAACGGCTCGACGTGCGCGAACATCGTCATCGTCTCACGCGGCGAGAGCCGCCTCGATGTCGCCCTTCATCGATTCGGGCGTGTCGTTCGGAGCGAAGCGCTTGATCACCTTGCCATCCTTGCCGACCAGGAACTTGGTGAAGTTCCACTTGATCGTCTTCGTGCCGAGGATGCCCGGCGCCTCCGCCGTCAGCCACTTCCACACCGGAGGTGCCTTGTCGCCGTTGACATCGACCTTGCTCATCATCGGAAACGTCACGCCGTAGTTGAGCTCGCAGAACGACGCGATCTCGTCGTTCGATCCCGGGTCCTGCGCGCCGAACTGGTTGCTCGGAAAGCCGACGACGACGAGACCGCGGTCGCGGTACGTCTCCCAGAGCTTCTCGAGGCCGGCGAACTGCGGCGTGAAGCCGCACTTGCTCGCCGTGTTGACGATCAGCAGCACCTTGCCCTTCTGCGTCGAGAAGTGCGCTGGCTTGCCGGTGATCGATTCGGCGTCGAAGTCGTAGATGGTCGGTGCTCTGCTCGCCATGGTCCCCTCGCGTCTCGTGCCCGCATGGTAGCGCCGCGCCGCGCGGCGTTCAGCGGCCGGATCCGAGCGCGGCGAGCAGGGCGCCTGCGACGATGAGGGCGCCGCCGATGGCGAGTCGCGCCGTCAGCACGCCGCCGCCGAGAGCGACCGCGGAGAGCGACGCGAAGAGCACCTCGGTCAGCATCACGACGGCGGTGCCGTTCGCCGGCAGCCTCGCCGCGCCGTATTGGAGGCACAGGTTGCCGGCGACGAAGACGACGGTGACCAGCAGGGCGAGCGCCAGCCAGGCGATCGCCGGCGGTGGCGGCGGCGCGATCGCACCTTCGGCGCTGAGCGCTGCGGCGAGCGCGCCCGCGACGAGCGCACCGCCTGCGAACATGGCGAGCGAGCGACCTTCCTCGGGACGGTGCGCTTCGCGGCGGAGCATGACGTTGTTGAAGGCGAACGAGAAGCCGCCGACGATGCCGAGCCAGTCGGCGAGCGAGCGTGGCAGCGGAAGCGCGATGCCGCCGGTAGCGGCGACGTGCGACGCGTCGGGCCAGAGCACGATGAGCGCGCCGAGCGTGCCGAGCGCGATCCGCAGCGCCGCGACGCGCGTCAGCCGCTCGCCAAGGACGGCGCGCGCGAGCAGCACCGTCCACAGCGGCATCAGGTAGAACAGCAGGACGACGCGGACGACGTCGCCGATCACGATCGCCCAGTTGAACGCGGCGTTGGTGCAGCCGGCGGCGACGACCAGCGCCCAGAGCGCCGGCGTCCGCAGCAGCTGCGCGACGGCGCGCGGGCGCACCGCGGCGATGACGAGCGATGCGAGCGTGAAGGTCAGCGCGGTCGACCAGAGCGGATGCACGCCCGCGTCCTGCAGCCGGCGCAGCGGCCACCACGACGTGCCCCAGACGAAGGCGTTGAAGACGAGCGCAGCCGCAGCGCGGCGCCGCGCGGCCGCTTCGTTCAATGCTTGTCGCGCCGCGCGATCGCGAGCAGGTGCTCGACCTCGCCCTTGTGGTGGACGAGGTTGCTCTTGTGCCAGCGGCGAATCAACCACATGGTTGCGGCCACGAGGACGCCGAAGACCGCGATCGAGGTGAACGCCGAGAGACTGAAGCGCGTCATGCCGGTGTTGAAGGCGCCGAGGCCGAGGATGCACGCCTGCTCGTTGAAGTTCTGCACCGCGATCGAGCGGCCGGCGCCCATCAGATTCGCACCGCGGTGCTGCAGCAGCGCGTTCATCGGCACGACGAGGAAGCCGCCGACCGCGCCGAGAAGAACGAGAAACGGCGCCGCGATCCAGACGTTGGTGATGAAATTGAGCCCGATGACGAGAACGCCCATGGCGATCCCGAACGGGATGACATTCGTCGCTTGGTCGAGGCGCATCCGGAATGAAGCGACGATCGCCCCCGCGGCGGTGCCGATCGCGACGACCCCGACGAGCGCGGAGGCTTGCGTCGTCGTGTAGCTGAGCGCCGCCGCTGCCCACGCGAAGACGATGATTCGCAGGTTCCCCGAGACGCCCCAGAACAGCGTTGTCGTCGCCAACGAGATCTGACCCAGCTTGTCGTTCCACAGGCGCGCGTTGCAGTTCGAGAAGTCGCGGACGAGGACGCCGACGTTCTTCGCGAGCGGCTGGAGCGGCGCGTCGGTGCGCGGGATGCGCAGGTTGAAGAGCGCGGCGACGATGTAGAGGGCGACGATGACGGCGACGGCAGCCTCGGGTGCCGTCGTGATCCCGGTGTCGATGATCGGCACGTCGAACGCGAGCAGATGCCCGGAGACGGCGCGGCCGAGCAGCTGGCCGCCGAGCAGCACGCCGAGGATGATCGAGAGGATCGTCAGCCCCTCGATCCAGCCGTTCGCCTTGACGAGCTGCGAATTGGGCAGGAGCTCGGTGAGGATGCCGTATTTGGCCGGCGAGTACGCCGCGGCGCCGAGCCCAACGATGGCATACGCGAACAAGGGCTCGAGCCCGAACAACATCAGCACGCAGCCGACGATCTTGATCGTGTTCGAGATCAGCATCACCGTGCCTTTCGGCAATGCATCGGCGAAGGCGCCGACCATCGGTGCGAGGACCACGTAGAAGAGGGCGAACATCGGCACCAACGCAGTCACGTGCCACGTCGGAGCGCTGCTGGTGCGAAGCAGTTCGATCGCCGCCACGAGCAGCGCGTTGTCGGCCAGCGAGCTGAAGAACTGCGCCGACATGATGGTGTAGAAGCCTTTTTTCATCCGCTTCCCGGCGCCGGCATCGGAACTGCGTCCGACTTGTCTCCTCGCGGCGCGGTTTATAGCACGCGGGTTTTCTTCGACATGCCCCATGCACGGGGCGTCGCGACGGACGGCTGGCAGAATTCCGAGCATGCCGCGGCCGATCGAAGCACTCGTCCACCGCGACGCACTCGCGGCGAACCTCGAGGTCGCGCGCAGCGCCGCCGCGGGTGCGCGCGTCTGGGCGGTCGTCAAGGCCGACGCCTACGGCCACGGCATCGCCAACGTCTTTCCGGCGCTGCAGCGTGCCGACGGCTTCGCGTTGCTCGACATCGCGGAGGCCGAGCTCTTGCGCGTGCTCGGCTGGCGCGGGCCGATCCTGCTTCTCGAAGGCTGCTTCGACGCGCGCGACCTCGAGACCTGCTCGCGGCTCAAGCTCTGGCACGTCGTCCATTGCCAGGAGCAGATCGATCGCCTCGCGGCGCTGAAGACCGACCGGCCGCACCACGTCTTTCTCAAGCTCAACAGCGGCATGAACCGGCTCGGCTTCGCGCCCGAGCGCTTTCGCGCCGCGTGGCTGCGCCTCGACGCCCTCGCGCAGGTCGACGCGATCACGACGATGACGCACCTCGCCAACGCCGACGCTGCCGACGACGCGTCGGTCGACGCCGCGCTCGCCGCGTTCGACGCCGCGACGCGCGACCTGCCGGGCGACCGCTCGGTCGCCAACAGCGCGGCGACGCTGCGCTTCGGAGCGCGCGTTGCAGCTGGCGGCGCGGCCTGGGTGCGGCCCGGGATCATGCTCTACGGCTCGTCGCCGGACGCGCCGCTGCATGGGATCGACGATTGGAAGCTGGCGCCGGCGATGTCGCTGCGAACCCAGCTGATCGCCGTCCAGGAGCTCGCCGCGGGCGCCAGCGTCGGCTACGGCAGCAGCTTCACCGCGACGCAGCCGATGCGCATCGGCATCGCCGCTTGCGGCTACGCCGACGGCTATCCACGGCTCGCGCCGGGAACCAACGAGCGCGGCACGCCCGTCCTCGTCGACGGCGTTCGCACTCGCACCGTCGGCCGCGTCTCGATGGACATGATCGGTGTCGACCTCGGCCCGGCGAGCGCTGGTGGCGTCGGCAGCGAGGTCGTGCTCTGGGGCTGCAGCAGCACCGGCACCGTGCTTTCGATCGACGACGTCGCGCTCGCCGCGGGCACGGTCGGCTACGAGCTCATGTGCGCGCGTGCGCCACGGGTGCCGTTGCGGGCGGTCGGATGAGCGCGGCAACGTCGGTCAGGATGGGACTCCAGGCGCTGAGTCCCGGCACGCGAGGGCGAATCGACCGCGATGCGCGCGTGCTCGCCGTCTGCTGGCTCGCCGTCGGCCTCTTCGGGACCTTGATCCTGCATCACGTCGCCGGCATACGCTCGCCGCTGGGGCGATATCCGCTCACGGCGGCGCTGATGTACGGGCTCGGCGACGTCGTTGCGACGAGGGTGTGGCTCGAGCGCTTCGCCCGCGCGTCGGGCGATCGGAGCGGGCGTTGGCGGTTGGCGAGCGATGACGAGCTCGTCCCCGAGCAGCGCGATGACGCTTCGGCAAAGTGGATCGCGCGCATCCTCGAAGGAAGCGTGTACGCATTCATCCTCGCGGTCGGTGCGGTGGACGTCATCTATTCGCGGCAGACTGCGGTACTGGCGATCGCCGTGATCGCCGTCGTGCTCACGGCGATCGTGCTTCCTCTTCAGCCGTTGCCGCAGGCGTCGTCGCAGCGGGTGTTGATGGCCGAGCTGGCACAGCGCTTCGTCCTTGGAATCGACGCCGGTCGGGCCCTTCTTCCCCCGCTGCCGCGTCGCGGGTCATGGGCGACGATCGTGCGCGAAACGTGGCCGCGTGGCGTCGCGCTGCTGGTTGTCGGAGCGGTCGCGGCGGTCGCGCTGTTCGTGTTTCGGCCGGGCGCGGAGTCGCTCGTCGACGCCTTCCGGTGAACCCGCTGGTCGTCGACGAGCGCGAGGTCGAGTTCACCGCGGTGCGCTCGCAAGGCGCCGGCGGCCAGAATGTCAACAAGGTCTCGAGCGCGGTCCATCTGCGCTTCGACGTCGCTGCCTCGTCGCTGCCGGCGGGCGTGAAGGCGCGGCTGCTCGCGAGCAGCGATCGGCGCCTGAGCGACGAAGGCGTGCTCGTCATCAAGGCGCAGCGCCACCGCAGCCAGGACCTCAACCGCCGCGACGCGCTGGCGCGTCTCAACGCGCTCGTCGCTCGCGCCGCCGAGCCGCCGCTGCCGCGCAAGCCGACGCGCCCGACCGCGGCGTCGCGCCGGCGTCGGCTCGAAAGCAAGAACGTGCGCTCGCAGGTCAAGGCGGCCCGCGCCAAGGTCGTCGAGTAGCTGCGCGGTCCGACGCGCGCCGCACGCGCGGGCGCGCGTCAGACGCGCTTGAACGTCGCGAGCAGCGCGCCGAGGGCGATGAAGAGGCTGCCGAAGACGCGCTGCACGGCGCGCAATCGGTTCGGCGAGCGCAACAGGCCGAGCAGGCGCGACGCGAGCGCGGCGTAGCCGGTGTTGACGACGAGATCGGTGAACGCCAGCGTCGCGCCGATCGCGAGGTACTGCGGGACGAGCGGCTCGCTCGGCACGAGGAACTGCGGCACGACGGCGAGCATGAACGCGGTGCCTTTCGGATTGACGGCGTTCAGCAGCCAGGCTTCGGCGACGATCCGCGACCGCCTTGCCGAGGCGCTGCTGCGGCCGTTCGCCGGCTCGAACGAGAGCGGCGGCGCGCGCCACTGGCGGATGCCGAGATAGACCAGATACGCAACGCCGAGCCACTTGACGACGGCGAACGCCAGCGCCGACGTCGCGATGATGGCGCCGACGCCCGCGGCGACGACGACGAGCTGCGTCCAGAAGCCGAGCACGAGGCCGAGGACTGCAAACCAGCCGCGTGCGAAGCCGTGCTGGAGCGACGCGCTCATCACTGCCACGGCGCCCGGCCCAGGCGAGAGGCTGATCGCCCACGCCGCGGCGAAGAACGCGAGCCAGAGTTGCCACGACATGGCGGCGATTGTGCGGCCTGCGGTGTCGTTGGCCTGCGCAAAAACGAACATGGCCGCGAGTGCGGCCATGTTCGATCGGGTCAGTTGACCGGCGCGATCAGCGACGGCGACGCTGGCGGCGGGCGACAAACGCGAGCACGCCAAGGCCGGCGGCGAACAGCGCGTACGTCTCTGGCTCGGGGACCGGCGCTGCCATGAGCGCATCGATTTCGCCTTCACCCGGCGAGAACCCCGGAACGCCGCCGCTGACGAGCCGGTCTCCGGACGTGATCGCGAAGAAGTTGTAGCCGTTCGCGAACTCCCACTGCGTCGTCCAGTCGTCGGCGTTCTTCATCGCGCCGACGTCGTCGACGCCCTTGGTCCACACCTTGGTGATGTGGCCCAACTCGCAGTTGGTGCTCGAAAACGTCGACGTCGCGCAGCCCCAGATCCGGAACTCGAACGGCTCGGCCGGCTCGGTGCCGCCGCCTTGGTTGTCCACCGTCCAGCCGTGGTCGATCGCCGGAACGGCGATCACGCCGCCAAGCGTGGTCGCGCTGTGCATCATGATCACCGGATCGAACTGCGCCCACAGGTGATCCGCGGACGCCATTGCCGCCGTCGGCGTCAGGCCGGGCGACAGGATCGTGAAGGTCGAGCCGTTCGCGTTGCCGGTCTCGCCGTTGCCGCCGTTGACGTAGGTCAGGAACGTCGTCGGGTTGACGGTGCCGTTGATGACCGTCGCGGTGTCGATCAGCGTCGCGCCGCCGATGACGGTTTGCGCGACACCCGCGCCGGAGGCCGCCACTAACGCGGCAGCAATGAAGCATCTCTTGAGCATGGGACCTCCTCGTGTTGTTGACGCTTGTGTCCGGCCGTAACCCGGGGGACGGAATCTAGAGCCGAATCGAGCGGAGCGCCACCTCAAAGTCGGGGACGGGTTAACCCTAGGCGAGAGCCACCTCGCCAGCGCCGCCGACAATGCGCCGTGGCGAAGGAGCGATCGATCTACAGCTGCAGCGACTGCGGCGCGACGAGCCCGAAGTGGCTCGGCAGATGCCCCGGGTGTGGCGCCTGGAACACGCTCGTCGAGACGATCGCCGAGCCGACGACGCGGCGCTACGCCGGTTCGTCCCGCGGCCTCCTGCCCTCCGAAGGCGTCGCGACGCTGGGTGAGATCGACGCCAGCGACGCCGAGCGCCATCCGACCGGCATCGAAGAGCTCGATCGTGCCCTCGGCGGCGGCATCGTCGAAGGCGGCGTCGTCCTGATCGGCGGCGATCCCGGGATCGGCAAGTCGACGCTGCTCTTGCAGGCGCTCGACGCGCTTGCCCTCGGCATGAAGGCGCTCTACGTCACGGGCGAAGAAAGCGGCGCGCAAGTCGCGCTGCGCTCGCGCCGGCTCGGCATCGGCGCGAGCGCGGTGCGCGTGCTGGCCGAGATCTGCCTCGAGAAGATCCTCGCTGCGATCGAGAGCGAGCGGCCGCAGGTCGCGGTCGTCGATTCGATCCAGACCGTCTACAGCGAAGCGCTGACGTCGGCGCCCGGATCGGTCGCGCAGGTGCGCGAGTGCGCGGCGCAACTGACGCGCCTCGCCAAGGCGAGCGGAACGACGATCGTCCTCGTCGGCCATGTCACCAAGGACGGCGCGCTCGCCGGGCCGCGGGTGCTCGAGCACATCGTCGACACCGTCCTCTACTTCGAAGGCGACACGCATTCGAGCTTTCGCCTCGTGCGCGCGATCAAGAACCGCTTCGGCGCGGTCAACGAGATCGGCGTCTTCGCGATGACCGACAAGGGCCTCAAGGGCGTGAGCAACCCGAGCGCGATCTTTCTCTCGACCCACGGCGAGCCGGTCCCGGGCTCGTGCGTGCTCGTGACGCTGGAAGGCACGCGGCCGCTCCTCGTCGAGGTGCAGGCGCTCGTCGACGCCGGCGGCCCGAGCCCGCGCCGCCTCTCGGTCGGGCTCGAGCGCGACCGCCTCGCGATGATGCTTGCGGTGCTGCACCGCCACGCGCAGGTCGCGGTGCTCGACCAGGACGTCTTCGTCAACGCCGTCGGCGGCGTCCGCATCAGCGAGCCCGCTGCCGATCTCGCGGTGATGCTCGCGATCCAGTCGAGCCTGCGCGGCAAGCCCTTGCCGCGCGGCTTTCTCGCCTTCGGCGAGGTCGGTCTCGCTGGCGAGGTGCGGCCGGCGCCGCGCGGCCAGGAGCGTCTGCGCGAGGCCGCCAAGCTCGGCTTCGCGAGCGCGATCGTGCCGAAGGCGAACGCGCCGCGCGGCGCCGCCGGCAAGGCGCTCGAGGGGTTGACGATCCATCCGGTCGAGCGCATCGAGGAAGCGATCGATCTCGTGCGCACTCTCTAGCGGCGCGACCGTCGTGGACCCGCGCATCGGCTGGGTGCTCGCCGCGCTGTTCGCGCTGCTCGCGTGGCAGGCGTACGGCATCCACGGGCTCGCGTTCGCTGCGTCGGCGATCGTCTTCTGGCTCTTGCTGACGTTCAGCCGTGCGATGCGCCTGATGCGCAACGCCGGCCAGGCGCCGGTCGGGCGGGTGCCGAATGCGGTCATGTTCCACGCCGGGCTCGCTCGCGGCATGACGCTCGTGCAGGTGCTCGCCAAGACGAAGAGCCTCGGCCGCAAGGTCGAGGGCAGCGAAGACGACTGGCGCTGGAGCGACGACGCGGGCGCGAGCGTCGTTCTCCACTTCGAGCGCGGACGGCTTCGGGCGTGGCAGCTCGAGCGGCCCGACGTCGCCACCTAGAATCGAAACCTTTTCTCAAGACGGAGAGCGCCATGTCGATGGCCGACCGCGACGGCAAGATCTGGATGGACGGGGCGCTCGTCGACTGGCGCGACGCCAAGATCCACGTCCTGACGCACACGCTGCACTACGGTTGCGGCGCGTTCGAAGGAGTTCGCGCGTACAAGACCGCGCAGGGGACGGCGATCTTTCGCCTCTACGAGCACACCCAGCGGCTCTTCAACAGCGCCAAGATCCTGCGCATGAAGATCCCGTACTCGTTCGACGAGGTCGTCGAGGCGCAGCGCGCGGTCGTCCGCGCCAACAAGCTCGAGTCCTGCTACCTGCGGCCGCTGACGTGGATCGGCTCCGAGAAGCTCGGCGTCTCGCCCAAGGGCAACACCGTGCACCTGATGGTCGCGGCGTGGGCATGGGGCGCCTACCTCGGCGAGGAGGGCCTGAAGCGAGGCATCCGCGTCAAGACGTCGAGTTACACCCGCCACCACGTCAACATCACGATGACGCAGGCGAAGACGGTTTCGAACTACACCAACTCGATCCTCGCCAACATGGAGGCGACCGACGACGGCTACGACGAGGCGCTGCTGCTCGACGCGAGCGGCTTCGTCAGCGAGGGCGCCGGCGAGAACCTGTTCATGGTCAAGAAGGGTGTCGTCTACACGCCCGACCTGTCGGCCGGCGCGCTCGACGGCATCACCCGCAACACGATCCTCGCGATCTGCTCCGACCTCGGCCTGCGGCTGATCGAGAAGCGCATCACCCGCGACGAGCTCTACATCGCCGACGAGGCGTTCTTCACAGGCACCGCGGCCGAGGTGACGCCGATCCGCGAGCTCGACCGGATCGAGATCGGCAGCGGCGCGCGCGGCCCGATCACCGAGAAGATCCAGAGCACGTTCTTCGACATCGTCAACGGCCGCAACCCGAAGTACGCCGAGTGGCTGGTGAAGGTCTGACGATGGCACACGACGGGTCGCGCCAATCGGTCGAGCTGAGCGCAGCGGAGCTGCAGGGGCCGGGCGTCGTTTTCTGCCCGAACCCGCGGATGCCGCTCTGGAGCAACCACCCGCGCGTCTTCATCGACGTCGCGACGGTCGGCATCGGCAAGTGCCCGTACTGCGGGACCGAGTACCGCCTGAAGCCAGGCGAGACGGTCCGCGCGCATTGAGCGACGGCGCGCCGGGCGCGCGCGCCGCGCCGCGCTCGTTCGTCGTCGCGCCGCAGTGGATCGGCGATGCCGTCATGGCCGAGCCGCTGTTGGCGACGCTCGCCGAGCGCGGCGAGACGCTCACGGTTGCTGCGCTGCCGTGGGTCGCACCCGTGTTCGCTGCGATCCCCGCCGTTGAGGCGACGATCGAGCTGCCGTTCGCGCACGGTCGCCTCGACTGGGGAGCGCGGCGTCGTGTCGCGGCGGCGCTGCGCGATCGCTTCGACGTTGCCTACGTGCTGCCGAATTCGTTCAAGGCCGCGCTCGTGCCGTGGCTCGCGCGCATTCCGCGCCGGGTCGGCTACCGCGGCGAAGCGCGCGCGGTGCTGCTCACCGACGCACGCGATCGCCCGCGCGGCCGGCCGCCGATGGTGCCGTTCTACGGCGCGCTCGCAGGCGGCGCGTTCGACGCCGCGCGGCGACCCCGGCTCTCGCTGCCGCGCGAGCGCATCGGTGCGACGGCTGCTGCGCATGCGCTCGTGCCGTCGTCGTACTGGACGTTCGCTCCCGGCGCCGAGTACGGGCCGGCGAAGCGCTGGCCCGCCGAGCACTACGCCGCGCTCGCGCGCGCGCTGCACGCCCGCGACGGCGCGCCGATCGTGCTGCTCGGCTCGCCGCAGGAGGCGGCGCTCTGCGACGAGATCGCCGCGCACTCTGCCGGCGCTTGCCGCGTCGTCGCCGGGCGCGCGACGTTGCTCGACGCGATCGCGCTGATCGCAGGCTCGCGCGGCCTCGCGAGCAACGACTCGGGACTGATGCATGTCGCTGCCGGTTTCGGCGTGCCGCAGGTCGCCGTCTTCGGCTCGACGAGCCCGCTGCACACGCCGCCGTTGAGCGACCGTGCTCGGGTCCTCTGGCTGAAGGACGAGCTCGACCTCGACTGCATGCCGTGCTTCGATCGCACCTGCCGCTTCGGCCACTACCGATGCCTGACCGCGGTCACGCCCGAGCGCGCGCTCGCCGCGCTCGATTCGGCGCTGATCTAGAGCGAGAATTTTCCGGCGTACACGATCGGTCCCGTGGGCTTCCCGGTGGGCGAGCCTCCGGCCGGCTCGACGCTCACGGCAAGCGTGTCCACCCCGGCGAGCACCTTGGCGCGCAAGGCGACCGTCGCGCCGGCGCCGGTGGGCAGCACGCCGAGCGAGCGCGGCGCGCTGCCGTCGGTCGGCACCGCCCAGAGCTCGAGCGCACGGTCCGCCTGCGCGGCGACCGGGACGATCGGCCGCGTGACGAGCGTCGTGCCGTCGCCGCTGATGCTCGCGACGATCGGCGTCGCACCGGTCGCGCTCGCTGCCGCGCTGGTCGGCGCGAGGACGACGACGATCGGCGGCGCCGTCGGCCGCGGGCTCGCGAGCAGCACCGCGAAGCCGATCGCGGCAACGCTCGCGAGCGCGGCAAAGCTGCGCCAGAACGAGACGCGCTGCCATGCGCCGGCGGTGACCGATTTCCTGCGATCGAGGCGGTCCGAGATCTTTCGCCAGACCTCGCCGGGCGGCTCGACCGGATCGATCGCTTCGGTGAGCGGCAGCAGCCTGTCCGTCCAAGCCGCCGTCGCGCGGCGCAGCTCGACGTGGGCGGGAAGGAGCGCCTCGAAGCGTCGCCGTGCGCCGCCGCGCATCGTGCCGAGCACGTAGTCGGCAGCCAGCGCGTCGGCGAGGTCGCTCTTGCCGTAGTCCATGTCAGTCGCTCACCGCTTGCTCGCGTCGCGCTGCACGGCGGCGTCGAGGCAGCCCTTCAGCGCGACGAGCGAGCGGCGCAGCCACGACTTGATCGTGCCGAGCGGCTGACGCATCTGCGCCGCGACCTCGCCGTGGCTGAGGCCCTGGAAGAACGCGAGCGCGAGGCTTTGTCGCTGCGTCGCCGCGAGCTGGTCCATGCACGCCGCGAGCGAGCGCGCGTCGGCGGCCCGGCTCAGCAGCTCGAGCGGCCCCGGTGCATCGTCGGCCACGGATTCATACACGTCATCGTCCTCGCTTTCGCCGCCGTCGGCGGAAGCGCCGGCGACGCGCATCCGGGGCTGCGTCTGCTGGCGCCGCAAGCTGTCGATCGCGCGGTTGCGGGCGATGCTGGTGAGCCAGGTGAGCGGCTGGCTCTGTGCCGCGTCGAAGCTGCTGGCAGCGCGCCAGACGTTGACGTACACCTCCTGGAGGATGTCTTCCGCCTGCGCCCGGTCCCGGTTGATACGCAACACCACCGCGAACAGATGCGAGCTGGTGCGCTCGTAGAGCGTGGCAAATGCCGCACGATCGCCGAGCCCTGCGCGCGCGAGAAGGCGCGACAAGTCGTGGCTGCGCTCGGACCAGTCGGCGGTGGCTTTGACCATCGGCGCAGCGCTGCGTGCCTTCCTACAATTCCAGCGCCCGGAAGATTAACCGAAGAGCTCCATGGCGCGACCGAAGCCACCCGCACCGACGCCCGCATCCGCCGACGACATCGAGGTCGCGCTCTACGAGGCGATGCGCCGCGGCGACCTCGACGGCCTGATGGCGCTGTGGTCCGACGACGACGAGATCTGCTGCATCCATCCCGGCGGCAAGCGCCTCGTCGGCACGGCGGCGATCCGTGCCTCGTTCGAGGCGATCTTCGGCAACGGTGCGATCGATGCCGAGCCGCAACGCGTGCGCCGCCTCGAATCGCATTCGAGCGCGGTGCACAGCGTGCTCGAGCGGATTCGCGTGCGCACCGCCAAGGGCGAGCAGTTCGCGTGGGTCCTCGCGACCAACGTCTACCTGAAGTCGGCCGACGGCTGGAAGCTCGTCGCGCACCACGCGAGCCCCGGCACCGCCGTCGAGGTGCAGGACGTCGCGGAGCCGGCGTCGACGCTGCACTGACGACGAACCGCTCCGCAGTCGATGCACGACTTCCGCGCTCCGCGGTGGCTTCCCGGCGGCCACGCGCAGACGATCTGGCCGGTCTTCTTCAGCCGCCGCTTCGACGGCGAGCGACCGCGGTTCCGTCGCGAGCGCTGGTCGACTCCCGACCGCGACTTCGTCGACGTCGACTGGGTCGGCGACGACGCGTCCGTGCCGCTGCTCGTGCTCTTCCATGGTCTCGAGGGGTCGTCGCGGAGTCACTACGCCGAAGCGTTCGCGGCGGATGCGCGGCGGCGCGGCTGGCGCTACGCCGTGCCGCACTTTCGCGGCTGCTCGGGCGAGCTCAACCTCGCGCCGCGCGCATACCACTCGGGCGACCACGAGGAGGTCGCGTGGATGCTCGAACGATTTCGTGCCGTGCACGGCGGCCCGATCGTCGCGGTCGGCATCTCGCTCGGCGGCAATGCGCTGTTGCGCTTCGCCGAGGAAGCCGGCGAAGCGGCCGGCGAGCGCGTCCGCGCGATCGCCGCGGTGTCGGCGCCGCTCGACCTCGCCGCCGGCGGGCGTGCGATCGGCCGCGGCTTCGGCCGCCACGTCTACACGCGGATGTTCCTGCGCACGATGAAGAAGAAGGCGTTGCTGAAGCTGCGCCAGCACCCGGGGCTCTTCGACGCCAAGGCGCTGCGCGGGGCGCGCGACCTGCGCGACTTCGACGACGTCTTCACGAGCCGGCTGCACGGCTTTGCCGATGCCGACGACTACTATGCGCGCAGCTCGGCGAAGGACCGGCTCGCGCGCATTCGCGTTCCCGCGCTCGTGCTCAACGCCCGCAACGATCCGTTCGTGCCCGCGTCGGCGTTGCCGCGCGCGGGCGAGGTCGGTCCCTGCGTGACGCTGTGGCAGCCCGCGCACGGCGGCCACGTCGGCTTTGCCGGCGGGCCATGGCCGGGCCACCTGCGGCGGTTTCCCGAGGCGGTCGCAGGGTGGCTCGCGGAGCGA
>Ga0157369_10002531_pt1 | contig 21849 bp, 16 predicted proteins | sample C25metaG_FD_113461 | JGI IMG/M metagenome (GOLD analysis project Ga0157369, IMG submission 113461) | Corn rhizosphere microbial communities from Kellogg Biological Station, Michigan, USA - C2-5 metaG | ecosystem: Host-associated > Plants > Roots > Rhizosphere > Soil | place: USA: Michigan...
GCAGCTTTCTGCCCAGGGTGAAAATTGCGACGGGCTGTCCCTGGGGGAGCTTCTCCAGGAATTTCACCATTTCAACGCGCACATAGGCCTGATTCAGCAGGTTGCTGTTAAGCGAGTCAAGCAGAATCACGTTCAATGCAGTGTTGGGAGGATATTTGCGCACATTGCCAACCATGTTGGCAGGCAAAGCAACCTGTTCCTGCGCCGGCTCTTCAGTGAATTGGCTGCCACGCTGCAGCACAAAACTCCGGATCGGCTGCTCTTTGCCGTCTTCAAGAATGCGCAGGTCGGCAGTTTCCAAGTCGGTAACGGCGTGGCCCCTTTTGTCGTGCGCTACAACGTCCACGATGACAAGCCGCGTGGTTACTTTAACGGAAGGGAGCTTCTGGGTTTGATCGGCGGGTTGTGGAGCATCGGGACCGCTTGCTCCGCTTTGACCGTACAGAATGGAAGAGAAAACAAGGAAAGCTGTAAGGATGACTTTGTACAAGAACTGCGTGGATGGCCTCGGCACGGTCCCGCCTTTCTGGTTGGTCACGGCAAGATATACCCCATTACCATTGCGCTTGCAAGCTGCATTCCTGCCACTGTCTTTATGACAATTGGAGGATTTCTGGCAACACGCGGCAACGCCAATTTTTAGATGTTTAAAAGAGCAACTTGTTAGTTGGACAAATCTCGCAGGAAACGTGCGCAGAGATCCACCCGCGCCCTTCGCTTTGTGTGTTCGCGAAGGGCCGAGTGAAGGCATATAAGATTTCGGGATCGAGCTATGCCGCGCTTCGTAGGCGGCGGGAAACGCTAGTCGCGGTCAGAACGGGAGTCGCGGTCTTTGCGGATCTTTTTCTTTGCCCGCTTGCGCGCCAGGGCCTGTTTCACGCGCTTCTTCTCGCCCGGCTTCAGATAATACGAGTGGCGCTTTACTTCCTTAATAATGTCTTCCGTCTGGACTTTACGTTTAAACCGGCGCAGCGCATTCTCCAGCGGCTCGCCTTCCTGTAATCGGACTTCTGCCAAGCTATTCCTCCGTGCCAAAGTAAGTTGGTACTGAATTGGTATCTCGTAATTGGCGCTCTTAAGAGGATACATCATCCACGCCAAAATGCCGACTCCGAAACCGGCCAGACCCCTGAAAATATTGAATTCCCCATTGACCCAGCGGGGCTATTCCGTGACGGTGCTGAAGCACAAATTTTTGCCGCAACCATGGCGCTTCATTGTCGTTATTGAGGAACTCCATTGGGAAATAATTTCTGCAGAAACTCTTTGTCGCTCGCCATGGGCTTGAAGCGGTCGAAATCCGCTTCTTCTTTCCATTGCTTGTCAAAATCTTTTGGATTGAGCGTCCTGGCCTTGTCAAACTCTTCCAACGCTGCCGCCTTGTCTCCCGTGAAGTAATCAAGGAATGCCAGGGTCATATGCCCGCCCGGTCGATTAGGTGAATATTGAACGGCTTTCTGCGACGCGGCGCGCGCCTTCTGCATGTTCCCGGCATCCAGCGCCTTGTACGTCTGGTCCCCATAGTTGTAAGCCAGATTCAGGTCCAGCAGCCGCCGCAACTCCGTGAACGGATCAGGATTATCGTCAACGTTAATGTAAACGTAGCGATCATTATTTATGTTGCGTCCGCCCAGCTTCTTCACCACCAGCATTGAGGCTGACTGTCGTCCGCGGGCGTCACCACCCGCCGAGTCTCCGGCTTTGAGCGCGGCAAAAAGTTTTTCTGCCAGCTCTCCCTGCGTGGCTTCAAACGCTTTGCCCATCGATTCCGGCACCTGCGCGCCAACAAGAATGTTGCCTTGTGCCGACCACGTCTTACCCTGTCGATCGCCAGCCCACTTGGGCGCGTTCGGCCCGGTGTAAGCCGCTACATTTCCCTTGGCATCCACAATCGCCACCTGTCGTCCATCTTTACCTTCAAACTTGTCATCGGCCAGGATCTTCTTTAGGACCTCTGGCGCCGTGAGTCCCCGCCGCAATAAATCCAGGGCCTGTTGTCCATATCCGACGTTAACATTGGCCTGCGTCGCCACCCCGCCCACATCAGCCATCGCCCAAGGCACTACCGATCCCACAGAGAAATATCTTGAAGCCACGGCCACGCCCATCTCACCCGTTTGCGGATCAATAGCAACAATGGAAAACGTTGAGACAGTCGGCAGTGTTTGCGCAAAGGCAGCCCCGCTGGCCATAAGAACCAAGCTCATTAAGAGCAAATATTTTTTCATCACCCTTCCTCCCTCTGTATGTGGCAAGACACTCGTCCGCTCTAACTCTTTTCCGTCCTGGCTCGCCTTCTGCACTGGTCTTTGTGATCTCTGCTCTGTGGTAAATTTCAGGCCTGTATTTTCAGCACATACGCCAGCACCACAATCGCCAGCACACCAAACCACACCAGAGCATACTTGAAATCGCGCTCACGCAAAACTAAGCAGCCATAATAATGCGCAGCACCGGATTCGCCGCGATCAGCACAAAGCCGGGCATGCGCCGAATTCAGCGCAAGTGATACTGCTCGATCAGCGGCAACATCCTGCCAGCTCATCGAAGCTTCCAGTCAACAATTTATAAATTATCTACGCCGCTCACTGTGGTCGCACCTGGAGCGTCATGCCCAAACGAACGCCGGCAGGATGTGAATTGAAATATCAGCAGGGAGCCAGACGCATTAACGTGGCATGGGCAAAGCAGGTCGTTTAGTTGCTTCTCGGCTATTCCCGGCTGAATCACCGGAGAGCAACACCATGGTCCCGAGTCTCCTCAGCATCCAGGGCGTGAACAAGGGCAAGCCACGGAAGCGAATATATTCCTTTTCAATGCCTACAGGCTTCAGGCTATGGCGGGCGAAAGCTGCCATCACTTCCGCTTCACTGCGATAGAAGCAATAAGAATTGAGCCAATGCTGAAAATCGGCCGCCCATTGCCGACGGCTTTTGTCTTTTTTGAAATACCCACGTCCCAGGCAGCGGAAGACGAGCAGCCAGTAATATCCAAAGCGCGAATGCGAAAACTTGTGCGCCAGCGGAACGCCGCAGTGCCCTTCCCGCAGGACTTCACTGGACGGAAACAAGGAGAGCACGCTGCCGGCAGGCTTGAGCACCCGGCGAATTTCTGAAAGTGCCTTGTCGATATCCTCCACGTGCTCGAAAACCATATTGTTAACGATGCAATCGAAATGGGAATCAGGAAAAGGAATTACATTGTCCCGCATCTCAAAAATGCGCGATCCGATGAGGTCAGCGGCCTCAGAGCGAGAACCGTGGCCGCCTTCATAAAAGGTTTCGCAGCCATAAATGTTCAGGCCCTGCTCTATTCCGGCGCGGACGATCTGCCCGGCCCCGCATCCATAATCCAGGACTATCCCGTTCGGAGCCTTGCGCTGTGCAAAGTCCAGCACAAACCTATAGTTGACGTGCAAGGGAGTGTTCATAGTGGATCAGCGTCAGGAGATTAAATGATTTTTATTGTAACCGACTGAAGTTGCAGGTCGCGCTCTAGCGTGTACAGAAATAAAGATTTCTCTATCTATTCTTGGCGCCAATAACGATCACAATTGACTCGACGGTCTGCGGCTGGCCAGCACTCATCTTCCGGAGCCCGCCTCTTGATGGCGAGATCTCTGCCGTCCCGTTGATTTCACCTGGACCGGACTGGGTCTGCTACGGTTTTCCATCATCTATGGAGTCATCTTTTTGGATATAGACGCAGGAAAAGACTGCCGGCAAACAGCCGCTCATGGAGGGAAGCTGGGAAGCTATGCTGCCATTCATTTGTGGCACGCAGCCAGTGGCACTTCATCGTGCCGAATAGCTGCGTAGCCTCAATCTCTTAAAGTGGGCCGTTCATTGTCTGCGCTTTTCTGCTTCATGATATTTCCTGAGAATAATCATCAGGTTTCCACCCATCACGAGAGTGCCAACAAAACCGGGCAGTAACAGTCCGTACCAGACGCCCCACGGTTGCCGAACACCGAAAGCTGTAATGCCTGCAACCAAAAATATCAGAGCAACCAGCCAGAGCGCGCTCCATGATCTGACAATAAATTTCTTCGCTCTTCCTTTGGGAACCAGCCACGCGGCCAAAGCTCCCAAAGCTAATGCAATGCAGCCGAACACGGTTCCGGGGATCCATGCATACCGATTCGGATCAAACCACGCCTCCATAATCCCTCCTTGAATGCTTCCTCTTTCATACGTGTAATAGTTGTTGATTAATCCGCGACGAAACAGTGAATCTCTCCGCTTGTTATCCCAAGGCCGCCATTCCGCCGCCAGTCATCGGCTTCGACTGATATGGGAACTGCTCCACAGCCGCCAGTTCATCACGTACAGAACCGGCAATTCCCAGCGCCCGTGTGTAACGATGGAAGGTCGTCTTGGGCAGTCCGAGACTTTGCCTCGCGGATTTGACATTCCAGTTATGCTGGCGCAGCCGGGCAAGAATCAATTCACGGCCGAAAGTTTCCAAAGCTTCACGCATGGGAACGTTCCCCACCAGCAGGGCGCCTGCTTTGGGATTCCACTCTTCCTTGGCGATATTCGGTATCAGTTTGCTGAACAACGCAGAGTCAATGGGGCTGCCTGACTTCACATGAGTGACCAGCAATGAACACACTCTCGCCAATTCCCGCACATTCCCTGGCCAGGAATAAGCAACCATCGTCTTCAACACATCCGTGTGCAGGCTGTGAATTTTTTTCTGCGTGCGCTTCTCGTTGTAGGAAATAAAGTGACGGACAAGCGCAGGTATGTCCCACGGACGGTCGCGCAACGGCGCAAGCTTGATCGCCTGTGTGCGGAAGCGGTCCAACAGATCAGGGCGCATTCTGCCTTCAGCCACGGCACACTCTGGATCGGCGTTAGTGCCAAGAATCACCTGCACGTCAATCCGCTGCTCTTTAGTCTCCCCCAGCGGAACAACTGTGCGATTCTCCAGCACGCGAAGCAGTGTTCCCTGCGCTTTCAGCGAAAGATCGCCAATCTCATCCAGAAACAGCACGCCTTTATCCGCGGCGCGGAACAAACCAGGTTCGTTTGCCAGCGATCCGGTGAATGATCCTCTTTTGTGGCCAAAGAAACGGGCGCTCGCCAGTTCATCTGTAATTTCTGCGCAATTAACGGCAACATAAGGACGGTTTCGCCGCTCGCTGTACGCGTACACGTACCGCGCGACCAGGTCTTTTCCAGTTCCCTTTTCACCCAGAATCAGGATCGGATCAGGATCGGGCGCGCTGGCGGCAGGGATATGGATCTCATGCAACTCCTGTCGTAACGCCTGCGTCTGCACAGATACGCCGATCAACTCCGGCGCGTTCTCCCGCGTCTTGATGTCACAGGCTCTTATCTCTGTTTCTTCTTCCTGCTGTGTCCGGGGAAAGCCCAAATGGATCATCTGCCCTAGCGCCAGCGCATAAGGGGCAATCCATTTGTTTGCGGTCGCTTCAAACGCGGGATCGCTTTCAGCCTCCTTCTCAAAATAGAGAATGGCCGTCGGCTCATCGAGAACGGGATCGATAATCGGCACGCACAGCACATATAAATTTGAAGGTATTCTTCTCACTGCATCGGCAAATTGATCACGTGGAGAAAATGATCCATTGCCGCAAGTCTGCCTGAAGAGTGACCAGATGCGCTCTACAATCGGATCCTCAAGATTTTTGCCACACTCAATCGCGCGCAATTGCTGAGAACTGATGCCGCATTGTGACAATACTTCCAATCGCACTGAGCCTGGCTGATGGCGAATCAGAAACAATCCGCCGCGAGTCGCGCCGAGCCCTTTTGCCGCTGAATCAAATGATGACGAGACGGTCTCCTCAGCCTGGCCCGGATAGGGAATGCCCCGGAGCAATATGGATAAACCTGTGAACAAAGATTCCTGATCGTAAGAAAAGCCGATGCCACTCATAGTAGAACCTCTAATTGTTTTTGTACTGGGGATGTAGGTCAGCAATGGCCTCTACGGAAACCGAAATAATTTTTGCAAATGCCACATTGTGCCGATACAACCGACGTGCTCACACATTTTCTACTTGCACGAATAGTGCCAATTCATTTCACTCAATTAAAGGTTTCTAATTACCTTGGTAAGTAGTTTCCTGTCCAATGCTGGACATTGCGTTCCGGCGACGGACAACTGTTACAGAAAATTTTGAACACTTGAAACAATGTGATGGGATGATTCGCTTTTTCCAGGATGGATTAATTGAGCGTCTCGAGTAGCAAGACTGAGGGAAAGAGATCAGGATAATTCAGCCGAAGCAAGGTATATCCAACCCCTGCAAGGCCTAAAAACAAGGAAAGATTATCACCAGAGTTTTCTTGCGAATCCGCCGGATCATGAGGCATTTGGAAACGAAATCCAGACTTTTCAGCGCGCTCGAGAATCTCTGCTGCCAGCTGCCGGGCATACTCAGTAAGTTGCAATCGCCCCAGAACGCTACCGGCAATATTCATGATTTCAACGCGCCCAAAATTACCGCAGCATAAATTGTCAACCGGCCCTTCCAGGAGATTGCGGGTAATATTTAACGCCTGCTCTAGATCATGACGCAGCGCATGCGAATCAATAGCAGACCTGCTGCCCAAAATCCCCAATGCCACACCAGGGGCACCTTCACACCATGACGCTTTTGCCAACGGCAGATTGCATCGAGAATCAAACCACGTTTGCAACTGAGGAATGTAAAGTGTCCGTTCAAACGCGAAGCCTTCAATGGCCGCTTCACGAAATTCTTCCAACCCTGTAAATCTAAAAAGGCGGACCAGCGCGTAAGAGATCCCCGCGGCGCCATAAGCAAAACCTGAGAGCGGCGGAGAATCGATGGCTGGCCATGCGCGTGGTCCGGATTTATAAGACACTCTTTTGTCCAGTAGATGGCGGCCGCAAAGCAATGCCAATTCAAGCGCAGGCCCGCTGTCCGAACCCATCGCCGCCACTTCTTCAGTAAAGGAGAGCAGAGAAAGCAGTGTGCCGGCACAGCCCTGGACAACGTCAAGCCGGTCTTCCGTCAGGATCTGCCTTGGAGTGATCGAGGCCGTTACTTCACGGGCTACATCCATCAACTCTGGCATCTTTAGCCAGGTAGCAAGCTGCACAAAGACATATGGCAGAGCTCCCATGCCGGACAATCCATCGGCGCGATTTGAATTCGTAACGAGATGCCTTACTTCCAAACGCAGCCGCGCCACCAGGAGAACAGCCAGATCGCGAGCTTCAGTATTTTTTGACGCGAAAGAATACGCCGCAATAAATAGAGCAATTCCTGAGAGACCGTCGTAAAGTTTCAGACCATAGTGGGCCCTCTTTCCCATCCCATGCTTATCAATAGCGAACGGTCCTGTGGACACAAAACCATTTTCGTGTGCGATAAGACTCTCACGAACCTGGTGAAAAACTCTTTCAAGCGCATCGGCCAACTCGTCCCGATCTTCACTGCCGTCATAGGCTTTATTTTTATTGTTTTCTTGCAATCGCCCTCCGATCGAAAGCATCAGCTGATATCGGCATCGGTGTTTCCTGAGAGCATAAGAACCCGCCATGTTCCAACAAGCAATCCGGCATGAAGTCGCTCCTTTGGCGGCTCAGCAACCGGTTGAAGAACAATCCGATTCCGGCGCTTCCAGTGCCATAGTCACAGCAGAGCCGGGAAAGCATGTCGCCAGGAAACGCAATACCCTGATGCCTCTCTACCCGGAAGTGCCTGATGCCTTCCGCTGCTTTCATGGCAGATTCCAAATATCTCGCCTCGCCCGTAAACTCATGCATATCGAGCATGAAGTCGCCAATTCCTGCCAGGCCGATAAACCTGCCAGGCAGGACAACGTATTTACGATCGGTATCGGTAAAAATCTTTTCCAGGATCTCGTTGTAGTCATCTGGCCCCAGCAGCCGGGCATAACGGACAACTGTCGAGCCGATTCCTGCGCTTCCAAACCGCCAATATGGAAACAATGGAGACTGCCCTTGTGTCGCCTGACGCCAGGAAAGTCCCCCGTCTTTGGTTGTCACCGCAAAGCTCAAATCGAAGTCCAGCGCTTTGCGACCTGTTTCCAGAAATACCTCATTGTTAGTGGCAAGGTAGAGATAAAGCAGAAATGCCGCAATGCCGCTGGCTCCGTGCGCAAAGCCCAGGTGCGTCTCATTCCCCATGTTCCAGTAGCAGCCGGCCGGGGCAAGCTGGCATGTTTCCAGCAGTTTGTTGCCGGCCGCTGTCGCGTTGTCGAGATAAAGCTGATTGCCTGTCTCCAGGAAGAAATGCAGATTGGTCATGCCCCAGCCGGCGGTTCCGTAAAAAATGTCCGGAGCATCATGAAGCAGCCGATGATCAAAGGTCTGCCCAAACATTGCTTCTGCCTGTTTCACTGCTCCCATTTCCAGCAAGCCCAACGCAATTCCCGAGATACCGATATACAGCCCTGGCGCATACGTTTGCGGGGTGATTTTGTGTTGAAGAATCCAGTTCACCAGATCTTCTGAAGTCTGGCCTGTAATCTTCTTCAGCGCATATCCCACACCTGCCGCGCCATAGGCAAGACTCAACGGATTTGTGGCAAATAGCTTTGGATCGGCGGGAAACAATCTGTCCTGCCGCGTGAATGTGGCTGCTTCCTGAATGTGCGCAACCATACCGTTCAACATGGTCTGATAGTCGTGCTGCGGTTTCAGCAGCGGTCTCTCATCTGCAATGGCAGATTCAGATTCCAATACCCTGAGCATGGCTCCCGGCGATGGACGCTTGTCTGGATCCTGGTCCATCAGGTTGAGCACCAGATCAGCGATCGCCTTGGGCAGCCGCGCATCCTTCTGGATTGACTCTACGATCTCCTTTTTAGCCTTGGCTTTGAGATGAAAGAGCGAATTGACAGGAAACAGGTACGCCAGCAGAACAGCGCCGACCGAATAGTAATCATCTTCATAAGCCGCATTCGAGCCAGCTAACCGGTTCTCAGAAACAAAGCCCGGCGTATACAGTGAACTTGGACGATCGATTCCAAGCTGGTTCGCGCCTTCAAAGTCAATCAGCTTCAATTCATTCTTACCGGCAACAACAATGAGGTTATTAATAGAGAGATCGGCAAAAACAATCTGGTGTTGGTGAAGCACGTCCATGATCCGGGCTAGACTGATACAGATAGAACGGAAAGTTGCATACCACTCTTCGTATTGTTCGGGGCAGGCGCGGGTCCGCAGCAGCACATTGTTCTGTGCTGAATGCATGCCCATCGAGGAACCCTCAATAAATTCCTCCACCAGAAACCAGTGCTCCCATTCCTTAAAAATATCGATCGGTTGGGGAGCAATGCCGGTGTCCTTCAGCACGGTAAGCAGCCTAAATTCTTTTTTTAGAAGATCAACCGCGTCGTAACCATCAAAAGTTGAGTTAATGCAGGGCCGCGCTTCTTTGATCACAACCCTCTTGCCCGTCTGCTGATCAATGGCCCTGTAGACTCCTCCGGCATTGGAGAAATCGAGCACATCCTGAATCTGATACCGTCCATTCTTCATGCCTGGAGCCTCTTTTTCCTGGCTCCACGAATCATCCAGCGGCAGCGGTGGATTTTCCCAGGGAGGCGTTACCGGATAAGCAGTCCGTTGATCTGGAATTTCACTTCCGTCCGGCGCCACCAGCATTGGTGTGCGCTCGCCCTTGACATTCAAGACGTCATAGAGGCGCATTCCCCCAAAGCGATAAAACAAAACATTGCTGTCTTTATAGCGATGATCAGAAAGAATGTACGGTCCGCGAAGCCCTTCCGTGACCCGATGTAATTGTTCAATGAGATCAAGGAAGTGGTTATTATCCGTAGGATAGATGGTGATGAACTTTCCAGATTTTCCACGCGACCAGTTCTTGCTATTGAGCAGGAACAAGGTTGACATGTCGAGAGCAAACTTAAAATCCGAGTTGCGACGAAACAGAACCGTGCTTACGCGCTGCAAGACATCGCGCGCATTTCCGGGTGTGGCAGAAACATGGATTTTCCAGCCTTGCTGTGGCAACCTATTTGTTGGCGATCCACAATGGAACCAGATGCCGTTTCTCTGGATCCCCCATCCTGCCGGAAGGTTGGCTGAGACCAGGTCACAAAAATCCGTTTTCTGCGGCACATAGGCATCAAAGTTTTCGTGGTAGTCCTTGTCTACCATGCGATACAAAGGATTGGGTCTGCTCCTCATAATTTTCCTCGGCTAGTGAGTTCCACGGCCTCCTGTGAATGCCTGGGCAGGAGGCCCTGTTCTGCCTACTCCATCTGAAACGGGGTTTCACACATGGGCCCTTGAGGACAGATAATGCTTACGGCACTAGCGAACAGGTTTGAGAATTCGGGGTTAGTAGCATGGGAGTCGAGCTTCTGCAGCATCAATACTTTGGACATGATGTTCTCCTGGTTTGATTTTTCTGGGATCTACTTGCTAGATAGCATGAGTGCTGCCAAAGTACTCTGCTGCAACATCCAAATCAGTGACGGATTTGATTTACTGCACCAAAATTGGAGCGGATCCAATGACATCACGCATGAATGAAAATCCATCATTCGAGCATCCAAGTACTAGAGTCTTTGGTTCTTAGCGTTTCTGGAAATTGAAATTCAATGCGCTGTTTCCGGTGCGAATCACTTCATGAAAAAATCTTAATCAACTTTGGCTGCAGATCGTGCAGCTAGGAGATTGGAAAGGCGATTATCGGCTGAAAGTGTCCAGCTCTGGAAAGACTTGTCCACGCTTGAACAAAGCGAGAACTTGTGAAGAGATTTTCTATTGCTCACATAATGGGTCACATGACTTCCATTCCGTGAAACACAAAAGGGTCTAAGTTGGTTTTCTCTCAGAAGATGAAACTGAATCCGGAGAAAAGGGCCTTACGCCTGTGACTAAGTAACATCGATCACGCAGGATTTTCCACATTTTTCGTGAAAGATCTACAGGAGAGTCTGCGCTGACTTGCAGTACAGGTACAACAATCTGCTGAAAAGTTTGAGTTGCTGGCAGAGCGGCAGCGGGACCGGTGCGAGTGCGGGGCGCGGCCCGAGTAGCGGAAGGGCCATCCCAAAATCACTACATGAGGGGGTGTGATGGCCTTAGCGTGGAGTGATGAAGGGCTCAAGTCACGCTTTTTGGCCGGGAGGCGCGAGTGGCAGGTGGGGGATGTGACACCCTTTATCCCCAGCTCTGCGCAGCGTTGCTGTAATGATCGATCTCAAGCTTTCGACACGGAGCTTAACATCACCTGATCCCTAATAATGTCAGAGGGTAACTCCAGCAAAAGATTCACGAGCGCCAATAATGTCCGGGCTTGGACACCTTAGTCCATGCGTGGACAGTAGTTCAGATTTATAAAAACAAATAACTGCCAAACAACTGAAACATAACAAATTAGAGCTTGCTGTATGGCTATTAAGATGCGCTGTATGTGACGAACGGCTCCGCTGTTTACCAATGATTTAGGTATTACGTGCTGCGCTGCATTTAGTGAACAGTAGGGAGGACCAAGGAGTAAATGCGGACGCTGATCCATGACATCTCTTATTCCCTGCGTTCGCTACAGAGGACACCTGGATTCACAGCAATGGCTGTTTTGACCCTCGCCCTGGGGATCGCCGCCAATACGGCAGTTTTCAGTATAGTAAATGCTTCGTTGCTTGAGCCTTTGCCTTATCCACATCCTGATCGTCTTGTGATCCTCACATGGGATGGCCCGCAAGGACGTTTAACCAGAGACATTTCTGCCCGCGCCTTCCTTATGTTGAAAGAGCGTTCTTACTCTTTCAAAAACATAACTGCCGTACAGGGCGTGAATGCCGGCGTAAATGTGGCAGCAGCAGGGTCTCCAGAATATAAGAAGGCCCAGCGGGTATCGCTGGATTTTTTTCGCACGTTCGGAGTCCCGCCAGTTCACGGAAGAGAGTTCTCTCCTGATGAGGATCAACCTGGCGCCGGACGCAACGTTGTAATTGTCAGCTATGGAGTGTGGGAGCAAAATTACAACAAGGACCTATCGGCGTTAGGTAGTGATATCCGTATCAACGGGGAGCCCTTCACGATTGTGGGCATCATGCCGAGGGGTTTCCGTTCTTATCCTGACGCAGATTTATGGCTTCCCCTTCAACTCAGTCCCGCCACCCTGGATACAGGTAATGAATATCGGGTGATTGCTCGCTTGAAAGATGGAGTCAGCGAGCAGAATGCCCGTCAGGAGCTGATGGCCACAACCGAGTATCGTCAGGCTTTTCCACTACCCTCGCTTTCCAACAATGTTTTTCTGGATCCTGCCGAGTTGCAAAGATTTATTGACTCAGGGATCCGCAAGAGCCTCTATTCCCTTTTCGGTGCCGTCATCTTTGTTCTTTTGATCACATGTACGAATCTGGCTTTATGTCTCACCGTGAGAGGAGCTGCGCGGAACCATGAGTTCGCCGTCAGGGCCGCCCTGGGGTCAAGCAGAGTACGACTCATCCGTTCTTTTTTAACTGACAGCGTCCTCATTGCTCTCTTCGGCGGGCTCATTGGGGTGATTGCCGGAAAGGAGTTGCTTCCTTTAATAGCGTGGTCTGCTCCTTCTGATTTGCCTCTAAACGCACCTATTCGAATTGATGCGCATGTGCTGCTGTTTGTTCTGGTCATTTCCGCTCTCACCGTAATTCTTTCCGGACTCACGCCCGCAATTCGCATGTCGCGGGTGAGCCTGAGTGACATGATCCGGCAGTCGCCCTCGACAGGAAGCCACAACGTCCATCAAACTCGCTTGGCGCGTGTGCTGGTTACGGCGCAAACTGCCCTTACTTTGTTCCTTCTCGCAGGAACCACATCTCTGCTGCAGAGATTCGTGCATCTTCAAGGCGTGCCGCCCGGCTTTGAGGCTCAAAATGTCTCCGTGGCACAGCTTTCTCTGGCCCAAAACCGCTACATGACAACTGCAGGAACGACGCAGTTGCTCGATCAAGTTTGCGGACAATTGCACGGTACTCCTGGAATTGAAGTCGTGGCCGTTATTAATGGATTGCCTTTGGAACAGGGGCTGGGCTTCCCCATGCGCCCCGCGAATTCGCATGACAAGACTTTTTACGGAGAATCACAGTTTCGCTCTATCAGTCCTGATTATTTCCGGGCCTTGCACATCCGGCTGATTGCGGGAAGAGCTTTTTCAGGCCAAGACGATAAAGGCAACGCGCGGGTAGCAATTGTGAGTGAATCGCTGGCTCGAACATGGTGGCCGAATCAATCCCCTCTCGGTCAATTCATAACAATGGAAGAGGAACTAGGCAGTCAGTTTTCTGATGAACCACGCAAGGTTGTAGGAGTAGTGGCGGATGTCCATGAGGCCAGCCTGGAAAGAGATCCCTCCCCCACCGTTTTTGTTCCGTTAAAGCAGACGCCGGATAATATTACCGCATTTATGAATCGACTGTTCCCAATGTCGATCATTGTCCGCGCTCCCGCGAACGCTGGTCTGTATCAACTCATCAACCATGCAGTGGCTGACGCTGACGGGGATCTGGCAATCATTTCTTTGCGGTCTCTGCCCCAAGTTGTATCTGTTTCTTTGGCGCGGCCCCGATTTTATGTCACTTTAACCGGTATTTTTGGTGCTTTCAGCCTGCTGTTAACGGCAGTGGGCTTGTATGGTCTTTTGAGTTATCAGCTTATTTTGCGCACCCGGGAGATCGCCATGCGAGTGGCCGTGGGAGCTAAACGTCAACACGTCATTGGCTTAGTCATTAAACAGGGGGTCGGGCTTGTTGCCCTGGGCATTTTGCTGGGATCAATAGCCAGCATTTTTTTGGAAAAATCGCTCGGAGCGTTGATTTATAATACGCCAAACATCACCGTTGGCGTTCTTGCAACTGCAACTGTTGTTCTGGCCGCAATTGCTTTTTTGACCAGCCTGCTGATTGCAGTGCGCGCTACTGCAATTGAGCCCATGGTAGTGTTGAGGGCTGAGTGATGGAGCTCAAAGAGCATGTCTGGCTATCGCCCGGCAACGCAACAGGCTTTTTCTCCAACATCGGCGTCATGGCCTTTTCTGCTAACACAACTAACCCTATGCGTATCAATGAACAACCATACCGGGTTTTGGTTGCTGACGACCAGCCAGCCGTGCTGGACGCGCTGAAGCTGTTGTTCAGATCGCATGATTATGATGTCGATACAGTCCGTTCGCCGCAGGTAGTGCTGGAATCTATCGCACTGCGGGAATATGACGCCCTGCTGTTAGACCTGAATTACGCCCGTGATACAACATCAGGCCGAGAAGGCATTGAGCTTTTGGATCGTATTAAGGAAATCGACAATCAATTGCCCATCGTGGTCATGACGGCATGGGGCACCATTGATCTGGCGGTTGCCGCAGTGCGCCGTGGCGCCCGCGATTTCATTCAAAAGCCTTGGGACGACGATCGCCTCATGTCTACAATTACGGTCCATGCAGAGCTTTATCGCGCCTTGCGCCAGGGCCAGCGACTAGCAGCCGAAAATCAACTCATGCGCAACCAGGGGCGAACGACATTTGTCGCCCAGGCTCCGTCCATGCGCCCCGTCAATGAAGCAATTGCTCAGATCGGGCCTTCTGACGCCAGCGTTCTAATCACAGGAGAGCATGGCAGCGGAAAAGAAGTTGTGGCGCAGATGTTGCATGGCGTGTCGCGCCGCTCTGAAAAGGCACTCATCACAGTTAATACCGGGGGCTTGCCGGAAGGCACCTTTGAAAGTGAACTGTTTGGCCATGTGCGCGGCGCCTTTACTGATGCGCGCACCGACCGCATTGGACGTTTTGAAATGGCCGATGGCGGGACTCTTTTTCTGGATGAAATCGCCAACGTTCCCATGCGGCAGCAGGCAAGGCTTCTGCGCGTGCTGGAAACCGGCGAAATGGAGCGCGTGGGGTCTTCACGCACGCAGAAGGTCAATGTCCGCGTGATCTCTGCAACCAATGCGGACCTGAAAGCCGCCTGCGAGCAGGGCAATTTTCGCGAAGATCTTTTGTTCCGCTTGAATACGGTTGAAATCCACTTACCCCCGCTGCGTGAAAGACGCGAAGATATTCCCGCCCTTTCATCACACTTTCTGCATAAATATACAGGACGCTATAACAAGCCGGTGGAAGGTTTCACGCCGGAAGCCATGGAAAAACTGCTGGAATATAACTGGCCGGGGAATGTCAGAGAACTTGACCACACGATTGAGCGGGCCGTTCTAATGTGCCGTGACCAAAGAATTGACGTGAATCATCTCGGCCTTCCCTCTTCCAATAATTCCCGCTCCGTAAACTTTTCTGACATGAGTCTTGAAGAAGTGGAAGCATTGCTGGTTGGTAAAGCGTTGGCGCGCTACAACGGCAATGTAAGCCAGGCGGCTGAAGTATTGGGACTGAGCCGTGGCACTTTTTACCGGCGCATGGAAAAACACGGCCTTTATGCTCCTTCCGCGGTCAAGAAAGAAAAATAAAGGGCAGCAGTCTTCGGCCCCGTTTGAACGGAGACTGCTGCTTTCCATTCTTGCCACGGGACTGCCCTGCGCGACGCTCGCCTTCACCCTGTTGTGGATCAACCCTTACACGCTCGACCACAAGCTTGAGGGCACCGTCTTCTTTTTTCTCTTATGGCTGGGTATGGGCTTTGCCGCACGTAACCGTGTGGTCAATTCTGTTCGTGTGCTCTCGAGCGTAGTGTCTTCCCTGAAGGAAGATGACTTCTCTTTCCGTGCAACGCGGGCCGTCGAAGGCGATGCCTTGGGCGATCTGGCCATTGAAATTAACAATCTTGCGCGAGCGCTGGAATCAGAACGGCTGGGGACCATGGAAGCAGAAAGTCTTCTGCGCAAAGTTCTGGCTGAAGCTGAAGGCGTTATTTTTGCATTCTCCCTGGATGGCAAATTGAAACTGTTTAACCATGCCGCAGCAACGTTTCTGGGAAAACGTGAAGAAAGTCTTGTAAATCAGGACGCAAATGAACTGGGAATTGGTGATCTGCTTGACGGCCCATCGTCTCGCACGATCTCGCGCATTTCCGGCGGGATTGAAAGGCGCTGGATTGTTCACCGAACACATTTCCGTCAAAGCGGCATCCGCCATCACCTGATTATGCTTTCTGAAGCTTCAGAGGCTCTCCGTGCAGAAGAACGTCTGGCCTGGCAGCGCATGGTCCGTGTTTTGAGCCATGAGATCAATAATTCTCTTGCGCCTATTAAATCAGTTACTCGCACCATGGGGCGCATTCTCTCCCAAACTGAGCTTCCGGAGCGCGTCCACAAAGATTTTGATCTCGGATTAAGCGTGATCGGAAGTCGCGCTGAAGCTCTGAATCGGTTCTTGCAGAGCTATGCTCAGTTATCAAAGTTGCCGCCGCCCACCCGGCGCGTGGTCAGCCTGAAAAACCTGGTCGAGCGCGTCATTGGCTTGGAAGCAAGAGTGGAAATCGCAGTTCTCACAGTCACGGACCTCTCGATTAACGTCGATCCTGATCAATTAGAGCAAGTCATCATCAACCTGACAAAAAATGCGGTTGAGGCCTTTCTGGCCGAACCAGCAAATGGTGAAACACTCACCAATGATGGACCTGCCGTTTGTGTGGACTGGGCTTCAGCGGGCAATGACATGGAACTGTGGATTCGAGATCGTGGCATCGGTCTTCTTGATGCCTCCAATCTCTTTGTTCCTTTTTACACGACAAAAGAAACCGGCACCGGCATCGGCCTGGTGCTCTGCCGGCAGATTATTGAAGCGCACGGCGGTCGGTTACAAATCCAAAACCGCACTGATACTACAGGCTGCGAGGTCCAGATCAGGATTCCCAACTGCATTGCGCAGGGAACCCATGCGGTTAAGAAGCGTAGTTAGCGGAAAATCGATTGGCGGTAAACATTGCCATTTGAATATATGTACGCAGCTTGGTCTTCCGTTACACTCGCAAAAAAATGGCCCAGAAGCAGTCAGGTTTAACTGGTCTGGGCCTTATAAACGCAACAGCTGGCAGATGAAACAATTCAGCTCTTCAGGAAACTACTCGTACCGCAAAGCGATTACCGGATCCAGACGCATGGCGCGCCGCGCCGGCAGATAACACGCGCCAACGGACACAATCAAAAGCGCGAGTGTCACAGGAACAAACGTGATCGGGTCACTTGCATTGATGCCCACCAGCAAGGTGGCCATTGCCCGCGTCAATCCAAAGGCAAACAGCAGTCCCAACACAATGCCAAGCGTGATGAGCCTGACACCCTGCCCAAGAATCAAATTCAAGATGTTGCCTTTGCTCGCTCCCAGGGCCATGCGCACGCCAATTTCTCGCGTACGCTGCGAGGCCGCAAAAGAAACCACTCCATAGACGCCTACAATCGCAATCACAAAACCCAACACACCCATAATGGCGGTGAGGGCCGCCCCAAGGCGGAATACTAAAAATCCATTTCCACCCGCCATTGCGTCTCGCATCGTCTGGAGATCGGAAACAGGCATCTCAGGATCAAGGCTCTGGATCTGCTGCTTTATCTGTGAAATCAGCGATTCCGGCGCGACTGTAGCTCGGACCTGCAGAATGCGCATGGAGGCAAAGTTCTGATCGAATGGAACGTAGTAATACGGCAGCGGCCCTGAAAAATAACCAAAGAGCTTGCTGTCATGCGCTACGCCTACAATCTGTAAGAATGGTCCCGAAGAGCTCTTTGTGCTGAAGCGTTTGCCCACTACATCTTGATCGGGCCAAAAGCGGTCAGCCATTGCCTGGTTCACAATCGCTACCAGAGGAACAGTTAAATTATCCGCCTCAGTAAAGGATCGCCCGCGCAGGAGTGGGGTACGTGTTGTTTCAAAATACCCAGTGCCAATACGATTGAAAAATACCAGCGGAGGTTGCTGCCCTGGAGGTAATGGCCGCCCTTCTACAAAAACCTGGCTGCCATCATTGTAGTTACCCATCGGAACACTGAAAGCTTGTGCGCTTGACCGCACGCCCGGCACTGCCCGAATGCGACGTTCCAATTCGCGGTAGAATTCAGTCGTGCGTGTCTGGTCATAACCCACCTGATGCGGATCAAGCATTACGTTAATGACATTGTCCGGCTCAAAACCCAGGGCCATGTGTTGTGCATTGTCAAGACTGCGCAGAAAACGTGCAGCGACCACCAGCAGCATGAGCGAACATGCCACCTGCGCTACCACCAGAATGCTGCGCACACGCAAACGGCCTGCGCCCGCGGAACTTCCGCGGCTGCCTTCCTGAAGTCCGGCACTCAGTCCTCCTCGTGCTGCGCGAAAAGCAGGCCAGGCTCCAACAATAACTCCGGTAATTAGCGCAGCCATCAGGCTGTAACTGAAGACGCGCCAGTCAAATCCAAAATCCAAGACCAACGGTAGCTTGGTGCCAAGATTGATTGAACCAACAGCATTGCTCGCCCACATGCCTAGCAGGACGCCTGAGAAGGCGCTCAATAGCGCCAACACAATGCTTTCTGTCAGTAATTGCCGAACGACGCGCAGCCGGCTAGCCCCCAGAGCCATGCGAACAGAAATCTCTCGCTGCCTGGTCGTGGCACGCACCAACATGAGATTCGCAACGTTCATGCACGCCAGCACCAGCACCACGCCTGCCAGCACCAGAAACAGGCCCGCGATTACAGGGATAGCGCTGGCAACCTTCGGAACGGGACGCGCCAGTTTCTCCGGCACCACGCCAACCGTCACTCCGTCATCTGTCTTTGGGTATTCCAAAGCCAGCCGGGTGGCAATTATGTTAACGGTACTTTGCGCTTGCGAGAGAGTCACTCCATCTTTCACTCTGCCCAGCACAGCCAATACGCGCTTCCCGCGATCAGTCCATAATCCGTCACCTCCGTTCATGCTCAACGGCAGATAGGCCTGCATGTCCACGTTGGAAGCAACGCCATGAAAACCTTTTGGCGCCACGCCTATCACTACAGCGGCACTTCCATTCACGCGTACCTGCTTCCCGACCACGCCAGGATCGCCGGCAAATCGTTTTTGCCAATAGGAATAGCCAAGCACGATCATCGGCGTTGCGCCCGGCTGTTCTCCTTCATTAGGCAGGAACAATCTTCCGGCTGCTGGCTGAATACCCAACGCAGAAAAATAATTTCCTGTCACATAGCTAAAGACCAGCGGCTCAGCCTTGCCGCTGATGCTCAGCCCGCCCAGGCCTATCTGATAGCCAAACAGATCAGAGAACGTATCGATCTGCTTACGGAAATCAACAAGATCAGGATAGGAAAAATAGTAGATTCCCAACGTGTCGCCCTTTTGTTGCGCGGCTAACACCATGATCTGGTTGGGATCTTTTACTGGCAACGGGCGCAGCCAGCCATTGACAACACTGAAAATTGCAGTGTTGGTTCCAATGCCCAGAGCCAACGTAAGAATTGCAATCACCGTGAAACTCGGGTTCTTGAGTAGCTGGCGGATTGCGTAACGGATGTCCTGAATCAGGGTATGCACGTTTTCGTCTCCTGAAAACTATTCCTGCCTATGGCAAAAGTGCATTTAGCGGGCCAGTTTCCCACAAATATAAGTGTTGGTAAATAAAGACTTAACTCCATAAAGCCACTGAACCTCCGACTAAAAGGATGTCCACTTTCGGACCGATGTGTCCAAATCTGGACCCTTGTTTCACTGGATAGCGAAAAAACTGGGGCATTAACAAGATGCATACGCTGAAAACACTGAGGTTTCGAGGCAAAAATGAACTTATTCGAGGCATAGCCAATCGCGCATTTGCTGCGGAGACACGTTGCCGCCAGCAAATATAGTGGCAATTTGTTGGCCCCGAAAGCGCTGTTTGTTTCCGAGTATCGCGGCCAATCCAGCGGCGCCGGAAGGCTCTACCACTAAACCAAGCACTTGATGCGCCAGCCGTATCGCCTCTAGCATCAGTTCGTCGCTCACCAGCAAAACTTCATCGACAATGCCACGCATTGCGTTGAGAGAAAACGGAACAGGAACCCGGACGGCGATCCCGTCGGCGATAGTGCTCACATGCTTTGTTTCCACTACTTCATTGCGCAGAAATGAAAGCTGCATCGCAGGCGCTCCCTCAGCAACTGCGCCTAGAACTTTGGTAGTTGGAGCAATGGACTTCATCCATGCAGCAACACCTGTAAGCAACGCTCCATTACCAAGCGGAACAACGATGACATCGGGCTTACAACCAGCCTCTGTCAGTTCCAAAGCAATCGATCCGGCGCCTTCTGTAAATGCCGGATGCGCGCCATCTTCAGCAAAAAGGGCTCCGTTGGAGTTTGCCAGAGTACGCGCTGCATCTTTCGCTTCATCCATGTCGCGCCCCGTCTCATACACCTCGGCTCCCATCCTGCGCATTGCGCTGACTTTGATTGGATTGCTGTTCTCCGGAACAAATACAGTCAAGCGTCTGCCGGCTTTACGAGCAGCGTAAGCGAGCCCCTGACCAAAATTTCCGGCGGAGGCAGCGATAATCGACTGACTATCCGAAGACAGGCCTTGAACAAAAAGATCACATCCCCGTCCCTTGAAACAGCGGATGGGATTGACTGTCTCTACTTTTACCAGGATTTTCGCGCCTGTTTGTTCATCAAGCTCATCATTCCAAATCAACGGCGTGTTGCGGAATACAGGGTCAATGGATTTACTAGCGGCTTGAATCCGCGCCGGAGAAACACGATTACTCATGAACAGCTCTCGCCTTCACAGATACTTCCTCTGCTGTGCAATTTAGCCTAAACAAGTCCTGATTCAATGGCGAATCATGCTGGCGATATGTGTGCTGGAGACACGGAACTCTCCAAAGATTCCTGTGCCATCTGCTGCCGTAACTGTTGCAATTGCTTCATGTGCCGCCGAACATGAAACAGGCTGAACTTGCGCCACTGCGGAATGCTGAGTGGGCCCAGATAAGGATGAGCAAGCATTTGCACGCTCCTGCCAAATCTTTCTTCGCATTTGCTCATCATTTGGTCCATCTCAATGAGGTTTGCCAACAATCCACGCCTTGCCTCTTCAGCGCTTTGCCCTCTTGGACAAACCATTCTGGGCGCAATCACGCGCATGGGAAAGTGTCCCAGTTCAATGACGCGGAAAGCCAGCCAGCGTTGGTTCCAGGTAGGCTTGAGCAGTTCCGGACCGCCCTGACGCAACACCATCCTGCAGCCTTTCATAGTTACTGAAAAACCTAACGACAGGTGCTCAATCAAGTTTGCGCCAGACCACTTTCCTTTCGGGGCCCAATTCATTTGCTCCTCCGTCATACCTGCAACGGCGGACTCTACCGCTTCCCATGCGCGACGCAGATGTCGTGACTGCAATGAGTTCAATTCATTCAGCATTAAATACTCCTTCATTCACAGGGAATCGGCCCGTAATGCAACTACTCAGGGGTTAACGCAACAACTCCTCAAGCTCTTCAGCCTCCAGTTCCAGCGTCTCAAAATGACGGCCCTCAATGGCCAGTACGCCACCGATTTGCCATCTGCCAAACCAAGACAATGGAAGCATCTCACTTAAACCATTTTGCTGCTTATACAGCTTGCCTCGGACGCCGATAGGGACAGGCTTGTCCCATTCATCCAGGACAGAGATTGAAGCTTCTCCCACTGGGTGTCCAGCCAGGGGATCTTGGGGGTTGAAGTCATCGATCCACAGCAGAGCATCTGATGATTCGTCGAGCGCAACAAAGGCGCTGACCTTGATTCCCAGCTCGCCGTGGATATGAGCCAAATCAAGCTCTGATGGGGCACGAACAATTACCTGTTTAAGAGCGGGAACCAACTCTTGGAGCCTGCCGGTCTCGACCAACCACTGTAAAGCGTCGGGGCTCGCAGCCAGCGCTTTGATCTGCTGCCCGGATAGCAGACGAAACAAAGCATCGC